>Ga0074198_1001586_pt1 | contig 14409 bp, 12 predicted proteins | sample EPASupsiteSAE323_FD_64527 | JGI IMG/M metagenome (GOLD analysis project Ga0074198, IMG submission 64527) | Bioremediated contaminated groundwater from EPA Superfund site, New Mexico - Sample SAE3-23 | ecosystem: Environmental > Aquatic > Deep subsurface > Groundwater > Contaminated ...
CAACCGGAATCGTTTTCACACCAGCCAGAGCAACCCGGTATGGTGAAATGGTGACCCGGCCTGTGATGTTTGGCGGTAATGGAGCGGCAACCCCTTTGGCTCTCTTTGAAAGAGGCATTCCACAGACGGGACAATTCCCCGGTTGGGCTCGGATGATGTGCGGGTGCATCGGGCAAAAGAATTCGATCACCTCTTGAATAATCGTTGACGGTGAGGTTGCAGAGCGGGAAAAGCGTTCCCAATAATTCGTAATGGTGTCCCAATACCCCACAAGCAACCCGGTAACGATCAATAAGCCGATAAAGCGTAACCGCACTTCAATGAGCTGACGCCACATTTGCCACGTCATGCGTTCTTCCATGGAACCCCCCCCTTAAAAACATGCTTATTCAAAACCTGATACATGGATCAGGTCTAGAAGTTACAGGACCCCTGCAACATAAGAATTTTTCCGACAGCCTTATACGCGGCATAGTCGTATCGAATCGCGGCCAGCCGTGAGGAAAAGGTATTCATAAACAATTCCATCCATTCGAGAAAAGAAACCTGGCCGGTGCGATACCCGGCTTCGGCGCTTTTCAAGGCTCTTTCCAAACTTGGCAATACCCTTGTACGTTCATTCGTCGAGGAACTTTTTGCATTATCAAATTCGGATAAAGCACCCGTAATATCAGAACCAGTCGAATTTTCGAGTTCGACAAGCCGGGCTTTTTCCGCCTCTATACGTTGTTGGAGTTCGCGTAAATAGGACACCTGGCCGCCGTAAACCGGAAGATTCCGTGTAGAAACGTCGGCATCAAATGTCGTTTTGTAGACGCTAAGAGGGTCCATTCGTTCTTTGCCGGCGCTCATCGTTTTTTTGGACGAGCCGCCTGAGGCGGCCATGCCTTGTTTCGGATACGCAAAACCGGGTGAAAGAGGAGTAAGCGTTGATCTGGTTTTCAAGGCTAATAGGGTTTCCAGAAGTTGAATGGTCAATTTTTGAATGCGTATTTCCTGGCGATTTTCAAGAGCCTGCTGAAGGGCAACAGCATTCCCTTTTGGCCAAACGGATTGCGGCAATAGAATCTGACCGAGAACCGCATCAGATTTTCGACTTAACAGGCGATTGACACCGGCAAGAGAGGCATTCATCATGCGTTGCATGGAAGCCCGCTCATTTTTCATGCGTTGCCGTTCACTCTGTAACCTTGCCAACTCCGGATACATAATTTTATCAGTCGATAACCGGGAGGTTAAAGACTCTTCGAACGCTCCGAGAACAGCGACGGTTTTATCCATGACCACAATCGAGTGTCGCAACATTTCTCTTTCAGCGACCATCATGAGAAGCTCGGCCGAAACATCGCGCAACTTCATGGCATAATCTTCAAGCGCCATTTCAACTTCAAGCCTGGCCAACCGGCCATTGAAGGTCAAAACCCCGGGACCGGGAAAAAGAAGTTCGGAACCGGATTTCATGCCGCCGCCGCTGGTGCGGGTATCGATGCCTTGCATAAAGGAGCGGTATTGCTCGGCCAATGCGTCAACATACATGGTTTGGGGATACATTTCGGCTCTGGCCCGGACAGTTTTTCGGGCCGACTCAAGAGCCGGATTGCGGATAAATGCTAGAACCTGAAGCGTGTGTAACGGAATTTCGGCCTTGAGAAGGCTGTTAAGAGAAGGGTCGGCAGAATTCTTTGCCGTGATGTCGGCCAATTCGGGAGCATCTATTTTCAATACGGAGTCATTCCGAAAATCGAATTTTTCGAGAGCTTGATACAAGGCAACGACGCTCTTATCAGGCTGGGTCGTTGTTTGCCCGAACATCGTAACGGAAAAGCCGACGAAAAGGAGAAGAAAAAACAACGTCGTTTTGGATCTTCGATTCATCATTCCTGTTTCCCCCTCTGGGTTTCCGGGGCTTTGCCAATGAGCGTTTCCAGCTTCGCATTAGCCTGACGGTAATCAGCAAGCGCCCGTCGATAGGCTAAGCGGAAGTTCAACCAAACCGCTTGTGCTTCCAGGGCTTCCGGCAAGATTTCGGAAACTTGTGAACGATTCGCCTGAGCGCTTTCGAGGGCTTGTTTGGACTGGGGAAGCAAGGAATCTTCATAAATTCTGATGGTTCGCCACAAATTTTGAATTCGGACATATTGGGCGGTTATATCAGAAGATAGATTCAGACGAGTCGCTGTTTGTTCGGCCTCGGCCTCAGCGGCTTTATACCCGGCTTCTTTGATTCTCGCGCGGTTTTTCGCGCCCCAGAGAGGCATATTCAGATCGATTTTATACGTATCACCGCGAAAATCGACTTTCCAGTTACGATCTCGCTGTTGGGAATAGCCAATGGTGACATCCGGGATACGTTCTTTTTGAGCCATGGTTCTTTCTTGTTTGGCCATTTGAATCGACAGGGCGGCCATGCGTAAATCGGGATGAGTTTCACCCAATTGTTTCAAAACATCCGAGAAAGAAGCGAGCGGTGGGGTTATTTCGGTTGATTGGGTGATTGCCAGCGGCTGATCAATGGGCCGGTTAAGAAGGGCGTTGACCCGTGCTTGTTCCGCGATGCGAAGCTCTTTCAACAACGAGGCATCGAAACCGATTTGGGCAAGTTGGGTCTGAATGCGTTGAATTTCCGATAAAATAGCCGGTGGAGTGCTTCGGGCTACGGTCATGCCGGAAATTTGATCGAGAACCTTTCGATTTTCGTTGAGAATGGAAATCGCGTCGTCAAGGTAAGAAAGCTCTTCATACCCCGTTTTAAGGGCTTCCAGTTGATCGAGCACCACCGCTTGAGATTGCGACTTGTCCATTTCCATGCGAGTTGTGGCCATGCGGCCCGCTTGTTTGGTTTTATTGCCAAGCGGGATCATCTGAGAGACTTCGATATTTCGTGCCCCGACAATCATTTCCATTTCCTGGGTCGGATTCGGAACGATCATGAAACCAAGCATCGGGTCAGACCATGATTTTGCTATCGTAATGCGTTCTTTCGAGGCAAGAATCTTCTTTTGAGCCGCCTGGATTTTCGGATTTTTCACCAATAATTCCTCGACGAGAGATGACAAATTTTCTTGCGGACCAGAGAAAGAATTTTCGGATTGGGTAGATGTTTGGCCGACAAGAGTTAGAGCCGGACAGAGAATCAAACAAATGACGAAAACAGTTCGCCATTGTGGGATGGCCACCTTGAATACACTCATGAATGCCTCCAATACTCCGCTCAACAGATAAGCGATTTTTTCGATCAACCCCCGAGGAACACCTTCCCCCCGGCTTGTTATTTATTCTTTTTTTCTTCCGGTTTTTTGGGGTCAGCGGCGGGTTTATCGGCTTCCAGCTTGTCTTTGCCGACACAGGCGCCACAGCAATAAAAAGTAATGTTGTCACCACGCACCAAGAATAAATCTCCGTTCGCAGCTTCGCCGGTTACGGGGCATTTGCCGTCTTTATTGGTGATAGTCAGCGGAACTTCCTTGGAGTCTTTGATTTTTGGAATAACAGATTTGGGGTCTTTTTTGAATGTATCCTGACAGTTTGCACAACAAAAATGATACACCTTGCCTTCAAAGATCACTGCAAACTCCGGTTTGGTTTCATCACCAAGAATCGGGCACACTTTATATCGAACATCAACCAATTTTTCCGGCATGGCCGCCGGGTTTCCAGTCATCCCTTCTTGCGCTACCGCGGCCTTCGGGGCTTCCTGGGCATGCCCCACGTGACCGGAATGATCTTGAGCAAGAACGGGAAAGCCGACAATTACAAAGCCCAACAAGAGAACGAAACAAAAAGAAATTTTTCGAGTCATATATTTCTCCCTTTTTCCGAAATTTTTCCAACGAATTCCATCATATCACTTTTGACTGCAGCCATAATTATGAGCAAAACACCCTATTTTAAGAAGGTTTGGGGACCTCGAGAATAAATTGAGACCCCAGCCTCCTGTTCTCCCCACGAATTGTGCCTAACATCGCTTTGATCATGCGGAAACAATTATACAAGCACATTCCGAGAGTATCCGGCCTGGTGGTATTTCCCGGAATAAAGAGGCCGCGAAGAATATCCCGGGGAATGCCCCCGCCGTCATCTTGTATTTTTATTACTATTTTGCCATTTTCACGAATTGCGGAGATTTTGATTTTTTTGGAATTAGCCTGAAAGGAATTTAACCAGAGGTTCCAAAAAATGTGATGAAGCAAATCAGGATCAGTCGTGCAGGTTACTTTTGGATCAATGGAAAGAGTTACAGATACCCGGGGAAACGCAAGTTTGAATTGCTGCAACATGCTTTCAAATAACTGTCTAAGATTAACCAACTGGAAGTGTGCGACGATTGGACGGTTGGCTTGAAGAAGGTTTTTTATTATCGAATCAATTTGCTGAATGACCCCCTCCATCTGGGTTATGTATTCGAAAGCTTTTTGAAAAGACTTGCAATTCGAAAGTTCTTGCCGAAGTGAAAACAACAATAAGTTGAGGGTATTCAGAGGGTTGCGGATTTCATGAGCGACACCAGCTACCACTTTGCCAAAATTTTCGATCCATCGATTTGATTCTTCTGAAGATGAACCTTGGTTTAGGCTCTTCCATCCTTGTTTGGTTAAATGTTTCATATTAAGGAATAACCGCAAAGGGTGTGCCGTCATATTTTTCAGAGTGGGCATCCGGGAAAAAATATTTTAGAATGCTGATTAGTCGCAGGTTTCATTTGTTTTTCGGGAGAAATTTATTAAAAGGGCGTTTTCATAAGGGAGTCAAATTTCGACTAAATTGTCGAATTTTGACATCGAATTTCGACAATTTGGCCGAGGTATGCAAAAGCAGGACAGTATTTTCGCCGAGAAGATTTAAAAAAAAATGGGAAGGGATGCACCGGGGAAGACAGCGCATACCACGAAACATTGATGGCACCACAAAAGCCTGGACGGTCGGCCGCGCGTGAGCGCGGCGGGGTGGGGCTTGGCGTAGGGTCTAGTTTGCATAACGTTTCGTTATGTAAAGCCGACGACGGCTTGCCGAACCCGAAGGGTGAAGGCGATCACCCGCAGGGTGCGAGCCTTCAAGGCAGGCCGGAAGGAGTGCCGAGGACGGGGCGGGGCAACCCCCGGAGGGGGCGAGCCGGGGACCGGCGAGGGGCTGCGTCAGATAATAAATTTATTGAACTAAACCGCTTCGCGGTAAAGGGCATCTAGAAAGTTTTTTGGGTTCTTTCCCGCTAGGCTGATCACCTTGCGAACGGGCACAGACTAGCCCGCCGGTTCCACTCGAACTTGTTGAGTGGAGGCGAAGCCCAAGACTGAAGCCCGGCGGCGGGTCGATGTCCATCTAAGGGCGCTCTTAGATGGCAAGCGAAGGCGCAAAAGCCATGACAGAAGTCGCTAGGGATGGCGGATTCTGGCGTGACTTTTGCCTTACCTGAGCGATTCGACCCGCTGTTTGCCGGGCTTCAGTCGCAGCCGGCGGGCGGTCGCCGAAGAGAAAAAAGTTCCGATTAGCAGGGTACCCCTTCATCATGTCTTCTGGAGAGCCTGTTTTACGGCTTTCGAAATCAAATCCAGGAGATGCAGGTATGACCAAGCTACGAAAAAGAATGCTCGAGAACATGAAGCTGAACGGGTTGAGCTACCGAACCCGGGAGTGCTATCTCAACGCGGTCAAGCAGCTGACCAAATTCTACATGAGGCCGCCGGACACCATTTCCGCAGAAGAAATCCGAAGTTACTTTCTTCATTTGGTGGAGGATGAGGTGGTCGCTCCGGCCACTATTCAGGTTTACCGGGCTGGGATTCGGTTTCTGGTTGAAAAGACGTTAATGAGAGAATGGGGGGATTTGAAGATCATCCGGCCACGGAGATATAGAAAGCTTCCAGATGTTCTGACCGTCGCAGAGGTTCAGTTGATCTTGAGGTCAATGCGAGACAAACGGTATCAGATGTGCCTCAAGATCATCTATGCTTGCGGATTGCGTGTGTCAGAGGGGGTAACCCTCACGGTTTCCCAGATAGACAGCGAGCGGCATTTGCTGAAAGTCATCGGGCGCAAGGGTAAAAAAGACAGGTATGTTCCCATTCCCAATGTTCTGCTCGAAGAGCTGAGAGACTATTGGCGGGCCTACAAACCCGGGCCATATCTGTTCTACGGAGAAGATAAAAACCGTCCGCTCTGCGACGCGACGCTTCGACGAGCCTTCAATCGCGTTGCCCGTGAGAATGGCATCAAGAAAAACGGTTCCGTCCATTGCCTCAGACATTCCTATGCCACTCATATGCTGGAGGCCGGGATCGATTTGCTCAGCATCCAGGACATTCTCGGGCATGCCCGCCTGGAAACGACCTTGATTTACACCCACCTGACGGAGAGAACCAAGATGAAGGCGCTTTCCGCCATCAGCGAGATCATGACGTTTCAATAGCGGTTCGTGCCGACGATCGGCGACATCTTCCGAGAATACGGCCAGGCCTACCTCAACAAGTTTGGCGCGAATCTACCCGTTCATCATCGTCGAGCCATAGAAGCCATCGGTGCTTGCCGCACCGGCGCTCTTGGCTGGCATGTCTTCGAGTGTCAAAGTTGCGGCGAGGTTCATTACGTCAATCATTCCTGCCGTAATCGGTCATGCCCCCTCTGCCATGCCAGGCAGAGGGAGAATTGGCTTTCCGCCAGAATCGGTGAGCTTCTGCCGGTTCCGTATTTTCACGTCATCTTCACTTTGCCTGGGGAGCTTCGCCGGATCGTCCGGGGAAACGCCCGAGTTCTTCTGAAGGTTCTCATGAACGCGGCCGGTCAAACCCTCCTTCAATTCGGCCGGGACAGCCGATATCTTGGCGGCAAGGCCGGGGTGACCATGGTTTTACATACCTGGACTTCCTGCCTTGAGTATCATCCGCACGCCCACTGTCTGGTTCCAGCGGGAGGGATCGACGGCCCTCTCTGGCGAAACGCCAGAAAAGGCTACCTTTTTCCAGTTCGGGCCATGAGCAAGGTTTTCCGGGGGATATTTCTGAAGATGGCTCGTGAAGCCCTGCCGGAAATTCAGATTCCTTCCGAGGCTTTGTCACGGGATTGGGTGGTCTATGCGAAACCTGCACCCAAAAACGTGGATCGCCTCATAGGCTATCTAGGTCGCTACGTTCACAGGATCGCCATCAGCAATAGCCGGATCACATCCATGGCTGGCGGGAAAGTTTCCTTTTCCTGGAAGGATTCCTGGGATTCGAAAAAGAAAACGACGGTGCTTCCTGTCTTCGAGTTCATGCGGCGATACCTGCAGCATGTTCTGCCATCACGGTTCCACAAGGTCAGGTATTTTGGCTTCATGAGTCCGTCTAATCGTCGGCGATTCCGGCAGGTTCGACTTCTGCTGTGGATGAAGGCCGGATATGCCTTTCCCATGAAAGAACGGCTTCCCAAGGACTTTCTCTGTCGTATCTGCGAAAAAGGGACACTGGTAAAGATCGGGGCTTTTTTCCCATCATCGAGGTCACCGCCATGACATCGAAAACGCGGATGGTTTCACTGTTCCGGGCTTGTTTCCCAAAGCCCTTCCATTTTTTCCTGCCGACAAAAGAGAGAAAGTATTCCCTGACGCCGCATGACAAGCGGTATTCCGACATGTACGGATTTGGATCAAAAACAGATTGGCCCGGGTCATTGCCAGCTTCCGACTGGAGAGGTCGGCGTTAAATTTCCATATTCCCGGGTTCCGTGCGGTTTAGCTCAAGCCAGGTTTTTACAGCGGCTTCGCGCCGTAAAAACCTAAACTATTATCTGATGGCGACGCCGCAAAACTTGTGACAGGATCGACCAGGGAGGGGCGGAACTGGCGCGGGTTTTGCTCTAGCGGAGTGGACAGCCCGGTATTTTTTTTACGTAGCGAAGCGGAGTAGAAAAAATATGACCCGCCCCGCCCGCAGCTAGCCCCGGAGCTAAGCCTCACCCCTTCACTTGGGCGCTTGCGACCAGGTGAACGACCGGACGAACGAAAGGCCACGATCGCAGATCCCGGAGCAAGCCGGGACCAGGCCCCGCCCGGCCTGGGGGTGGGTTCTTTCTGTTGGTTCTTGTTTTTGGTTTCTTATTCGCCGGCTCGGGGTTCGCTCGCGATGTTGCCGGAAATCGAAGGGGAGACCGCGGTAAACGTCCGGCTTTATCGGCGTTTTCTCGACCTGCGGAAATGCTCGTTTTCGAAGGCGCGCTTTTTGAGCCGGAGAGAGCATTTCCGAAAACCGGTTAGGTGGTGAGGCGGAGGAGTGAAACGACTTGCCGAACCCCTGACCGGTTTAACAGGACGAGAAGCGGCCTTCCCGAACGAAAACACGGCGGCGGGGTCCGGCGAATTCAAAAAAAGCGGCGACCGTTCCGAAATTTCGGTCGGGCCGCGACCGTTTATTTCCAAACGGATCTTGTGCGCGGCTTCTGGCTCGGAACGCCGACCGGGGCCGCGCTACCGCTTTCTTTTGTGGGTTGCGCCGATCAAAAAAACTGGCGCAACAATTCCCGCATACGGTCGGCGCTCGCCGCCAGGCGGGGATTTTGTTTGGCCCGGCTCCGGGCTTCCCTAGGGTTTGGTGTGGATTTTATTCCAGGCGTTGAGAAATTTTTCCTGGTAATCAGAAACGGTGGTAAAAGCCTCGTCAAGCTCATCCTGAGAGGCGTTTTCGTTGCTGATGATGTGGGGAAGTTCTTTTTCGGGGATTCCAATAGCCACCAGAATGGCGATATTTTCCTTGAGAATGCAGACATACGGCGGCTCTGAGCATTCCGGCTCGATTGAATAACTGAACCCGTTTTGTTGATGGATGACAGGCATTTTATTTTTCCTCCGATAAGATCCCGATAATCGGCATCAAGAGATGCTCATACGTTCCAAAGAGATTTTATCCATCATGATTTTCAGCAGCATATCTGAGCCGATCGCCTTTCGTTTCACCAGGGCCTGGTTTTCCGAAGTGAGGCGGGAAAATGCCTCTTCCTTTAAGTGTTCCAGCGCTTCGGGGGGAAGATTTTTCTGGTAGATTTGTGCCCGATCGTGGTTTTCTTTCTCGCTCTGAACTTGTTCTAAGTGTTGGTTTTGGGCGGCGGCGGCTTCCTTGGCTTTTCGCCTGGCGTCTTCTTCTGCCTTCTTTTTTATTTCCTTGTCTTCTTTGTGAGGAAGGCCGTAATCACCGGTTAAAGCTTTGGCCAGGTAGTTTCGGTAATTGCTTTTTTTTGCCGGATTCGCGCCCGGATTGACCGCGTTAGATCCGTCGTTGGCGTATTCGATATTCCGGGCCACATAATCAAAATCTTTGCTTTTTAACCACGTTTTTAAAAGTTTCGTAACAGATTCCTTGTTCCGGTATTCCAGTGGTAATAAAGAAATTAGATTTTCAAAATCGCTATTTTCTTTTGAGGATGGAATATTTGAAATGACTTCAGTTTGGGTTATTTGAGCGGTTTCTTGTATTTTCGATTTTATTAAAAATCGAATTTGGCCCACACCATGACCAATTTTTATTTCCTCAAATGTAAATGTGATATCCGTTTTTTCAGCAAGCTCTTTTTGAGCAACCAAAACGATTCTTTTCCTAAAATCGGTATATTGGCGGTATTGATTCTTATCAATCCCTAATATTCCTCGTAATTCTGAAATCGTAAAAAGTCGGTTTCCAAGCTTTTCATATTGTTTTAAAAGCTCGTAGATGCGAATAGAGAACTGACTTCGTAGTTGAAGTGCATACCGCAAGGGATAATTCGTAAATCGTTTTTTCAGTTCTAAAAGAAAGGGTTTGATTTCAGAATCAAATTTTAACTCAACAACACCTTCCCCTTTGATGTATTTGGCCGATGAAAGCCAATGCGTTTGCAAAGTCTCTTCTTCGGTTTTCAGCACCAGGACTTTCTTTAACAGATTTTCGGTTATTTTATTTAAATGCTTATATTCATTTGGATTGCTTAATCCAAGAAGTGACACAAGGTTTTTTACCCGAAATGAATATTTGTTAAATTCTTTATCTTCAGCATTTAATGAAGCAACAAGGGTTAATATAATCTTGTGTTCTATGGCTGTAAGCTTATATGAGGCTTCAATCAGAAAATTGGACTTTCTAACGATTCTATTTTTCATGAAAATCCTCCCCAGATCTCTTTTTTCATACAGACAATTATAGCCTATGTCCTAAAAAAAGACAATTTATTGAAACGTCTGAGTTTGACCCTAATATCTGTCTGAGTTTGACCCTAATATCTGTCTGAGTTTGACCCTAATATCTGTCTGAGTTGACCCTAATATCTGTCTGAGTTGACCCTAATATCTGTCTGAGTTGATAGTAAAATTTCGGCTGTTAATAAGCGTTTTATGGTGCCTAAAAACGTTAAAGTCTTTAAAAACAGAAGACAAACAGACAAACAAGAGAGTTTTTCGAAAAATTCGAAGGAATTCCCCAAGCAAAGTTTTCCGTTTGTCTGTTTGTTTTTTAAAGGGCTCAAAAAGTCATAGTTGAAGCTAAAAATGTCTGAGTTTCACCCTAATATCTGTCTGAGTTGGGAGCAAAAACAGCGTTGAGAAAGACTTTCATCGGAAATCGTATTGACCCTGTTTTTGTTATAGTTCATTCTTAAGGGGAAAAAACACCAAAGATCCTCAGACCTTACCCGGGAGATTTTCATTCAACCAGGGGCACGGCAAGGGGCTAAAAATAGGGTTTACTTTGAGAGGATATTTCCCCTTTTTCGTGTGCCCTCTGAGGAGAAGAAACCATGAAAACGGCTTCTGGTGAGGAAAAATCAGGGCTGGTTTACATAAGGATCATTTCATGACGTTACCTGAAACAAGCATCATTCCTGTAAAATTCTCTTTTGACGTGCCTACGGGAACAATACAACGATTTTGCCAGCGATAATTCCAACCAGGCCGGAAGGATCTTTTGACGAACAATCCAAAATGTTCGTTAAATTTTAACATACAAGCCGACCACCCATGATGCCATGCCCTTCTCCGGGGATTTACTGAAAATAGGTTGTAATCCTTAGGTGGAAGCATGACAAACTTGGGGAATTCCCCTAAAAAATCTTTCAAGAAATGTCGATTGATTGGTGACCGGTTTACTTGTTGGTGACCGGTCACCGGTGAATTAGTCACCGGTAAAAAGGAGGGCCGATGGAAACCGCGTTCAAACAACTTCCCGAAGTCGCCAGGGCATTGGGGGTAACCGTTGACCAGTGCCGATATTGGTTGACCCTTTTGGGAATCGTGATTTCACATCAAGGGCGTGTTCGGGTCGTTCCCGAAGATGTCGTTGAATTATTGGGAAAAGTTGCCGGATTGGTAAAGGCTGGTGCTGCCCCGAAAAACGCTTGTATGGCCGTTAAAGGGGAGATAGAGGAAGCGAAAATTCTACCGGTAAATTTACCGGTCACCAGTTCACCAATAGGTGAAATGATAAATTTCAGGGGTCAGCTCGAGGAGATAAAAAAAGTTCTGGTTCTCATGGCCGAACAAAATCAAAAAACTCAAGCTGAGGTAATGAACCTTCGGCAGGAAAATAACACTTTGAGGGCGTTTCTCATGCCACCACAGGATCCACCGAAACCGGTTATTGCCTGGAAACCTGAACCGGCAAAAGATCCATTGGAAGGAATGACTTGGTTTCAACAGGTTTATGTAAAAGTATTTGAGCCGCAAAAATTGCGGAAATATGATTCCTAAGCGGGTTTCTAAAAAATGCTCGTGCGGATCGCGGCGAAGATTTTTTCCTCGCCGCGATTTTCTCTTTTGAGTTAACCTTGAAAGAAGGATTTCACATTGAAGGGGAAACTGTAAATGCCTGAAAAGAAAAGAGTGGCTGGGGTTGTTGATCGCGTTGAAGGTCATGTCGCGGTTGTCGTAGTGAGAGATCCAAATACCAAAGAACCACGGGAAATTTACGTTGATAAAAGGAAGATGAAAAAGGTTGATCTCAAAGAGGGGGACCCGGTTTCCGTTGAAATGTCCAAAATGACCGCCGATACCAAAAGTGATACGGTGAGTCTCAATTTCACCGGCCTGAAATCCGGTGAGATGGCGAAACGCTTTTTTACTTATCTCGTCGATGGCGGCCTGGAAGATCAGTTAATACAGGAGCTTTCCGGGAAAGGTGTTACGCTGGAAATCAGCGACAATAAAAAGAAAAATCTGACGGTGACTTTTCAATGCTCGAAAGAGAAGCCTGTGAAGCAAACGGCGAAGAAGACGGTCAAAAAACCGGTGAAAAAAGCAGTTAAAAAGCCGGTGAAGGCAAAGAAACCCGTGAAAAAAACTTCCGCCAAACGGCTTAAAAAGCGCTGAGTGGGCCGTACAAGTATCGTATTTTCAAGGTTTGTAAGATTTTCTTCTGACCGGGAAATACGATCCGCCGGGGGCCCGATCAGGGGACCTGGGGCCGACTGGCGGACACGATGAAAAGGGGTGAAATCATGCCAAAGAGAGAACCCGATACTTTACAAAAGATTCTTGAAAGGCTCATGCACATTGACCCGCCGATCAAGAAGTTTCCGGTAGCTCCGCCGGATCCGGACATGGGGCTTTACTTCGTGGATTTGAAAGACGTTTGTTATATCACCACGAAAGCGGACCAGGGGCGGGAGGAAACCATGTTCATGACTTCCGCGAAGGAAACGTTTTACAGCAATCTCGGGCTTTCAGAGATCGAGAAAAAACTTGTTGAACATCCGCATTTCATGAGGACCAGCAAGTATTTTCTGGTGAACCTGACGAAAATTCGGGCATTGAAAGTCTCTTCCGCCCGTGATTTGTGGTTCGACGGGCTTGAAAAACCGATAGTGAACGGTGTTACCAGTACCTATCTGGCCGACTTCGAGAAGCGTTTCAAGTGACAGAGGACCTCTACAAGCGGGTAGAAAAGTATTATCTGCCCGAAAAGACGATCATTTCTCAAGATGGGGAAGTGGTGCGGGTTAAGGATATCGTTTTTTTGACTATTGAAGGCAAGGATTCCGTAGCGGTATCATGTAACAACAAAAAGTACAAGCTTGTACAGCCACTCAGTTTTTATGAAAAAGAATTCGCCGGGTATTTTCTGCGGGTCCACCGTTCGTTTCTGGCCGCGTTCGACCGCATCAGGGTCGTTTACGAACGATACCCGGAAGAAGAAGAACCGGAGAGCGTTTCCCGGGACAAAGGCGGCGCCGCCGATGAGTGCGAGTTAGCCTTACGCGGGACTGAAACGCGGATTCCGGTAACCAACACCTATTCCGGGATTTTGAAAAAAGCGCTCGGGGTTTCCACTTTGCATCACCTGGTTCCGGAACATCCCGACGATAAGAAACTCCGAAAGCTGGGAATTATTGATTTCGCCTGGCGCGAATTTTTCAAGCTGGATCCGAAGGATACAGCGGCGGTAAAGGCTTATGCCGATGCCTGGCGGGTTCTGGGATTCGGAAAAGAGCGGACCTTACGATATTTCCGGAGGTTCGGAGAAAATCAGATCGACAAGCGGCGCCTGGCCAAAAACATCATTTGGCAAACCTGGCGCTGGATCAAGAAAGGCATTCGGAAACCGTTTGACGGGAATATCCGGTCATTCTGGTATGAAGTGAAAAACGCCCTGGGCGGTGATGACATTCTTGATTCCGATGATGTGGGGATGTTTTACGATACTCTGCGGGAAATGATCGAGGATGAGCGATTATTCCGCTACAAGGATTTCGGGTTCATGGACATGAACAGCCCATTTCACGGGGTTGGGAAACAGCGCCCGGAAATCATTCTGGCGGTTGAAAAGGCCGGGTTAGCGAACATGGCCCGGGCTCTGGCTTTGGAAGCTGGAGCCTCGCATATCTGCACGCGGGGAGAGCCCGCGGTGCTGACCATCGAATATTTCACCGACAATCTCAAGGCCGCGATCGCGGGCCGGGAAGTGACACTTTTTGTGATGACCGACATGAACCCCGCCGGGGTGTCGATCCGGAATAGCCTGATTTCCGGGATCGAGGCCCAGGGCGTGAAGGTGGCCCGGGTGGTGGTTTTGCTGGAAACGAAGGATTTTTCTGATGATGTTTTACCCGGATCCAAGGCGAAGGTGGTTCGCTACGAGCAGAAGGGAAGCGTGATAACACCGGTTCCGCCGGCGAAAATGGGGCAAGTCACCAAAGCGTTGAAGTGGTTCGAAAGCATTGGAGACGCGCGCATGAGGACTGAAGCCGAGTATCCGGGCGGGAAGCGGATTGTGACCATTTGGGGAATCGACAGCGACACGGCCGACCGGGAGATAGTGCGGAAGCGCTTTCTTGATGGGGCCGCTTCGGTTCCTTCAATTCTTCGAAAGGGTGGCCGGTAGCCTTTCTTCCCCGGCGGAGCCGCCCATCGTCACTGAAATTGCGATGGGCGGTCCAGAGGGGAAAAAGGCGGTGAACTGCTTTTCATCCACCTTCCCGGTGGTG
>Ga0074198_1001588_pt1 | contig 14387 bp, 8 predicted proteins | sample EPASupsiteSAE323_FD_64527 | JGI IMG/M metagenome (GOLD analysis project Ga0074198, IMG submission 64527) | Bioremediated contaminated groundwater from EPA Superfund site, New Mexico - Sample SAE3-23 | ecosystem: Environmental > Aquatic > Deep subsurface > Groundwater > Contaminated ...
AATAAGCGTGGAGGGGGCTATAAGGGGGCAAATATGAAACGGTATGAATCAATTATCATGGGGTTGGTGATTGTCTTTACGTTGTGTTTTGGGCCGCAAGACTTCTCTGATAGTAATCGACAAAGCCAGGCAAAAGGTATTATATCGGCGGAATTTGGTAAACTTTCTTTTCTACCCCAATCTATAAGTAGCAAACATCCTTATAAAAATAAGCCTTCGTATGTTGAGTGGTTATTTTCAGCCCCAGAGAATTACGAAAAATTTCGCAAAAACTATATGAAAAAAGCGTTAGAAAACGATTGGCACCTTGCGAAAGAAGAGCGGCAAGGGGAAAATGGGGAAATGGTATTCTACAAATCTTTGCCGGAAGATAAAGGGGAGTGCGAGTTGTTTTTCAGCTATGATGGGGAAAACAAACAGTTTGTATGTAGAATCACTTGGCTCGAAAAGAATAGTACAAAGTAAGTACTTGTTTAAAGTTCCTCTAAAAAACATGAGTTAAAAGAAAGGAAAGCAATATGACAGAACCAATGAGACGGCAAGCAGAGCAAATGATGGAAAAACAGGCGATTGATGAAGGTTTGCGTTGCCTAGTCATTATCAGTACGCTGCTGGATAGACAGGTAGACTATCAGCAATTGCAGCGAAGCTAAGGATTTTCTGGGAAACCGGTAGATACAATTGCTATTCTGCGCGCAGCCAAACAGTTAGGCTTAAAGGCTAAATTGAAGAAATTACCGCAATTGGATTGGCAGACAACGTCGTTACCTCCACTGTCAAGCATTGATTAGCTCCAATTTGCCGCTTAGAAATTAAGGGGACTAGATGTGATTGTTTATAGTATTTAACAGAAATATAGATTGCTTTAGATAATTGCAATAAATATTAAGGAGAGTGTTTATATGTTTCTAAACAAGTCCTTTTATCGATTGGTTTCTATTTTTACATTACTTATAATTGTATTATTCCTCAGCTCTGCTTGTGCAGGGGAAAAACATAGTGATGATAAAAAATGGTTAGAAAAAGGGAACGTTCAGTGGGGAAAAAAAGATTATGATAATGCCATTTTATTTTTTAACAAAGCCCTTGAATTAAATCCACAGTATGCAATGGCGTATAATAATCGTGGAGGTGTTTATTACTCTCGAGGTCAATATGACCTAGCGGTTAAGGATTTTAATAAAGCCATTGAATTAGACCCCCAACTTTCACTTGCTTATTACAATCGTGGTTTTGCTTCTCAATTCCAAGGTGGTCATTATGACTTAGCCATTAAGGACTATAATAAAGCTATTGAGTTAAATCCAAAGTATGTAGATGCGTATAATAATCGGGGCAATAGTTATTACTGCAAGGGGCAATATGATATAGCCATTAAGGATTATAATAAAGCCATTGAATTAAATCCACAACTTGCACTTGCTTATTACAATCGTGGGCTTGCTTATGAATCTCAAGGTCAATATGACGTAGCGATTAAGAATTATACTAAAGCAATTGAATTGGATCCACAGGATGTAAAGATTTATTATAATCGTGGGCACATTTATCACTCCCAAGGTCAATATGATTTAGCGATTACCGACTATAATAAGGCGATTGAATTAAATCCCCAATATGCAGATACTTATAATAATCGTGGAAATGTTTATGTCTTTAAAGGTCAATATGACCTAGCGATTACCGATTATAATAAGGTAATTGAATTAAGTCCAAAGTATGCAGATGCGTATAATAATCGTGGAAAGGCTTATATCTTTAAAGGTCAATATGACCTAGCGATTAAGGAGTGTAATAAAGCCATTGAATTAAATCCACAGCATGCAAATGCCTATTTTAACAAAGCAATTGCTTATAATAAATTAGCCCGTAACTCAGAGGCTATTCAAGCCTATAAATTATTTATAAACTATGCACCTTCTACTCATCCTGCTATTAACAAAGTCAAACAAGAAATAATAAGACTTGGTGGTACTATTTAAATTCTGGGAAATATTCACATAGATACATTGTGACAAAAATAATCAGCACCATCATGAAGTGCTGATTATTTTTGTCGTTATTACTTAGTTCCGTAAATTTCCCCAGTACTGATAGCAGCCTGAGCAGCGGCTAAACGAGCAATGGGGACGCGGTAAGGGGAGCAGCTAACAAAATCGAGACCAATTTGATGGCAGAATTGTATGGAACTGGCTTCCCCGCCATGTTCACCACAAATACCAATGAGTAGATTAGGCTTAATCTTACGACCGTTGGCTACAGCAATTTCCATCAGCTTACCAACGCCTTTACGGTCAAGGGTGATAAAGGGGTTTTCAGACAGGATTTTCATATCCAAATAATGATTGAGGAATTTTCCTTCCGCATCATCACGGCTAAAACCGAGGCAGGTTTGGGTTAAATCATTGGTACCAAAACTGAAGAATTCAGAAACTTCGGCGAGTTCATTGGCAAGGAGGGCGGCGCGAGGTATTTCAATCATGGTGCCGGAGCTATAGTGGAAAGAAATATTATATTTTCCCATGATTTCTGTGGCAATGGTATCAATTTTTTCTTTAAAGAAGACCATTTCTGCTTTGTCAATGGTAAGAGGAATTTCTACCTCTGGAAATACTTTATAGCCTTCCATACTTAAGCGAGCAGTTGCATTAAAAATAGCTCGCATCTGCATTTCATAAATTTCAGGGAAAGTAATGCCAAGACGGCAGCCCCGATGTCCAAGCATAGGATTGGATTCATGTAAGGAACGAACTTTTTTCAGTAGAACTTCTTTCTCGCCCAGTAATGACATATTGGTTTTAGTGATACTAAGTGTCGTAGTTTCAACCAGCAATTCTTCCAAACTAGGCAGGAATTCATGAAGTGGTGGATCGAGTAGACGGATACAAACAGGGTAACCTTCCATCGCTTTTAGGATGCCATAAAAATCTTTTTCTTGAATAGGTAGTAAATAATCGAGAGCAGCATGACGTTCTTCTTTGGTCTCAGCTAAAATCATACGCTGTACATAGGGGAGGCGGTCTTGCCCCATAAACATATGCTCTGTACGGGTGAGACCAATGCCTTTTGCACCGAACTCCCGGGCTTTTATGGCATCCTCTGGGGTATCGGCATTGGCTCTTATTACCAATCGCTTCACTTCATCGGCCCAAGTCAGGATTGTTAAATATTCAGCAGAGAGTTCTGGATCTAAGAGGGGAACTTTTCCTAAAATCACACGGCCTGTTGCCCCATCAATAGAGACCAGGTCCCCTTCCTTGACAACGGTTTGTCCAACAATAAAACATTTTTTGTTATAATCAATTTTTATCCCATCACAACCGCAAACACAAGGCTTTCCCATGCCCCGGGCGACTACAGCAGCATGGCTTGTCATACCGCCGCGACTGGTTAAAATTCCTTGGGCAGCGATGATGCCATGAATATCATCAGGAGTGGTTTCGGTACGCACTAGGAGCACTTTTTTACCAGCTTTGTTCATTTCTTCGGCGTGGTTAGCCGTAAAAACGACGACACCAGAAGCAGCTCCAGGAGATGCTGGTAGACCAATCGCTAGTACATCAAGCTTTGCCTTGCTATCAATCTGGCGGTGTAACAGCTGGTCAAGTTGGGCGGGTTCGATTAATAAGAGTGCGTCTTTCTTACTAATCAAGCCCTCCATTGCTAAGTCATGGGCAATTTTAAGGGAAGCCTGGGCAGTACGTTTACCATTACGAGTTTGTAAAATATAAAGTTTGCTTTTTTCAATGGTGAATTCTATATCTTGGACATTCTTATAGTGCCTTTCTAGTAAATCAGCTGTTTGCGCAAATTGCTTATAGACTTCTGGCATTTCCATTGCTAGTTTGGCAATGGGTTGGGGAGTGCGGATACCAGCTACTACATCTTCACCTTGGGCGTTCGTTAAATATTCACCATACAGGACATTTTCACCAGTCGATGGATTCCTTGTGAAAGCTACTCCTGTTCCGCAGTCATTACCCATATTGCCAAAGACCATGGACTGAATATTTACGGCAGTACCCAGGTCATGATCAATTTTATTTAAATTGCGATAGATAAAGGCGCGGTCGTTATTCCAAGAACGAAAGACCGCTTCGATTGAGAGAAAGAGCTGCTCTACAGGATCTTCAGGGAAGGGAGAACCCGTATGTTTTAAAACCACATCTTTATAACTATCGATAACAGCTCGCAAGGTTGTTGCGGAGAGTTCTTGGTCATAGGTCACTCCTTGGGCATGCTTATGTTCTGTTAGTAAATTTTCAAACTCATATTTAGGAATTTCTAGTACTACATCAGAAAACATTTGGATAAAACGACGATAGGAATCATAAGCGAAAACTAAATTTTCTGTGTTTTTAGCAATGGCTTGTACCGTTATTTCGTTTAAACCTAAGTTTAAGATGGTGTCCATCATACCAGGCATGGAAAATACGGCACCGGAACGCACAGAAACTAACAGAGGATTGTTGTTATCGCCGAGCTTTTTACCAACATCAGCTTCTAAGATAGCAAGATTCTTATTGATTTCTTGCACGATTTGGTCGGGCAGTTTTTTATTAGCTTTGTAATATTCTTTGCAGGCTGCTGTGGTGACTGTCATACCGGGTGGTACGGGAAGCCCAATATGAGTCATTTCTCCTAAATTGGCACCTTTACCTCCGAGTAGAGAACGCATCTCAGAACGACCTTGGCTAAAGAGATATACATATTGTTCCATTATTTATTAACTCCTTTGCTATAAATTTCCATGACCTTAGCAGCTGTTTCCTCAGTAGCTTTATTAGTGACATCAATAATTGGACAACCTATTTTGCGCATGATTCCTTGTCCATATTCAAGTTCCTCAATAATAAGTTCCATATTGGCATAGGAGGTAGATTGCTGTAAGCCCATTGATTTTAGACGTTCTCTACGTATTTCAAATAGCAGGGAGGGTTTGATCATTAGTCCGACGACTTTATGGGGTGGGACCTGAAAAAGTTCTGGTGGCGGGGCAATCTCCTTGACTAAGGGAACATTGGCAGCTTTAATGCCTTTATGTGCTAGATACATACATAAGGGAGTTTTGGAAGATCTAGATACGCCAGTAATGACGATGTCAGCCTGTAATAAACCACGAGGTTCTTTGCCATCATCAAATTTTACGGCAAATTCGATAGCCTCAATTTTTGCAAAATAGGCTTTATCTATTTTGCGAATCAGACCGGGTTCGTTACGAGGTGATAAATGAGAAACAGCGGCCAAGGCATTGACGACAGGACCCATAATATCCACATGAACAACCCCTAAGGCCTTGGCGTTATTTTCTAAAACAATCTTTAAATCAGGACGTACTAAGGTGTACATTACGGCACCATTATTTTCAGATGCTTCTTTGATGGCAAGTTCAATTTGTTCTGCAGATTTCAAATAAGGTTTACGGTGAATTTTCATGTTTACGCCGTCAAACTGACTAATCGCTGCCTTTACAACGATTTCTCCTGTTTCGCCAATGGAATCAGACAAAATATAAATGACTGGTAGCTGGCTATCGTGTAAAGTATCCAAAATAGTCCTCCTTTATTGCATTTTTCTGAAAATTTAACCAAAAATAAGGTGAAAAATGTATTATTTTAGTATATTATACCACATTCAATTCATAATAACTGCTGTTTTCATAACTATAAAAGGAAATTTCAAAAAAAATCCATAAACCACTTTCCTAAAAAAGGGAATTGGGAAAAAGTGTCAAATACATAATAAAAGAGCTGAATGGTAAATAGTGTAAAATGAGCTGATGTATTTGCAAAAGGTAGTAATTTTTATAATTGTCGTTGCATAGGATGGAAAATGGGTTGTTTAGAGATGGGTATTTCAGTTTAGAAGAAAATGGGGGATTGGTATTATGAGTAAAAAAGAGTGTGTTGCAATGATTTTAGCTGGTGGCCAGGGAAGTCGATTGGGTAGTCTAACAAAGAAAATAGCAAAGCCAGCAGTACCCTTTGGCGGTAAATATCGTATTATTGATTTCCCTCTAAGTAATTGCCATAATTCAGGAATTGATACAGTGGGTGTGCTCACTCAATATCAACCCTTGGCATTGCATAGTTACATTGGAATTGGAAGTCCATGGGATTTGGATCGTAGGGATGGTGGGGTGTTTTTGCTGCCGCCCTATGCTCGTGAAAAAGGTGCTGAATGGTATAAGGGAACAGCAGATGCGATTTATCAAAATATTAATTTTATTGATATGATGAATCCTAGCTATGTCTTAGTATTATCCGGCGATCATATTTATAATATGGATTATTCTTTAATGCTTGAACATCATAAGTCTAAAAAGGCTGAGGTAACTATTTCTGTCATTGAAGTACCTTGGCATGAAGCCTCACGATTTGGAATTATGAGCGTAGGGGAATCAGGTAGAGTTACTGAATTTGTAGAAAAACCCAAAGAACCAAAAAGTAACTTAGCATCCATGGGGATTTATATTTTTAATTGGCGATTGCTGAGAAAAACATTAGAAGAGGATAGCAAAAACCTTCGTTCAAGTCATGATTTTGGGAAAGATGTTATTCCTAAGTTGCTAGCGGCAGATCATCGCTTATCCGCTTATTATTTTAAAGGATACTGGAAAGATGTAGGGACAGTGGAAAGCTTCTGGGAGGCTAATATGGACTTGCTAAAGGATGAACCCGAACTAGATTTATATAATCCAAATTGGAGGGTGTATTCAGTAAATGCGACTCGGCCTCCTCACTTTGTAGGTTCTACAGGAAAAGTAACTAGGTCCCTCATTAGTGAAGGGTGTTCGATTTTCGGCGAGGTTGATAATTCGGTTATTTTCCCTGGGGTGCATATCGCTGAGGGCGTTCAAATAAAAGATTCTATTCTGATGCCCTATGTAAATATTGGTGCCCATGCTCAGATTTATCGATCGATTATTGGGCGTAAGAGTGTAGTGGAAATGGGAGGACTTATTGGCAATGCTATGAGTAAGAATATAACGGTTGTGGAAGAAAATATAGTAATTCCAAGTGATATTGATCTAATAGCGGGCAATATCATGGGAATACAGAAGCAGGTGGGATAATATGCAAAATGTAATGGGAATTATTAACCTTAATGATGGGCAAGAGTACTTAACAGAGCTTACAAAAGGCAGACCGCTTGCTGCCGTGCCTTTTGGAGGACGGTATCGCATGATTGATTTTATCTTATCGAATATGGTCAATTCGGGGATTCAAAATGTTGGTATTTTAGTACAGGATAAATATCGAGCCTTAATGGATCATCTAAGATCGGGGAAGGAATGGGATCTGGCTAGAAAAAGGGACGGTTTATTTATTCTGCCTCCAGGCCGTACCCAAGCTTTACCTGGTATCTATCGTGGGAATATTGAAAACTTCTATAATAATTTGGACTATATAGAAAGCAGTCGACAAGAATATGTACTTATTGCTGGCAGCCATATTGTGTGTAATCTCAATTATCGTAAAATCTTTAAGTTCCACCAGGAAAAAGGTGCTGATATTACGGTAATGTATAAAGATAACAGTATGGATGAAGAATTTGCCCACTGTGGGATTGTGGATTGCCACAGTGATGGACGCCTAAGTGATTTGGCAATTAATCCATCCCAGTCCTCATCTCGTAAGGTGTCAATGGAGATGTACCTTATTGAAAAAAAATTATTAGTCAGCTTAATTAAGGATTGTCAGGCACGGGGCGGATTAGATTTTGTTAAAGATATTTTAATTAAGAATATAAATAGCTTAAAGATATATGGCTTTCCCTATAAGGGATACGCTGCGCGAGTAGATAACGTAAAAAATTATTATAAACACAATATGGAACTTTTAAAACCTGAGAAATGGGAAGAATTATTTTTTAAATCTGGTCTGGTCTATACGAAGGTCAAAGATGAGGCTCCAGTAAAATATAAGGAGGAGGCAAAGGTCGCCAATGCTATGATTGGCAATGGATGCATGATTGAGGGGCGTGTAGAAAATAGCATCTTATTTCGTGGTGTACGCGTGCGCAAAGGTGCTTATGTGAAAGATAGTATTATTATGCAACGATGTGATATTGCGGAAAATGCAGTCATTGAAAATGTCATTTGTGATAAAAATGTGAATATTACTAATGGTAAATGGTTAAAAGGTGAAAAGAACTACCCTCTTGTCATTGAAAAAGGAACTATAATTTAAAATATTATAGAAAGGTGGCGATCAGCAAATGATTTCAAGTAAAGGCAGCTAAGGGTAGACGCCTAAGTTTGACGTAAGGAAAGTCTACTTTATGTCAGGGGGTTTTATTGTTGATCGATAAGGAAAGTTTTAAAGAAGCTTATCTTCATAAATTACAATCCATGTATGGGAAAAATCTTGCTGAGGCTAGTATAAACGATAGATATGTCGCCTTAGGCAGTTTGATTCGAGATTGTATCCATTCCAATTGGACAAAAACCAATCGACAATATAATGAAAAAGGCGAAAAACAGCTATATTACTTTTCTATTGAATTTCTCTTAGGAAAGCTATTAGAAATGAATTTACTGAATACAGGTCTAGCAGGAGTGTGTACGGAGGCTCTAACGGAGCTGGGTATTGAAATGGATGAAATTATACAAGAAGAGCCGGATGCGGGGCTTGGTAATGGGGGGCTAGGGCGGCTCGCAGCCTGTTTTCTTGATTCTATGGCCGCTCTTAGTTTGCCAGGTCATGGTTGTGGAATTCGTTATAAATATGGATTGTTTGAACAAAAAGTTGTTCACAATAATCAAGTTGAGGTGCCAGATAATTGGCTAAAGGATGGATACATATGGGAATATCGTAGAAGTAATAAAGCCGTCGAGGTAAGATTTGGCGGTCTGGTAACCAGAGTCGAGGGGCCAGATGGCAAGGTGAGATTTGATCATGAACGATATGAAACTGTATTGGCAGTACCTTATGATATCCCTATTGTTGGTTATCAAAATAATACAGTCAATACGTTGCGCCTGTGGAGTGCAGAGCTAGAAGAAAGTGATTTTAACTTTGCTTCGTTTAATCGCAGTGATTATCTAAAAGCGGTAGAGTATAAACATTCTGTGGAACGAATATCTAAAATTCTCTATCCAGATGATAGTTTTCTCGAAGGACGGTTGCTAAGGCTAAAACAAGAATATTTTTTTGTTTCCGCAGGACTGCAGAGTATACTACGACGATTTAAACGTAAAAACTATAAAATTAAAGAATTGCCAGAAAAGATTGCTGTCCATATTAATGACACGCATCCAGCCTTAGCAGTTCCTGAATTAATGCGCTTATTAATGGATGGAGAAGGATTGAACTGGGATGAGGCGTGGCAGATTACGACTAGGACAATTTCCTATACCAATCATACAATTATGCCAGAGGCTCTTGAAACATGGCCTGTGGAAATGATCAAAACCCTCTTGCCGCGCATCTATATGATTATCCAAGAAATAAACGAACAATTTTGTCGGGAGTTATGGGATAAATACCCTGGGGAGTGGAAATACATTGGCGGAATGGCCGTTATTGCCGATGGATTGGTACATATGGCTCGTCTAGCAGTCGTAGGATCATATAGTGTAAATGGAGTAGCCCAGCTACATACGGATATTTTGCAAAAACATATTATGCATGACTTTCATAAGTATTATCCCTATAAGTTTAATAATAAAACAAATGGTATCACTCATCGGCGTTGGCTATTAAAAGCCAATCCTCGCTTGGCAGCTCTCGTGAGTAACTCTATCGGTGATAATTGGGTTAAATATCCCATAGAGCTCCTTGGCTTATGCAGGTTTGCTACCGACCCTGCTTTTAAAGGACAACTCGCTGAGATTAAACTGCAAAATAAACTGCGATTAGCAAAATACATTCAGGAAAAACATGGAATTATGGTAAATGTACATTCGATTTTTGATGTGCAAATTAAACGTATCCACGCCTATAAACGCCAAATTCTTAATGCACTGCATATTATGCATTTGTATAATCAGCTAAAAGAAAATCCTAACTTTGATATGATACCTAGGACCTTTATCTTTGCAGGAAAAGCGGCTCCTAGTTATTATATTGCCAAACAAACTGTTAAATTAATTAATATTTTGGCAGAGGTTATTAATAATGATAAAGAAATTAAGGATAAACTAAAAGTAGTTTTTTTAGAAAATTATAGTGTATCTCTTGGTGAAATGATTTTTCCTGCAGCAGATGTAAGTGAACAAATTTCTACAGCAAGTAAAGAGGCTTCTGGTACCGGCAATATGAAATTTATGATGAATGGCGCCATTACAATTGGAACGTTAGATGGTGCTAATGTAGAGATAAAAGAGGCTGTGGGGGAAGATGATATTGTAATCTTTGGACTTACAGCTCAGCAGGCACTAAACTACTATAGTTATGGAGGTTATAATGCTTGGGATGTTTATAATGGGGATAAACGGATAAAGAAGGTCATGGAGCAGCTAGTTAACGGCTTCTTGCCAAATGAAAAGGAGGAGTTTAGGCCACTATATAATTATTTACTACAAAATAATGATGAGTTTTTTGTTCTTAAAGATTTTGCAGTATATTGCCAAGCCCAATTGTTAATTGAGGAAAAATTTCGAGATCGTCAGCAATGGTTAGCCATGTGTGTAAGAAATATTGCCCACTCTGGAAATTTTTCCAGTGATAGAACGATTACAGAATATGCGGTGGGGATATGGAAGATTAAGCCCTCTATTGTAATGCAGTAAGTTATTGGGGATATACTAAATAGTATATCCCCGTTTTTTTTCGATATGATTGTTTTTTAAAATAACAAGGAGCTGACCGAAGATTAAGAAAAAAATAATAAAAGATAGCAGGAATTTTTAAAGGAAACGGGAAATAATAACAAATAAGAGTTGTAATAAAATTAGAAATTTTTTGACTATATTTCAATAGGGGGATAGGCGCATGGTAATAGATAAAGAAGAATTGAAAAAACTATTTATAATTAAATTGCAAACCATGTTTGGCAAGGGACTTGAGGAAGCAACAGATAATAACAAATACATGGCGCTAAGTCGTATCATTCGGGATGTGGTTAGTAAAAACTGGATAGAGACAAATAATCAGTATACGAAATCAGGGGAAAAGCAAGTATACTATTTTTCCATGGAATTTTTGCTTGGACGATTGCTGGACATGTATTTAGTAAATGGCGGAATTAAAGATACCTGCCAAGAAGCTTTAGCAGAACTTGGCATTGATTTAGATGAATTAGAAAAAGAAGAAGCTGATCCAGGGCTTGGTAATGGCGGTCTTGGGCGTTTGGCAGCTTGCTTTATGGAATCAATGGCAGCAGTAGGACTTCCTGGACATGGTTGCGGTATTCGCTATAAATATGGTTTGTTTGAACAAAAAATTGTGGATTGTTATCAAGTTGAATTACCTGATAATTGGCTTAAAGATGGTTATGCCTGGGAGTTTCGTAAACATGACAAAGCAGTAGAAGTCAAGTTTGGTGGCTCCATCCGTGAAGAACAACAAGAAGGTAAGACTATTTTTAACCATGAAAATTTTGAGGCCGTATTAGCAGTACCTTATGATGTCCCGCTTGTTGGTTTCAATAATAATACGGTAAATACATTGCGATTGTGGAGCGCAGAAGCTGTAAATGATGGCTTTGATTTTGCTTCTTTTAATAGAGGTGAATATTTACAAGCAATGGGCTATCAAAATGCAGTTGGGCAAATTTCTAAAATTTTATATCCCCAAGATGATTTCTACGAAGGTCGTGTCCTTCGTTTAAAACAACAATATTTCTTTGTTTCAGCTGGCGTGCAAAGTATTATTAGGCGGTATAAAAAATCCTATTCCGATATTCATAAGTTACCGGAAAAGGTGGCTATACATATTAATGATACTCATCCTGCCGTTGCAGTACCTGAATTAATGCGTATATTACTAGATGAGGAAGGTTTATCCTGGGATGCAGCCTGGGAGATTACTACAAAAACCATCTCCTATACAAACCATACGATTATGCCAGAGGCCTTAGAAACTTGGACCATTGAAATGTTCAAAGCCCTATTGCCTAGAATGTATATGATTACTTATGAAATTAACGAACGCTTTTGCAAAAGTTTATGGGAAAAATTTCCGGGAAATTGGGATAAGATTAAGGATATGGCCATCATTACAGATGGGATGGTACACATGGCTAGATTGGCAGTTGTTGGTAGCCATAGTGTAAATGGAGTGGCGCAAATACATACGGATATTCTAAAAGAACACATTATGAAAGATTTTAATGAATTTTATCCCGACCGCTTTAACAATAAGACAAATGGTATTACTCATAGACGTTGGCTATTAAAATCCAATCCCCAGCTTGCTGCTTTAATTACAGAATGTATTGGCGATAAGTGGATAAAGAATCCGGATCAGTTAAAGAATTTTGCAGATTTTGCGACCGATAAAAAGGTTCAGGAACAGCTACGTAAAATTAAACTTGCTAATAAAAAAATATTAGCGAAATATATTAAAGAACACACTGGTGTTGCTGTAAATGTGAATTCAATCTTTGATGTTCACATAAAGCGTATTCATTCTTATAAACGGCAAATGCTTAACATATTCCACATTATGGATTTGTACAACCGTTTATTAGAGAATCCTGACCTTGAGATTACTCCTCGGACCTATATTTTTGCAGGTAAAGCGGCGCCAGGTTATTATATTGCCAAACAAACCATTAAACTAATTAATGTGTTAGCCTCCTTAATTAATAAAGATAAGAACATTAAGAATAAGTTAAAAGTCGTATTTCTAGAAAACTATAGTGTTTCCTTAGGTGAACTTATATTCCCAGCAGCCGATGTTAGTGAACAAATTTCCACAGCGAGTAAAGAAGCCTCAGGGACTGGCAATATGAAGTTTATGATGAATGGGGCTGTAACAATCGGTACAATGGATGGGGCTAATGTAGAAATACACGATGCTGTCGGCGAAGATAATATTTTTATTTTTGGTCTAAGCAGCAAACAAGTATTTGATTATTACATTCATGGTGGTTATAGTGCCTGGAATATGTATAACAGTGATGTACGTCTTAAAACGATATTAGAACAATTGGTAAATGGATTTTTACCTTACCAAAGAGAAGAATTCAGAGCCATTTATCATTCTCTCCTTTCTAATAATGATGAATTTTTTGTGTTGCAGGATTTTGATTCCTATGTGAAGACGCAGATGGAACTAGATAAACGCTATAAGGATAAAGAAAAATGGATTCAAATGAGTATCCAAAATATTGCCCATTCAGGGATTTTCTCTAGTGATCGTACTATTTATCAATATGCAGAAGAAATCTGGAAAACTAGACCTGTAGAGATTAGCAACCAATAACCTGTCAGGATTTTAAAACTGAAAGGGGGGAGCTACTGTGGTGAAAAACATTTCCCGCTTAAGGGAAGAAGATGTATATCTATTTCATGAAGGTAGTAACTTTCGTAGCTATCAGTTGCTAGGATCTCATGTCATCTGCCAAAAAGAAATTTCCGGTGTACGTTTTGCTTTGTGGGCACCGAATGCTCAAGAAGTAAGAATTGTCGGTGACTTTAATGGTTGGCAGGGCGAAGGACATGTTATGGAGTGGGTTCCAAAGTCAGGTATTTGGATACTGTTTATACCAGGACTTGCCGCTGGGACCATTTATAAATATGAAATACACACAGCGGCTGGCGGACAAATACTAAAGGCCGATCCTTACGCCTTCTATGCTCAACTTAGACCTGATACTGCTTCGGTAGTGTATGACCTAAGGGGCTATGAATGGCGGGATGAGGTATGGCAGGGGAAAAAAGAGCAGCCTGCCTATAAAAGCCCCGCACTTATTTACGAAGTTCATTTAGGCTCTTGGCGACGTAGTGGCGATAATGAACTTCTAACCTATCGTGAATTGGCAGAAACCTTACCTGAATATGTCTCCCATATGGGTTATACCCATATTGAAATCATGCCCGTTGTCGAACATCCCTTTGATGGGTCATGGGGATATCAAGCTACAGGTTACTATGCAGCGACAAGTCGTTATGGTACTCCGAAAGATTTCATGTATTTAGTAGATCGATGTCATGAAAAAGGCATTGGTGTTATTATGGATTGGGTGCCAGGACATTTTTGTAAAGACGACCATGGACTTCGGCTTTTTGATGGCACTCCTCTCTATGAATATGCTAGCTATGAACGAGGAGAAAATAAGGGATGGGGGACAGCTAATTTTGATTTAGGGCGTGCAGAAGTCCGGAGTTTCCTCATATCGAATGCATTATTCTGGTTAGACGTTTACCATATCGACGGCATTCGTGTCGATGCTGTTTCTAATATTTTATATTTAAACTATGGCAAAGAGGATGGTGC
>Ga0074198_1001590_pt1 | contig 14378 bp, 12 predicted proteins | sample EPASupsiteSAE323_FD_64527 | JGI IMG/M metagenome (GOLD analysis project Ga0074198, IMG submission 64527) | Bioremediated contaminated groundwater from EPA Superfund site, New Mexico - Sample SAE3-23 | ecosystem: Environmental > Aquatic > Deep subsurface > Groundwater > Contaminated ...
AATATAAGCACTTCCGCGTAGTCCGTCTAAATTATCAAATCTTAGTCCTGCTCTTTCATAAGTTTCGAGCCACTTAAGAGCATCCTCGCCCTTATCAAGAGCCATAAGGGTTGCTGCTTTGTTTTCAATCAGTGCTATATCGTCTGGGGAAGCCTCCAATGCCTTATCGAATATTTCAAGTGCTCTCGGTGGGTTACCAGCGTGCAAAAGGGCAATACCATAATTATTCCAATAAGGCATATAATTTTGTTGCATATTAGGAAAGCCTTTATCTAAAACCTCAACAGCGTCCCCATACTTCTTCTGTTTAAAGAGAACCATGCCTTTACCGTAAATTGCTAAAGTAATTTGATGCATGTCACCCGAAAAACGGATATTATTGCCCCTGGCATTGGTTATAATAACCGGCCCTGCGTTAGTAGCAGACATATTCTCCAATTGGTCAAAGAAATGTAAGGCAAGGTCGTATTCACCTAAACTCATAAGAATAAAACCAATTTGTTGTAAGAAACCTTTGCTAATTGACAAATCTCCAATTAATCGCTCGCGAGCCTTACTTTTTAGGTCTTCGGACAGATGAGAGCTTAATATACCGATAAGATCCAGCAGTTCGAGATTATCTAAATTAATAGGTTCGAGAAAATCGCCGTCAACTGCAACTTTCCAAAATATCTTGCTTGCCTCAATAAACGAGGGGGAACTAATAGCATACTTTATATCCAACAAATACGATAAATACAAGTATTTTATATATTTACTCCATTCTGATGCAAGTTGGGGATTGTTTAGTTTCTTAAGGATTATATTGCTCACAATAATTACATGAGCGATAGTTAGTCTAACATCATAATCTACGTCTTGATCTTCGCCTGAAACAAGAGTTTCTATGACCTGTTTCAAGCTAGACAGAGTCGCCTCTCCACGGTTCGCTAAATCAATGACCATATTGCTGATAGCTTCCAAGTATTTATTATGATCTTTTATTTCTTCAAAATAATATAATGGTTTAGCTGCACCATTACTTATCCTATCCAGCCAATCCGAGAACATTATTTTTGCAGGGTAAATCGATTGTGTTTCCGCCCCCAAATCCGCTAGATAATGGGATCTATGAAAGGATGTATCTGTTAATATGTTAAAAATGGCTTTATATGTCTGCTCAGAGTCATTGTTTCTTAATTCTTCGGATAAGTAGTTAATAGTTCTCGGAATTAGCTCGCTTTGGGCAAACTTATAGGCAGCATCGTTGTGGAAAAGGATCGGGGTTAGCTCCAGAATTTCAGCCAAATTTTTCACTGTATCAAGGGTTGAATTATTAATAATTCCATTTATGATTTTTTCGAGGTTTTCTTGAACATCGACAGTTAATTCATAACGTTCCTGAGCCCATTCGTCCCATGGTATCGATTCAAACTGATATCTTCTTCCGCGAACAAAAAAATCACATATTCGGGTTCTTAAATAGTTAATTAAAAAATACGCAGCTCCAGATGATGTCTTTATGTCGTCCGAGTTTAGAAGTATAAAAAGCAAATCAATATCAGCACGCATAAGTGCAAACCATTTTATCAGTAAGGATTCATGACCACTTATTATCTCTGGCATTTTTCCTGTTTTAAGATTCATTGCATGGTAGATAAGTCTTGAAATACGCCAACTGTTAGCACCAAAATTGAACATTGCTACGTTTTGAAGGCTTCGATCCAATTCGAACCAACCGTTTATAGAAGTCGCTCCAGCTACCAATTCCATACCTTTATCTATATCAAAAGATCCTCCATAGCTATCGCTAAATGCCTTAATAATAGCATCTTTATCCTGATATGATTTAATTTCCGATATAATAAGCTGATTTAGTATTTCTAATTGTTTATCAGATAAATTATATTGAATAAATTCTTCGTTGAAGTCCGATAAATGCGCGAAACACCAATCTAATTGAGAAAATAAAAATGACGTATCAATTGGTTCCGGTTCTAATAATTCGACTATACGTTGTATTGCTTCAGTGCTATCTATACATTCGAAATTTCGAAATGATCTATCCATATCAGCTTACCTCCGTAAGTTCTGCAAATACCATAGATATAATAATCTGAATTGGAAGTTATCATTTGTATGTTTTATATTGCTTCTTTATCTAAGTAAATCCTGTCAAATAGGCAGATTTCTTTTCCCACTTCGATTGGATATAGAAAGCCTTGCATTTCCTTTGGAAGCTCTTTATCAAAATTACTCGTAGCAACCTTTATTATAAATTCCTGTAAGTTTGATAAGAAATATGAAAAAGCTAAACCGTAATCCATATCGTATAGAGTGTAGTAAGGTGCATAATTGGCTGGATTCTCAGAGAGAAATCTCTCTTTACCCTCTTCGTCTTGTCCTAACGGCCATAACTTGATAAAGTATTTATCTCCTAATGCTATATTGTTAACACAAGAAAATAATTTTCTTGATACTATCTGATTAAAGTTCTGTCTTTTCATCAAATTACTGAAGTCATGCTCATTAAGCTTATCTAAATATTTTTTAGGTTCAGATACATGATTATAAGAAAAAACACCATTGAATAAGTTCATACCTGATTTTCCTACAATGATATCAGCATTATTATTTGCCGTTTCAATAATATTACATAAAGCACTTGGGACTATTTTGCTTTTAACCTCAATAATGCCAATGACATTAGCACTTGTAGTTACTACAAAGTCGCCCTCAGAAAATAATACCGGAAAAGTATTGTTGTAAATTATAATGTCAATTTGTTTTGTTATTTTGTCTTCATTACGAATAAAACCTGTACCCACAGATAAGTGCTTGGGGAGAATGCGTTTCAAGTAATTCATCAATACTACTTCTTTAAAGTGTCCCTCTTCACCCCAATGACTTTTATCTATTAAGTTCCGTACACGTTTTTCAAATGCTTTGAACTCTGCTGCTATTGATTTTTGATAATCCAAGTAATCTGGCATATTTCTTTCCGTTCCTTATCATCCATTTAAGTAATTATTGTAGTTTTAGTTAGCATTTCTCGATATTCCTTCAATAACCTGTTTAAAGCTAACCCGGTTGACAGTCTGTGCTTTTCTATTTTCTTTACGTGATCATCTCCTACATCAATTTGAAAGTAGGTTTTATCCGCCTCTTCTATATATTGCTCTATAAGCATTTGCCTTTTTTCTGCATAAAACTCAAAGGATAGTCGTTCCTCGTTATCTTTAAAGTACAATATTACTTTATCAAATCGTTCTTTAGCATAGTTTTCTTCCCTATCTTCAGGGTCAAAGAAAAATTCTTGAAGCTTATAATCAATACTATCCATCAAGAAATACTTATATGGACATTTATGGTTGACCCCATGTTCATCATGACAGACATACCCCCAAGTTGGTATAGGGGTTTTATACCTGCCACTATCAAGAGAAATCAACTCAAATTCTTTTAAAATTGTTTGATTACACATTATTTTTAAGCCTTTATATAAGAATTTTGAATTACATTGTGAATACACATAGAACTCTCCCGTTCTTCTGTCATCCTCATCATCGTCATATTCCTCTACCAACATAAATTCAGGCTTATATACATTGTAATGGTTTCCATAATTTAATGCCCACTCAGACTTATTCTCCAAACGTGTTACTATCTGCTCTAATGGGGTCTGATTTAATCCAAACCTTTTCTTCCATAGCATTTCAATCTGTTGAATGCTTGCATTTTGATTAATTGGAGTATTCTTATCGCCAACTCTTGTGTAAATATACCCTTCCTTGATATTATTATATTTTTTACTCTTGCTTTTTAAATAAAATGGCACATTAAAAGAATTCAAAACTGTTAAGACATCAATTTCTACACCTTTTAAATGTATTGTATCTCCTCTAACTTCCGGCGAATTGTCACCAGCGAATGCCGTATTTGAAAGCATATCAAGTATATCAGCTTGCTTTCTTCTATTCTCTTCAGATACTCCGATCACTTCTCCCGTATCAGATACGCCAATTATGATATAACAATTTTCGTTATGTACTGTATTTGCAAAACAAAGTATGTCATGTAAAAGACGTTCATTCTCAGTATACCAAGCCTGTTTGAAGTCCCAATAATCTCCTTCGTGGCTACCGCTGATTAAAGAATTTATTTTTTCAATAAAAGCGTAATCCATAAAGATCACCACCTAATTACTTCATTTCAAAAATAGATTTATTAAAATCGCCTTCCTCTCCCAAAGCTCTTACCTTACCCCATAGGAAGCATGTAAAGTCCTTCTTTTGAGAAAGCACAATTGCTAACTCTTGTACTGTCATAAGAACAACATTTACTGTCCTGCCTACCGCAAATGTCTTTAAAGCCTCCTCGGAATAGCCGGAATAGCTTATGTACAATCCCCGTGTAAAGCCTGATTTTGATGAAACCTTCTCATTGAAAACCACAAGGTTTGCCTTATCTATAGGCTTGCTTGTCCATTTGGCTTCAAGTAAATAAACCTCGTTATGTAAAATGAAACTACCGTCTATCTGCTCACCTATAAGCTTAAAACTACCCCTTGGCTGAAGATTATTGATTTCAAAAAAATCTTTAAGATATTTTTCAAAGGCAAATCCCCTTGACTGAGGGCTGTCATCAAAGTTTGATAAGGATTGTAGTTCTTTTAAGTATTTATCATATTCAATAAGGGAGGGGGTAGGTTTTGATATGTTGGTGGGTGTTGATACTGCTTGCTTGAAGGCTGAAGATTTGCCAATAAGTCTATTACCTATATCTGCACATTTTTTAAAAGTATCTCTGTTCCCGTCAATAATCATACCTTTTGCTTGCATATATCTCATAAGTTCTAATAACAACTTGCCTACTGATACATTATCATATTCAGCTATAATTGCTCTTAGAATCTTAGCTTTTGAAAGACCAGAATATTTGGCATATATATCAATAGACATTATCTCATAGATAAATTCTTGAAAAGTGCGGTTTGAGAAATCTAAAACATAGCCAGAACTCATTTCAAACAACTTTTCAAAGTAATCTCTTTCTATAAAAGTAAGTTTTGACATAACCTCACATCCTTTGAAATGTATTCATCATGATTTTTCTTTGAAGAACCATTCTTTTTCAATACCTATATATCCATTGGTTTATAATATCATCAAATTTCTTCACTATTATGGCAATTCCTGCAAGAAAAGAGAAAAAGGGCCTTAGCCCTTCTAACTGACAAAATTCAATAATGGAGAACAGCCTTACCATTTAAAAAGGAAGATCAACTATTTCTTCTTTAGATATCTTAAGAGAGCGTTTTAACAAGAAAGTATGTAAGGCTAATTTTGAAGGTAATTACGGTGCTATTCCAAGATTCTCATTGTAACAAATTCTTTTACGCCACTTTCTCATTATTCAAGATCTACCCTTGATTTTTTCGTGGAGAATCTCCCGTAAAAACGGTAAAATAGAATTCATTATAATAGCTGTAATTTTCTTCCTTTGAGCTTTTGTGATAGAGTTCTTGTCTCGCTTATTAAACATCTTCAATAAAAACTCATAGTCCGACAAGGGGTAAAAGTCATTATATATATTTGCCTGAAAAGAGTCTTCATCATATAGATATCTCAGCAGCTTCCTCGAAAAGAACTCGCTAGAAAGCGTAATGAATTCATGATTTTCTATTGCGTGGAGCAACTTGAATAGCTGTTCATTTATTGACACGCTCTCATTTAAATCATCGCGCTCGAATTTTTTAATACACGAACTGCCGATTGGATAAAGAATGTTGCCGTTATACTTATTTTTAATCGCAAATAAATAACGAAGGTTTTCTTTTCCGCAGACACACGAGGAAAGCAACTCTTCGTCTTCTTCACAGTCATAAACCTCCCATTCAAGCACGGCGGCATCCCACGTTGTCGCTTCGGAACTATCGACAACCCGTTTTATTAAATTTTGATAGTATGTGCCGTTCTGAATCACTTTCATCAACTCCTGTTTCAGGGTTTTATCATTCGCAGTTTAATCCTAAGCTTTGCTTATCGGGTAGCAGAACACGGTCGTTAAAATCCACAAAACCACCTTTAATACAAGTGCCATCAATATATTTCTAATCGACGACTTGTTTCAGCAATGTAATTAGATACATCATTTCCTTTGATTATAGAATAGCTACTTTTCATTAAATCAGACTATTATAAATGATAGTTAGATCCTAACTAGATTGCTCTATACTCCATAGAATCATCACAAATTTATGATTATGTGATGATTGGTCCAAGGTTAAAAAACTTGTAATCTTTATTGCTTTCGGAAAGAACTTTCTTAATGATCGACCATCTACTTCCTCATGAACCTGCTCGTTTAACGTCTGAATATTGATTGAAGCGTTAATATCTGCAATAGCTAACTGAAGTATGTATTTATGAGGATTAAATGCATTCTTTATTTTTGAAAAATCATCAAGGAATTTAGCAAAGCTGTTTTGGTATTGACGTCCCTGTTGCGTTAATTTAGTCCATTTCAACTCGATACCCACTTCGGCAATTTGATCTTCCAGTTTTTCGATTGGCTCTATATACAAAGCCAAATCTAGCAATTTGGAATCATTATAAGAATTATCTTCTGGCCTAATTGTTTCAGCTAACCTAAAATGCCCAAAAGCTGATGGGATTGCCTGTCCAGAGATTGCTGGATATAATGACCATATCTTAGTGAAAGGAAAAGACGCCTCTGTTAAATGTGCAACTGCAGCAACAGAAGCACCAGAAGCGTCCACCCAAAAAGATATGGTAATTGTAACAGATTACGAGCTAATTTTGAACCGTGAAAAAGGTATTTTTTGTAAGGAGTTTGGAACAGAATTCCTGTCCATGCTGTAGCGGAGTATTAAAGGTTATCGGCAGTCGGAAAAGAGGCTGTATTGACGGGCTTGGAGAAAAAATACTATTGATTATCCGTAGACTGGGCTGTCAGGGATGCAACCGGGTGCACCACGAACTGCCGGATATGCTGGTACCTTACAAACGCCATGTAAGAGAAAGCATTGAAGCAGTTGTAAGCGGTAATCATGATCTGAGTGTTACTGCCGACGAATCAACCTTAAACAGGTGGCAGACGTGGTTTAGTGAAATAGCTAATTATCTGCATGGCTGCCTTAAATCAATTGCTATCCGATATGGTACAGAATCTGTGAAAGATAAATCCGGTCTTTCAGAATCCAAGCTCCAAAGGATCTGGCAGTATGTGGGGGAAGCCCCGGGCTGGCTGGCCAGAGTTGTCCGACCCATCGTGAACTTAAATTTATGGGTACATACCCGTTCCGCATTTTGTCCATAAGGACATAGCGATAAACTCATGCTTGAAACCTAAAGGAGAGAGGTGTAAAGCATGAGAGATTTAAAAAAGGCAGAAGAGATAGCAGTGCAAAGGATGCATTTACTGTCTCCTCTACTGGCCGAGGGCTTGGATGCAGCCCAAGCCAGGGAAATCAAGGTCAGGATATGCGAACAGAGTGGTATATCCGAGCGTACCCTGCGCAGATATCTGGTGCAGTACAAGGAAGACGGATTTGGCGGGCTTAAACCCAAAGGCAAAGGCAGAAGTCAAAGTGAAGCTATTCCAACCGAGATCCTGAATCAGGCTATTCTTTTGCGCCGTGAAGTTCCGGGAAGAAGCGTGGCTCAGATTATACAGATCCTGGAATGGGAAGGGCTGGTACTACCGGGAGAGATTAAACGCAGCACCTTGCAGGAGAAACTATCCGAACGAGGTTACAGCAGCCGACTTATGCGTCTTTATTCAGACGCCGGGGTAGCCGCCAGGCGTTATCAGAAAAAATACCGGAATCAATTATGGCATTCGGACATAAAATTTGGGCCGTATCTGCCCATAGGCCTGAATGGGAAGAAGCAGCAAGTCTACCTCGTAATCTATGTGGATGATGCTACCCGCTTCATTCTGCACGGGGAGTTCTATCCAGTATTGGACCAAGTGATTGTTGAGGATTGCTTCCGCAAGGCAATTGGGAAATACGGGGTTCCCGAAAGAGTTTATTTTGATAACGGTAAGCAATACCGGAATAAATGGATGAGCAGGGCCTGTGCTCAAATGGGGATTAGATTGCTCTATGCAAAGCCTTATTCGCCAGAAAGTACCGGTAAACCAGAAAGATTCAACCGGGTGGTGGATTCCTTTCTAAGCGAAGCTGCTTTAGAAAAACCACAATCGCTTGAGAAGTTAAACCAGCTGTTCTGGGTCTGGTTGGAGGAATGCTACCAGAAAAAGTCTCATTCCGGTTTGCAGGATAACATGAGCCCTGAAACCGCTTATCGCAGCGATCGGAAAGCCTTGAAATATTTAGATCCTGAAATCATAGCCAATGCCTTCTTACACTGTGAAGTAAGAAAGGTGGACAAATCCGGCTGCATCAGCTTCGAGGGAAAAAAATACGAAGTAGGCTTAAACTTCATAGGAAGTAAAGTAGATGTCGTTTACGATCCCGCTGACACCAGCATACTGACCATCGAATATGAAGGGCATGAAATTGTTAAGGCCAAACCCCTGGTAATCGGGGAGTCAAGCGGGAAACGGCCCAAACTACCGGAACACTTGTTGCCGGCACCGGCTGAATCATCAAGACTTTTGCAGGCAGCGGCGAAAAAGAACCAGGCAAGAAAAGAAACTCAAGTACCAGCGGTCTCCTACCGGAAAGTACGGAAGGAGGGCGATGATAATAATGTTTGAAGATTTCTATGGATTAAACCAGACTCCTTTTTCACGAGATATTCCTACTGATCAACTGTATCAGTCGCACCTATTGGAAGAGATCCTGGGAAGGCTTGAATATGCAGCCAAGCGCCAGTTGTTTGCTGTAATAACAGGTGATTGCGGCACAGGGAAAACTACCACCATACGCCGGTTCAAAGATACCCTGGACTCATCAAAATACATGGTTATGTATCTGGCAGATTCCAAATTAACACCCCGGCATTTCTACAAGGGTTTGCTAGAGCAGTTGGGCTGCGAAGCCAAATTCTATCGGGGTGATGCCAAACGGCAATTGCACCGGGAGATCGAATTATTACAAGGCATTCATCACCTGCAGCCGGTGGTAATTGTGGATGAAGCCCACCTGCTGGACAAGGAGATGTTGGAAGAAGTTCGGTTTCTGCTGAACTTCAAGATGGATGCACAGAGCCCCATGACCTTGATTCTGGTGGGCCAGAGCGAACTCTGGGATAGGTTCAAACTTCAGTCTTATGCTGCTATCAGGCAGCGCATAGACCTGCAATGCAAGCTACCGCACCTGGACCGTTCCCAGGTTGGAGAGTACGTAAAGAGCCACTTGACTTATGCTGGTGCCGATCATGAAATATTCTCGGATAATGCCATTGATGAAATCTTTAAATTCTCCAGTGGGGCGGCCAGGATGGTGAACAAGGTCTGTACTCATTGTTTGCTCTACGGAGCCCAGAACGGTAAGAGGATTATTGATGACCATATAGTTAAGCTGGTGATTCAAGGCGAGTTAAATTAATCATGTTTGAGGCGGTGTTACTTGGCCCGATTTTCCGTCATTTTTTGGACATTTAACACCGTCTATCGCCGGTCAGTTTAGATTAGCTGTAACACCTAATTTGATATTTACCGCATAAATCGGTAAAAATAATGAACTTAATTATGGGTTCAGTTATAGACCAAACCCCTATTCCCTTCCAGAATTCGGAATAAAAAGTATTCGCATAGGATGAGTTCAATATTTTCATACGAACATCTAAATCCCATTTTTCTAAGGCTATTGTGCAGTCTTCAAGAAACTCCATTACAAATTTATTTATATGGGCTGTCACGTTTATAGCCTCCATAAATTAATTTCTATTAAAAACAACATTGGTTTATTTTACCATCATTTTTCTACACAATTATAGTAATTCCTGCAAGAAAAAAGAAAAACGGCCTTAACCCTTATTAATAGTTAAAAACTTTTGGTAGAATAATTACTATATAACTAGCTTGAAGTGTATTCTTGCATTGTTCCACGGCTTTAATATCTTTATTAGGTACGAAATAGTCGGGCACTGAACTATATGATTGCGATCAAACACCTTTCTAAAGGACTGGAGGGACACAAGATATGGAGATAGAACAGCGTTTTAATGTATTAGAAGATTTAAATTTTGATGTTCTCAATGATCCTGAATACGGTGAAGACTCAGTTCGTGAAGAGATTATTTTTCCCATTATTAAAGCATTAGGCTATTTATCAGAGGGTAATAATAAAATAGTTCGTAGCAGAAAGCTCTTACATCCCTTTGTTTCAATTGGCAGTCAACAGAAGAAAATCTATATTATACCCGATTATGTTATGGAAATAAACGGTAAACCAATTTGGATTATGGAGGCAAAGGCACCAACCCAAGATTTGTTAAATTCCAAACACGTTGAGCAGGCATATTCATATGCCATACATAATGAAATTAGAGCTGAATATTATGCGCTATGTAATGGAAAGGAATTTTTACTATACCATGTAAGCGAGTACAAGCCAGTATTACATTTTGATATTAGATTATTACCGTCTTATTGGGAAGAATTAAAAACGCTACTATCTCCTGAAAGTCTACACAATAATATAAATAGAAAATTAAGCAAAGATTTTGGGTTACACTTGAAACGACTTGGTTTTGACTCATTTGAAAAGCTTATTTTTCCTGGCATGCCGATATCTTCTATCGCAAAATTGGAAAACGATTTATATACTTTTGCTACTGGTATTAAGGAAGATGAAACTACTTATTGTGTTTCATTTGATTTTAATCACAAAGTTTTTATGCAATTAAAAAACGAAATTCCCAACGAAGCTTTTAATATTTTGAAAAAGCCGTTGCAAGAGGAAATGATCGATTTGAAAATCTGTGATGCTTTATTTTATGTAAATGTTGATTGTAAACTAGATGGGAAAATACAAGAAAACGAAGATGAAATGTTCTTACCTTTAACCATAAATAGGATAATCAAATAATGTATTAGTTTGCTGTTTTAATACAGGCAATATGACCATTACACCTAAATGATTTTTTAACTAAATGTAGGTGATAAATATGGATAATTCAGATATCGGCGAGAAGCCTGCTTGGCTAAAACGAATGGAGAATGGCACGATTGCTGAAGCCAGAACAAAAGCTTTCTTAATGGATCGTTTCTGGATATTGGAAAGATCGGTTGACATTCAAGGTGTTGATTTTATTATTCAAAGACGTCTTACATCGAAAAATTTACTGGATGATCAACCACCAAGATTTGGAGTAGTTCAAGTAAAATTTATGCAAGACGAGAAAACGACCCATTATCTTCGGCAGGAATATGTTTGTGATTATAAAGGAGAACCTCGCGAAGAGTTTTTTCTAATCATACATAATGGTGTGGAAGAAACTAAGCGAAAATTCCTATTTTCAGCTAAGGATATAGTAAAGCAGTTCCCTTTAAATGAGGATAAAAAAGAAAAATCTTATATAATACCTGGTAGATCTATATTGGCTAATGGTAGATTTGAAGTTTTTTCTGATACACAAGCTCTTAATAAAATTGAACAAGCGCTAAGAATTGCTGATTTTACTAAAAACAGGAGATTCATATCATCGGTTTTGCCTTCATATAATGACTTTTCACAGGATGATATTATAAGTGATTATACAATTCCACTCGATAACTGGTGGGGGGATATTCCCGAAGAATTTTACAAACTAAAGAGATACATTCAAAACTTGGTATTCGATATGCTTGAAATCACAGATCCGCTACAAAAGATTCTTGATATGACTGATCCGTTAGAAGCTTTATCAGTAATAGAAGATTTAACAGTAGATATATCTCCCGGTGGGTGCTTTAAATTTCCCGCTGATATTTTTAACGATGACTTTTGTAGAGTAGTAATACAGCATCGTGATAAGATTGAATTCTTAAGGAATAACGGCTTGCTAGATAAATTTCTTGGAATTCAGAATAAGTGTGAAGAATTTGTATGCTCTGATTTAGCCCCCAAAATGATGTTAGCGCAGGATATGGCTTATGTGCTTGAGGTACTCTATGATCCTGAAAAACTAAAAAATTACTTTTTAAAATCTAAGATTATTCAAAGAGAAAAACTTGAAATACAATACCCTGATCAATCAGAATACAACCTTGAATTTTATGGCATAGTAAATAGCATTCCAGGTGAGATTACTTTATATTTTGTACCCGGACGTCTGCATTTTGATGAAGCCGATGATAGAAGTTGGGAAAATCATATTAAAGATAAAGTGTGGATGTTAACGAGACCACTTATGGAAGAGATTTATAATAATCTTGAAGGAAGTGAATCATAAATTATTTTATGGCATAAATAATGCCATCTTAAACGCCCATTCCTAGGTGTGATTCTTGATAAAGTGCTTGATTTCTCAATTGGATTTATGTTATCCGTTTCCATTAATATTGATTTATTCTTGGAGGTTAGCATGCACTCAATTATCTCAATGATTTGCGTAGCGGTGGAGACAGCACTCCTGGAGCGGTCTGGTTGACATGTTTCCAACTACGGGAGAAAGAGATTTTATTTAAGATGATCATCGTATGGTTTGGAAGAGAGTGCAGAGGGGTTCGATTCCCCTCTCGCTCCACCATTATTTTAATAATTCTGAGAAGGATTGATAAGCTAATTTAAATTAATTCCTAAACACTTAATCTTTTATTTATACGCTCGGCTACTCCTTTATACGGATGATCGCCATAATGGTTAAATCGGTCGAAATTAAAATCACTTCTTGATCTCATTTGTTTAATACTCCAATGCCCATTTTGGGCCAATTTATTTAAAACGAAAATTATGATATCTTCCAAATCAGCTTCTTCTTTTGGATAAACTAATAATGTGGATACGTCTTTCTTATTTACTTCTAAAACACAAAAGCGCATTCCACTTGGTAATTGTCCAATTATTACAGCACATTCGCGAAGCCGATCATACTCGTCAAATGAAGCATCACCCGTGCTTGGAAGCTTTGTAACCCCTTTATTAAGTAATGTGGCAGACACCGGTTCTTGCGTGATTTTATTTATAGCTGATAAAAATTGGATTAAGCTTTCATGTCGTGTTGTTGGCACAATTTTTAAACGAGTAAATTCTATACCTCGATTTTCACCAAAATCACGTGGTCTATCTGCATTAACGGAAATCATATCGGATTCGGTTTCTTTCGAACGAGTATTATGTGATTTCTCTATTTTTTCGTTATTAGACAAAGATGCACGCTTACTAGTATGTCGTTTAACAGCAACTGGTTTCGAATATTCAATGGAACACATCGGTATTGAATAAATTAACGGTTCTTCACCCAGCTTGGAACCATCTTCATTATCAATAACAGCAGTAATAGTATTTTTAGAACTTTCACCCGGGTGGACATTATTATCACCTTTAGAATTAGACTGATAATATAAAGGGGATTCATAATCAATAGTATCAAAAGGATGCTCTAAACCGTTTATTCCATTTATCTCCATAATGAGAATTCCTTTTTCAAACTTTAAGCCTCTGAAAGACCATATGTGTGTCCCATCTAAAGGAGGTTCTGCCTGGAGAATGATTGCTTCCTCTATTTCTGTATCATTTGTTTTTCGAAGTTGAATATTTTTATTAATTGATTTCCAGCCTTTTAAAGCTACTTGATTTTTGCTTACCCATATTAAGTGTCTTATATCATCATCTTTTAACAGAGCATAAGGCCACTCGGAGGATAGTTGTAGCTTAATTGATTTATCGGTCAAATGAGTAATTGTATCGATATAAGATTCGGGTTTATTGGGGTCCATTATGGCTAATGTCATTTCTTTTGATCTGGCATAATAAGCTTTGATTATTTCGATGCATGGGACATAATAATCAATATCTTTAATTGAAAACTTCCAAATAAATTCATCAATTATCCATTTTTCTGAATGAAGATAATATTTTATCTCTTTCCCCATATCAATTGCTTTTATTATTTTGCCTTTAACGTAGCTTGATATAGTTACAGATGAAAATATGTTTCCTTTTGGTTTTCTTTTGCTTAGATCGCCATCAATATAGTAATATCCCATTCGCAACAAAGGAAGGATACCTAAAGGAAAACAGACGACTTCAATGTCTTTCTTTGAGTTTAGAAAATAAGCAACAAGTCGCCAATTGCCTTTTACGTTTTTTTTGGGAGAACAAATCCAAAATAACTCAAATTCTTCCCCTTCCTGCATACCGGGGAGTCTCAATATTTTTTTCGTCAAATTTGCTCTCCTCATTTCCTTAACTATATTTATCAAAATCGATTTTCAAATTTCTGGGAATTTGCGTTAAAACTTAGCTGTGCTCAGCAATC
>Ga0074198_1001592_pt1 | contig 14365 bp, 12 predicted proteins | sample EPASupsiteSAE323_FD_64527 | JGI IMG/M metagenome (GOLD analysis project Ga0074198, IMG submission 64527) | Bioremediated contaminated groundwater from EPA Superfund site, New Mexico - Sample SAE3-23 | ecosystem: Environmental > Aquatic > Deep subsurface > Groundwater > Contaminated ...
AGTGATCCCATGCAAGACCTTGACCTATTGCTGGTGTTTCTGCAGTTCCACTGTTGCTCACAGTCCACATCAATTCCTTACCAAATGCTTCTTGCCAGTACTCGGTATCCTCAACGTTTGTATCTCCAAATATAATTTGAGTTTTGGTATTAGCCAGGACAACCTGCTTGTAGTACCTCATCGATTTAGTTCTCTCGAGCTGAGACAAATTCTGAATAGCAACAATAAGACCACATCTGTACTTTCTGAAAAGCGTAAAGCATGTTTCAGTTTCCTTGTTAACAAAATCAGGAAACTCATCTATATAAATAAAGAAAGGTATTCTGGTGTTTTCACTTCCAGGCCTTCTTAATACTGCATCCTGAAATGCAAGAATAAAGAACATACCAAAAGCCTTTGAAAGGATACTTCCCATTGGTCCTCTTCTTGTGCAAACTGTCAGGCACTTGCCACTTACAAGAATATCATCAAAATCAATATTATTTGATCTGCTGCAAAGCAGTCTCTTCACATCTTTTCTTCTAAGCAGGTTATCTAATTGGGTTATAGCACCATACAAGAATTGCTCTGTTGCCCTTCTTCCACTTCCAACACCACCTGGAATTGGCATACCTCTATCATTTAATGGAGGTTTATAAAAGTTCTTTTCAAAGTAGGCAATAAGAATCTTATACTCCTGACACAACATCGGATCGCGCTTCATTTCTTCACACATTTCTTCAACGAGTTCATAGGTATGAAGAGCTTCAAGCATATCTTCAAGATTTGGAAGTACTCCTCCATGCATTTTAGGATACATTACTTTAAGAAGTATGGATAGGTTTTCAATCGCCTGCTGTGTAACCTGTTGGAAGAACAAGTTACTGTCTGCCGGATTGTCACTTTCATACATTCCCTTAAGAACATTAGAAATTATACTTGCTATTTTTGCGGGTTCTTTTCCTATAAATGGATTAATCCCGACAGAATCCTCATCCATTGGGTCGACCACTATACAATCTATTCCAAAATTCTTTGCAATCTTTTTAAAATTCTTTGCGTATTCTCCGTCAGGATCAATAACACCTACACCCAGTTCCCTAAAAAGTATATCTCCAGTAACAGCATCTCTGTACTTAATCATGTCATTAATTTCTTTATAGAACAGCTCTTCCTTGCCATTTAATGGCTTTAAATATTTAAGCGAAAAATTTTTATTTAGTTCTTCATTACTCAGAGGTGCATCAACATACGCAACACCTTTTTCTATGACCTTGTAGCCTAATTCTTTAGCAAGTTCTCTGAAGAAATACTTTCTTTCTAAATCCATAGCGCCCATTGGCAAAAGCAAGGTTGCAGTTTTACCTGTTCCTGTAGCACCCTGGATAAGAGTTGCTTCTAATCTTTTTGCTTCAGGTGTAATAACTGGCTTATTTGTTCTTTTATCTAAACAAATCGTAACCTCACATGTAAGAGCTCCCATTGGTGCAACTTCCTTACCATGAATACCAAAATCAAGAATAGGAAGAAATGTCCCAGTATCTCTTTCATTTAATAAATTCTTGTACAGTGAAAGGAAGAAAAATGTAGAAATTATTGGAAGATAAAATGTAAGAGCCCTGATTGCACCATTTAACATTTCAATTGGTACACCATCTATTCGGGGTCTTGCAGCAGATATAAGTTCCCATAAAATCATATTTCCATATCTGGCCACCATACTAAATATTACAATAATTATACATATTACTGTAAACCGTAAGAATGTATATTTTGCCTGTACTCCTTTAACAAGACTGGAAGACAAAATTGTGGCAAAAGCAGCTGCAGGAGCAAAAATATAAAGGGTAAACAGATATGCATTATATTCAGAACTACCTATATGATGAAAGTATATGTATACAATCTCTCGAACCTGCGCCAATGTAAACAGCACACTAAATATATAGAGTCCGAGCGGTATAAGATCATATTTTTCCAATTTAAACCTTGCTAACAATTTTGAAAGGCTCAATATTAGTCAACCCCCATTATATAAATACATATAATTATGCTTGTATTTGTAAACTATTCCTCCTTATATTATCCTATATATTTTATCAAATTTCAATGTTTTGATTGAAAGAAATATAAATTTATAATAACTCCTATTACAACTGCATATGTAAAACGGAAGGCTCCTTCACTTCTTTTTAAATCATCATATTGAGTTATCGAAAAGGTCAAGATGCAAGTTTTAAGATAATTCAGAAGACCCTTAAACCTTTTTACGGCATTATTATTAAAAAGCATAATAATTAGAGCAATAACTCCGCCTACAATGAAAGAATATATAATACTCTCAGCAGCAAAACCAGCTCCCATTATCGCTCCAATTGCACTAAAACATTTAATATCACCAGCACCAAGCATTTTTAAAACAAACAGCGGAAATAGTATTAATATAGGAAGTATAATCCCACACATGGAATTAAGTATCCCCACAAGACCAGTTTCGCACAGGCCAATTAATACGCCCATCACCATAAACGAAAAAACTATTAGATTTTTTATTTTTCTAGTTTTAACATCGCTGATAAGTGACATAAGTAAAAGCATCATCAGCAAAGCATATTTTATTACAAAAATCACTTTATACCCTCGCTTTTACCTGATTTCAAAAGACTTCTAAAGTTAATTTGCCTCTTGTTTATTAAAAATCTGATGGCAAATACATCTGCACTGAAAGCAATCATTATCACCCCAAAAAGTGTCGAAAAATCGTAACTGCCTCCAATTTTATAAATCAGAAAAACTAATAAAACTACCAGAACCTGCAAAACTGCTAGTATAAGCAGAGTCCTGCTCCTCTCATCATTTCTTTGATTGATACTCAGATTTCTTTTTTTATCAATTTCGGAATTATATATGGAAGCTGCTACATATTCATCTTTTTCAGTCAATTCTGTTTTGGGAATTGAAATCTTAAAATCCTCAGTCCCTCCGACCGATATTAAATCTTTATTTTTAAATCCTTTGTGCTTCTGTATTCCATCTAAAATACAATTAAAATCTTCAAGTTTAAAATCATTTGTTTTAATGTAGGTTGAAATCTTTTCAATTGATATGTCCAAGCTTTTTCCTGGCTCGACTGACCCGTTGATAAAATTTAATACAAACCTTTTTAAGCTCTCATCAAAATCCGATTTCAGATTTATTGGAATGTATATCAAAGATACAGTTAGATTCTCAGCATTGATAAAAATGTAATCTTCATGGATAATAAAACTTCTTTCATCCAGCAAGTAATTAACACTCTCATTTATGGCTCTTAACAGATTCCTAAGTATTTGAACAACTTCTTGCCTTCCAACCTTCTTTTGATTTAGATATTGAGCAACAGATATCTTTGAAGTTACATCATATGCCAAAAACGTTTTATCATTTTTCCTTCTTATGTTAAAAGGAATGAAAAAAATTGCAGGGTTATTTTGTATCATTTTTGCCTGATAATCGATTATTTTTTCCTCTTCGTGAAGATTTAGCACAAGATAATTTCCCTTTATATCATTTTCATATGATACGCTTATTCTTTTATTCAACAGCTTCTGCATATAATTTCCTCCTGATATCTACAATTCATCAATAGTTAATTCCGTATTATTTTGTCGTGCCTTCTTTTTGCACTCTTCAAACACCTTATCATAGTCTGCATTTCTTGAACCTCTTGGTATTACTATTATAATCCTTCGATACTTAATATCCTTGGCTTCAATATAGTACTCAATGGTTCTCCCATTCTCGTCCTGAGTTTTATGGTCTTTTTCGAAATCTCTTAAATCCTTAATTGCTTTATTTACTTCGGTAAATACACTTCGCGGCTTCTTTTTGTATGTATCAGCATTAAGATTGATACTTCTCACTAAAGTAGCCGTTCCATTTTCAAACTTGGTTATTGTTTCAAAGTTGTCAGGAAGATTCCTTCCGTACATTTTTTGTATTTTTTTACCTCTTTCCAAATTTTCAAGACTCCATATATCCTCCTTCTCTTCATTCGCACCATCAAGCCAAGCCTTAACCTTTACTCTCTGAATAATCGGAATTTTAGGCAGAATATTAAACGGAAGTGGAGCTTTAATCGTGTATTTTACAACAATATCAATATTTTTACCGTCATCAAAAAGACTGGAATCACTAAAATCCAAACCTTCAAATCCTCCAGCTATATTCAACTTTTTTAACCTTTCGCTGATATCTTCTCCTTCTTTGTATCTAAGATATTTTGCAAGACAAGCTTTTGTCAAAGGTTTTAAAATAAGTTCAGCCTTTATATCTTCCAAGCCTTCTTTAGCAAGTGCACTGACTATATATTTCAATTCCTGTTTTGGATTATCTGCAATTTCTTGAGCAACCTTTCTGGTATCCTCCAATCCATTCTTCAATTCCTCAACTGACTGTGATATCTCATTACAATCATCAATAACTCCATCAATATTCACTACACCAATATTTTCGGCAGTTTCCCCAATCTTTTGTTTTACTTCTTTCGGAAAAGATGTAAAGCAATCATAAGTATTAATCAAGGTCTTAAGCTGGGTTCCAGCCTTTTGGCTTCCTTCTTTCAATCCCTCATTTGCAGTATCGTGAAGGGTCTGCAAACCTGTTGCGGTATAAATATAGGCCCATGAAGCTATTTCATCGGCGGTTTCAGATATTGCATGCTGAACCATCTCCTGCACATAAATTACTTTCAATATAAAAGCAATAGCCATAATAGCACAGATAAATGCAGGCAAAGCAATTGCAGCTTCAACAGTTACACTACCTCTATGATATTGTATGTTTTTTGTTTTTCCCATACTTCACTCCAACTATTGGCTATTGGTTATATTGGGCAACCACAAGGAATTGCCCCTACTACAAATCTCTTCCTAAATCCACTAACTACCAACCACGAACCACCAACCGCTTTTTAACTGCAAACTAATTAGTATCCCTGATACACAACAACCTTGAAATTATGTCTTGACCCATCTTTAGTCCTTACACTTGCAGGCATAAAAGCCTTTGTCAAAAACAGGTACTTTATTGAAACGTCTGCTTCCACACGAATGTAAGAATTGCAGCCTGAAAGCTTTTTGCCTGATTTCAACTGTATCAAATCCTGTATTCTGTTCATCTTATCATCAGAATTCTGAAGCAATAGAAAAACCCTAAGGTAATCATGGTAGGAAAACCCCAGCTGCTTTTTATCAACCACAGAAGCATCAAACTTTTTGAAGGCGGGAACAACCTCTCCTTCCATTAACTTGTCCAGGTCATTAATAGCATCCAGCATTCCCCATCCGCATAAAACCAGATTCTGTATAATAGGTTCGGATAATCCAAAAGACCAGGCACTCGCCGCCGAAGCTATTGCTACAGCTGCTTCTACTCTTTTAGGGTCTCTGTATACATTCACGGTATCAATAGCAAATCTTATAAGCAAAATCTGTCCTTTTACAAAATTCACATTAGACTTGTTTGAAGTATTCCCACAAAGGATATACTCAACCTCATAATCTACAGTATTCAGCTTTTGCCTTCCTCTCAAGTCTTTACGTGTATTTGTACCATTCTTTAACTCTGGCACTGCATTACTAAACATTCCGATTATATATTCATCCACATAAAGCTCGTCCCTATATGTAATCATTCCATCAGTAACAATCTGGTTAAAACATTCACCAATTTTGGTTACAATATCAAAAGCTTTTTCAGAAAAAGCATTATTCCCAAAATCAATCTCCTTTTCAATATTTCCGAAATCAAAATCCCCTTCGGCCATAATGGAACTTGCCTTTTTACTGATTTTGTTTTCTGAATACCCTTCGTAGAGTTTTTTGAATTCACTATCTTCTTTTGTGAAATCAGTGCTCTGGGTTTTGTTAGGATATTTACTTCCCTTTTTATATGAAGGAAGCTCTTTCTGCCTATCTTTTATAATATTTTTCTTGTTATCCTTTCCTTCTTTTAGCTTGCTTTTTGCTTTTTTACCTGCTTCTTTTCTAGGATCATTTCCCTTAGTACCAACAAAAGGTGCTTTTATAAGCGTCATACCTATATCTTTCTTCAAGTTTTTGAGAATCAATACTTTGGGCAGTATATATCTATTTAGAACTTCGGAGGGACTGCCATATTCAATTGATATACCATACTTGTTTTCGAATAACTCAATCTCTTTTAAGGCTACCTCGAACAATTCGATGTTTGATTCAATCTTCCCGCATAATTCATCAGCAACCTCCTTTTTAGGAATTTTCTCCTCAATTTCATTAATGCAGGTCTTCCTGTTTTCTGAGTTTGTGCCTTTAATAATTTCATCAGCTAGATTTTTCAGGAATTCACTGGACTTTTCGTCAATATTCTTTTCAATATATTGTTTTATAGCCGATATACGATTTTCTAAATCAACTAAGTTATTCTTCAATCTCTTACAACATGTCAGAATATCGTTACATAGCTTCTCATAATTCCCCAGGTATTCATTTGTTTTTTCTAACACCTGCTCTTTTTGGTTCCTTGCAGTTTTCTCTTCGTTCACAGCTGTGTACAAACTTGTCAAAAGAGAGGCAATCTTTTTCGCTTTCTCCAGACTATCTTTCCCCGCCCTTGCCTTTGAAAGCTTTTCTTTTATATCATTAACCTTTTTCTTGCACATGCGATATTCTCGGGTCGATTGAGTATACTTTTTAATCAAGTCCTCGGAATACTTATAATCAAATTTATTTATTTCTTTGCCTATCTGATTAACATTCTGTACATCATTAACAATATCCATAAATACTTTATCAATCTGCATCTTCATCTCTGACAGCTCGACAATCTTGCCAGTATCAGCCATTGCTTTGGCTTTTCCTATGAATAATTCAACCACCTGCTTGGGCGCCCTATATTTCATATACTCAACAATCTGCCTTCTGGCAACTGGATTCTCCGTAAGATTATATATAGGTGTAACTTTTATACTCTCAACCTTGTATCCATACAAATCAAGAAAAGCCTTATTTTTATGTATTCCAAGGCTTGAAGCCGCATATTCATTAATTATTTTTCCAATCAGCTGTGCATTGTTATCATTAAGCACAAATAAACCAAATTTGTCTTTCAAGGTTTTATCATAGCTTGATAATGCTGATGACGAAGCACTATCAATAGCTCTCTTTATCTGTACCTCTGCAGTTCTTATTCTTGCAGCATCAATAAGAATCCCTGCAATTATAATCATTGCAACAAATATTATGCATAAATATACCGTTACAGCTCCCGCTTCACGTTTAATCAATTTTTCCTTCATCTCCTGCAAAATAACCTGCAATATCTTTTTCTATTTCGTTCATGGCCTCTCGAACTTTCCTTATCATCTTCCCATATTCAGGATATTTAGTCTCAAATTCCTTTTCAATATCAAGAACCAAGTCAGTATTCCTTATAAATTCAGAAGGCTTATCTATTACTGCTTCAGCCTTAACAGAGATAGTATAATAAGGGGTCATCCCTAACATTTTTAAAAGCCTGCCCGGGGGTATTTTGAATTTTCTTTCGATGCTAACATCCAGCTTGCTTTGAGCAAACAAACTCTGGCTGGCTACAGATATTTCCGGCTTTTCAGCTGGCATAAGGAGCTTATGCTGTGCAAGTCTTCCTAGTATATAATCCTTAACCTTTTGCTCTTTTTCACTGTTTTGAAAATCGATTAACTGCCAGTAAAGCCCTCCTTTTTTCATATCTTCCTTATCAAGGCTCCCAATCATAATATCCTTATCCTGATCTATCCATATAATTGAACCTCTTTGAACCGCCAGGTCAGCAAGGGACTGCATGTAAGCCCTTTCAAAAAGAATCATGCATATGTACAAGACTGCAATAACCGCTAAGAAAACAAGTGGAAAAATTATAGCAATTTCGACTACTATTTTTCCGTTTTTTGAAAGGATTTTGTCCCTAATAATTTGGTTCACCTCCCCGGCAGTAAAAAAGGCCCACCTATTTAACAGTCGTATTTTCTATGTCATTTGGATTTACGCTTGTATTTACGACTCCACTCATTATCTTGGCTACAAACCCAACAATCTGCTTTTTGAAAAGCAGCGCAATACCAACAAGAATTGCAATAATAAGCACTATCTCAACCGTCCCAAGACCATCCTCTTCTATTATGAAATTTTTAAAAGCTTGCTTCATATATTTCACCTCCTTCCTAAAATCCTTGTAACTGCATGACTGATGGAGCAATTACAATAATTAATAGCGCTACAAGCATAAGCATCATTGGAAACAACAGCTTGGTTTCAGCTTCTTCACCTAAAATTCGTGCAGCATTTTTTCTTGAAATCCAGCATTCTACTGATTGAAGTTTTAGAATTGCAACAAGCTCTGTGCTTCCTCTTCTAAGATTTTGAATAAGTACGCTGGTGAACCTGGTAATTTCTGGCAGTCTGCATCTTTTTGCAAAATCTTCATAGGCTTTAATTTCGGATTTCCCAAGCTTAATCTCGTTCCAAGTCTTCTCCAATTCGCCGTAAAGAGTTCGTTTTACTGATATCCCTAAATTTCTAGCGTCAATGGTTATCTTCTCTATAGCTCCTGAAATCGTCATCCCTGCATTCACAAGCAGTGCCAGCTTGTTGAGAAACTCAGGAAAATCAATCAGCATCTGTATACGTCTATTCTTAACCTTTTCTTCAAGCTCCCGGTCAGGAAGGTAAAAAGATAAGGCCGCTGCTATAATTAGAAAAAAGGTAAAGCCAGAATCAACTGGTTCCATAAGCACCCCGAAAAAAATGCCAATCAATAGTACGACTATCACTAGCGCAATTTTATTAGCCCAGTATAATTTCAAGAAATATCTTGCATTAGGTGCTTCATAGAGTTCTCCCAGCTTTACTTCGATTGAATTATCATATCTGGTGTTGAAACTCCATCTGATTGAATCAAGAATAAATAGCGAAATCGGTATTAATTCTTTTAAAGGAAAAATCTTTTTATCAACATTTGAAAGTAACTCCTTATATTTTACCTTTGATATAAATAACAAACCCACTGTCACAATAAAAATTGTAAAGAAAGCTATAAACACTTTAAGCTGCTCCCCCTTTTGCTTTTTTTATTAATAAGAATTTATAAAATTCCACGCTCTGTTCGCAATGTCAAAGCCCCTATGAAAGCTTGGGTAACCACAAGGGTTACCCCTACAAGTTTATTCTGAATCTTTGTTTTTAACTGTCAACTGTACACTATCAACTATCAACTCTTTTAAACCTCGATATCCATTACTTTTCTTGATATGAAATATGCTAAACCAAGGAGAATTACAGCTACCGTCATCACTACTCTCCCCAAGGTTTGGGTATAAATAGGCTCCATGAATTCCGGGGAAGTGCTGTAAATAAGATAAATCATCCCGATCGGAAGAATACTCAACATTTTCTGTTCAAACTTTCTCTGCGCAAGAATTGTTGATATTTCCTGCTTTGTAGCAATTTTGTCACTGATTATGTCCGAAGTATTCCTGATAACCTGAACCAGGTTCCCTCCAGTTCTTTTGCAGATTCTGAATATATCTACAAAGCTTCTCACATCATCAAGATGTACTCTCCCCGCAAAATCCTCAAGCGCAGATTCAATAGTTTCATTCATATCAATTTTTCGGGATATGTATTCGAGTTCTTTGATTATGAACGTATTGCTGTTTGGATACAAAATGGATATATCTTTTAATGATTCTTTAAAAGCAGACTCAATTGATTTCCCCGCTGAAAGCGATGATGAAACAGCATACAAGGCATCCTTGAACTGCAAATTTAAATCTTCCTTTCGTCTCTCAATGATTTGTTTCTTTTTCATTGGCAAATAGAAAAGGGCCAGTGGAGTAAGAAATATTGAAATTATTATGCTTCTATAGAAAACATAAGAGACAGCAACTATAAATGACACAGCAGCGATCAGATTAACCAGCTTTTCCTTCAAATCCATTTCATAGAAATTATAATCAATTACATCTTTTCTCATAAACGCCCCCTGATGATTATAAAGAATGCGGAATACCGGCCATTCTATATTTTGAAATATTTTGCATTTGATTAGCTGTCCTTCTAAGCGTGCCAGCTATCTTTTTATCTTGAGTTTCGCCTTCTTCTTCAAATGAGTAAAGCGTATTGAGCTTAATTATCCCCTCCGAATAACCTTCCACCTCAGCAATCTCAACAACACGTCTTGATTTGTCTCTCAACCTCGCAAGGTGAATTATGATATCAATAGCTGAAGCAATCTGCTGTCTGATTGCCTCTATCGGAATCACTGCTCCACACAAAACCATGGTTTCCAACCTGCTCAACATATCATTGGGCGAATTTGCGTGACCTGTAGAAAGCGAGCCATCGTGTCCGGTGTTCATTGCTTGTAACATATCGAGGGCTTCAGCTCCCCTAACCTCACCTACTACTATCCTCTCCGGCCTCATCCTCAAAGACGTCCTTATCAAATCCCTTATAGTAATTTCGCCTTTTCCTTCGGTATTTGCATTTCTGACTTCCAACCTTACCAGGTTCTCAATTCCCTGTATCTGAAGCTCCGCCGAATCTTCAATGGTTATTATCCTTTCGTCTTTTGGTATGAAATCTGAAAGGGCATTCAGAAATGTCGTCTTGCCGCTACCAGTTCCACCGCATATGAAGATGTTATATCTTGCCTTTACCATTCTTTCTAAGACTTTGGCAACCTCTGCACTCAAGGAATTGCTTCGAACAAGGTCTGCCATAGTCATTGGATTCTTGGGAAATTTTCTTATGGTTAATATTGGACCGTTTAATGCAATAGGCGGCAAAACCACACTTACTCTTGAACCATCGTTCAATCTTGCATCCACTATTGGACTAGATTCGTTAACCGACCTGTTTACTCTGGAAACAATAGATTGGATTACATCCTCAAGCTTTTCTTTCGAATCGAAAGAGGTCTCAATCTGATTTATCCTTCCTTGTTTTTCAATAAATATGGTTTCAGGACCGTTTATCATTATTTCTGTTATTTCTTCATCCTCTATCAATGGCTGCAAAACATCCAATCCGCATATTGAATTATAAACAGCATATATTAAGCTGTACTTATCTGTTGCTCCAATATATCTCGTCTTGGATTTCTCGAAAACAACACGGGTTATAAGCTCAAGAACCTCTTTGCTATCAGTATCCTTTGCATAATCCATTGATTCCCGAACGGTTTGCTTAATTTCCTTAACAAGCCCCTCTACATCTCTAGCCTCCATATTCATTCTCCCCAAAAATGCTGCTGACCAATAGGTTTACTGACTTTCCGAAATCATTATCCAAGCTGATTTCCTGCCTTTCACCAATGTTGAAATAAATCTCAGGTCTATTCGGAATTTTTGCTGCGATGGCCCTACCTTCGCCATAAAGATTTTCAGGCATATCAGCACAGCTAGCATCATACTTGTTTACAACAAATTTCAGCTTGGCTTGAAGTGTTTCTACTTCAAGCCGCCCAATCATTTCTAAAGCCTTTATAAACTGTGAGGCTTTTTTTTGACTAATTTTATCTGGAGTGGAAATACAAATGATGCTGTCACAAATCTCAAATATCTTTAAATTTTTTTCATCAATAACCGAAGACATATCAATCACGATACTGTCATACCTATTTAGTGATCTTAACTGGCTTACAAGCTCGATGATATCATTCTCCAAAATCTCATTCATTTCTAAAGGGCTATCAGGCGGAGCAAAAAAATGAATCCCGCTGGCTAAATCTTCAAGTCTTGCACCCTCAATTTTCAGGCTTAGATTCTTACTCTTTTCCTTTAGGAAATATAAGACATCCGAAAGATTGCTTTCTGAATTGCAATCAAGAAATGCTTGTGTTGATGGAATGTTTTCAAGATTTAGATAAAACACGTTCATTCCCCTTTGAGAAGAACGCAATGATATAGCAATTGATATCGTGGTTTTTCCTGCCCCACCATCAGGAGAAAAAACGCCTATTACTTTGGTTTTTTTATCGTTAAAAGAAGTATAAATCTCATCTGGATTATTTTCGGCGTATATATCGATTATTCTTCTAACAAGCTTTTGAGCCTCTTGATATTTTGCAGTACTTTTAAATTTGATATACTCTTGCGGAATTCGGCCATCTGTGAGAAGTACAACAGTGTTGACATTATCAAGATTGAGTTCATGTAAAAACCTTGGTGTTACTAGCAATATATCTATATTAGTAATCTCTTTTTTCATATACCCAATCAGATACTCTTGCGAGGTAATGCAAACGGATTCAATCCTCTCCCGATAATATTTACCCAAGTACCTTTCAAGAGCTTCCATATACTCTTCATCACTATCTGCAATTATAATATTTAGCTTTGCCATGATACCTCACCTAAAATAAAAAAATGCATGTACATAATACACACATTTTATCGATATATTTAGAGCAAGTTACGTAATTTGTATTAAATGAGCTATTTTTAGCCTAAAATGCATAAAAAGCATTTTATATGTAAATAAATGCTTTTCACCATACCCTTTATTTTGCTCCACCACGAAACCAATTTACAAAAGCTTCGACTATTAAATCCTCGGTTTCAGGATTAGCTTCTGACTTTGTATGTTCCGCTGATGATGTTGAAGCGCCTCTCTCAATGTCATATTTTTGCCTTTCTTCTTCATTACCAAGAACCTCATAAGCCCTGTTAAGCTTTTTCATAATTTCTTCAGCCCAAGCCTTTTTCTCTGGTTTTTGCAGATCAGGGTGGTATTTTTTAACCAATACTTTATAAGCCTTTTCGATTACTTCCTTTGATGCTTTTGGGCTAACTTCAAGAACCTCATACAAATTCATATCTATCACTCTTTCTAAGTTGTTTTCTAGTTTTATTCTATAACATATTGACCCTAAATTTCAACGTTAGTATATATGCAAACCTTAATATGCAATTTTTTTCTTCATTCATAAATTATGGTCAAACTGGAAATGCTAATATAAATTGCTATGTAAAGGATTTTTTATGAATGAAACATTAACAAATTGGCAGATAGCCTTCATACTTTTCGCAGCGATTATAGCTCAAAATTTTATAATCCTCCCTCAAATACTTGCTGAAAGCGTAGGTACTGGAGGGTGGATTACCATACTCATTTCAACGGTAATAGTTGTTATTATTACCTATATATTTACCTATCTTGGATATGTTCATAAAAATAAAACATTATACGAATACAGTCAGCTATTAACCGGTAAATATATCACATATATATTTATGAGTATATTTATTTTATATTTTTTCTTGTTCTTTACTATAAATGCCCGATTATTTTGTGAGGATTTAAAACTTTTTATAATGCCCCGCACACCAATAAATGCCATATATATTTTATTACTTTTTGTCATATATTTGATTCTAAGCAAAGGATTAAGACTAATTGCAAGACTTTGTGAATTTTACGGAATCATTGTTTTGATTGGACTGGCAATTGTCTTTACGATTATATCAACACAGGGCAAATTAATTAATATCAGACCTATTCTGGGCTCAACAGATATGCTGAACTATTTTAAAGCAATTCCTCTTATGATAGTTCCATTTTTAGGCTTTGAAATACTGGGTTGTATCGGCATTGATCGAAAAAATACAAAAAAAGTTTTTAAATATACAACTTTAATGATAGTTGTTATAGGTATGCTTTTCATTTACGCATCAGAATCCTGTCTAGCTGTTATTGGAGTTGATAGTATTATTCATTACAAGCTTACTTTATTTAATGTCTTAAGGAGTTTAGATATTCCTTTTCTTGATTTTCTTAAAAGGCTGGACGGCACTGTTCTTTTTTTGTGGTTTATGAGTATGGTCACCCACTTGAGCATGTTTGCTTATGGAGCAATAATCTTTATACATAAATGTTTTAAAAAGAGTTCTTATCAACTTCTCATACCTATAATACTGATTTTAGCATTATTTATATCTCAAATTCCAAAGACATATGAGGAAGTGGAAAATGCACTTAAATATATCGGTTATTTAACCATATTTACAGCCCTATTGATACCTATAACATTATTAATTATAACCAAGGTGAAAAAATATGATAAAAACATCGAATAAACTATTGTTATATATATGGTTATTTATCATCTCACTGCTGTTAACAGGCTGTTGGGACTTTGAAGACATTAATAGAAGAACTATCACCCTTTCGGTTGGAGTTGATAAAATAGATAATTCTATACTCTATTCCGGCGAAAATGTAGCACCTTTACCAACCGCTAAAAGTGGGGAGAAACCTCAACTACCGTCATTATTTAACGTTAAGGCATATGGAAAAGATTTTGAAGATGCAAGAACATACTATGAAAC
>Ga0074198_1001593_pt1 | contig 14363 bp, 17 predicted proteins | sample EPASupsiteSAE323_FD_64527 | JGI IMG/M metagenome (GOLD analysis project Ga0074198, IMG submission 64527) | Bioremediated contaminated groundwater from EPA Superfund site, New Mexico - Sample SAE3-23 | ecosystem: Environmental > Aquatic > Deep subsurface > Groundwater > Contaminated ...
TGAAATTGTAGCGTATCTTCCAAAGACAAATTCGGCGAAAACCTCCCTTTAAGATATCTTTCACCCCCTGTTTGTTATCATGAATACATTTATATTTAGTCAACTACGTAACCGCGGAAGCAAGCAGGAATAATAAAGTGTCCCATAAAACGACTTATACGAAGATAGCGGCTAAAATCATTTTTATAACGATGTTAGTCACCCTTGTCGCTACCTATATCTATGGCGAGTACATGAAAAGAGACGCAATCGCGAATCTTGCGCATGTCGATGCCAAGAAAACGAGTATGCTGGTTTTTGAAGCACTCTATTCCGCCATGCAAAGAGGGTGGAACAAAAACGATCTCGAAGAGATTATCAGCAGACTGAACCGAGTCGATTCCCATATGAAAGTCAATGTCTATCGGAGTGAGGTCGTCGCCGATCTTTTCGGTGAAATAGAAAAAGACAAAGCAGCCCGTGAATCAAGTATTGAGATTAAAAAAGCGATTCGCGGTGAAGAAGTGCTGAATATTTCGGATAAAGAACTCATCGAATACTACTATCCCGTTATCGCCAAAGAGAGTTGTTTAAAATGCCACGTAAATGCCGCTTCTGGAGATATTCTCGGGGTTATCGATATCTCGTATCCCGTTGAGAATCTAAAAGTACCGCTCACCGATATGATCAACTTTTTTATTATTTTCATTATTGTTTTTTCTATAATCGTTTATTTGTCCATATTTATAGAACTCAACCAGTATTTGATCAAGCCGATTAAGAATTTCTCTAATTTGATCAAAAACATAACGGCATCTCAGGATATGCGAAAGCGTATAGAGGTCAATGAGAATATCGAAGAGATAGATTCGATCAAAGACGTCTTTAACAGTATGCTCGATTCGATCGAGCATCAATTTTATTTCGATACGCTGACCGGTTTGGAAAATCGCAGACGGCTCACCGAAAAGCTGGAAGAGCGGCACAGTGTCTTTTTGATGATTATCAATATTGACTCTTTTCAAGAGATTAACGATCTTTACGGAGAGCCGGCGGGAGATTTGATACTCAAAGAGTTTGCCCAGTATTTAAAAGAGCTAATGCCCAAAGAAGATGGATTGTACCGGCTTCATTCGGATGAGTTCGCCCACATATGTACCAGCGGGATGGATTTGAACGAGTTTAGGAATTTTGCCGCTTTGATAAGTGAAAAAATATCGCAGAAAAGTTTTAATATCGATGAACGAAGCGAGGTGAGTCTCAGTGCGACTATCGGAGTGTCATATGGTTCGGAGATGCTGTTGGTGAATGCGGATATCGCGTTGAAGTTGGCAAAGAAAAGCAAAAAGAACTTTTTGATTTACGATAATTCGATGGCGATGACGAAAGAGTATGAGAAGAATTTCGATTGGACGAAACGGCTCAAAAAAGCGATTGAAGAGGATAAAATCGTTCCGTTGTTTCAGCCGATCGTCGATACCAAAACACAGGAAATCGTTAAATACGAAGCATTGATGCGGATGGTGGATGATCAGGGGTTGTACATTGCACCTGTGCACTTTTTAGAGCTTGCCAAGAAAAATAAGCTCTATCATCAGCTGACAAAAATAATGATCCAAAAAACGTTTGAAAAATTCCAGAGCCTGACCTATTTTGTCTCGATCAATATATCGGTGGAAGATATTTTAAACAAAGAGATAAACCACTTCATCGTAAAAACGTTGGAAGAGTCCGGAATCGGGCATCAGATCGTATTTGAAATCATTGAATCAGAGGGGATTGAAAATTTCGATCAGGTTTTAGAGTTTATCAATGATGTCAAACAATACGGGGCCAAAATCTCGATCGACGATTTCGGAACGGGGTATTCAAATTTCGAGTATCTGATGAAGCTGAAGGTTGATTACATCAAAATTGACGGTTCGATGATTAAAAACATTGATAGCGATAAAAACTCCCAGATGATTACGACATCGATTGTCAGTTTCGCCAAAAATATGAATATTAAAACGGTGGCAGAATTTGTCCATTCCAAAAACGTTTTTGAAAAAATCAACGAATTGGGCGTAGACTATTCCCAGGGGTATTATTTCGGAGAACCGATCGAATTGGTTACTCCGTCTTCTCCTTGACGTAAGAAGCCCCCTGATTCACTTTTTCTTTCGTCCAATCAGCCGCTTTGGACGTATCCTCTTTAACTCCGCTCCATGTGGCGGAGCAACCGGAAAATACTGTTAAAACAGTAGCTATAAGTAATGTATATTTCATAGGCACTCTTTTGTAAAATTTGAAATTATTGTAGCGTAACTGCATAAATGCAATACTACAAAAGATGCGATTTTAATTAGTATGTGAACTCTTGTTTATAGATAAGATATGCACTGGATTCTTTAAAATGAGCCATTTTTTTAAAGACATGTTCGATAGGTATTTTTTTGAGTTCACTGATCGTTTGGCATTTTAACATTTCGTTAATAGATATTTTTGCCTTATGAACCATGATAAGGGTTTCTATCGATGTCAAATTGACCATAGTGTTTAATGTTTGTTGGATCCGCTGCCATTCAGATATTTCAAGTGACATTTTCCGCTCCTTGTTTTTACAAGATATAGAAGATTACAAGAAGAGTGTGAATTTTAAATGAATTTTTGAAAGGGATGATTACACTTTCGGTAATCAAATACGAGGCATTTAATCGGGAAGATGAGAGGCGACGTTTTACGTTCCCAACTCTGTTTCAATCCGGTTTTTCCCAAGCTCTTTCGCACGATACATTGCAGAATCGGCTCGCGTCAGGATCGTCTCTATCGTATCGCCGGTGTGGACAGTGGCAATCCCGAAACTTGCGGTTACCGGAAACGGTGCGAGGTGAATGAGACGGGAGTCTTCTTCGAATGCTTTGCGCAGGGTTTCGGCAATGGCTTCGGCATTTTTAGAATCGGTATTAATCAGCCCGATGATAAATTCTTCGCCTCCCCAGCGTCCGATGATGTCGGTACGGCGCAGACGGGTTTTGAGGAGCTCGGAGATTCGGATGAGCACGTTGTCTCCCGCCTGATGGCCGAGTGTATCGTTGATGGTTTTAAAGTTGTCGATATCGAAAAAGATAAGGCTGAGAGGATCATCATTCCGTTGCGAGAGAAGGAGAAAATCATTAAAGGAATCATCAAAAGCATGTCTATTCATAAGCCCGGTTAGAGCATCGTTGCGAGCCATAAACTCGAGCTTTTCGTTGTATCCTCGGATCATTAAAATGATGATGAATGTAATGATTACGGTTACCAGCAACGAAGCGGCGAGGTTCAGATAAAATGTTCGGTGTACGTTTTGGGTAAAATCATCCAACTTTGCCTCGACGAGAAGGTAGAGGTCGAGTTCGGGGATATATTTGGTTTTGAGGAGATAATTTACCCCGTCTTTTTGATATTCGAGGATTTTGGAATCTTTGATAATGATCTGATCCGCAAGATTGCGAAGTTCAGGGGCATCGTAAAGGCTTTTGATTTTAGTGTCGGTCCGTTCGGATAAAATAATTTTCCCCTCTTCGTTCACGAACAGAACCGTAAAATTGTACTCTTGTCGGAACCGTTTAAGCATATCATTGATGTACGATATTTTCAACCCGATTCCGGTGGCCCCGACAAAATGATAATCGTTGTCGTAGATTTTATGGTTGATAAACATAATCAGCGAATTGTCGAGGTTGTTGTTGAAATCGAGATTGATCTCATGGCCTTCTTGCATCTTTTTGAATTTAAAATACCACTCATTATCGGGTTTGGTAGGGCTGAGACGTTCAAGAAAGCCGTTTTGGGTGTAGTAGCTTTGGGTTTTTTCGGAAACCAAAAAGGCGACGAACATCCCGTATTTATTTTTTATCGTATCGAGATAGCGGGTGATTTCATCACTGTTTTGCTCATGATTGATAAGCCAGTCTTTGAGAAAGGTATCGTGAGCCATCATCGATGCGACGAGGTTCGGTTCGATAACGTGTTTTTGAATTTCAGTGTAGATATTGTCCACCGTCAGCGGGAGAGAACGGGTTTTGAGATCGGATTCGGTGGCGCGGAGTGAAACCATAAAATTAATGAGTGAAATACTGATCGAGAGGATAATCATCAATGCGGAAATCGTAATGACGATGTAAAAATTGTTTTTGCTTTTCATACTAAGGCTCTTTTTTATAACGATAAAATAGGGGGAAGTGTAGCATGATTTTAAAACGATTGCATAATATTTGAACATAAAAGGGAACTAAAATGGTTGTTCAGCAGTCATTGATTGTTGAATGGGCGATAGTAAAAGTTTTATACTTCTATATCCGAAAGAAGATTAAACACCATAAAATCTTCGAAAGGGTTCTTTCCCGATCCTGGGATGTTTTCAAATCCGTATTCGAAATACATGGCACGTTTGTTTTCATCGACGGGGATGAGAAAAACATGGTTGATGGCAACATTTTTTTGCAGCTCAAACGCCAAAATGATAATATCATCAAGCATTGAGAAACTGTATCGTGGGGTGTCTCCGATCGTTTTTAGCCGATACTCGGGTTTAATGTACAAAAACTCGATTAATAATCCTGGGATGTTATCGACGTCGTTGGTAATTTTAAGAGAGACGAATCCGAAGGGTGTTTGATCGGCATAGCCCGCATGGATGATATTTTGATGGTGTGAAGCCGTTTCACGGAGTAAACCGATAAATGCTTGCAGTGCGTCGGATTCGCAAGTGAAATCAAAAAATGTAAAAAAATCGGATAATGTTTCAGATGAAAGAGGGGTAATCACAATCGGATTAACTGGCGAGCTTCGCTTTGAGCGCTTTAATCTTATCAGCTTGTTTGGCAGTTATAATTTTGAGCACTTTTTTTTGCTCTTCGGTTAAATTTTTAATTGGTTTTACAGTTTCTAATTTACCGCCACGTATAACATATGACATAATAATTTCCTTCCATCAATTAAGTAAGCTATGGATGTATGAAATTGTAACATGATTTTTTAAAAATGAAGTGGTGACCCCAAGGGGATTCGAACCCCTATGGCCAGAATGAAAATCTGGAATCCTAACCATTAGATGATGGGGCCACAATAATGCGGCTAAAAAAGTGGTGTCCCGTGATGGATTCGAACCATCGACCCCCTCATTAAAAGTGAGATGCTCTACCGGCTGAGCTAACGAGACACGAAATAACGATAAACTGTTCCAGCACAATTTATGGACGGGAATTATAGCGGTTGTAACCTTTTTTGTCAATAGTTTTGGGAGGAAAAGATACATTTTGCGAAAAGATCAAGATATCGGTACACTTTAGTGACTCAAAAGAAATATAAAAATGATATTATTGTGATAAATAGAGTCGCGGGAGTGGCGTAATGAAAAAACTTTTAATTCTTTTTTGGGTGATGGTTCTGAACCTTTCAGCCTATTCCATACAAAACGACGATCAGTTTAAAACAGCGGTTGCGTCGATGGGACAAGAGAACAAGTTGGTGTTGATGATCTATACAACCGATGATTGTCCCGAATGTGCTTATATGAAACAAAAAGTATTTCATGATAAAGGGGTTGAACCGTATCTGAATCGATATTTTGTCGTGATTGAGAAAAATGTTCATAGAAGCAAACTCCCGGAGGGATACGATTTTTTCGGGATTCCGACGATGTTTTTTATTGATAAAATGGGAAATAAAAAAGAGACGTTGGTCGGAAGCAAGCGGGCACAACCGTTCTTAAAAGAGTTACAGCGTATTCGAGGGATCAAATGAGAGGGCTGATTTTAGCCCTTTTTATAGGAGCCTCTTTGAGTGCTTATGATGCGGCACATCTGAAAAAAGCGTTGGAAGAGAAAGAGTGTATCGGGTGTGATCTGCGAGGGGCGAATCTCAGTCAAAACGATTTTAGCGGCGGGGATTTTCACGGGAGTGATCTGAGTAATGCCGATTTGCACGGGAGCCTCTTCGAGATGGGGGATTTAAGCGACTGCAATCTCAGCGGCGCGAATGCCGAGGGGGCATTGTTTTGGAAAGGGACGATGAATCGCTCTGATCTTAGCCGTATCCGTGCAAAGGGAGCCAATTTTAAAGGGACGCATTTGGAACAGAGTAATCTGAGTCATGCCGATTTGAGCGGGACGAAAAGCTGGAAAGCCGATTTTACCGACGTCCTTTTGATAAAGACCGATTTCACGGGTGCGGAGCTTGGGGATGCAAAATTTATCCGTAATGATCTTCGTACCGTCAAAATGAAAAAGACGTTGTTGTGGCAAACCCGTTTTAGCAATGTCATTATGAGTAAAATCCAATGCATTCATGCGAAAAAAGAGGAAGCGATTTTCGACGTAAATGTGACGTGCCATTAGAAACTTATTTGCCCTGCTTTGCGTCTTTAAGCTTTTGCAAGAATCCCTCCGGCGACGCACCGCCTACCATCATCCGTCCGATTTGTTGGCCGTTTGAATCCAAAAAGTAATAGGTAGGCGTACCGAAAACTGCATACCCGTATTTGTCGGGGTGCACCTCTATATCGATCTCGACGGGGATAAAAAAGTTTTTGACGTATTCGGCAACATCGTCGTTTTCATAGACTTTGGTTTTCATCACGTTACACATTTTACAGGTTTTTTTCGAGAACATTAGCATCACAATCTTATGCTCTTTTTTGGCTTGTGCCAATCCCTGCTCATACGAGGGTGCCCAATCGAGTTCGGCAAAGAGAGAAGTGCTGATGAGTAAGAGGGCTAAGAGGATTTTTTTCATTTTGTCTCCAATATTTTAATATGAGTTATAAAGGTTTGTGGATCTTTGTAGCCTACAAGATCGCCACCTTGGATCGATTTCCCACTCTCATCGAAAAAGATCATCGCAGGAGGACCGAAGAGATTGAACTGTTTGGTGAGCGCTTTTTCAGATTCGGTATCGGCGGTAACATCGGCACGTACCAAAACGTAATCCTTCAGTGATTGTATCACAGCAGGGTCTTTGAACGTGATTTCATCTAGCTCCTTACACGAGCTACACCAGTCGGCGTAGAAATCGAGCATCACTTTTTTCCCTTTGTTCTGCACTAAGATCGCATCAAGTTCTTCGCTAGAGTGGATGGATTTGAATTCCAGTGCGGTCGTGGTCGGTGCGGAAATCGTACTCGTCGCCGCATTGTTTCCCAGTGGTGATAGAAGATTTTTTTCCCCTCTTACCCCGCCATAAAACAGCATCAGACCGTACACTAGTAAAATAATTCCTATCCCTTTATAAAAGGGCTTAATACCTTTACCATGCAGCGGTTCCAACGCACCGAGATAGACTGAAACGATAATCAGCAATGCCGCCAACAGAATCATTGCAATAGAAGGATCGATGATCCGACTGAGCATCCAGATGGCAATAACGAGCATCACAACACCGAAGATATGGGATACCGTGTCCATCCATCCGCCCGGTCGAGGCATATATTTGCCCGCACCCGTTCCGATGAGGAGCAAAGGGATCCCCATCCCGATACTCAGAACAAAGAGTGCCGCACCGCCGAGGAGGGCATCTCCGCTTTGACCGATATAGACGAGGGCTCCGGCAAGCGGAGGAGCAACACAGGGTCCTACGATCAGTGCCGATAAAAAGCCCATGATTGCGACACCGATATATCCCCCCTTGGAACTTGCTTCTTCGGAAGATTTGGTGAGGCGAGTTTGCCATGATGAGGGGAGCCCGATTTTGAAAAATCCGAACATCGATACGGCTAAACCGACAAAAAGGAGAGCAAACGTCGAAATGACCCACGGGTTTTGCATCGCGATTTGAATATTACCGCCAAATAACCCTGCCAATACTCCGGCGATGGTATAGGCAATCGACATGGAGAGAACATAAATGAGTGAGAGTATAAAACCTCTCATAGCACTCATATTTGTCCCCTGCGCGACAATGATCGAAGAGAGGATCGGAATCATCGGAAAAATACACGGTGTCAGAGATAGTAAAAGACCGAAGGTAAAAAATGTCAGGAGTATAAGCGGTACATTTCCCTCTATAAAGGTTTGAGCAATTTGATCGGTTTCAGAGACGGTGATCGGGCTTTTTTTCCCTACAGATGCCGTGTTTTTTAGGAAAATTTCATTTGTTTCTTTAAGTGGGAGTTTTGACGTTTCAATATCAAAGATAAATTTCGTCTCCATCGGTTCATAACACAATCCCTGTTCTGAACATCCTTGATACGTGATTAGCAGAGTGATCGGGACGATCTCATGCATCTCTTTAGTTTTAACCAGAGGAATCTCAAAGGTAGGTGACGTGGTGTACACTTTTTCGCCGTCATGATCGGTGGCATCGGGAAGAACGAGACGATCAACCACGATTCCACTGTTTTTTTCCAAAACTTTGGCCGTGATTTTAGGCTGATAGAGATAGATATCTTTTCCCAGCTCAATGGTCGCCGATACGGTGCACCGTTTTTTCATATATGCGGAGACTTTGAATGCCTCTTCAGGCATCAAGAATTTTGTTTCGGCAAAGACCAAAGTATTGATAAACAATACAAAAAGTAAGAAATATTTCATGTGGCTAATTCATCCTCTTTTAAAATGTTAATACTTTGTCGCTCTGAATTACCCATTCGGTGAGTTGATCCATCGTCGAGGATATCTCATCGCTGAAATAGGGAGTATTTTTGTAAAGTCCACACCGTGCATTACACGTTCCGCAGGCACGAATGCTCACACCGCGTTCATACAGCTTTTTGATCGTATCGTGCAAATCAAAATCGTATATCTCCGGTTTCACACAAATACTGCGCGCCAAATCGACAGCATCGTTCATTAAGAAAATATTGACCTCTTCACCGTTTTTATGCAAACTTTTGGCTAAGCGGAGTGCATTATAGGTAATGTCGCTGCCGTCATAGGGCTCATGGTTTAGAATTAGGGTAATCATAGAAATCTCCTTATTGCTCTTTTGTGAGTAAAGTAACCCCTAAGCCGGTTTCAATCGGATATCCCTCTTGTGCCCACCCTTTTAATCCGCCTTTGAGGTTCGTCGCATTTACGTATCCAAGTTTTTTCAGTGTTTGAGCGGCCAAAGCACCACGGCTTCCACCACGGCAATAAGTAACAATTACAGCATTTTTGTCTTTGATTTTATTGAGTACTTCGAATTCTAGATTTCCGCGAGTGATTGCCATGGTGCTAGACGCATAAATTTCACCCTCTGCACGCTGATTTTCTTCGCGTACATCCATCACGATCACTTTTTTTTCAGCATCTAGCATCTCTTTGAGCTGTTTAGGTGCCATTTCTCCGGCTTCTTGTTTTGCTGCACTGATCAGTTTTTCGGATTCTGCTTGGCCAGCCATTAACGATGTTCCCACAAGCAAACTTGCTATCATAAGGATAACTTTAAACGTATTCATCATCTAACCTTTTAGGTATTTAGGATATTAGCTAAATAGCTAAATAGTTTGTATGATATAATAATCAAAACAATCTGTCAAGGACTTTTATGCTCGATATGGAACAGAAGCTCAAAATTTTTAAAGCATTGAGTAACGAGACCCGGTTTTTGATTTTTAAAAACGTTTTTACGGGAGGGTATACGTGCTCGCTGGATAAAAAACAGCCCGGTGTAGAGGTAAATCCCATTGCAACCTGTGTTAGTACGATTGCGGAACATTTTGATTTTTCCCTTCCGACTATTTCGGCGCATATCAAAGAACTCAAAGAGGCGAAAATTATCACCGTAGAGAAAAAAGGGAATAAAATTTATATCGAGCCCAATATAGAAACGATCCGTGAGATGGCAGGATGTTTTCAGACGCTGGTGAGTAATTTCGATAACAATCGAGAGCTCTTTTTTAATGATGCAGTTGCGGTGAAATAATATGACATGGCTTATTATGAAATATTTGCTTACAGCAGGGGTAGTGGTTCTCGTTTCTGAGATGGCGAAACGGAGCGATAGGCTCGGAGGGTTGATTGCGGCATTGCCGATAGTGACGTTTTTGGCGCTGATTTGGCTCTATCTCGAAAATCAGAGTACCGAAAAAATAGCCAATCACGCATGGTATACGTTTTGGTACGTTGTTCCGACGCTGCCGATGTTTCTGGCTTTTCCGATACTGTTGGAGAAAATCGGTTTTTGGCTGGCACTGCTTGTTTCGATAGGTATCACTATCGTCTGTTTCGTCGTGTTTTCCCTCATCGTTCGGCAGTTTGGAATTGAATTATGGTGAGGGTTTAGCGAAAGCGGTTATAATAGAAAAATGAATATATGGTCGTTTGATTTTGCATGGGCTTTTTTACTCCTTCCACCACTGCTCTATTGTCTTTACAAATGCAAAATCGCTCCAAACCCGCACTATTTTCCCCATCTTCATTTTTTCGGGACACCCGGGAAATGGGGGAATTTTGACTGGCTTTTGAAAATGCTTGCGGCCGTATTGATAGTGGCGGCGCTGGCGACCCCTATTATGATCGATTATGCCGATCCCCGCAACCGAAACGGCATCGATATCGTCCTCTCGCTTGATGGGAGCGGGTCGATGAATGCATCGGGGTTTTCAAAAGAGGAACCGAGATTGTCGCGCTTTGAAGTGGTGCAAAAGATCGCTTCCGATTTTGTGATGAAACGTATCGAAGACAATGTGGGTGTGGTACTGTTCGGCGATTTCGCATTTATCGCAACGCCGGTGACCTATGAAAAAGAGATCGTTTCGGAAATGATCGGGTATCTTAGCCACGGAATGGCTGGGCAGAATACCGCCATCGGCGAGGGGATCGCGATGGGGGTGAGGGCATTGCGGGACTCAAAAGCCAAAAGCAAGGTCATTATCCTCCTTACCGACGGTGAGCACAACAGCGGCTCCATCTCCCCTAAAGAGGCGGTGGCGATGGTAGGCAAAGAACATATCCGACTCTATACGATCGGAATAGGCCAGAAAGGTGAGTTTGACAATGCACTTTTAAAACAGCTCGCCCATGACGGCCACGGAAAGTTTTTTGCCGCTGCGAACGAAAAAGAGCTTCAAAGCGTCTACGATGAGATCGATACGCTGGAGCGCTCAAAGATCAAAAGCAAGCAGCATACCTTCGAAGAGCACTATTACCAGTGGTTCGGTGCCGCGGCATTGGGCGTTCTTCTGATCTTGATGTGGCGCAGGAGAATCGGGTCATGATGTTTTTAACACCGTTATGGCTTGGTGCCCTTGTGATTGTCCCGCTGTATGTTTGGCAGGTTAAGCGCAGCGGATGGTCCAAACAGGGGTGGCTCTTGGCATCCATAGTCTTGTTAATCCTCTCTCTTGCACGTCCGGTATTGCCGCAAAAACCGGTTACGGCCGAAGAGGCGGGATCGGATGTGATCTTTGCGGTGGATCTGTCGTATTCGATGCGGGGGAACGATCTTGCCCCAAGCCGTTTGGAAGTGGCAAAAAAACTGCTGCACGACGTTGTTCGGAGTGATCAAAAAGACCGCTTCGGTGTCATCGGATTTACCACCAGCGCTATCGTCCTCTCGCCGCTGACCAAAGACACCGAGATGCTTGAGCATCTTTTTTCTTCCCTTGATGAGTCGCAGATCATCACCAAAGGTACCGATGTTATGAGTGCATTGGAACTCTCCCGTAAAATGTCCCATTCGGCACGTCCGATAGTGATCTTACTCACCGATGGGGGAGATGAATCATCGTATGAAAAAGAGGGCTCTTTTGTAAGGGATAACAATCTGGCACTCAGTGTCGTGATGTTGGCAACAAACAACGGAAGTACCCTTCCGACATCCGAGGGATCGTCTTTAAAAGATGAAAACGGACATATCGTCGTCAGTGCGCGCAATGATGCGATTGAAGAGATCGTTAATAAGGGAAAGGTTATCCGAAATACACGAGCGGGAGAAATACTTTCGCTCATCGATTCCGCCCGAGAAAACGATTTTACGGGTAAAACATCGGTAATGCGCTATCAAGAACTTTTTTACGTCCCTCTCGTGTTGTCATTGATCGCTTTTGTTGCGGCGTTTACGACCGTCGGCAAAAAAATCTCCCGTCTGTTTATACCGGTACTGGCATTGATCGGCGTATCGGCACAGGGGGGGATGCTCGATTTTGGGTATATCTATTTAGCCGAAATAAATTACACGCACGGGAATTTTGAGCGATCCGCCGAGCTGTATCGCCATGTTGAAGGGGAAAGAGCCCGCTATAACCGTGCGAATGCTCTCTATAAAGCGGGAAAATATGCCGATGCGTTGGGACTTTACCGCTCTATCCGCAGCGATAGCACCTCTTTTAAAGCCAATATTTTTTACAATATGGGCAATTGTCATATACGTCTGCAGGAGTTCGGCGAAGCGCGCGAGTCGTTTTTAAAATCTCTGACGCTTCGCTATACCAGAGCCGCCGATCAAAATCTTCGTGCAATTACGGAAGTAAAAGAACAGCAGACACTGAATGTCCGTAAAGAGAAAAATGACAGCTTTGCTTCCGAAGAGAATAAACCGACGGGAGCGAAAAAAACCTCAAAAGAGGGGGGCGGTTCCAATATGAAAACCGATACCGCATCCGGAGGCGGAGGCGATGAGGGGAAGAGGGCGCAAAGCGATCCGAGGTTTTCGATGTCGCAAGGTAAAGCTGCGCTCAGCTCACGCCAATATGAGCTGATCAATCAAAGGAGTGTGCATGAGACGAAGCCTTGGTAGGGCGGTGATACTGATGGTTTTGTGTCCGCTTCTGGGATGGGGGGCAATGTATCAGTGGAGCGTTCTCAAAGCCCCTCAAAGCCTCTATGTCAATCAAAGCGGGGTCATACGCTATGAGTGTACCTTTTCAACCAGTGCGGCGGATTATACGATCACTTTTAACCCTATAAGCAATGAAAGCTACAAAGTTTCAATATTGACGCAGCGCGATCAGATCGTCGGGGGAAAGCGGGTGCAGACGTTTGACGTGCTGATTACCCCGAAAAAAGAGGGGAATATCGATGTATCGTTGGAAGCGTTGATACGCCATACGACTTTCGCCTCAATCGAGAATGCGTCGATCGGACGGGATAACGTCAAAAAATACGATTTTGACGATGAGAAAGCGCATTTGCCGAAAGTAGTGATTGGGGCCAAACCCAACAGCGCGGCGCTCAGCGGAGAGCTTTCTTTGGAGGTAAAAATCGATAAGCGAAATGCGCTGGCACACGAGCCGGTTCATCTAAGCCTCTATATTCGGGGACGCGGGAATCTCGATCAGTATACTCCGTATGAACTCAATATCAGCGGAGTCAACATTTTTGGTGAGGAGCCGATACGTGATATTTCTCCGGATCCGGCTGGATTTGCGGGGGAGATACGTCAGGAATTTGCCATTGTGAGCGATAAAAGCTACGTCATTCCGAGTATTACCCTCGATGTCTTTGATTCGACAACGCAAAAAATCAAACGGCTTCAAAGCGATAGTATCGCGATAGAGGTCGCTCCGGGATTCGAGCGCTCCAATCTTCTCGATCCTCCTGGCTTGCGTGACTGGAGCAATTTGGCACGATACAGCCTCTATGCGGCATTGGTGATTGCGGGTGCAGTGTTGGGGGAAATCGCACGACGGCTATGGCGATTGCGCCCCCGCCGAAAATCAAAGCAGTTCTGGGATGGGGCTAAAAACCCGAAAGAGCTGGCAATGCTCCTTGCTCTAAGCGGTGATAAGCGGTATGACGAGATTATCGGCTTGCTTGAATCGGGTGCGGTCGGATTAGGTGAAGCTAAAAAGAAATTAAGTACACTCACAACAGATAAAGAGGAAATAGCATGATAGAAACAATTAATATGATCCGTTCCGAGGTTTCCAAAGTCGTCATCGGTCAGGAGAAAATGATCGACGGACTGTTGATCGGCTTGCTGTGCGACGGGCATATTCTGATCGAGGGGATTCCGGGACTGGCGAAAACGACGACGGTCAAAGCCCTCTCGCAGAGTTTGGGTCTGGAATTCAAACGGGTGCAGTTTACCCCCGATTTGCTGCCGAGCGATATTTTGGGTGCTGAGGTATACGATCCGAAAAACAATGCGTTCAAAATTAAAAAAGGGCCTATCTTTACCAATCTTCTCCTTGCCGATGAGATCAACCGTGCCCCGGCCAAAGTTCAGTCGGCACTGCTCGAAGTGATGCAGGAGCGGCAGGTGACGCTGGGGGATGAGAGTTTCAAACTCGCATCGCCGTTTTTGGTCATGGCGACCCAAAACCCGATTGAAAACGAAGGGGTATACCCCCTTCCCGAAGCGCAGCTGGATCGCTTTATGCTCAAAATTACCGTCGGCTACAACACTGCCGAAGAGGAACTCGCTATCGCACGTCGTATCGCATCCTCAACGGCCGAGGCGATACATGCCGTGATCGACGCGGATACGCTTCATGCCCT
>Ga0074198_1001594_pt1 | contig 14348 bp, 5 predicted proteins | sample EPASupsiteSAE323_FD_64527 | JGI IMG/M metagenome (GOLD analysis project Ga0074198, IMG submission 64527) | Bioremediated contaminated groundwater from EPA Superfund site, New Mexico - Sample SAE3-23 | ecosystem: Environmental > Aquatic > Deep subsurface > Groundwater > Contaminated ...
GTTTCGAGAGCATGGATGCTGATGCGAAACCGACAGAGAAAATGAAAGAAGCAAAAGCATAGAAGCTCTTTGATAAGAATTTGGGGGCAAGAGGAGGAGATTACAAAAGAGGAACCGAGGTTCTTCTTTTGAGAGAATACTTTAGAGCGACCAAAACTGGTATAAAAGGTGCCAAGCAAAAACAATTTACAATTTGAATTGCGCATTATATACAAAATGTATGACAATACCATATTGCCTTTTAACTCCCATTATTATAAGATTATGTAATAAAGAAGCCAAGATGTATATAGAGCTTCTATCATTTTTTACTTATCGGGATTATTTTCAAGAGAAAGAAAACTAAATAAATCATTTTGGAGGTATGAAAGATGAAAAGAAGCTTTTCGTTATTTTTCGTATTTGTTTTTGTGCTATCTTTATTAATTCAGCCAACTATTATTGATGCTGAGAATGATAATGTTGGCATGCAACAAGAAGAACCTATTGTTAAAGAAATAGACAAAGAACCTGAAGAAGTGGATTTGAATCAGAAAGAACAAGATGTAATACCTGAAGATCAACAAAGTATAGATCAGTCAGGAATAAGAATAGAACCAACCTCATTTTTAAGTCAAAATAATAAATCAGAAGAATTAAAAACAAATAGATTTATATTCAAATTTAAAGATGCATCTAAAGCTGATAATGTTTTTGACTTTCTGAAAAGCAAGATAAAAAAGAGACACAAGATTAAAAACCAAAAGTTCGAAGCCTTTACAACAAGGACTAAGCTTAAAAAGAGTGAACTTTTAGCATTACTTAAAATGAATAGCATTGATAAAGAAATCGAATATATACAACCCGATTATGAAGTAAACCTATCTTCAAACGATTCATATTTTAACCAGCAGTGGGGGATATACAATCCCGAAACAGTACAAGCAAAAGTAACAGACTCAGTTTATGGGGAAGTGTATATGGACTATCATGTTGATGCAAATGTAGTACCAGCATGGAATGTATCTGAAGGAGAAGGAGCAGTAGTAGGAATAATAGACACAGGAATAGATATTAACCATGAAGACTTAGCAGAAAACATATGGGCAAATGTTGGAGAAATATCAGGTAATGGAATAGATGATGATGGAAATGGTTATATAGATGATGTAAACGGCTGGAACTTCTATGACGAAAATAATACTGTTTGTAACTCTGTATATGAAAATGAAGAACACGGAACACATATTGCAGGAATAATCGCAGCAGTTAAAGACAACGAAAAAGGAATTGCAGGGGTAGCACCAAGGGCAAAGATAATGCCATTAAAAGTATTCAAAAATGGAACAGCGTACACCAGCAATATAATTGCAGCGATTGAATATGCAGAAGGACAAGGAGTAAAGATAATTAACTGCAGTTGGGGGACAAGCATTGAGAATCCGGCATTAAAAGAAGCAATGCAAAACTCAAATATGTTGTTTGTATGTGCAGCAGGAAATAGCGGAGTTAATATAGACGAGAGTCCAATATATCCAGCTTCATATGATTTGGATAACATTATAACTGTTGGGTCAATAAATAAATATGGAGCATTAAGCAACTTCTCAAATTATGGGGTAAACAGTGTAGATGTAGCAGCACCTGGAGAAGGGATTTATAGTATCCTACCAGGGAATGGGTATGGATTTAAGGATGGAACATCGATGGCTGCTGGATTTGTAAGTGGGGAAGCTGCATTGGCAATTAGTAAGGATAAAGAGGTAAACACTTCTGATATGAAAATTCAAGCTATAAATTCTTCTGATAATCTTTCATTATTAATTGGTAAGGTGGGTAAAGGGAAGATAAATTGCGGCAATATTATGATTGGGTTAAATAATACAAACAGTATTAGTATTGGAAATAGTGGAGCAGTTTGTGACAGTGTATACGAAAATGTGTACCTAAATGACTTTTCTTTGTTTAGTGCAAGTGATTATACAAACAGAGTTGTTACAGGAGATTTCAATGGAGACGGAAAAGAGGATATAGCAGCACTGTACGATTATGGTAATGATTTAACAAAGATACATGTGTGGATATCAACAGGCTCTGCATTTCAATATAGCGGTGATAACGGATGGTGGGATAGCTTAGGCGGGGGCTATAGGGCAAGCTTGGCAACAGGTCGAGTTGTATCAGGTGACTACAACGGGGACGGAAAAGACGATATAGCAGCATTGTATGATTATGGTAATGATTTAACAAAGATACATGTGTGGATATCAACGGGCTCGGCTTTTCAGTATCCTGATTATAGCGGATGGTGGGATAGCTTAGGAGGAGGCTATAGGGCAAGCTTGGTAACCGGTCGAGTTGTATCAGGTGACTACAACGGGGACGGAAAAGACGATATAGCAGCACTGTATGATTATGGTAATGATTTAACAAAGATACATGTGTGGATATCAACAGGTTCTGCATTTCAATATAGTGGTGATAACGGATGGTGGGATAGCTTAGGAGGGGGCTATAGGGCAAGCTTGGCAACAGGACGAGTTGTGTCAGGTGATTACAACGAAGACGGAAAAGACGATATAGCAGCACTATACGATTATGGTAGTGATTTAACAAAGATACATGTGTGGATATCAACGGGTACATCTTTTCAGTATCCAAATTATAGCGGATGGTGGAATAGTTTAGCAGGTAACTATAGGGCAAGTTTGGTAACAGGTCGTGTCGTGTCAGGTGATTACGACGGAGATGGAAAAGACGATATAGGAGCGTTATACGATGATGGAGATAATTTAATTAAAGTAAATTCATGGCTATCAAATGGGACTCTTTTTCTATTATATGAATGGTGGAAATCGCAAGCAATTAAATACCAGTATGATACTAACAATCGATTAAGGAGCATAATCAAAGATGGAGTGACGGTGCTTCAAGTAGACTACGATGCCAACGGTAATCTAATCAGCAAACATCAATAAGGGGGAGAAAATAATGAAGAATAAAAGAAGAAAAATTATAGCAATAATTATAAGCTTAAGTATAATTTTAACAAGTATTGGTACTGCTTTCGCAACTGTTCCGGAAGGCACAAACCAAGTAATTGATAGTGTGAAAAAAGTTTTCAACCTATCAGAAGATGCAAAGCCAAAGCCAATGACTCAAGGCCAATATAAAATGGAAGATAAACCGAAACTTATCTACCAAAGCACAAGAACCTCATTGGTAGGAGAAGATTTATATAAACAGGATATATACAACTTCAGTGCGGAAGAAACCTTAGAATTATATAAGCAAGGATATACCCTGGAGGAAATTGCTACTGCAGATGATATCGGGAACCAGATTAATGTTGAGCCAAGAAAACTTCTAGAAATGAAGAGAAAAGAAAAGAAAAACTTTGATGAAATAAAAACGCAAATAAAATCTGAAAGACGAGAAGAGAATTTTCAAAAGTTAAAAGTAAAATATTATAAGCAATATGAAGAATTAATAAAGCAGAGCATTAATAAACAAGAAGAGCAATTGGCAATACTTTCTTTTGTTGATACAAATGAAATTGGCTCAATAAAAGATTTGGTTCAAAAATATAAGAAAAGTAGACATGCTGTATTTAAAAGCAGTTTTAATCCAAAGCAAAAGAAATTATCAAAGCAAACTATGAATAAATATGGTTTAACAACTCAAGAGTCTGTAGGGATAACAGATGCTGAATTAGAAAGAGTTGCGAAAGTTGCTCAAAAGAAAAACAAAGATATCAAAGAGGTATTAAAAGGATTAAAGTTAGAAAATTCTAAAGTAAGGAGGTTAGATAAATAATGAAAAAAATAATAATTCTAGCCTCAATATTTCTTATATTCATTAGCGGAGACGCGTATGCTACAGTAGATTATAACGAAATACAAAAAACATTAAACTGTCAGGGTCAACAGATATATAACCAAACAAATAAACCGCAGCTGTCTGACAAAGTAAATGAAAGTGAATATATTGACCCTATTACAGGTGCACTCACTTTGAAGAATACTGACCTAAGCCTCCCTGGAAAAGATGGTCTTAATCTTGATGTTTCAAGAATCTATAAAACAACTGATGCACAATTTGGATCATCGAGGTTTAAAGTTCTAGAGTCTAAAAGTGAAGGTTCTCCTAGCGCGCAAGAAGGATGGTATGTAGAAGTTAGGATATATGATACAAGTACCGGGGCTTATTTAACACCAATGTATCTTGGAGTATGGGATGATTGGGGAGATGCCTTTGATGTATATTCAACGTACGTAGACTTCACTTATGGTAATTATGAGTACTATCCTGAGATTTTAGATGGAACGATATCAACAAGCCAATTAACACATGGAGAGTTTACCTATAACGCTGTTGAAAAATTCAATTATTCACAAACGAGATATGATCTTGGTGTTGGCTGGTCATTTGGATTTCCTTCACTTCAGAAAAATCAGGAGTGGGAGGACTCATACATATTGTTTCATGATGGTAATGGCAATACCTATCATGTCGTATTTACTTCTGATAACACAGATAGCAATTTAGAAAATTATAAGTGTAAAGATGTTATGTTCGAACATGACAGCGGAACATTTAGCTATAACGGAGTTAGTTCAGCATATAAATTTACTGATGCTGAGAAGAAAACAACCTATTTTGCTAACAATGGAGCAGTTATAGGCATCAAGGACAGAATTGAAAATCAAATTAGGTTCAAATACATAAATAGAAGTATTGATGGCAAAAGTTATCCATTTATTACACAGATTACAGATAGTGTTGGAAGGACAATAGATTTTGCCTATAATACTGTGAAGAATAATGGGACATATGATCATGATGAAATTGTCCTAACAGTTCACGATCCATCAAACACTACAAGCATGCAGATTATTTACCGTAAAGGAAGAGACCAAATAACATACTATACTAATGAAATTGAAAAAGAACAGTTCTATAGATCATATTTATATGGAGCAACAGACCCGAATAATCAAACAACATATTATGATGAATATCTAAATGGAAATAGTAATTATATTAAATTTAATTATAACCATGATGATATAACTGACCCTTATTATGGCTGGATGGGAGTGAAGCTACTGCAGAGAATTACCTATCCACACATGAGAACATGTTATACTTATAATGATAAAACTACACGTGATTTAGGGGATTATGGGATTAGTAATGCTTACAGAGTTACACATAGAAGAGATTCACAGCTTAGATTAGTGAATGATAACTGGGACTATACTTTAGCTTCCAATTATCAGGATTACGAATATCACAATGAACCGGATCTTGAAAATGGTTATTATCAGAATGAAGATTTATACAACCAGATGACCAATGAATATGTCTTTACTGATGGTTCAAAGGTTAGAACAACATCTAATGAAGATAAACAAATAATTCAAAGAGAAACAGTAGCACAGAATAATGAAAAGGAAGCAACCAAAAATCTAGAGTTTGACACAACATTTACCTTTAATCCTACGAAAACAGAAATATCCAAGTATGATAGCAATGGAACATTGGTACGTCAACTGTACGTAGGAACGACATATAATGATTGGGGTGGAGTTGCAAGTGTAACTATGCCGCTTACTGCTACACAATATAACGATACTTCAATAAAGCAGAAATATACTACATCTTATCAGTATGACTCAACATTTAGGTTCATATCGCAGAAGCAATGGTATCAAAACGACTCAACCTTAGTAACGGAAAGTTATACATATGATACCTTGGGCAGGGTGCTAACCTATACTAACCCAAAATCTGAAGTAATGACATACACATATACTACAGATTCTGAGGGAGATAAGATTCAGGTAACAAAGCAGCTTGAAAACAGCAAGCTTGCAAAAAAGTTGACGGTATATGGTGTTAGTACAGCAAAAGCATATCCTACTCAAATAAAAAATTACTACACAAACGACCAAGGAGTTTATACTGAGACTACACAAACAAATACGTATGATATGCTATTAGGCTTGGTGGCTAGTCAAAGTGACAATAGTGGAAGAACCACCTCGTACACATATGATAATTTAGGTCGCCCAACCCTTATTCAAAAGCATAACTTTACTAATATTGATAATCAGATATATTCATCAAAACAGGATATTATTTATTCTGATGATATCAACTTAATGGGAAGCAATGCTGTTGATCAAAATGCAACATTGGCATCTAGAAAAGTTTATTCAAAAGAAACATATACGAATAACGGAACCGCTAGTACCTATAATGAAACAAATTCATATTATGATGCATATGGAAATTTGCGATTAGAAGAGGCTAAGGATAGTGCACAAGGAACCATGAAGGTAAGAACTCAATTTCTTAACGATAATATGATGAGAGTAGTCAAACATCTTGATGGAGCAGATAATGCTGTAAATTATTCGTATGATGGATGGGGAAGATTGAATGAGGTTGTCGATGCACTAGGTAATTTGGAGAGAAGTGACTATGACATTATAAACAATAAAGTCACTAATTATTTTGTAGCACAGGCAAACGTGATAAACTTTAGGACCAATCCGGATAATAGCTACAAAGAAAATCTGTTAGAGGAATATTCAGACCAATGGGATAGACCAGTAATAAGAAAAGCATACCCCAATTGGCCAACGACTACAGGAGCAATACAAGAATCCTACACATACGATATAGTAGGAAATATTCTTACATACACAGACCCAAAAGGGAATCTTAACGATGAATCTGTTACAGCAAAATACATTTACGACAATTTGAACAGATTAGTCACACTAAAAGATGCGAAAAATCAAATAACATCTGCGAACTACAACATTTTAGGCAATGTTAGCAGTGTAAAAATGAAAGAAACTAGTTCGTTGCCGGAACAAACAATATTCACAAAAACATATGACGAAATGGGAAGACAAACACTAAAAGAAGACCCGTTATCTCAAGATACTACAAGTGCATACAACCAACTTGGGCAGTTTATAAAGCTAACAGACCGTAAGACAAGCATATTCAACTACGGCTATGATGAAATAGGTCAAATGACTTCAGACCAAGTAGGAACGCTTCAATACCAGTATGGATTTGACAAGCCTTTCGGAGCATCAAAGGCAAAAGACCTTGTAGGTGGCACGCAAGTAGGTATTACAAACTATACTTATGATAGTATAGGACGAATGACTAATGCCACGTCTGCTTATACATCGGACAACTACAATTCAGCATGGGCACAATTATTTGATAATGCTGATAGAATTACAGACTCATCAATAAATACATTTAACACAAAATATAAATATACTTTGTCGAGATTGACAAAGGTGCAGACCAATGGTCAAACAGCAGTTGATGATACTGATACATCAAATGCAACATATGAATATTATCCTGACGGAAAGCTAAAGAAAATTACTTATCCAATGCTAACCGGAAATATTTACCTAACATCAGAATACGAGTATAATAAATTGGGAAGATTAACCAAGGTAATCAACAAAAAAGGAACCAATACATTATCGGAGTTTACCTATGGCTACGACGACAACGGAAATATAACATCAGTAATAGATGCGACTGGCCCAACTTTATATCAGTATGACAAGCTGAACAGATTGACGAATATCACAAGACCTGATGACAGTACAGCAGTTTATGATTATGACGTTAAAGGCAATAGAAAGATTCTGCAAGACAACAGTGCAACACTGGACACAGATACAGTTAGTTATGCTTATGACTTGAGAAATAGACTGACATCAGTAACCAAAGGCGGAGTGACGACTAGCATAAAATACAGAACTGACGGACTGAGATACAAGAAGACTAGCGGAGCTAATACAGTATTGTATCATTACAACAGCAACGAAAAAGTTGTTGCAGAGGCAGATGGAACAGGAACCGTAACGGCAGATTACGTCTGGGGACCAGACAGGATGCTGGTGAAGAAGGATGTAACAAGTGGTAATCAGTATTTTTATGTGTATAATGGACATGGAGATGTAGTACAGATTACAAACAGTAATGGTCAGGTATTGGATAAGACTGGAAATATTGCAGCAAACCAAACAAGTGTTACATATCAATATGACGCGTTTGGAAATGAAGTGAATCCAGACGCAAATGATACAAATCCATTTAGATATTGTGGAGAGTGTTATGATAAGGAAACGGGATTGTATTATCTGAGGGCGAGATATTACGATCCTCAACTTGGAAGATTCATTAATGAGGACTCATTCGAAGGACAGGTTGATGATCCTCTAAGCCTAAATCTTTATACCTATTGTGAGAATGAGCCATTAATGCATAGCGATCCAACAGGACATTTTGTTTTTGCAATACCAGCAGCAATTGGTGCGGTGGAATGGGCGGTAGGTACAGTAATTACTGCTACAACAGCATATGTTGCAGGTTCAGAAATAGGAACTAGAATAAATAAAAGCAAAGTTGAGCCTATTGCTGTTACTAACAGAGATACTGATAAAGAAGATAAAATTACTTATATTTATAGATATACTGATAAGTTTGATTATCAAAGCTTGACACCAGAACCTGCGGGTATAAAAAAACAGACTTTAAGCGGTAAATCTACAATAAAGAAGGAAGATGATAAAGCCTTATCATTTTCTACGATATCTGGCAAAGGATGGAGAACTACGATCGAAAAAGTAAATTCAAGTGGAACGCTTATTGCAATAAGAGATAATGAAAAGCACGTTAGTATTAAACCAAATCCAATAATTGAAAGTAAGCTAGGTACAATGACTGATTGGTTAACTTCATTTACAAATGCAAATAGCAGTCCACACTTGTATTCAACAATTTTAAGGATTTTATGTAGTGAAAACAAATAAAAATTATGAGTAATAAACCTGAATTTTTAATAGAAAGGATATTATTATGGATTCATATTTATATGGTGATATTATTGCAGGAGAAAGGGTTGGTAACTTCTATTTAGGTTGCAATTTGGAAAAACTTAGAACAAGTATTGATTTTAATTATACACTCACAGAAGCCCAGGATTGTTATATATTAAAGTGCGAAGACATTGATTTTTTTGTAACAAAGAATGACAATAGATTATACCAGATTACTATTTTTGGTAAGTACAAAGGAAAGCTCCTTAATAGAATCACAATAGGAAATATATTGGCTGATACTAAAGATATTATAAGTTGTGAAATGGAAAAAGAATCTAATGATGGTGAATTTTATTTACCAGATCATCCAGGGGTATCAATTTATACAAAAGGATGGGGAGATGATCAAACTCCAATAACACACATTTCTGTGTATGATTATAGATTGTCATATGAGAAAATTTCTTCAACATGACATCACTAATAATGGACTGATAAGAAGAAGTGTCGAGAGACGGTTTTCGATACGTAGTTAAGTAAGATTCTACTAGACATAAGTTATATTAAAAATATTTCATAATTATTAGATAAAGAGATGTTTTCTGTATTCAACAGGAGACATCTCTTTTTATATTCTAAACCGACATAATACACCATGCTCCCACATGATAAAAAGGCTGTATATCCCAGAATAAATGGTGGTGATACATACGAAAAAACGCAAATTAAAAATCAAAAGTAAAATAATTAGAACAGTAGTCAGAAAAAACATAAGATACGAAAAAAGAAAGAAATAACTACTTATTACGAGTTTTCTTAAAAAATCAAATACTCTTTGCCACTTTTGACCGACCAAAACTGGCGGAAAAGTCGCCACTCGCCGTGGTGGCCATCACGGGTTCAAGAAAAAACTTTTCCGAGTTTTTTCTAAACAGTTACAATAGTGGGCTAGAAGATTTAGGTTTTAGCTCCGATTAAATTCTTTGCATTAGAGCTTCTTGATTAGCGAAATGAATGAAGCTGGGAAATTCGCACGATGCGAATTTCAGGTTTCGAGAGCATGGATGCTGATGCGAAACCGACAGAGAAAATGAAAGAAGCAAAAGCATAGAAGCTCTTTGATAAGAATTTGGGGGCAAGAGGAGGAGATTACAAAAGAGGAACCGAGGTTCATCTTTTGAGAGAATACTTTAGAGTGACCAAAACTAGTGTAAAAGGTGCCAAGCAAAAACAATTTACAATTTGAATTGCGCATTATATACGAAATGTATGACAATACCATATTGCCTTTTAACTCCCATTATTATAAGATTATGTAATAAAGAAGCCGAGATATATAAAGAGCTTCTAATCTAAAAATCATATCGGGAATAAAATCCATAGTAGAGTTTCTAAAGAAATATGGTTATAATAACGAGGTAAAAGCAGTATTGCATTTATAGAAAATTAATTAAATATAAAAAACAAGTTATTTTTAAATTCAGCACTTTAAAACTTTAACTACTATGATATAATATTAACGAAATAATGGAGGTGGCTTTAAATGGACAATGACGAATTGCTTATTGCTATTAAAGATATGTTTGAGAATAAGGTTGAGGAAGTAAAACAGCACACGGGCGTACTTGTTGAAAAACTTGAAAGTGATGTTAAAGCTATTGCTGAAGGGCATAGTATTTTAAATAATAAAATTGACGAAATGAAGGAAGAAATATTGGGTATGAAAACTGAAATATCGGGTATGAAAACTGAAATATCGGGTATGAAAACTGAAATATCGGGTTTGAAAGCTGAAACGACAATAGTAAAGAATTATGTAATTGGTGTTGATACAAAACTAAATGAGCATGAAATAATATTGAAGAGGGTAAAATAGAAGATAGTACATAATTAAGCAGAAAAATCCGGTATTAAATGTATCGGGTTATTTTTTTACCTTTTTAAGACAAAAACAATCGTCCCCTTTGTCTCGCGTCTAGAAAAAGGGTTAATTCTCTTGTTGTATTTACCATTATATGTTATAATCTACCATAAAATCACAGGAGGCTATATAAGAGAATTCAGCATTTATTTAAGGATAGATATAATTTGGCAGATATCAGATATTTACATAACAATCTAGTGAAAGCAAATATTGTAAAAACTATTCTAAAGATGTGATGCTGGAAATTGAAGAAGATAGAAAAAACAATATAAATAGAGTTAGGAGAGGTATTAAAATGTATAGTAAAACAATAATAAAAAAGTGTATTTTGATTTTGTGCCTTTTATTAATGATTCCTTCGGCTGCTTTTGCTTCAAAATTTGTGCAATTTTCTCCTGACCATGAAGTTCTTTCTTTTAATGGTCCAGATGGAATTGCATTAGACAAGCAAGGCAACATGTATATTGCAGATGAGTGGTCCAGATGTATCATAAAATTAGATTCAAATGGAAATTTCATAAAAAGAATTGGCAAAAAAATAAAATATGAAGGACATGAAATGTTGCCAGCAAATGTTACTGTAGATGATAATGGAAATATCTATGTAACTGATACATTATATAATCGAGCTTTAAAACTAGATTCATCTGGAAATTTATTATGCTTGTGGAAGGGCAAATATGGTAGCTCCAATCTGGAAATTAGTGATCCAAATGGAATAACTGTGTTTAATAATAACGTCTATATATGTGATACTCATAATATGAGGGTTCTAAAATTTAGTACTAGTGGAAGATATATTACAGAATATGGGAAAAAGAGTTTAGGACGTGATTTTAATACTGAAGAGATAGATTTCGATAAGGAAGGGAATATGTATGTTATTGAGCATAGTGGTATATCTAAGATAAGTTCAGAAGGTAATCTTATTGCTTCTTGGGAAAATTTTGGACCAGATAGGTTCATGGATATATCTGATGTTTATGTAGATAGTTCTGGGAATATATTTGTTGTGGATTCCAATAATAAATACATAATTAAATTAGATTCCAATGGAAATTATATGGAACATTTTGTATTTTCAGGTAAAACTGAAATTTCTACTCCTAGAAAATTTGCTATTGATAGTGATGGAAATATTTTAGTTACAGATAGTGCTGAAAATAGAGTTGTAAAGCTTAATTCAAAAGGAGAATATATTCAACAATGGGGAGAAAGTTGGAAAATTGAAGGACATTATCAAAGCCCTTATGGAGTGACGGCAGATGTTTATGGCAATATCTATATTGCAGATACCAATAATCAGCGAATACAAAAATTGAATTCTAATGGACAAATTTTAAAGGTATGGGGTGGTTTGGAAGAGTACGACTTTTCTATTCCAGAGAAAACGGCAGTTGATGATGAAGGAAATATGTATGTCGCAGATTCAGGCAATAGTAGGATAGTAAAAATAGACTCGAATGGAAGCATTATTGATACATTAGGAAAAAGAGGAAAGGGTAATGGTCAGTTTAGACATCCGGTTGGAATTGCCTTAGATGATGAAGGGAATATTTATGTTGCAGACTCTGATAATGATAGAATACAAAAGTTCAAGAATGATGGAACATTTATTAAAGCATGGGGAAGTGGTCAGGATCGTACTAATATTGATGATGATTGTTGGTTGGCAGGATTAGCTCTTGATGATTCAGAAAATGTTTATGTAGTAGATACATACAATAACCAAATTATTAAGTTCGATTCTGATGGAAATATCATTGGGACAATTGGAAATGAACTAGGACTGTACTGTCCAAATGGGATAGCAATTGACGAAGCAGGAAATATTTATATAGCAGATAGAGTAAATGACAGAATAGTGAAAACAGATTCGGAAGGAAACTATATTGAAGAATGGGGAAGCAAAACAAACGATGATTTTGATAGCCCTCATGATGTTTCGGTAGATTTAAATGGAAATATATATGTTGCAGATACGGGTAGTAATAGAATTCAAGTTCTAAAAAGAGCAGCAGCATTACTTGAAGTTGCAGCAAGTATACCGACTTCAGATGCAAAAAACGTACCGGTCAACAATCCTATAGTTATTGAATTTAGTAAAGATATTTATGAGGGCAGCAGTTTTGCTAATATTTCTGTGGTTGAAAAAGGTGGACATCAAATCAGCATAACAAAAAGCATCCAAGGAAAGAAACTCTATTTGCAGCCATCAGCAAGTTTAACAGAAAAGAAACAATATACTGTAAATATACCAGCTAACTCAGTGCAGGATGAGAAAGGGAATAAACTTTTAAGTGAATATACCTTTAGCTTTACAACAATATCTAAGCTTGATACAACTCCGCCAACAATATCAATAACTTCTCCAGCAAAAGACACAACAACTAATCAAGGAACCTGCACAATTACTGGCAAAGTAAGCGACAACGATAAATCAAACAACATTCATGTCGTGTTGTATAAGGAAGATGAAGAGATTGCAGAAGGGGATTTTACCAATACATTCGAATTTTCCAATATAGCCTTAAATGCAGGAAAAAACAAATTTTCAGTTATTGCAGAAGATTCGTCAGGTAATACTTCAGTGTCAAACTCAAAAAAAGATACAAGGGTTATAAGTATTGACACTCAAGTACCATCGTTGACAGTTAATGATTTGACTTCCTTGGATGTAAGACCAGCTATGTCTGGCATTCAGGTTCTAAGCAAAAAGATAAACATAATTGGAACCGTAAGTGATGATGTATCTCTAGCAAAGAACATTGAAGTAAAAGTCAATAACAAAAAGGTAAAAACTAATGATAATGGAACCTTTAGTTATGTCTTGTCTCTAAAAGAAGGAACTAATCAAATAGCTGCAACTGCTAAAGATCAGGTAAACAATATAACGACAAGCGAAACATATACAATAACCCTGCTTGAAAGCAAACCGCCAGTTATAAAAATAACAGCACCTAAAAAAGATTTACTTGCTAATCAATCTGGTACTTATAATATAACTGGAACCATCAGTGAATCGGCGAATATATCCTTGTACCTCCAAAAGAATGATGAGGAAGAGGAAGAAATTGATTCCGAAGAGTGTAATGGCAAAACATTCTCATTTGATGTTGATTTGACTGAAGGTATAAATACAATAAGAATTGAAGCAGAAGACACTTCTGGGAATATATCTGTAAGCAATGCAAAGCAAGACACAAGAAAGATTACAATAGATAATCAAGCTCCTGGATTAAGTGATATTACCTTCAATGGAAGTGAAGCTGACGACGTAGAGGTAAATACTAGCAAGCTGATAATAGAAGGCTATATCAGTGATAATATTTCAAGTACGGTAAAAGATTTTACAGTAAGTATTAATAATAAAAAGGCAAAGATTACGCAAGTGGACGGATTGTTTAAGTTTTCTTATACTGTAAAGCTTAAAATGGGTAAAAATATAGTTGAAATTACAGCAAAGGATAGAGCAGGCAATCAGTGCAAAACAGAAAGTTATACGGTTATATATAATGCAACAAGGGGATGATTTCAATGTTGGATATTTTTTATAACAATTTTTAAGGAAT
>Ga0074198_1001596_pt1 | contig 14327 bp, 11 predicted proteins | sample EPASupsiteSAE323_FD_64527 | JGI IMG/M metagenome (GOLD analysis project Ga0074198, IMG submission 64527) | Bioremediated contaminated groundwater from EPA Superfund site, New Mexico - Sample SAE3-23 | ecosystem: Environmental > Aquatic > Deep subsurface > Groundwater > Contaminated ...
CTTGCCATAAAGCTATAACAATCCATGTCGCGATGAGCACCATTATTCCTGCGATCGACTAGCCCTGGTGCGGGGGTGCAGGTCACTTCAAATAACATGGATTCTAGGGCTAAAGCACCTAGTTTTTCAGCGTAAGGGGAGACTTGTCTCGTTTCATAAGCCTTAAATTGATTTAACATTTCCTCTACGGCAAGTGCTATATCCTTTTGACTATGTTGTTGCTCGCGCATGCACACTATCGTTTCCCCGCCGCATACAAAGCACCCTCGTCCTTCGCCTTTTTCCCGTCGCGACAGAAGACAGCCATCGGCACTAAAAACATCAATATCGAGTAATCGAGAAAAAGAATATCCTTCCTCAATCTTTATGCCTATATTTTTAACAATCCAACCATCAGCATCTACTGCAACTAAAGCCTCAGGTCCTGTTGCTACATTAATTTCCTCTACCGCCACAACATATAGTGCCTCTTTAAGTTCCTTTACAGCATAATCCCTGAGCCTTCTTAGTATGGGCATATCTTTTACGGGCCCCGGCATATTCACCGTAATACTAACAATTGTTGTTTCATACTTTACTTTAAAATTATGTTGCCGAAGCTGCCTTGCTTCTTTCCCGGCTAACACGTCTTCTAATGATAGGAGCTTCTTTATTTTACTATTCCCCATAGCAGTTACTCCTCCTGCACTGCTGCTAACATAGCAACAACCTTATTAATGAGGGCCTTATTCAAATATTGCCGATTTTTGCAGGCCAAAATATAATGGCTTAGGCGCTTGGCCGGAAAGAGTATGGGAACACTACTATTATGCACATTGACAGCTACATCCTCATTGGTAAATAATACAATTCCTTCTACCCAAACATTAATGCCATTTTCCTTGAGAAATTTAGATAATTTATAAACCTGCCCCTTTACTTGTTTAACAGGATTGTTTATTTTCTTAGAATATCGGCCGCCACCTCGCCCGGTTTTATGTTGTATCCATTGGGAATCCTCAGCATCACCAATAATCTTGCCATTATGGTTTTTCACTTCTACAACATATACGCCCTTCATGCCCACAATAATCAAATCTGTTTCTTGACTATAGTTTTGATAAGAAATGGTGACATTTGTGAAGACATGATATCCCTCAGGAAGATGTAGAGCTTGGGTCAACCCCGAAAGCTCTCCTTTTGCGCCAAAACGAAAAATAGTCCCTCGCTTAATAAAATAGCCCGCTAGCACCATAAATAGCATAATCGGCAAAACGTAATACCAACGATCTACCTTAACCTGATGGATAAATACAATATAAAAAGACGCAATTACTACTACTAAAAATGTTATTCCAAGCATTAAATTTTTATTGGCTTTTGCACCTAAATTATTTTTCCCTTTATGAAAATGAGCCATACTACTCTCCTAAACTCTTTCTACGGTTCCGTATTCACTATTTTTTTCAATCCTATTACTACTTCTGCTCAAAACCGAAAAAACCTCTCATTAAATGAACATTGTAGGATTAAATTTATTTTAGAATTTTCAATTAATTCAGTTTTTTGAGAAGGTTTTCTCTTCTTTTTGTCGAACTAAACTAGTATTATCCATTGTATAACCCTTTCAGGACTACCACATAGGAAGAGGAGTGATGTGATGATGATTATGTGTTTTATTCAATGGGATATAAGCCAAAATATCTTTATTACATTTCCTGAAGAATTCGCTGAAATGATGAAAGCAAATGCGTAGTAAAGTAAAACTTCCGCAAGGATTTCATGGTACCCGGCGATTTTTCACAAAACAAAGCAATTAGAAGGGGCTGTGTTGAAATTTTATTTTCGACACAGCCCCTGTTCTTATTGCTACTTTTATGGCTTAACTGTGGCCTTAAATAGTTGCTTACCATCTTTCATTTCAATAATAACTGCATTTTTTACAGCATCATGAGTTGCATTAAGAGTAGTTGAGCCTGTAATCGCCCCATAATCTTTCGTTGCAGCCAAGGCTTCACGAATTTTGTCTGCTTCCGTGCTATTGGCACGTTTGATAGCATCAATCAATATGTTTGTCCCATCATAGCTAAGTACAGCCATGGCATCTGGCATTTGACCATATTCCTTCTTATAGGCTTCTACAAAGGCCTGGGAACTCGGGCTTGTGTCATCAACAGAATAATGATTGGTGAAATAAGTATTATTTAGCGCAACAGCACCGCCAATCTCTACTAACTTCGGTGAATCCCAACCATCTCCGCCAACGATTGGTACCGTAATGCCAAGTTCACGTGCTTGCTTAACTATTTTACCCACTTCTTCATAATAACCTGGTAAATAAATCACTTCTGGATTGAGAGCCTTTACCTTCGTCAAGATCGTCTTAAAATCTTGATCTTTTTGCAAATATGCTTCTTCGGCTAAAATGCTGCCGCTACCTTTAGTAAAAGCATCTTTAAAAAAGGCCGCTAGCCCTTTACTATAATCACTGCTACTATCTACCAACATCACTGCTTTAGTCAATTTCAAGGTATTCAGTACAAAATTTGCGCCAACTGTTCCTTGAAAAGGATCAATAAAGCACACACGGAAAGTATAGTCTTTTACTTTGCCGCTTTTTTCATCTACTGTTACCTTAGGATTCGTCGCACCAATTGCCATGTAAGGAAGCTTACTAGCTTCGGCTACACTCGATGTTGCAATTGCATTTGAACTAGAGAAAATACCGGTTACCGCTACCACTTTATCTTGTGTTGCAAGTTTTGTCATGGCATTCGCCGATTCAGAAGGCTCACTTTTATTATCAGCAATAACTGCTTGGATTTGTTTACCAAGTATGCCCCCCTTGGCATTCGCTTCCTTAATGGCCATTTTCGCTCCGTTTGCCGATGAAGTTCCAAAGGTTGCATTGCCGCCCGTCATCTCATTAAGAACTCCAATTCGTATCTCCTTGGATGCAGAATCACTACAGCCTGTCAAAACACCTGCCATTGCAAATACTAGCATCACGACTACTGCAAATTTAAAAGTAATTTTACCCATTATTCTATTCTCTCCTTTTCCATTCTCCGTATTACATTGAAGTGCACTTTTTACGTACATTAATTCGTTTCTACCTTATGTGAAAATTCCCATTCTCGGCGATTATATATTATATCCTGCACTTTATGACAGCAGATATATAATATAAAAGAGTCAAATCACATCATGATTTGACTCTGGATAAACAAATAGTAAACACCATATGGTGTTTTCTCTATCACAATAAAAAGGATATACTACTCCTAACTATCGCAATTTTGTCTCTGTCCTTTTGCCTGAGAGTTTTGCCAGCAATATTTGCTGTATTTCACCTTCGGCGCCCTATGTAAGGATCTCTCCAGAGTTCTGTCCATTTACGATTCTACTCAGTAATCTGAGTGCCTGAGAGTGTTACTCCTTCGGCGGGCTAGCATAGCCTCTCTCTCGCAAATTTCATCCAGATAAACATATGTAGTTTTAGAAAGTACATTCACGTTATGCTTTATTATAAAGCAATCTATTACTTTATTCAATAATAAAGTAATAAGTTTGAATTTTCAAATTTTATGCCGTTTTACGTCAAAATTTCTGCTACTTTTGTTATAAAGCACTGCATTTCTTCTTCAGTACCAATGCTGACCCGTAAGAAGTCGTTAATTCTATCTTTATTAAAATACCGCACTAGAATGCCATTCTTTCGCAAATTTAAGTATAATTCTTCGGCGGCAAATAAAGGATGGCTTATAAAAATAAAATTGGCTTTGGATGGTATCACCTGAAAGCCCATAGTTTCTAATTCTACAATGGTCTTGTCCCGGGTAGCAATGACTTTTTGCCTTGTAGCTTGGAAGTAGCTTTCATCCTTAAAAGATTCCAGCGCTCCAGCCAGCGCAACCCGATCTAAAGTATAAGAGTTAATGGAGTTTTTTACCCGCTCTAAGGCTTCAATTAAATCAGCATTCCCCATCGCAAAACCTACCCGCAAGCCTGCTAGAGAACGGGATTTTGATAAAGTTTGTACGATCAAGAGATTCGGGTATCGATTAAGTAGCGGCAGGGCAGATGCACCCCCAAAATCAATATAAGCTTCATCAACAATGACCACCTGATCTTCGTTGTGTTTTAAAATTGCTTCAATATCTTGAAGGGTTACCTCTTTTCCCGTAGGAGCATTGGGATTTGGGAAAATAATTCCTCCATTTTTCTCGAAGAACTTTTCCACAGGAATTGAGAAATCTTCTTCAAGGGCAATCAAATGATAGTCGATATGAAACATGGCACAATAAACGGGATAAAAGCTATAAGTAATATCCGGGAAGAGAATTGGTGAATTTGGATTGAAAAATGCTAAAAAGCTAAAAGCCAAAATTTCATCCGAACCATTCCCAACAAAAATTTGTTCTTTTTTAAGGCCATGATACTCTGCAATCGCGTTCTTTAGTTCATCACAAGTAGGGGTAGGATATAACCGTAGATTTTCATTGGTTACTGCCTTCATGGCGGCTAATACGTTTGGTGATGGTGGATAAGGATTTTCATTGGTGTTTAACTTAATATATGTTTTATCTTTCGGCTGTTCCCCTGGAACATAAGGTTCTAAGGTTTGAACGACTTGGCTCCAATATTTACTCACTTCTAGTCTCCCCTTCCCATGCAAGGTGCTCTTTATGAATAGGCAAAGTAGATGCTATCTACTTTGCCTATTTACTATTTTCTCTATCTAGGGTGCTATCTCCTTGTATAAACCACTACTATTTTTCAGCAAGCAATTGACTAACCTCAGCGATTTTAATAAATTCCCCTCGATAGCCTTGCTCATCTCTCCCTTTAGCACCCCTTGCCAGCGCTAGTAACTGCTCATAGTTTGCCTGACCTTTATACTCCGAATTACGAAGGAGCATGGCATATTCCGTAACTGCAGCAGCAAATCTAAAATTCTCTGATGGAGTCGCGGTCTCCTCTTTCCCACTGACCGTCTCCTTCAGTAGAATACTAGTATTTTCATTTGGTTTTTTGTAGCGAATCTTCACTTGCAGTAAATCATCCCTCCCTAGAACTTCAGAACGTTGGTATACTGGTGCATCAACACTGCCCGCCATTTCCTTTGCTCCAACAGGAATTATTTCATAAAGGGCTGTCACCGTATGTCCAGCGCCCATATCCCCTGCATCTTTTTTATCATTATTAAAGTCGCTATTTTCTAAGACGCGGTTTTCATAGCCTATTAAACGATAATTTTTAACCTTTTCAGGATTAAATTCTACCTGTAGCTTAACATCTTTTGCAATGGTATATAAGGTACCAGCCATTTGACCAACCATAACCTTTTTGGCTTCTAAAGCATTATCAATATAAGCATAGTTTCCATTGCCTTTATCCGCTAAGGTTTCCATCCGACCGTCTTTTAAATTCCCCATACCAAAGCCCAAGATACTAAGAAAAATCCCATCATCACGCCGCTCTTCAATCATCGTTGTCAATTCGTTTTCATTTGTCACACCAACGTTAAAATCCCCGTCCGTTGCTAGTATCACGCGGTTATTTCCGTCTTTTATAAACTGTTCTTTGGCGATTTTATATGCCAACTGAATTCCTTCGCCACCGGCCGTAGAGCCACCAGCCTGCAGATCCTCAATTCCTTTCGTTATTTTATCTTTTTCACTACCGAAGGTAGGTTCTAGAGCTAGGCCAGCATTACCAGCATAAACAACAATGGATACTTTATCTTGAGGACGTAATTGTTTCACCAGCATCTTAAACGCGGTTTTGAGTAGTGGTAATTTATTGTCATCACTCATGGATCCTGAAACGTCAATTAAGAATATCAAATTACTCGGCGGCATCTCTTCCATGGGAATGTTTTTTCCTTGAAGACCAATCATCACCAATTTATGTTCTGGCGCCCACGGACAAGTACTTACTTCTGTCGTCACGGAAAAAGGATGTGCCCCTATGGGTTCCTTATAATTATAGTTAAAATAATTCACCATTTCTTCCGTTCGAACGGCATCCTGCCCTGGCAATTTTCCTGAATTGATAAAGCGGCGTACATTACTATAGGATGCTGTATCAACATCAATGGAAAAAGTAGAAAAAGTGGTTTTGAGTGGATTTTGAAATTGATTATCAATTCTTCCTTTATATTCTTCTTTATCCATGGGTATGTAAGCATTATAATTACCTACGGGAGCCATTTCATAGGCCATCCGTGGCTGCATATTGCCTTTTGCCATTGTACCGAGCGCCGACATGGCAAATGTTTTTGTATTAAATGTAGCTTTATATACCAAAATTGCGTTATTTTTCATTTCCCAAGTTAATTGATACTTCTGTTGTAGCAGATCTAATATTTGTTCTACCTTTTGGCCAGCTGCTATTTCTATATCAACCTTTACATCTGCCACTTCAGGAACAGCCATAATTTGAATCCCGCACTGTTTACTGACAAAAGTCAATACTTCCTCTAGGGGCATACTCGTTGCCTTCATTGCTACTGTTATTTCTCGGGTCTTAACCTTTTGCTCTAGATTATCACTGGAAGCCCAGGCCGTCGTGGTCATCAGTAATAATAGTAACGTAATTACTACTCTCTGCATCGTCTATCCAACTCCTTTTATTTCTGTTTCATGCTCTCTACTATCCTAAACGTAAAAATTCCCAAAAGGTAACGACTGCACTTTTATTTTTTTTAGATTTATTAACCACATTGACGCCAGCATTTCTTTGCCCTACAATACTAGTTACACATCTATTCTCTGATAAGCCTGTATTTATACTACAGCATTATATAAGGTTGGTGACAGAATGCTAGACGAAGACAATTTAATTGAGACGGCCAAGACAGGGGATAAGGATGCTCTCAATGAGCTTATTAAACAGTATTGGCAACCAGTCTTTCGTTTTGCATCTTCCAAAACTGGCAGCCCCGAAGATGCCCAAGAGATAACCCAAGAAACCTTTATTCGGGTTTTTCGTTCCTTAAGCAATTACCAAAAAACTGGTGCAAAATTTAAAACCTACTTAAATCAAATTGCCCTCAACTTGATTACTGATTTGTGGCGCAAAAAGCAGCGCAGTCCAGCGGTGGTAAGCCTCGCTGATTATCAACAGTCTATCCCTATTGATGACCAACCCGACAGCCAGGCAATCAGCCACGAAAGGCGTGATATTATTGCCATGGCACTACGGGAACTACCTGATGACCAACGACAAACTGTTGAATATCGGCTTATTGTAGGTCTACCCGTGAGCGAGACAGCACTAGCCTTAGGTAAATCCGAGGCGGCTATTAAAATGTTACAGCAACGGGGTTTAAAAAAGTTACGCACTTTACTACTTGATCGAGGAGTTCTAGAAAATTATGCAGAGAGGTGATTTAAATGCCAGATTCCGTAAAGCTGACTAAAGAAATGGAAGAATTGTCTCATCTACTAGATAAGATGAATTCTGGAGAATGCCCCACAAGCACGGATAAAGAAACTGCTGACCTCCTATTCGTAGCAGCATTGCTAAAAAAGGCTGACCTCTCCCTAGAGCCTCCTCCTCATATTTTGGAACAAACTCTAGAAAAAGTAGTGGCAGCCTTACCTCCGAGTCCGCCTCGCAGCAATAAAAAATGGCTTTATTCTAGTGCTTTAGGTACAGCGGCATCCATCCTTTTAATTGTCGGCTTACATTTAATTCCTTCCTGGTCAGAAGTCCCCTATGTTACACCGCCATCTACTATCGTAATGCCCCCTAGCACTACGGAATCTCCCATGGTAGCTCCGCAGCCCGTTCCACCCCAAGCACTCCCACATGAGCAAAGAGCAGTCCCTACGATAATAACCCCTCCTCCCGTCGTGGAGGAAAAATTCCCCGCCCAAACAAAGATTGAAACCGTTATACAGCCACCTTCCCCCACAGCGGATAAAGCCCCCCCTAGAATGGAAGAAAAGTCAGCGCTAGTACATCAATCTAAGTCCGCATATAGGATGGAAGTATCCGCCCTAACAGAGGAAGTACCTTCTCCTTTGCCCTCTGCCCTCTTATTACCAGGCAAGCTACCAGACTCAACTACCGTTGACGAAAAAAACTATACGGTGCGCCAAGTGTTCGATAAAGATACACCGCAACAAATAACCATCACCCAACGACCGCTTAGCAAGAAAGCTACTAGCGATAAGTCCCAAACCTTAACAGCCACGTTGCCTACACAAAAGGCAGAAAAAACGGCTACCATAAATAAAATTACCCTAACAATCTACGACCAAGAAGTAATCCTCGAAGGCGCTGTAAGCGAACAAGAACTACTCACCATTGGAAAGTCCCTAACGCCTTAAGATTATAGGAAAGAGAGTTGCTACAAGGTTATACATACCCTGTAGCAACTCTCTTTATCTTTTCCTCACCTACTCGACAATACTAGGTATTTTCAGTTGGTTATCTACGTCTTCCTCGTATTCTACGCCACTAAAGCCAAAACCAAATAAGCGAAAGAAATCATCTCGGTACCCTGCCACATCAGAAATCGTCGATACGTTTTCCGTTACGGCTTTTTCCCATAGGGCTGCGACTTCTTCTTGGACATCCTCACGCATTTCCCAATCATCAAGACGAATCCGCCCTTTTTCATCGAGGGATAGGTTTGAGGAATACAATCGTTCTGCAAAGAGACGATAAATTTGCTCAATGCAATTTTCATGAATGCCTTTTTCTTTCATGACTTTAAACAATAAAGACATGTAGAGGGACATTCCAGGAATCGCGGTACTTGCTTGTGTCACTAAGGCCTTATTCACTGAAATAAATGCTTGACCGCCTAAACCACTAAGAGAAGCATGGATTTTTTTTGCAGAATTTTCCAAGCTTTCCTTGGCCTTACCGATAGTTCCTTCTCTATAGATGGGATAGGTAATCTCTGGGCCAATATAGGAATAGCTGATGGTCGTTGCTCCGGGGGCAAGAACACCTGCCGCCTGCAGAGCTTCTATCCACATTTCCCAATCTTCGCCGCCCATTACTCCTACTGCCTGCCTTACTTCTTCATCCGTAGCTGGTTCAATCGAGTTTTCAAATACTTTTTCTTCGTGGAAATCCATATTTTTACTAAAGAAAGGTTGGCCTACCGGTTTAATGGAGGAAGCTAGGGTCTCCCCCGTAATCGGATGTGCTCGTCTTGGCGCAGCAAGACTATAAATCACAAGATCCACCTGTCCAAAATCCTCTTTTATGAGCGCAATAACCTGTTCTTTTACTTCTGTAGAAAAAGCATCTCCGTTAATGCTTTTTGCATAATAATTTCCTGCCTTGGCAGCCTCCTCAAAGGCCGCGGTATTATACCAGCCAGCAGTAGCCGTCTTATTTCCAGCAGCAGGTCGTTCAAAAAAAACACCAAGAGTACTAGCTCCGCAGCAAAAAGTAGAAACAATTCTCGACGCCAATCCATAACCTGTTGACGCCCCAATCACAAGAACTTTTTTAGGTCCGTTGACCAACTTTTGCTTTTGTACGTAGTCAATCTGTTCCTGTACTGAACGAGCACAACCTGCAGGATGGGCTGTTGTACAAATAAAGCCTTTACACTTTGGTTTAATAATCACGCTTATCTCCTCTTCTATTATCCAATATTATACTATTATGTCGATATTTCATTTTACCATGATAAATAGCAATTATCTATGTAAAGTTTATGGAATTTAGAAGAATTGAAGTATCCAAATTCCTAGGTTCATTGTAATTGACTTAGGTGAATAATTGCCAGTTAAATAAGTATTTCTATGAACTAACTCGAATAAAATTTACATCATTATTAATAAAGCTTATCATCTCTAAAAAATTCAACCTTGTAGTTCATATCAACCTTTATAATATGATTTACTAGCCAATCACTAAGAAACTGTAGCATTTCCAATGCAATAATTTTATCTCCACTTTGAAAATTTTTTTTATAATCAACGACTTTATCAAAAAATAGCTTATGTTGCTGTATCTGTATGTTAAGATCTGGATGATTCGATTCCCTTAAAAGTTGTTCCTCACGGGAAAAATGGTTTTTTGAATAATCCTCAAGATTTGTTAGCATTTTCTCTAAAACCGTTTTGCCCTGTCCCATTCTCATTGCTTCACAAAGATTATTAATGATTTTAAATAAATTTCGATGGTCGGCATCCATATCTGCATGATTTACACTAATACTCTCATTCCAAACTAGTAGTGTCATGATAGTAACCTCCATTGTTATTGTATCTATAACTGTACTATTCTTTTCTTTGCGTCAAAATTCCCCTTTTTTTTATCACAAACATAATAAATAATTTAATCTTTGCCCCAGTACTGCTATTATAGAAGATATCGATTGACGAATCAGGAAATGAGACTATTCTACCTCAACTGAAGGAGTAATTCTAATTATGAATACATTCAAAGCCTATGATGAAACCGACCCTGCAAGCATCGAGCACTATGGAAAAAAATTAATAGGCAAGACTTTTTTCGAGGTCTGTGAACATGACGAACAGACTTTTCCAATAGCGATGAGAGGAAACGGTAGCGACTATGCTTCAAAGTATGAAAACAAAAGCCGTAAGGGCGGCCTTGGAAATTTAATAGAAGAACGGCATTTCCATTACAAATGCAACAACGATTCAGAACCAGATTTCTACAAGGCAGGCGTCGAGCTGAAGGTCACTCCATACAAAAAGAATCGTAATGGGAGCATTTCGGCAAAAGAACGGCTTATCATCACGATGATAGACTATTGTGCTGTAATAAACGAAACATTCGAAGAAAGCCACTTGTGGAAAAAATCAAAGTTGATATTGTTAATTTACTATTTATACCAAAAAGAGATTGCAGACCGGTTGCATTATAGGATTGATTATGTAACTCTTTTCACCCCACCACCACAGGACCTTAAAATAATAAAGCATGATTTCGAAGTGATTATCGAAAAAATTCGCGCCGGAAAGGCCCATGAATTATCCGAAAGTGATACCTTGTATTTAGGAGCAGCAACGAAAGCTGCGACATCAATGGATGCAACAAAACAGCCATGTAGTAAGGAGCCAGCAAAACCACGAGCTTTTTCCTTCAAGAATTCATACATGACCTATGTTCTGAATAATTATATCGCAGCGAACAAAGTCACCTATGAGCCCATTCTGCAAGATGGACAAGCCGACTCACTTGAGAAATATGTACGTGATAAGATTAATAATTACAAGGGATACAGTATTGAAGAATTATGCAACAAATTCAATATTATATATGAAAATAAGCCAAAAAGCCTGGAAGCTATGTTAGCTTATCGGATACTAGGAATAAAGGGAAATCATGCAGAAGAATTCATAAAAGCAAATATCGTGGTAAAAGCCATACGAGTAAACAACAACAATACGATAAAAGAACATATGTCCTTCCCTACTTTCAAGTTTAAGGAATTGGTTGAAGAAAACTGGGAAGGCTCACTGTTCGAAACCTACTTGAGCGAAACACGGTTCTTCTTCGTTATCTACAAATTCGATGAAAACCAAGTGCTACGTTTGAAGGGCTGCCAATTTTGGAATATCCCTTATAAGAATTTGCAAACTGAAGTTCGCAACGTATGGGAAAAGACAAAAGAAGTTCTGAAAAATGGATTACAGGTCACACGAGTAAAGGGAAAAAACTACAGCAACTTTCCTAAATCAACGGAAAATGCGATTTGCCATGTAAGGCCCCATGCACAAAATGCAAAAGATACTGATGAGTTACCCTGCAAATCGACCATTTTGAATGGTGATATATCGGCCTTGCAGCACTCGAAAGAATGTCAATTCATTGCAAAAACAGCACATTCCCTTCATGAGGAGCAGCTAGATGAATGGCACTACTCGAAACAATGCTTTTGGTTGAACAACACCTATATATTGTCACAATTAGATAAAGATTTCTTGAAATAAAAAAATGGCTGTGTGCAATTGTATTGAACTTGCGCACAGCCTGTTATCTCAATTTTCGTTTTCAAATATTTCGTTTAGAGTTCTGCCCATTCGCTCGGCGACTCCGACAACAAGAGCGTTCCCCATGCAGAAGTAGCGGAATTTCTCAGGCATCCCTGTGTTGGTCCAATCATCTTTAAAACCTTGTATGCGTTCCGCTTCGACAGGAGTCACGAGGCGTAATTGCTTTGTATTGGCATCTTCAATGACATGGGTGCTGCGGTTCAAGCTAGATTCGCTTGTGAGCATGGTACGAGCAGGCTTGTCTATCGGATCTGGGAATGCAATAGGGCCTTCTGAAAAAATATATTTATGCCCAGTCTTGCTTGTTCGCTCTATCTTTTTAGAGCCCTTCAAATATTCCCATTTTTCAAGATTGTTGCCTAAAAAATACTTCTCATCCACATCACTCTGCATGATTTGTCTGATGGTGATTGGTTCTTCATATTTCGGCGTGGTCCCTGCCGTGAATATTTTCCCACCAATCATATAGCCTGAATTCTTGAATTCGAATTTAAAGCTATCTGAGATATCTGCTAAATCCTTATTATGCAATTCATTCGTGAGGATATCTTCATTGGTTGCAATTTTTTCAACATACTCGATTGGAAAATTTTGAGCAAAAAATCCATCTATATTGATAATTTGTCGAGCAACCACTGCTGATTGTTTCCTTGCATAAGCCGTATCACTTTTATATGCATAGATAAAAGTTCGTCTTCTGCGTTGGGCAAATCCGTATTCCGCAGCGTTCACAACACGCCATTCAACAATATATCCCAGGCGATTAAAGCAAGCTAACATCACTCCGAAATCCCGGCCACGCTGATTTGCAGGGGATTTTAACAACCTGTCCACATTTTCCAATAAAACAAATTTAGGTTGCTTTGTCTCCAAGACATCCCTGATTTCCCACCAGAGAACGCCTTTGACACCACTGATTCCTTTTGCTCCTGTCCTTGCAACGGAATAATCTTGGCATGGAAAACCGCCGACCAATAAATTATGATTAGGTATTGTCGATTTATCTATTGTTGAAATGTCTTTATTTACATGAATGTCTTTACTGCCGAAATGATGGCAATAACAGTCAAATGCATGTTGTGCTTTCCTTCCTGGCTCCCACTGGTTGGCCCACACTGTGGTCCAATCTTTGGATGCATTTTCCAATCCCAGCCTAAAACCACCTACGCCTGCAAACAATTCGCATACTGTCTTATCTATCGTTTTAATCACTACCTTGTCAATATACTTTAGAATATGTATTACAGAAAACGTCGCCAAGATTCTATATCCTTATAAGTATACTATAAACAAGCTAAAAGATCAAGTGTTCTGTTCCTTCTTTCTCATATGCTATTATACATCCCTACAACCATCTATTGTTTTTTCCCAAAAATAAAAATATCTGCCGTATTACTCCCATCTGGTTCTAAATAATCCTGCTCCACTGTACGAATACAATGAATTCCATTCTCTGTTAGGATGTCCTGAATTTCATTTCTTTTGAAATAATTAAAGTATATTGGCTGTGAGGAAAAACACGTAGTCTCAAAACCAGCTTCTCTCCCCTCCATGAAACTTATATAAAGATAACCACCACTTCGTAGCCATTTAGCAGCCTTTGCTAGCAGTGCAAAAGCCTCATGGTCATATAAATGTACAATGCTAAAGGAAAGTACTACTGCATCAAAACATTCTAGAGGAAAATCAGCCTTGCGAGAGTCTTGTAGATAAAAGTTTCCCTGAGGAACATTTCTTTTCGCTACTTCTACCATTTCCGAAGAAAGGTCGATACCTGTAATTTGTAGAGTTTTTGCTGCACATAATTGTTTGGCTACATTTCCTGGCCCACAGCCAATATCTAATACGCTAAAACCATCTTCTAATAAAGTGGCGAACTCATTAATATGACCAACATAAGAACTATAATTCATGAATTTTTCATTATAGCTATGATAATTTTTATTATAGGCCTCAATTGTCCTTGCTGTTTTATCTTCCATTCGAATCATCCTTTACAATTAAATTTAGAAAATAACACATTACCAATTGATAAATAGTATAACACAACTGAAATATTATGGTAATAAGGCTTCCCCGCTAAAGCGATTTATGAAGAAATAGGCAATTTTTATCTTAGTAAAATAGTTCTATTCAGTCTAATTATCCCCTTTGGGTAGATAAAGTAAGCCATCCCTTTTTACAATGGGACTGTCACTTATCTGCTAAAGGGGATTTTTCATGCCTTTATAAGTATTTCCTTGGGTCAACAATTTCACCTTCTATCATTGAAGCAGCTACAGTTGCTGGCGAAGCGAGAAAAATCTCTGACTTAGGGCCTCCCATTCGGCCTAAGAAGTTCCG
>Ga0074198_1001600_pt1 | contig 14315 bp, 3 predicted proteins | sample EPASupsiteSAE323_FD_64527 | JGI IMG/M metagenome (GOLD analysis project Ga0074198, IMG submission 64527) | Bioremediated contaminated groundwater from EPA Superfund site, New Mexico - Sample SAE3-23 | ecosystem: Environmental > Aquatic > Deep subsurface > Groundwater > Contaminated ...
ATATGATTATCTAACAAGCGTAGGTATGGGCTTAAGAATAAATTTTTCAAACTATGTAAGTGGTGTACTTGGTTGGGGATATGGACTAGGCAGGCGTGAAGCTGATCAGCCGACAGCAAGATTCCATTTTAGTTTGCAGGCCAATCCGTTACAATTCTTAAAAAGTGATTTGTTATAAAACAATTTTTATTTTTACCGGCTTTAATAAATATAAGGAACCAAGCAAAAAGGGGAGAAAATGTTAAAAATAAGAAAGAAATATCAATACAATCAACAAAAACAGAAAAAAATTATCGTATTGTTTTTGTTGATTTCTTATTCTTCATTTATAATTGAACCTTTTGCGTTAGCTCAGCAAATAATTACAGATGGCCGTACAAATACGACTTTAACCGTTAATGGCACTACTACCGATGTAAATACTTCAACTGTCAGAGGTATTAATGCTTTTAACTCATTTGACAGATTTAACGTTTATGAGGGAAATACAGTAAACCTGATTTTGCCAAACAACACTGAAAACCTTGTTAACTTTGTCAATAATGAAACAAGTTATATTAACGGTATTTTAAACTCGATTAAAAATGGAGAAATCGGAGGCAGAGTATTTATTCTAAATCAGCATGGCGTTCTTTTCGGTAAAAATAGCAGCGTAAATGTAGGTTCTTTAAACGTATTTACGCCTACAAAACAACAAATGGAAAAATATATTGACTCAAACGGTGTAATTAATGATGTTGAAATTAATAACATGTTCAAAGGGGATATTGCAATTACTCAAAGCGGTTTGGTTACGGTTGAAGGAAAAATTAACACTGAAAAAGATGTCAATATTAAAGCAGGAAATATTAATATAAGCGGGAATATTTTATCCGGTACGAGTTTTAAGCAAACTAACATTAATTTTAATGACATTGTAAATACCAACAATTATAGTTCAGAAAAAATGGACATAGTTGTTGAAAACGGTGAAATTACTATTAAAGCAGTAAATAATGTTGAAGTTAGCGGTAAAATCGTTAATGATGGAGCAAGCAATGTTAATGCAGGCAAAATTAACATTACTGCGGGAAATAATATAAAACTTGCAGATAATTCTTTAATATCGGCAAGCGGGTATGGTGAAAATTCAAGCGGAGCTGATATTTATATTTTTGCTGATAACTCGGCAGAACTGAATGCAAGTTCTGTAATTCAATCTCTAGGCGGTAACGTATCAGGTAATGGCGGCAATATTGAATTTAGTGCAAAAAAATTATTATCCGTAAAAGGTGGGTTAATTAATACAACTGCAATAAATGGAATTTCAGGAAATATCCTGTTAGATCCAGACTCATTGGAGATAGAGGGAAATTTATCCACTTTTGGTGGTGATAAACTAATTTATGCATTAAAAGATATAAATATTTTAAGTGATGCATCTATTTTAACAGCCAATTCAAGTAAAAATTCAGCTGGCAAAATTGTTATCGAAGCTCCCGATATATCTATAGGCGATAATGTAACTTTAAACGCTCAGGCAGAGAATAATCTTTCCAGTTCCGGAGATATTACTATTACTGCAAGCAGTACCAGGAATTCACCGTTTTATACAGATATTGATTCAAAAATCGATATAGGAAAAAATGTAACAATAAAAGGTAAAAATATTACACTTTCTTCAACTGCGGATACTACACATTATTTCGATGATGGATCAGAAGGACTTGATACAGCTTTAGGATTTCTTGATGATTTTTCAGCTTTTGCTGCTTTCGCAAAAGCTGATGCAGAAGCTTCAATTAATATTGGTGATGGAACACAAATCAGTAGCGTGAATGATTTTAAAGCAACCTCAACGGTTAAAGCTAAAGCTAAAATGACATCAATAGGAGTTTATGCTGATATTGCAGTAGGACTGGCTGATACTGATTCTAATATTAATGTAGGTTCAGGTGTTAAAATTACCGCTGGCAATAACATAAACATAAGCGCCAATAATGAATCAGAAGTTAATATGGCTGCGAGATGCTATAATTTGGGTTCAGGTGTAGGTGTAAAGGAAAATATAAGTGTAGCTTACGGTAATTTAAACGCTGATACAAAGGTTGATATAGCAAGTGGGACAACATCAAATAAGACAACTCTAAATGCGGGTAATAAAATTGATATAAGTGCAAACACAACAAAAAATATGAGTATTACCGCGGAAGCAAATTCTTATGAAGATGGAAAGGCAGGTATTGCTTTAGCTGTATCTACATCACAGGTTAATAATACGATTGATGTTGGTGGAAACTTAAGTGCAAAAAATGTTGAAATAAATTCCAATGTGAAAGTGGTTGATGAACACGATAAAGCCGGTAATGTCATAAAGGCATCCACTGATGTAGGCAGCGGACTTATAACAGGATTAATTATAAGCGCTGGTGGGGGAGTAGTAAATAAGGCAAGCAGCTGGTTTTCATCCAACAGTAAAACCGAGACAAAGTCTGAGAGCAGCTCAACCAAGTTAGCTTTAGCAGGTGCAGTTGCTTATGCAGACCATACAAATAATTCCACCGCTAATATAAAAACTGATACAAAAATTACTGCAATTGACACTTCTGGAGGCAGTTCCGGCAATATAAAAATAAATTCAGAAACCAAAGAAATAGTGGAAGTTGCAGCAAAAAGTGCTGTAAATCCTCAGGATGATCATGAAAAGAAAAACGGCGTATCCGTAGCAGTTGCAATATCAGAATTTGACAATAATTCAAATACAAAGATAAATTCAGGCGCTAATTTAAATGCTTCAAATAATATCGATATAACTTCAAAATTTGAAATGCCTTACCGCATTACCTGGCTTGAAATTAATGGCGTAAGCGATATTCTTAACAAATTAAATGGTGATTTAGGTGTTCAAAATGGAATATTTACCACATGGGCAAGATCGTCAGTCGGAACAAATGGAGCAGAAGGAGACGGAATAGGTCTGGCTGGCTCAGTCAATATCGCAGATTTTAATTCTACTACTAAAGCCATTGTTGATAAAAATGTTTCAATAAATCAGGATTCCGCTTTAAGAACAAATACCCAAAAAGTTAATGTAGATGCAACTAATGACATTCAGACCGTTAACTTCTCGGGTATAATAGGTTTAAAATTCTTTGGGGCAGATGCTGGCAAAACAGGTGCCGGAGGTTCCTACCTTGATATTGATTATGACAATGATACTCAGGCAAAAATTAACTCAGGAGCTAATATTACTGCAAATAACCTTAAAGTCAACGCATCAAATGTTGTAAGAGATTTATCAATTGCTGTATCAGCTTCAAAAGCCGGAAAATACGGATTTAGCGGAAGTTTCGCTTTCCTTGGAGTAAATAATTCGACTCTGGCTCATATCGATAGTGGATCAACAATAGCAATAGGTGATAAAGGTATTACTTCTGACGATGAAGATGATAGTTTTCTTGTTAATGCACTGGATGATGATACTTTAATAAATACAACCGGTGGTATTGCGAAAGGCGGTAATGCTGGTATTGGTGTTTCTTTAAGTGTTTCTGAAATTAACAGAGATACTCAGGCTATAGTTGGTAAAAAGATTGATGATACTGAAACTAAAAGCAATCTTATATTAACAACAGAAACTTCAGGTGTTGATATAACGGCTAAGAACACCGGATTAATAAGTACCTGGGGTCTGGCAGGTGCTATGGCAACCGGTAAAAGTTCCGGAGTAGGATCTGCGGATGCTTCTTCAAAAGGTGCAGCAGAAGGTTCTGGGAAATTTGGTCTTGCTGTATCCGGTGATGTTGGAATGGCAACTATAGGTGAAAGTGTTGATGCCTATTTAAGCAGTACTACCCTTGATACAAAGGATAACAGCCTGAATATAAAATCAACATCAAACAGCAATATTGATTCAGTTTCAGGCTCTGCGGCAATAACAACAGGAAGCGGATCATCTACAGGTATAGCAGGTTCTGCAGGAATAAATAAAATTACCTCAAGTGTTAATGCATTTATTTTAAATTCCACTATAGATAATTTTAAGGCAGATGAGACAATAACTAACCGTGGGAATATCAATTTGGATACTGATTATGATGGGAATATTTTTGCTATTTCTGCTGGTGCTTCAGGCGCAACTAAAGAAGATGGCATTGCAGTTGCCGGGTCTGTATCTATAAATGAATTAAATGTTAACAATTCTGCATATATACAAGGCAGCTCAACTCAGGATGTTAAGGATATAAATATTAATGCTGATAATAATGCTGATATTCAGGCTTATGGTGGTGTTCTGGCAGCCGGTAAATCTGCAGGAGTTGGAGCTGCATTAGCATTAAATACTATTAAGAGTACCGAAAATGATAATTCCGCATATATTAAAGATTCAACAATTAATACAGCCGGAAACTTAAAACTTAATACAACTTCTAATAACCAAATACAAACGGTTTCTGGCTCTATAGGAGTAGGAAAAACAGCAGGTATTGCGGCAAGTGTATCATTAAATGATATAAAGAATGAGAATTCTTCTTATATCGAACATTCAGGGATAACCTCTGCAGGATTGAATATTAACTCAAAAGACACATCAACAATAAAATCACTGATTGCTTCTGTAGCTGCGTCAGGAAAAGTTTCGGCTGGTGCAGCTGTAGTTAAAAATAATGTAGAAAATAAAGTTTTATCTTATATCAATAATTCAACTACTGATGTATCAAATGATATTTCTATAGAGGCTTTGTCACAAAGCACTATTGAAACAGCTTCTATTGCATTTAGTGCTTCAGGCAAAGTAGGACTTGCCGGTTCTGCTTCATTAAATGATATAAATAATGAAACATCGGCTTATATTTCAAATAGTACCAGTATTAAAACGAATAAAAATCTTTCATTAAAAGCAGAAGATAAATCTTCAATAAAGTCATTAGCAGGCGGACTTGCTATAGGAGGAAATTTAGGTGTTGGAGCTTCTGCTGCAACTAACGACATTTCTAATAAAATTAAGAGTTATATTGATAAATCTACAATTGAAAAAGTTACTGATTTAACATTAACTTCACACTCAAATCAAAATATTGAAACATTATCAGCAGGCGGTGCTGTTTCAGGAACTGTATCAGTTTCAGGTGCTGTATCCCTAAATGATATTTCTAATCATATTGAGTCATACATAAGTAATGGTTCAGATATAACTTCAGCAAAGGTAACTATAAGTGCAAAAGATGACTCAACTATTATATCTCGTGTTGCTAATGCAGCAATTGCAGGTCAGGTAGCAGTTGGAGCTTCTGTTGTAAAAAATATTATCGAAAATGAAATAAAATCATATATTGATAGTACAAAAATCGCGGCTACTGGTGATATTGAATTGGATTCAACTTCAACAAGTACAATAGAATCGCTATCAGCCTGTTTAAGTGCAGCCAGTCAGGTAGGTGCTGCAGGAGCTGTTTCACTTAACCAGATTAACAGTAAAATTCATGCTTATATTGTCAATAGTAACGATTTAAGAACTATCAAAACAGATGGATTATCAGTAAAGGCTTCTGATGAATCTACAATTAAAGCAACGGCAGGCGGAGTAGCAGGTAGTGCTCTAGGAGTAGCAGGATCTGTTGCAGTAAACAGTATTGGTAAAAAAAGAGAATCTGATTCAGATAATTATGAAGAAGATTACAGCGAAGGTTCTCATGAAATAAAAGCGTACATTGCTAATTCAAAAGTACAAACCGGAAAAGATTTAACAGTAAATGCATCAAGCAATCAGACTCTTGAAACTATTTCGATTGGCGGTGCTGGTGGAGTAGTAGGTGTGGCAGGAGCTGTTTCGGTAAATCAGCTTGCAAGCAAAACTCATTCCTATATTGGTGATAATTCTCAAATTACTTTCGGTGGTAACGAAAAAATTAATGCTACTTCTAATTTGGAAAAGGTAAAAATTAACTCAGGCCAGCTTGCACTTGGTGCATATGCAGGGTTAGGTGCTTCTGTAGTTAAATTGGATGTTGAAGATGAAACACTGGCCTATGTTGGTAAAAATACTACTAATACATCAACTGGTGCTTCCAAATCTCTTGAAATAAAAGCCGATTCAAAAGATGATATTGATTTGAATTCAATAGGCATATCAGGTGGTTTGGCTGCGGCTAATGCTTCATACTCGGAAGTTAATGTAAATAAAACTGTTAAAACTTATGTGGATGATAATTCAACGCTTTCAAATATTAATAGTATTAATATTTCTGCAAACAACAAAACAAATGTTACTGCTAATTCCGATGCTTTAGCAGCAGGTGGGGTTGCAGTAGGCGCTACAATTGCCAAGGCAAATGTAAAAAATACTGTTAAATCTTATTTAGGAAATGATGTTACTATTAATAATGCTAAAAAACTTGATATTAATGCAGTAAGTGATTCTACTGCCAATGCAAGAACTCGTCTGGGGCAGGGCGGCGTTGCAAGCGGTTTTGGTGTAACTCCTGAAACAACAGTTAAAGATACTATTTCAGCATATACCGGAGAAAGAAACCATTTAACTGCATCAGACAACCTTAATGTAACTACTGATGGTATGGCCACTACAGCTATAGATACTGATGCGATAAGTTTAGGCGGTATATCAGTTGGCGTAACTCTTGCGAAAAGTGCAGTAGAACTTAACAATAATGCTTATATAGGTAAAAATAACACTGTTAATACAGCAAACCTTAATGTATCAGCTTCTCAAAGTAAAGTAGATACTGAGGTAGCTGTATATTCAGCTGCAGGAGCGCTGATAGGAGTTGATGCAGGTAAGGGGAATTCTTCTGTTTCTGGAAATGTCAATGCATACATTGATGATGAAACACAGGTTAATAGTTCAAATACTGTATCAGTAGTTTCTACAGCAAACACAAATTTAAACACAAAAGCATCTTCAACTAAAGGAGGTGTTATAGCAGCAGGATATACAGAAGCTTCATCTTCTGCAGATGTTGATACATTGACTGAGCTTGGCGATAATGTAAAGATAAGCGCAAGTAAGTTAGCTTTAAAATCCAATAATATTAATTCGTTATATTCAGATACAGTGTCCGGCTCAGGTGGTATTATATCGGGCGCAGGTGCAGTTTCTTTAACAACAAACACCTCAAATTCAACTGTTAAAGTAGGCTCATCAAGCAGTTCAAAATTTATCTCGGTAGATGAGCTTGATGTAGATGCCTCTAATAGTACTTACGTGAATTCTTCGGTAGATACTATAAATGCTGCGGTATTTGGAGGAAGCGGTTCCTATATTACTAATGATAGTGATACAACAACAAATGTTTCATTAGCAGATAATTCAAAAATAACAGCTAAAAAAATAGATATTAGTTTAACAGACAAGTACAGTAAAACTTGGCTTGATAATGATGTATATAATATTAATTCCGGTTCAGGCGGTATAGTTGATGCTCCTGCAGCAAAAAGCGAAACAATTATTTCAAATAACAGTAAATTCTCAATGGGCGATAATTCATCTCTATTAGCTTCTTCAGATAATGTTAATGTAACAGTTAATAATGATGTAACTGCTTATGACAAAGTAAAGCTTGTCTCCGGCGGTGCAATACCTATCGCAAGAGCTGAATCAATAATTAAAAATGAAGATAGCAAAGGGTCTATTGAGGTAGGTAAAAATGCAAAGATTAGTGCCTATGGCAAGAATTCAAGTGTAAATCTGGCAGTTTTCAATACTGCAGCTTTTGATGCTCAATCAAAAGCTAATACATACGGTTTGGCATCTGTAGCACAGGGTAAAGCACTTGCTATTATTAAACCAACAAATAATATTACCTTAAAAGAAAATTCAATAATTTATGCAGAAGATGATGTTAACCTGACAATAGGACAAACAAATTTTGGAAATAGATCCAAATATGATATAAATGCTGATGTTGAACTGTTTAATGGAACAGCACTGCCATTTAAGACATCTCCTTCTGTTGAAGCAACTATAGATCAGGATAACAGTTTTGATATTTTAGGCGGAGCAACTGTTAACAGTGTTGGCGATATTAATGTAATTGCAGAAGATGGTATAAGGCTTGCTAAAGGAGTTGCAGATGCTAAAAACACCTATTCGAAAGCGTTATCTCTTGATTCTACAATAAAAAATTCAATAATTGAAGAAGATACCGTTGCTAATATATATGGAAACCTTAATGCAGGGTATAATAACATTCAAAAAGTTATTCTTGATTCAAGTATTAACGCTGCGGATAAAACTGTTAATGTTATTGAATCAGGAAAAGTCGGAGATATAAAATATTCTGTTGCTACACTAAATTTAAAGACGAATATTTTAGACAGAATAGAAAAACTTCAGGACTTAAAGCAGGAATATTCAGGAGTACCTGAAGCAGTTACCGCATATCAAAATGAAATAAACAGGCTTACTCAGGAGCTGGCTGATATGGGGCTGGTTAATGATGGCAGGCCAGTAGCTGCGGCTGACGTTCAGTATATCATTTTAAATGATGTAGCTGCCGGTATCGGAAATATTAATATAAATGCAAAAGATTTGAACGGTACAGGCAATATGAAAGCTAACGGGTTTGCAACTATTGATATAGTTAATAACTCTGCTTTGAACTTGCAAGTCAATAATCTAATAATTCCTGACAGAGAAGGCGGAAATATTTATTATAATTATAATGTAGTTAAAAATAACAGTAAAATAAATGAGGATACCGGTTCATCGGGTGCCAATTTCTCTTCTCTTATTCTGAATAATGTTGCATCTGATTCAACAATCAGGGTTTTAAATACTTATGATACGGGAATTCCTGCTAATACATTACCTGCTCCTAATATGGACTTAAAAGGAACTATTTTAAATGCCAGAGGCTTGGTACAGTTAAAAAATACCAGTGGAAGCATTGACTCAATGGGCGGTATAAGTGCAGGAACTCTTGATATTAATGCAGGCGGCGCTTTTGTTCAATCCTATACTGATACTATTTTTAAAGTCGGAGGCGAACCCAGGACTGTATGGAGTACGACTGCAAATGCGAGTGAGGGTCTTTATAAGTTGATTGGAGCAGACAGTAGATCAATATCTGATGTTTCTTCAATAGGTTCTTCGGGCGGTATGATTCAGGCTGAAGGTAAAATAATTATTCAGGCTCGATATATTGACATAAACGGTAAAATTCAAAGCGGTATTGATACAAAGAGTATTACAATTAATGATCAGGTAAAAATTGGTGACAGTACGGTAACTTTTGCATCTGCAAGGTCTGATTATATCAATAAGCGCAATAAAGGGCAAAATCCTTCAGTTTATTATGCTTTATTAGATGGAAACGGTTATTATAACGCAAAAGATGATGTTATCGAGATAAATAATATTGGTTTCAAAGGTGGATATGTTGAATTATACGGTCAGATAATTAATACTGACTACAATGGAAAAGGGCAGGTAACTGTACTTGACGGTTTCCCTAAATTTAGCCTTGATAATAACATGGGTAAAAAAGTTATCCTGAATAATATAGATATAGGAGAGAAAATAACTGGTGTAGTTAAAATTACCGATTTGGGTAAAAACAAAACCTATGTATATAGGAAATTAGGGTCTGACGTTAAATTATACGAAGTTGCATCTAACGGAACCGAGAGTTTGATTCAAACCTGGAGCAACAGCAGCAGTGCAGCTTACAATCCTGTTACAAACAGTCGTTATGTTTGGCTGACAGGTCAGAGAAAAGTTGTAGAAGATACATACTATTATGAAGGTAAATCACTTTGGGGTGCATGGGATGAGATTATTCCGGATGATGAATGGGATGAACATACAAGCAGAAATCTAGACGTAACTCCTTTATTTGAAGGTGATTTTGTAGAGATAAGTGCATCTCCAAATGATTATAATTATAAAGGGTCTACACAAGTAACAAGCGGTAAAACGAATACTTATTGGAGAGAATGGACAACCAGTTCAGGATGGGGGCCATGGTATGTTGAATATAACCATGTCAAAGCAAAGTATGAAACAGGTTATAAAATCTACAATAAGCACAGCATAAAAGCAGATAATCCTATTGGAATAAACTTTATCGGTAATAGTACCGGCAATATCAGTATTGATAGTGTCAGTGATATTCAAATTAACGGTGTTTTAAACAATCCACAAGGAATAACAACTATAAATTCAAATGGTTCCATTTTAGCAGGAGGAACGGATGCTCTTATCAAAACAAAAGATTTGACTTTAACAGCAAATAATAATATTGGTACATCAATTAACCCGATAAATATCAATATTGTTAATTCAGGCTATATAAATAAAGCAACTTCCTCTCTGGGAGATGTTGCATTAAATCAAATTTATAATGATTTGAAATTTGATCAAATATCCTCAGGCGGCAATATTTATTTAACTTCAAAGGGTGATATGAATAAGTTCACTTCAACTTCAAGTTTAAAAGGAAACAGTATTTATTTAACATCAGGCGGTTCAATCGGTTCGACAGATAATTATATAGAAATTGATACCAAAGATTCCTTTAATACAGGTGTAAATGCATCCGCACTGAATGACATTTTCTTAAAAGAAAAAACTGGCAATCTGGGTTTGATAAACCTGACATCAAAATCAGGTGATGTGAATATAAAAGTAGCTAATGGCGGAATTTATGATGCAAACTCAAAGGAAATTAGAGATGAAAAAACCGAAGCACAAATGCTTCAAACTTGGGATGATTTACATTTGACAGGTCAAAAAGCCATTGATTATGCAAATACCACGATTAAATCTATAGAAACATCAAAAACCCAGGATTATAAAACATATTGGAACTATAGAAATAAACAGTCCGATCCTTCTGTTTATAACGCAAATTTCAGAGTTGCTTTCAGTACCGAAGAAGCTGCCGAATTTAAGACCAGAGGATATAGCGATGTTCAGATAAAGGCAATAGAAGATCAGAGAACTGCCAGATACCATGAATTGAATAAGGAATACGGATCTTTAGGTAACAGTTTTAACTCAGCCTGGACATATGTAATGACTGATTCTGAAAAAACAGCGTTGAAAAATGGTGCCGTATGGAACGAAAATCAGCTTAAAAACAGCATTACTTCAGGTATCCTTGACGGAGCTGCAGATAAACAGCTTAATATAGAAGATCCTAATATTGTCGCCAAAAATGTTAATATCGAAGTCAAAACTGGTGTCGGAAAAAATGTTGGTCAGGAAACAATAACAGTAGATGGCAGTGTAGATCTTACAAACGATCAAAAACTTGCACTTATGTCTGCTGAGAAAGATGATATGTCTCTTTCCTCTGATGGTAAAAGTATTACAGTTCAGAAACTTCAAGATGCTGATATAAATGCGACAGGCGGCATAAGTATAACTGCTTCCGGTGATGTTATTGTAGGTTCAGAAAAAGATGTAAATATCAATCGAATTGCTACCGGGAGTGCTAATGATGTCAGAATTTTAGGCTCAGAAAACATATATAATACTGCAAGTACCGAGATTGCAAATATTATTGCACACGATCTTATCCTTGAGGCAGGCAAAGGCAGTATAGGTTCAGCCGGTAAAGCATTCAGAATTAATACAGACGGAAAAATAATTGCACGCGCTGGAAAAGATATTTATTTATGTAATCTAGACAGTGATATAAAAATTGATAATATTAGTGCCGGTGAGCTAATATCGATCAATGCAATAAAAAATATTTTAGATAATGAAAATGACTCACTTACGGATATTAAAGCTAAAAGTATTAATCTGGTAGCAAATAACATTGGTACGGTAACAAATACTCTGGATGTTAGCCAAAGAGCACTTGCAGAGGATTAAGAAGGCAGTTTGTCAACAAATGCGGCTGATTCTGCATTCATAAACAACTCAGAAGATACAACTTTATATATTGGCAACGTGAGAGCTGCAAATATTGCCAGTATTGTTTCAGCAGGCGATATCTTCAATTATAATGCTGATTCTGTAGTTAAATCTAATTATATTCAGCTTGATTCAAGCAAAGCTATAAACGTTAACACAGATAGCACAACTTCTGTATACGCAACTGCAAACGATGATATTTCTTTAAATGAAGTATTGGGAGATATGAACGTTAATCTGGTTCAATCTGCGAATGGAAACGTTGCTATTTCGTCGGCTGGTTCAATTCTTGATTTTAACAATAATCCTGCAATTGATGTTAAAGGCAACAAAATTACTTTAATTTCAAAGAACGGACAAATTGGTTCAGCAGGTAATGATTTTGATGTTGATTCTAACGGTATTATTCAAGCTCAAGCAAAAAATAATATATATTTGAGAGAAGTTAATGGAGATATGAATATATATGATGTTAAATCTACATCAGGAAATGTAAAATTGGCATCTGATGACTCGATATTAAATGGAAGAAATGATCAAAATGCAAATATAACTGCATATGATATCGATTTAATATCAGAACATGGCAGTATCGGAGATTCTTCTAAAAAACTGCACGTAAATGCATCGAATAAATTAAATATGAATGCTGATTCCGGCATTTACTTAACTGACAGTTTGGGAGATCTGATTTCAGATGAAATTATAACTAAAAAAGGTTCTATTGATTTATATATGTCAAATGGAAATGCCAAAATTAAACATATAAGTGCTCCTGAAAATATTGGCATTAAAGTTGAAGGTGATTATATCAATATTGAAACAATAGATCCTAAAAAACTGACTTTAACTGTCAATAAAAATGGCGGAAGCATTAATATTGATAACGGCTTTGTCTCAGATGAAATTCAATTAATTGCCGATAATATCAATGGTACATTTACGGATACAACTTTAAGCAACGCATTAACATTATCCCTGACTGGTAATGATGGAAACATGGCTGATAATGTTAACCTTAATATAGATACCTCTGATTTTAAAGTCAGTAAATATGATGCTTCAAGCTCTACAATAAAATCCAAAACTGATATTTTAAATTGGGAACAGGTTAGAGTTGGTAGCAAAATGGAAATAACAACCCCGAAAAGAACTATGGTTGCTCATAATATTCTGGGATATCTTGATGAAACCAAAGATGTCGAGATTTATGAATCAACATGGTTTAATTTATTTGCCAACCTCGATAAAGTAACAACAGATGCTTATGTTATTAATGCAAACAGAGACCAAAAAGTTAATTTGCTGACCAACATAAACAGAATTTCTGATACAGCAATCAGAACAGATAATGACAGCTCTACACATGCTCAAGAAAATATAAGCGAAGCACTAAGCCCTCTTGATATGAGAACACAAATTTCTAATAAGCGTAATACTATCAGATACAAAGTTAATAACAATGCAATAGCATATGTAAAAGATATGGATAAAGTTGATATCCAGGTTATTGATATTTCATCCGGTGGTGCAGGTATATCCACAAGCAATGATATTCCTTTAGGTCAGGAGATTAGTCTAAATCTGAACTTTAAAGGGCTTAAAGTTAATGCTAAGACAAAAATAGTAAGTAAAAGATTTGATGAAAAGACAGGTAAATATAACATAGGGTTGAAATTTACCGAAATAGACGAAGAAACAGCTCGAAATATTCCTTATGAATGTATGAAAATAAGTTCACTATAATACGAAAAAGAGGTTGTCTAGTTAGACAACCTCTTTTTTACAGTTCTATGATATTTGCTTTATTTTTTGTTAAAGCTGAAAATAACATCTTGAGTAAGATCAGTTCCTCCATAGATTATACTGTCCCTCTTGAAAACTAATGCAATATTTTTTCTCTGAGCAATTGTTTTCACAGTAGAAATAATATCTTTTTGAATGGATAATATTTGTTTACTATATTCGGTATCCATAGTTTTTTTCTTGTCATTAAGCTGATTTGTAAGAGTTTCTTCGAGCTTCTTTTTGTTTTCATCTATTTTTTCAGATATTATCTGATATCTGGCATCAACAGCAAATTTTTGAAGTTCAAGAGTTGCTTTTTTTTGATTTTCTTCCAAAACTTTTACTTGAGGATGATTTTTAATAACAGCAGCTTCATCGATAAAACCTATATTTGAACTTATAATTGGTGTTTGTTGTGCAAAAACTGACAATCCTGCAACAATCGTAAATGCAGCTATAGTAGAAGCAATTTTAATCTTATTTTTCATACTTACCACCCTTTAAAGTTTGTAGTAACCTATAAATATAGGTTACTACAAAAATTCTTTTATAAAAGCTTTGAATTTTTTATTTAATGTAACTATTAGAATTTACTTAAAAATTAAAGTGAAATAATAAGCAAAAAAATAAGGGCCTGACAAATCGTCAAAACCCTTATTTTATA
>Ga0074198_1001602_pt1 | contig 14313 bp, 14 predicted proteins | sample EPASupsiteSAE323_FD_64527 | JGI IMG/M metagenome (GOLD analysis project Ga0074198, IMG submission 64527) | Bioremediated contaminated groundwater from EPA Superfund site, New Mexico - Sample SAE3-23 | ecosystem: Environmental > Aquatic > Deep subsurface > Groundwater > Contaminated ...
GACTTATGGGTATTACAGGATTAGTTAAACAAGAATATATAATAGCAGCCCTTAAGGAAATCTTACCGGAAGGGAAGCATTATTTGATACCGGATGAAATAAAACTACTGAAAATGGGAATGGAATATGAAGCTTAAAGAATTTTATTATGATCTTCCAGAAGAGCTTATTGCTCAGGAACCGATAAAAAACAGAGAGGAGTCAAGACTCCTTGTTCTTGATAAAAATACTGGAGAAATTAAACACAAAATCTTCAAAGATATAATCAATTATTTGAATGAAGGAGATTGTCTGGTCTTAAATGATACAAAGGTAATTCCTGCAAGACTTTATGGCTTTAAGAAAGATACTGGAGCAAAGATTGAAATAGTTTTGCTCAAAGAAGTTGCGGATAGCCAGTGGGAAGTTTTGGTAAGACCGGGGAAAAGGGTTCAAAAAGGTTGTCAGATTATATTCAAAGAAAATGAATTAACTTGTGAAGTACTTGATATACTTGAGGGTGGAAATAGACTTATCAGATTTTATTATGAAGGTATATTTATCAATATTCTAGATAGAATAGGAATTATGCCATTGCCTCCGTATATCAAATCAAAGCTGGATGATAAAAATAGGTATCAGACTGTTTATGCTAAAAATCCAGGTTCTGCGGCAGCTCCAACAGCAGGTCTCCATTTTACAGACAAGCTACTAGATGAAATTAAGGATAAGGGAATTGCAATAGCATACACAACTTTGAATATTGGGCTTGGTACATTCAGACCAGTTAAAGTTGATAATATTGAAGAGCATAAAATGCATTCCGAGTACTTCGAAATAAAGCAGGATGCGTGTGACATTATTAACAATGCAAAAGAAAATGGGAAAAGGATAATTTCGGTTGGAACAACTGCTTCAAGGGTTTTGGAAACAGTTGCTGATGCTGATGGAAAAGTCAGCCCATACAAAGGATGGACTGATATTTTTATTTTTCCAGGATATAATTTTAAGATTGTAGATTCATTAATTACGAATTTTCACCTTCCAGAATCGACATTATTAATGTTGGTTTCAGCAATGGCTGGAAGGGAAAACATATTAAAGGCTTATAATGAAGCAGTTTCTTGTAGGTATAGATTTTTTAGCTTTGGAGATGCGATGTTCATAAAATAATAATATTAAAGTTGACTAAAAGAGAAAACCAATTTCCTTACAAAATTTTAAATAACAACAGAAAACCATTCTGAGGACCTTTCCAAGAAGGCTATCACGAATGTTTTGCTTTAGAGGTATTCCAATAGAGTACTAAAATTTTGCTCAAAAATTGTTTCCTCTTTTTTATCGGTGGAGTCAATAATATTTAATATGTGTTTTTCATGATGTTGGTGATAGGGAGTGAGTTAATGGCAATAAGATACGAATTAATTAAAAAATGTTCACGTACTGGGGCGAGGAGAGGAAGGGTTCATACACCACACGGAGTAATTGAAACGCCGGTTTTTATGCCTGTGGGTACGCAGGCTACTGTTAAAGCTATTTCACCGCGTGAACTTGAAGATATTGGTGCAAAAATAATACTCAGCAATACATACCACCTTTACATAAGACCAGGCCACGAACTGATTAAACAGGCTGGTGGGCTTCATGGTTTTATGAATTGGAACAAAGCTATCCTTACTGATAGTGGAGGCTTCCAGGTATTTAGTCTTGCTGATTTACGCAATATTCAGGAAGAAGGGGTTACATTTAAATCCCATCTTGATGGCTCTAAACATTTTATTAGTCCTGAAAAAGCTATTGAAATTGAAAATGCATTGGGTGCAGATATAATAATGGCTTTTGATGAATGTGCTCCATATCCTTGTGATTACGATTACGCAAAAGAGGCTATGGAAAGAACAACAAGATGGGCTGCAAGATGTAAGCAGACGCACAAAAATACTGAAAAGCAAGCTTTGTTTGGAATCGTTCAAGGGGTAACATATAAAGACTTGAGGCAAGAAAGTGCAAAACAATTGATAGAGATAGATTTCCCAGGCTATGCTATAGGTGGATTGAGCGTAGGAGAGCCATCTGAAATTATGTATGAAGTTTTGGATTATACGACACCACTTTTACCTGAAGGTAAGCCAAGATACCTTATGGGTGTCGGTACTCCTGATTATCTCATTGAAGGGGTAGTGAGGGGTATTGATATGTTTGATTGTGTACTTCCAACCAGAATTGCAAGAAATGGTACAGCTATGACTTCACGAGGGAAGGTTGTAGTAAGGAATGCAGTTTATGAAAAGGATTTTTCCCCTCTTGATTCAGAATGTGATTGTTATGCATGTAAAAACTTTACACGTGCATATTTAAGACACTTGATTAAAGCAAATGAAATATTGGGTATCAGGCTTGTGTCATTGCATAATTTAAGATTCTTGATAAAATTGATGGAAAATGTTAGATTAGCTATTGAGGGAGACAGACTTCCTGAATTCAGGAAAGAATTTTATTCAAAATACGGTTATGAAGGGAGTATATAAGTATGAAAAATGATCTTATCACTATTCTAATGATGGTTGCAATATTTGTGCTTTTCTATGCAACTGTTATAATGCCGCAAAGAAAAAGAGAGAAAAAAATACTGGATATGCAGAGTATACTTAAGGTAGGAGATGAAATTGTCACATTTGCAGGAATGATTGGAAGAATAATAAATATAAGTAATGATGTGATTACAGTTGAGACAGGACCTGAAAAAACAAAGGTAAATATATACAAATGGGCTGTAAAAGAGCCTGTTAATAAAAGCAAATAAGCTAAGCGGAATAATATCACCCCAATGAAAATATACTTTCACTGGGGTGATATTTATGAAGAAGTTTAATGACAAAATAAGTAGTGAAGGTGGAAGTGGTGTTTTGTCACTTTTTAAATGTGTAGGATTATCTTATTTGATGACACTTGCTATTTTTCTAATTGTTGCACTAATCCTTTGTTTTACTGAATTTCCTGAATCAATGATAGGGTCGGCAGTTGTTGTTACAACAATTATAAGCATAATGTTTGGAGGTTCTTGTACTGCAAGGAAAGCTAAGACTCGAGGTTGGCTAAATGGAGCGATTGCCGGATTGACCTATATGTTCATTTTATATTTATTGAGCAGTTTGACAGGAAAAGGATTTGGGATAAATCAGTATGTAATAGCCATGATGTTAATCGGGATGGCAGCAGGGGCAGTTGGTGGAATTGTAGGAATTAATCTTAAAAAACGATAAAAATATATTTTAAAAATTTTTGCTGTATGTTATAATAACTCCAGATTTCTAAGGAGGGATTATAATGAAGCACATAAAAACATTAAATAAAAAGATTACTTTAACAACTAAAAAAGGTGGCTGCGGCGAATGCCAGGCATCATGTCAGTCAGCGTGCAAAACATCATGTACGGTTGGGAACCAGTCTTGTGAAAGAAAGTAAATAAATTATAAAATACGGCAGGTGTACCCCTGCCGTATTTTTCAAGAAGAAATGGAAATGTGATAAGCATCGAATTACGTTGTCATACTGCGGACTCAAAGTGCTCACGTACTCTATGTACGTTCCGCGCTTTTCGCCTTGTGTTCCTAGTACTTCTTGCTTCTGACATTTCCTTAATTTTTATATTAAAAATAAAATCCTTAATAAGAGGTCAAAAATGATACACAAATTTTCACAAAATGGAGTTAATATTGTTATTGATGTTTATAGTGGAGCGGTTCATATGCTTGATGATACTGCTTATGAAGCATTGAACTATTTTGAGATTCATAATGAAGATTCTATTATTGAAATATTATCGGACAAGTATTCAAGGGATGAAATTATCGAAGCTTTGGACGAGCTTAAATATTTAAAAGAGCAAGGTTTATTGTTTTCCGAAAATCCTTATCATAATTGGCAGAAAGTTAAAGAAGAAAAATCGATTGTAAAGGCTTTATGCCTTCATGCTGCACATGATTGTAATCTAAGGTGTAAATACTGTTTTGCTTCTACTGGAGATTTTGGGCATTCAAGAGGTTTGATGTCTCTTGAAACAGCAAAGAAGGCAATTGATTTTTTGCTAGCAAATTCAGGGTCTAGAAAAAATCTTGAGGTTGATTTTTTTGGTGGTGAGCCCTTGATGAATTTTGATGTTGTGAAAGAAACTGTGAAATATGGTCGTAAGAGAGAAAAGGAATTAGGTAAGAATATTAGATTTACGCTTACGACTAATGGTATGCTTTTGAATGATGAAATTATGGATTTTGTAAATAAAAATATGAGCAATCTTGTTTTAAGTATAGATGGAAGACAAGAAGTCAATGATAGGGTTAGATACAGAATCGATGGTTCGGGAACTTATAAGCATATACTGCCGTTGATAAAAGCTGCAGCTGATTCAAGGAATCAGGAAAATTATTATGTTAGAGGAACCTTCACGAGGCACAACCTTGATTTTGCTGAAGATGTTCTGCATTTGGCAGATTTGGGATTCAAGCAGGTTTCGGTGGAACCAGTTGTTGCATCTGCAGACAAGGATTACGCGCTAAGAAATGAAGATGTAGAAACTATATGCAAAGAATATGAAAGATTAGCAGCAGAGTTTATTAAGAGGCATAAAGAGGGAAAAGGGTTTAACTTTTTTCATTTTCAACTAGAATTGGATAATGGACCTTGTATATCAAAAAGATTGAAGGGCTGTGGTGCCGGAGATGAATATCTTGCAATAACTCCAGAGGGTGAAATATTTCCGTGTCATCAGTTTGTTGGAAATGATAAATTTTTGATGGGCAATGTTAACGACGGAAAACTTAATGAAGATGTTAGAGGGATTTTTAAGGATTCTAATATATTTAATAAGGACAAATGTAAGGAGTGTTGGTGTAAATTCTACTGTAGTGGTGGATGTTCCGCAAACGCATGGATGTATAATTCCGATATTAACATTCCCTATAAATTAGGGTGTGAATTGCAGAAGAAAAGGGTAGAGTGTGCACTTGTTGTGAAAGCTGTACTTTGTGACTAGCCAATGGAAAGAATTTATTCTAGCCATAAATAAATTGTAGAAATGGAACAAAAATTGTTATAATAAGTCTAAAGATTGTATGCAGTAAAATATAAAAGCTTTGGAAAGGGGGCACACCGGAAAGAATTAAACTCCTATCCGGATAAGCGTATGAAAAATAAGATTGATACCTTTTTTAAGACTGTTTTGGTATTTATAGTTTCTTCGTTATATTCAAACAATGTTTTTGGAGTACAGTTGAAGTATGGTGTCATGCCAGATGAACCAATTCAGGATATGTATGGAATGATGCCGTCAGCTGAGAATATTATAGTTCCATGGTGGACATTAGAACGAATTTTAGCGTATATAGCTCTTCCCGCCGCGATTATAACTATTGTGATTCTTGGTACAAGTTTATATTATAAGAGGAGAGGAATAAAAAAAGATGGTGGGGAAAATTCTAAAGACGGGCAAGCTTAAGGCATGGTCAATATATAAGGATAAACTCCGCAAAGAGCATAAGCTTACATACCTTTTCTGGGAATGCACGATGAATTGCAATTTTCATTGTAAGCATTGTGGAAGCAAAGCGGGAGAAAAGAAATATGAAAATGGATTGTCGACAGAAGAAATCAAGAATGCATTTGAAGATATTGCCCGAAATTTTAATCCGAGAGAAATTACAATAGCGGTTACTGGTGGAGAACCTCTGTTAAGGCTTGATATATTTGAGGTTATGGCTTATGCAAAAAGTTTGGGATTTTCTTGGGGAATGGTTACAAACGGTTATCTGATAAATGAAAATGTTGTACAGCAAATGAAGGATGCAGGAATGTCTTCAGTAGTTGTGAGTATTGATGGCATTGGTAAAACTCATGATGCATTTCGCGGGGTTGAGGGTTCATATGAAAAAGCTGTTCAAGCTGTAAGGCTTTTATCAAGTGCAGAGTTCCTAAAAGATTTACAGATTACTACTTCAGTTCATAGTGAAAATATTGGACAGCTTGAGGAAATGTATAAAACATTTATTGATTTTAATATTACATCATGGAGAGCAATGAATGTTGATCCAATTGGTCGTGCGGAAGAAAATAAAAGGATACTTTTGAATGCTGAACAGCTCAAATATCTGCTTTCGTTTATCAAAGCTAAAAGGAAAAAATCCCCAATAAATGTTACTTATGGGTGTGAAAGTTTTCTTGGTCTTGAATACGAGGGAGATGTGAGAGGTTGGTACTTTATATGCAATACCGGTATTAATACCGGTAGTATTTTATATAATGGAGATATATTTGTTTGCCCAAACGTTTCTAGGCGGGAGGAATTTATTCAGGGGAATGTAAAGGAAGATAGTTTTTCTGAGGTATGGAGAAATAAATTTGGATTATTTCGCGAAAAGGAACGCACCAAATGTGATAAATGCATCAAATGTATGTTCTGGGAGGAATGCCTAGGGGGTTCTTTTCATCTCTGGGACTTTAACAACAACACGCCTAAGATATGTCAACTTGAAATGATTGAGAAGTAAATTCAATATTAATAAAAGTTAAGTTAGGAAATAATATTAAAATAATTAAATAGCTAAAGTGGATTGTAATGTGACTGCTAGATTTTATTTTAAAATAATCTAACAAGGGAGATTTTAATGATTGATAAGAGCAAATACGGAAATTTCAAACAAAACATACACCCGTCGAGTTATTTAGCTTCAGGTGTTGTAGTTGTTGGGAATGTAACTATAGAAGAAGACGTTAGTGTATGGTATAATTGTGTTGTAAGAGGGGATGTAGCTCCAGTTTCGATTGGTTCAAAATCAAATATACAGGAAAACTGTGTAATTCATACCAATTGGAATCTTGAAACTGTAATAGGCAATCACGTTACTGTCGGACACGGAGCAATCCTTCACGGCTGCAAAATTGGAGACAATACACTGATAGGTATGGGAGCTATTATTCTGGATGATTCTGAAATAGGCAAAAACTGCATAGTAGGTGCAGGTACGCTTATAACACAGCACAAGAAGATTCCTGATGGTTCAATGGTTTATGGAAATCCATTTAAAATTATCAGACAGCTGACACAAGAAGAGATTGAGGGTTTGACGAGACAGGCTGAGGAGTATATCTTTTTTGCCAAAACGCTATTATAAAAAGAACTTCAAAATGTTTAATTTTGAAAAGGAGATAGATTATTGAGTATTACCGTTGAAGATGTAAAAAACGATAAGGAAGTAAAAATACTATTGGAATATGGACAAAAGCATTTGGATGAATTGAGCTTTACTGAACATTCATACAGACATGCTGGAATTGTATCAAGAGTTGCGGGATATATTTTAAAAGAGATTGGTGGCAGTCAGAGGGAAGTAGAATTGGCTGAGATTGCAGGATATATTCATGATGTAGGGAATTCGGTTAACAGAAATGATCACCCAAATACAGGTGCAATTCTTGCATATAATATTTTGTTGAGGATGGGTATGGATTTGGAGGAAGCGGTTCAGGTTATGACTGCGATAGGAAATCATGATGAACAGGCTGGTTCAGCAGTAAGCAGAATATCAGCGGCATTGATTATTGCTGATAAATCCGATGTTCACAGGACAAGGGTAAGAAATACAGATTTCGCTACATTTGATATTCATGACCGTGTAAACTATTCTGTTGAAAAATCTGAGGTCAAGGTTGATACTTCCAGGAAGGTTATTTCATTGGATTTGACCATTGATACTACAATTTGCCGCTTAATGGAGTATTTTGAAATATTTCTGGTAAGAATGATGATGAATAGAAGAGCAGCATTGTTTTTGGGACATAATTTTGAGCTTATTGCTAACCAAACGAAACTTCTTTAAAAATCTTTTGTATCCTTCATATTATATTCTTTCATATAATTAAGGTATAATTAATTTTCAGGGTGATAATTATTAAGAAGATTATAAAATTTGTTGCAGTTGGTTGTGCTGTATCAGGATTGCTATTTGCTGGATTAAAGCAGCTCCCTGATAACAAGAGTTGGATAACTCCGATAGCTGTTCATGATTCTCATGAACAGCCACAAAAGACCGGATTGATTAAAGTAATCAGAATTGTAGATGGGGACACTATTGTAGTAAATATAGATTCAAAAGATGAAAAAGTGAGATTGATAGGTGTTGATACACCTGAAACTGTAAAACCAGATACTCCCGTGCAGAAATATGGCAAAGAGGCGTCGGCTTTTACTAAAAAGATGTTAATAGGGAAGAAAGTCAAACTGGAATTTGATGTTCAACATCGAGATAAATATGCGAGATTTCTTGCTTATGTTTATCTTGACGATGGGCGAATGTTTAATAAAATATTAATTGAAGAAGGATATGCGCAAGTTATGACTGTGCCTCCTAATATTAAGTACCAGCAAGATTTTATCAGGCTTCAAAGAAAAGCAAAAGAGAATAAAAAGGGTCTATGGAGAGACTAAAGAAAGGAATGATTATTGATTTGAATAATAATGAAAAAGTAAGAGTCAGGTTTGCCCCAAGCCCGACAGGGCATTTGCATATAGGTGGAGCAAGGACAGCCCTTTTTAATTACCTTTATGCGAAACGAATGGGTGGAAGCTTCCTACTGAGAATTGAGGATACAGATCTTGAAAGGTCTTCGGTTGAATCTGAAAAGGTTATAATAGACGGATTAAAATGGTTGGGAATAAAATGGGATGAAGGTATTGAAGTTGGCGGTGAAACAGGACCGTATCGCTCAACTGAAAGAATAGATGTATACAACGAGTATATTGAAAAGCTTTTAAAACAAGGAGATGCTTACTATTGCTATTGCACACAGGAGGAGCTTGAGGCTGAAAGGCAGGAGCTTTTAGCAAAAGGAGAAATGCCTAGATATCTTGGAAAGTGTCGAAATATAACTCCTGAACAAAAGAATAAATATGTGCAGGAAGGAAGAAAGCCATCAATAAGATTTAAGGTTCCTGAAGGCAAGATAATTAAGGTTAATGATATAGTAAGAGATACTGTAGAGTTTGAAAGTAACGGAATAGGCGATTTTATAATCGTAAAATCAGATGGCATACCAGTCTATAATTTTGCAGTAGTAATTGATGATTATCTTATGAAAATAACTCATGTTATAAGAGGAGAAGAGCATCTATCCAATACACCACGGCAGATATTAATATATCAGGCACTTGGATTTGAAGAGCCGGCATTTGCACATGTTTCTCTTATTCTTGGCAAAGACAGGGCAAAAATGAGCAAAAGACATGGGTCAACTTGGGTGGAACAATATATTGACGCAGGTTATCTTCCAGAGGCAATAATAAACTTCCTTGTGCTCATGGGGTGGTCACCTGGTGAAGAAAGAGAGATATTTTCGCTTGAGGAGTTAGAAAAGAAATTTTCGCTTGAAAGGGTTTCGCGGAATCCTGCGGTTTTTGATATTGACAAGCTAAATTGGATGAATGGTCAATACATTAAGAATGCACCAGTTGATAGAATTACACAGCTTGCGATTCCACACCTTCTAAAAGCAGGATTTATTAAAGAGGATGAAAAAGTTAACATAGAATGGCTGGAAAAAGTAGTTAGCGTAGTTCAAGATGAATTGGCTTTTGTAGGAGAAATTTCTGAGAAGGTAACAATATTCTTTGATGATAATATACAACTAAAGGATGTTGAGGCAGAAGAAGTAATGAAATTGGAGCATGTTCCTGAATTGATAAAGGTTTTTAAACAAAAAGTAATTAATGCAGGTAGTATTGATGAGGAATTTGCAAAAGGAGTTTTCAAAGAAATACAGAACGAAACAGGTATAAAAGGGAAAAATCTATACATGCCTGTTAGAGTTGCTATTACAGGACAAGTTCATGGCCCTGAGCTTGTAGAGATTATAAAAATATTGGGCAGAGAAAGAATAATTAGTAGATTATCCAGGTTTGAAACATAAAAAATTATTGAAAATAGCAAAGCATGTATGTTATAAATTAAGTTAAGATTACCAAACTTGAGGAGGTACACTATGTCTAAAACCCTGCGAGTCATAATAATTGATGATGTTTCAACCTATAGAAGAATTTTGAATATAGTTATCGGTGAATTTATAGGAGTTGAATGTATTGGAGAATTTCCAGATGGTATGTCGGGGCTAAAAGGTATAGAAGAGCTTCAGCCTGATTTGATTTTTCTTGATGTTGAAATGCCTATTATGAATGGTATACAGGTACTAAAAGAAGTAAATGAAAAGTATCCTCATATTGGGGTTATTATGGTTAGCGGGTTTGATAAAAAGCAAGCGGATATCACTGTACGGGCACTGGAATTAGGTGCTATTGATTTTATACCTAAGCCTTTTGAAACTTCTCTGGAAGAAAATGTTGAAATATTGAAAAAGAAAATTGCTCCACTTATACATGTATTTTCAACTAAGAAGAATCTTGAGAGAATAAGACAGATTACAGGAAAAGTAACGGAAGAAACAAAGAAAAAGGAAGAACCGCCTAAAGAAAGAAAACAAATAGAAATAATTTCTGAAGAGAAATCAATAATTAAAGAGCAAGTCATTCCTCAAGAAAAACCTATTATTGATAGACCTAGGAAGCAGGATATATTATTTCCGCCATTCAAAATAGATTTGGTTGCAATAGGTACTTCTACAGGAGGTCCATATGCATTAGCTGATGTTATCCCAAAACTGCCTGCAGATTTTCCTGTACCGATACTTATAGTACAGCACATGCCTCCAAATTTTACTGCTTCTTTAGCAAACAGTCTCTCGAAGAAATCAAATTTTCCTATTTATGAAGCAAAAAAAGGTGATATAGTTACGCCTGGAAAAGCGTTGCTAGCCCCAGGAGGCTTTCACATGGTTTTGAAAAAACATGATACGGGTGATAAATATATTGTTGATCTTGAGGAAACGCCACCAGTGCATGGCTGTAGACCATCAGTTGATGTTTTATTTAAATCCATAGCACAAAATTATACAGGAAATGTATTATCGGTTATAATGACTGGCATGGGGTCTGATGGTACTGACGGAGTGCGTTCGCTTAAAACAAAAAAGTGTTACTGCTTAATACAAGATGAGCGAACTAGCGTAGTATTTGGTATGCCTAAGATGGTAATGCAAGCTAAACTTGAAGATGAAATTATTCCTTTAGATGATATTGCGCAGAGAATAACTGAAATTGTTAGGGTTATAAAATAATTGTTATATGGAGTAAGTACATTAAATAATCGTAGGTATTTTTTCTTTAATGACAGCATTTTTTGCTGTTATTTTAGTTTTAAACTGTTATTTTATAACGTTTTATGGTATAAAAGAATATAGAGGATTTAAAATCTAAAACATAAGAAAAGAAAGCAAGAGGGGGACTCAGATTTGAAAAGAAAAACGATGGCAGTAATTTCTTTTGTGGCTGCTTTATTGGTTTTTTCGGTAGCCTTTATGGGTTATCTTTTGTCACCAAATTATAAAACAATAACAATCAAACCAACAAAGGCTATAATACTCGAAATTGAAGGAAACGTAATTGAATTAGATAAACCACCGGTATACGAAAACAATCAATTATTGCTTCCAATTAATACTGTAAAAAAGTATCTGGATAAAAATATTTTCTGGGATGAAAAAGCCAAAAAAGTAATAATAACCACTCAAGATAAGGTAATAAAACTTATCGAAGGTAAGGTTTCAGCTTTAGTTAATGAAAAGTCTGTAAGCTTAAATACTTCAGTAAAGATTATTTCAGGTACGGTTTATATGCCTGTTGACTTTCTGAAAGATGTATACAGAATCGATATAAAGTATATAAAAAAATATAACATAGTGATTATAGATTACCGAGACAGTATAAAAAGAATTGCTGAAGTAATTGAAAAGAAAGCTGTTGTAAGGAATGATATGTCAGTTAAGGCACCAGTTATAAAATGGCTTAAAGAGAAGGATGATTTAAGAATTTTTGATGAATATGAAAAATGGTATAAAGTAAGAACTGATGAGGGGTTAATTGGTTATATGCAAAAAAAAGATGTAAAGATAACAGCATTAACCTCGTCAATATATACGGAATATAAGCAAGAGCCTATTGTACCTCCTGCTACACGAATAAAAAAAGGGAAAATTAATCTTGTGTGGGACTACATGGAGGGTCAAGTGCCTGATATGAGCAATGTTGAAAAAATAAAAGGTCTTGATGTTATCTCTCCAACATGGTTTAAGCTTAAAAATGATGATATAAAAATTAGCAGTATGGCGGATTTCAAATACTTGGAATGGGCAAAGCTCAATGGTTATAGCGTTTGGCCGCTCTTTTCAAATAATTGTAATACTTCCTTGACAGCACAGGTTCTTAATGATAGTTCGTTAAGAGAAAAAGTCATACAAGAATTATTAGTATATGTTAAGCTATATAAATTAGAAGGAATAAATATCGATTTTGAAAACCTTAGAATTGAAGATAATGTTGTGTTCACGCAGTTTGTAAGAGAACTTGCACCACCATTGCGTCGGCTTGGTGTTGTCTTATCGGTTGATGTAGGTGTGCCAGGTGGCAGCGACAATTGGTCTAAATGCTATGATAGAAAAGCATTGGCTGAATCAGTTGATTACATGATGGTAATGACATATGATCAGCATTGGGGAACAAGTCCCATAAGTGGTTCGGTGGCACAATATGATTGGGTTGAGGATAAAATTAAACTTACTCTGCAAGATGTACCTGCGTCAAAATTATTATTAGGTTTACCTTTTTATACAAGAGAATGGAAGGAAGATTATGGTTCGGACGGAAAAATGATAGGCACTCCGTCAAGTATTGCAATATCAATGGAGCAGGCAAAGCAAAGTATTAAAACTAACAAAGCAAAAATAGAGTGGGACGAATCCAGCGGGCAGTATTATGCAGAGTATTCTAAAGATAACAGCAAGTACAAAATATGGATTGAAGACGAGAAATCTATAAATTTAAAATCATCACTTGTACACAAATACCAGCTTGCTGGTGCAGCATCGTGGAGAAGAGGTTTTGAAACTCCAAATATTTGGGCAGTCCTCAATAAAAATTTAAAAGGGAATATTAATTATACTGAATGGGCAAAAGCAAATGATAATTATAAAAATAGATAGGAAAGATTCTGCGCATAATTGATGAGCGGTTTTTTTCGAAGGGGGATCACATTTTAATCATGAAAATATTTGTTGTTGATGCTGGTAACTCTTATATAAAAATGGAGGTCTTTGAGGGAAAAGAATCGATTGGAATGTGGCAATTCGAGACCTCAATAGATATTAATGAAGAAGGAATAATCACAGAAATAGAAAATAATTTTTTAAAGTTTGGAATTTCAAAAAGTAATTTTAAAGGAATTGTTGCGTGTTCTGTTGTTCCGGAAATCAAATCAATTATTCAAAAGTCCATAACAAAGATATTAAAGAACAAGCAGCTTATTAATGTTTCTTCACAGACTAAAACAGGATTGATTATTCCAGATGAAAATAAGAGGATTGGAGCAGATAGGATTGCTGATGTAGTTGGTGCCGCTAGAATATATGGGGCGCCGGCGGTTGTAGTGAATATGGGAACAGCAACTGTGTTTACAGTTTTAGATGAAGATATGCGAATCCTAGGTGGGCAGATTATAGCGGGAGGTGATATCTCACTTCAAGCATTGCTTAAAAGGTCAACAAATATTTCAAAAATCATGACTGTATCAAATAACATCACGAACAAAATTAAACCCGTTGCTACTGATATTATAATAGGAAAAAACACTGAAGAAAATATTCGTTCGGGGTCTTTTTGGGGTTTGGCATCACAAGTTGAAGGTATTTCATCATTAATAAGGAAAGAGTTAACGAGGAGAGGTACTTCTGATGAAAAATTAAAGGTTATTGCAACGGGGGGATTGTCAAATATTTATAGAGATTTTAAGTTTTCAAATGTAGATTATATTGATGCAGATTTGACCCGAAAGGGATTAAGAATAATTGGCGAAATGAATCTTTCTTAGATATACAAGCAAAAAAAGCACAAGTTTTTGTGCTTTTTTTATCTAAAAATATATATTATAAACGTAAACGAAATTGCAAAAAACTCCCGATGAGGGTTAAACTAAGGAGAACAAAAGAACATAAGTAAATAGAATAAGGAGGGAAGAAAAAGAACTTTAAAAAAAGATAAAAAAAGAGTTGACTTATCAGAAATCATAGTGCTATAATAACAAAGCTGGTTCGCAAGACTAGCGAGTGCACATTGAAAAGTGAACAGAGAAAAGAAGAGTAGAACCTTGTGAGAACCGTAAAGGTTTAAACAAAAAAGTAAAA
>Ga0074198_1001345_pt1 | contig 14312 bp, 16 predicted proteins | sample EPASupsiteSAE323_FD_64527 | JGI IMG/M metagenome (GOLD analysis project Ga0074198, IMG submission 64527) | Bioremediated contaminated groundwater from EPA Superfund site, New Mexico - Sample SAE3-23 | ecosystem: Environmental > Aquatic > Deep subsurface > Groundwater > Contaminated ...
ACGCAGGAACGGGTAAATGGCAAGGTGGATCTTGAAATTTACAAGGGAGCGGTACGGGTACTCGGGCGCAGTTCACCGGATGCAATCTATTCAGAGGATATGGTCTCGTTTGACAGTACATCCCTCGACCAGTGCCATGCAATCGGGGTCTCCCAGTATTTTGGCATCCAGGCACGCATGGTTCACGCCAGAAAAACAAGAAATAACACCAAACCCAAAAAATAATTTTTTTATTTTCTGGAGTGTATCGTCCATGCACGGTGATACACGGATCAATTGAAATTTTTTTTAAGACAGTTATTGTTTTTCCAATGCAAAAGGGCACCTGAATTCCGGAAATCACAGGTCTGGCTGCCTGCGTCGAACACTTGAACCAAAATAGAAAATTATAAGGATTGACGCATTGAAGACTCGATCACCATGTGCGCCGGTTTTTTTTCCCGCTTTATAAAACCTAAACCCTATATCGTTGAAAGTCCGCCTCCACCTTCAATAACTCACGGTGCAGGCATGCAGTTTCCTGAATACAAGAATAAACCTTATTTTATTGTAGCGTCTGTGGAGATGGGAAACACAACAACAAAATGTATCCTTACCGGGGTCAATCTCGAAACCGGCCTGTCCTATGTTATCCATAAAACCGTCAGCATGAGCCGTGACATCCGTTCCCCGAAACCCGGGGAAACCATCTTCGGGGCAACCCTTGACGGCACAGAACTGACCCGGGAAGCAGTTACCGAGCTTGTCCGGGATACCCTGATCCAGTGCCATAAAGATGCCCATCTCGACATTCTCAAAGAACTGGATTTCGTTGTCCGAAGTACCGGGGTTGTGGCGGAAATGGAGTCGCCGGACCAGATTGGCGATTTCGTGATTGCGCTTGCAAACGGCTGCCTCGTGGCAGGGGTTCCGCCCCGCAAAATGACACCCCCTATGTCAAAAGAGAACCAACCGCAGAAACTCCAGCCATTCAGTTTTGCAGACAAGGTTGTCTTTGTCGGGGCGGTAGCAGGGGTCATTCCCCCGGTGGGCTCAACCGGTGTGGAGATGGTTGCAAACGAGATGGAAGGCGAACTGGCAATGGCGGGGATCAAAGAGGGTGCAAAATGGACACCGGTCGATTTCCGTAACCCCTGCGTGTCAGTGGATTTCGGCACAACACTTGACGGCAGGATTACCAGTGATGTGAGCGCGGATGATCCAAACCCGTTTGCAAAAACGGTAGGTAACTTCTGCGGGCTTGCCGGTGCGATTCCCGATGCGATTGTCCGGGGAACAGGTCTTGTACAGCAACGGACCGGTACGGCTCTCGATATTTTTGGCGAGCATAGTGTTACCGGAGGGCTGTTTGGCGGAGGGAACCACAGGGTCATCGATGATTTTGTAAACCGGTGCCACGAGCATATAGACATCCGGATTGTACCGGCAGAACGCGAACGGTTTGGAAGGGTCCCGGTCAATGCAAAGCTGGCACTTGAGTCCGGCATTGCCATGATAGGCTGCGACTGCGGGGAAAACAGCAGCGATCTCGATAAACTGATGGATATTGGAAAAGAGATCCATAAAAATCATAACCTCGCAACCCTCAACGAAGTCATTGACCGGGTCTGTGCAAAAATGGCTTTGCGCCTGATAGATGTGGCTGTCGAACAAAAACTCGTTCCAAAGAATTCTTCGATTGGATTTACCGGCAGGGCAGCGATCTCCGGAAGAAAACCGGAATATATTCTCGATGGGATCACAGAACGTAATCTCTATGACGATCCACAGGATCACCTTGTATTTGTGGATGACGGGCTTGCCCGGGGCGCGGCACTTATGGGCCGTTGCATGAACTCGCTCGGAAAGCCCAAAAACCCGATCGGGGGCGTACGCGGGGGCCCATGTATTATGAGCCGGCGGATCAAAATTGGAAAGTGAATCTGGTGAAGAATTATGACCGATGAAGAACAGTTATTCGATATCGTTATTCCCCCGGGAGTGCCCCAGAAGCTCATCCTGGATATCTCGAACAAATTCGACGTGGAAGTTGTTGACAGAAGAGAAAAGATCAAATTTGCGAATATGGAAGGAGATGAACGCGATCTGCTCGCATTCCGTGGTAAACTTGAGGTTATGCAAAAAGTTGAGACCTATATGCGCGATGAACTTAACAAATTCATTGCCTGAATGAAAACGTTTTTTTTATTTTTTTATTTTTTCAGCAGGCGCACAAGCAATGCTTTCTGTGCATGCAACCGGTTTTCAGCCTCATCCCATACAAGACTCTGACCGCCTTCCATCACTTCATCAGCAATCTCCTCGCCCCGGTGTGCCGGAAGGCAGTGGAGCACCCGTGCGTCCGGTGATGCGTGCCGCATAAGGCTGGCATCAACGGTATAGGGGGAAAAAACCTTTAACCGTTCTTCCCGTTCTGCATCGTCACCCATAGATACCCAGGTATCCGTAACGATGATGTGTGCATCTTTTACTGCCTGTTCGGGACTTTTCACCAGGTTCACTTTTCCACCAAGTGCTCGTGCTTTTATCACAATATCGGCTGAGGGTTCGTACCCATCCGGGGTTGCCACGGTAACAGAATAGCCGGTAAGCACGGTGGAGAGGATGAGTGAATTGCAGACATTATTCCCATCGCCTACCCAGGCCACACGCAGATCGCGCGTTGAACCAAAATGTTCCTGCATAGTCATGATATCTGCCAGTAACTGGCAGGGATGTTCGAGATCGGAGAGACCGTTAATCACAGGAATTGTTGCATACCGGGCAAATTCCTCGATGGTACTGTGTTTATAGGCCCTGATCATTATGCCGGATACATAACGGGATGCTGCCCGTGCAGTGTCCCGGATCTCCTCGCCCCGCCAAATCTGCATGTCCCGGGCATTCAAAAACAGTGCATGACCCCCCAGCTCGTTCATGCCCACTTCAAACGAGATGTGCGTACGGGTAGATGATTTTTCAAAGATCATGGCGAGGTTTTTTCCTCGCAGAACATCATGAACAACACCCTGCTTCTTCAACATCTTGAGATGTGTTGCCTCAGTGAGTATCTGTTCCAGCTCGGTTTTGCTGATATCCAGAATTGACAGAAAATCCTTATTCATCGTAACTCCTTCATATGCGCAATACGCTGGTTAAGTAACGCATCAGTCCCGATGTCTTTCCGGTAACGAACAGGACCCTTGACTGATGCTGCTGCCTGCTCTGCAGTATGTTCGGCAGCCTCTAACGTATCACCAATTCCAATAAAAGCCAGTGTGCGGGATGTCAGGGTGACCAGCGAGTTGTCACGTTCTTCGACATTTGCATAATACGTGATCGCCCCGTTCGTATCACCAACATCGATCGGATCACCGGCATGGGGTGCATCCGGGTAGCCATCCGGAACCAGGTATTTGCATACCGTTGCTTTCTTTTCGAATGTAACGTGTGCAGGGTTGAGTGTCCCGCGTGTTATATTCACCATGATTTCTGAAAGGTCCGATATGAGCAGTGAGAGGACATTCATTGCTTCAGGATCGCCGAACCGGGCATTGAATTCTATCACTTTCGGGCCTTTTGCCGTGTTCATGAACTGGCCATAAAGGATGCCTTTGTAGGGAACTCCAGTTCTCGCCAGTGCTACAACAGTCGCCTGCATGATCCCAAACGCTTTTTTATAATCTGTATTGGTGACAAAAGGGAGCATATGGTCCGGCATGGTATACGAACCCATGCCACCGGTGTTCGGTCCGATGTCGCCGTCAAACGCCCGCTTGTGATCCTGGACAAGCGGCATAGGAACAAGATGGGTACCATCGACAAAGGCCTGGAGGGTGAACTCTTCTCCGATAAGGCGTTCTTCGAGAATGATCTCGCCCCTGATCTGCCCTGCATAAGCGATCGCACCATCCCGGTCAACCTGTTCACCCATGATCTTGACACCCTTTCCCCCGGTAAGACCGACAGGTTTTATGACCAGGTCGCCATCGTGCTCTTTGATAAACGCGATCGCCTCATCACTGTTCTGGCAGAGCCGGTACTTCGGGCACCCGTCGATCTGGTGCTGTTCCATCAACCCACGGCAAAATCCTTTGTCGGTCTCAATGCGTGCTGCTGCTTTGGATGGGCCGACGCAGGAAATGCCGACAGCTTCCAATGCATCAACAATACCGGCCTCAAGCGGGGATTCGGGACCGATAAAAGCATATTCGATAGCATTTTCCTGTGCAAAAGCAACAATGCCGGGTACGTCAGTTTCCCTGCAGAGCAGGACCTTTTCTGCGAGTGTTGAGATCCCCGGATTCTTCTTTGCCATCACGGAATAGAGTACTGTTTTTCGGTTGCGGGCGAGTGCCGATGCTATTGCATGCTCCCTTCCTCCCCCGCCCACAACAAGAATCTTCATATCCATCTCTAATGTACGCTTACCGTAAAAATTACTTCTCTTTTAACAGTTCACTCACCCGGACGAGCGGCAGGAACTCAATGCCGTTTTTATTAAGCATCGCTTCAGCTCCCTGCTCCCGGTCAACGATAGTAACCACACGGTCAGCCTGTGCCCCTGCTGCGCGAAGGGTTTCAATACCGTACAGCGCGGATCCGCCGGAGGTTGTCACATCTTCGATTAAGAGGACATGTTTATTCCTGACGTTTCCGATGATCATCTCTTTTTTTCCATGACTTTTCTCTGCTGCCCGGATGATCGCATAGGGCTTTTTTGCTGCGAGTGCGGTTGCAACCGCGAGAGGGACACCCCCGACAGCAACACCGGCAACAACATCGAATTCATGCGATTGTGCAACGACTTTTGCAATAACCGTGAGCAGATCAGGATGGGTAACTGCTGTTTTCACATCGATATAGTAGGTGCTTTTTGCACCGCTCGCAAGGGTAAAATCACCCGTTTCGATTGCCTTGTACTGGATAAGTAATTCTGCAATTGGGTTCACCATGGTACCTCCTTGACTCCCAATACATACCCGATAATATTGACTGCCCGGTGAAGAATAATGGTAAGGATCAGGACGATGATAAGAATGGGTAGGGTAATGTACGCAAAAAGCCACCCGGGATCGAACAGGAGCATTAAGATAAATGCACCCGCGACAAGGTCCAGCTGATCGGCAACCGGCCACTTTTCACCCCGCACTTTTCCCATCCTGCGCTTGAGGAAACTCTTACCCAGATCCCCTAACAACGCCCCAAGAGCAAGGAGTGATATCGATGCCAGGGTGTGTTGCGGCAGGAATGTTAAGGCATATGTTTTGGAGAGCCACATGAGCAGCAAACCCGTGATTATACCGGCAAGCACGCCAAAAAACAGGCCACGGAATGTTTTGCCATCCCCAAATAACCTGTGCCCATCAGAGTAATTCCTTCCAAAATCAACAGGAGTGCCTCCTCCAAGAAGAGCGGCGATCGGATTGGGGACATATGCAGGAAGCATAATCCAGACTGCTGAAAGCAACGGTATTATGAAGAAATCGATACTAATAATGGTGCACTCCCAATACCTCTAATAAAGAGCAGATAAAAACATTAAGGTAACTCACAGTGGGATATCTGAATAATGTGAGTACCGGGTGGACATTAATGATGATAAAAAAGACCCGAAGTCTTTGCCCCTCATGCAATATCGTTGTTGATGCAGAGATCGTAGAAGAGGAGGGAAAAGTCTGGCTGAAATCGACGTGCAGGGAGCACGGGAGTTTCAGGAATCTCTACTGGTCTGATCCCGTGATGTATCACCGGTTTGAAAAGTATGATGCCATAGGAACCGGGGTTGCAAATCCCCAGAATATTGCACCAGCTGAAAACTGCCCGTCATCCTGTGGATTGTGTAATAATCATCATTCCCAGACTCTGCTGGCCAATATCGATCTTACCAACCGTTGCAATCTGGACTGTGAATTCTGTTTTGCAAATGCCCGCGCCTGTGGATTTATCTATGAGCCCGATTTTGATGAAATCGTAAAGATGCTGGTGATGCTGCGGGATCAAAAACCAGTCCCAGCCCCCGCAGTCCAGTTTTCCGGGGGAGAGCCCACAATGAGAAATGATCTGGCGAAGATCATCAGGAAAGCAAGAGAGGTTGGCTTTCCCCAGGTCCAGATCGCTTCCAATGGTGTGCGTCTCGCGAAAGAACCGGAATATGCACAGGAACTCAAGGACGCCGGGCTTAACACAGTATACCTGCATTTTGATGGGGTTACCCAAAAAACAAACCCGTTTTTGGCAATTCACTTAAAAGCGGTGGAGAATCTGAAGCGGGTAAAGCTTGGCATTGTTCTTGTTCCTACGGTAATACGGGGTAAAAACGATCATGAAATTGGCGATATTATCCGGTTTGCCGTTGATAACATAGCAGTTATCCGGGGTGTGAATTTCCAGCCGGTCGCATTTACCGGTGCGGCCAGTGATGACGATATCAAGAAATCCCGTATAACGATCCCCGAAGTCCTTGCAGACATTGAATCACAGACGCAGGGGATCATCAAGAAAGATGATTTTTATCCCATTCCCTGTGTGCTCCCGTTCTCTGATCTGGTGGAAGCGTATACGGGCAGGCCACAGGTACGTTTCACCGCACATCCGCATTGCGGGGCTGCGACCTATGTCTTTGTGCAGGAATCGGGCATTGTCCCGGTAAACCGCATGGTAGACGTAGAGAGCTTTTTCGAATCTATCGGACAGATGGCAGAAACGATCAAGAAAGGCGGTACCATCAATAAATACAAGGCACTGCTCGAAGGGGTTAAAAGCATGCACGATTCCGTGCAGAAGGGAGAGAATGGCAGCACGGCAGAGTTCTGGAAGATCATAGGCAAGACATTGATCGGGCAGAACTTCGATGCGCTCCGGGAATTCCACTGGAATGCACTCTTTATCGGCACCATGCATTTTATGGACCGGTACAATTATGATATCGAACGGGTCCAGCGGTGCTGTATCCATTATGCAACTCCTGACGGGACGCTTATCCCCTTCTGTACCTACAACAGCGGACCGGTCTATCGCGAACAGGTCTGGAAGAAGCACGCGAAAAAACCTGAAGAATAGGATTTTCTTTTTTTAAATTCATGGGAACGGGAGATCAATTACCGTCCCCTTACGCATTGCGATTGCCGCTATCGCCAGATCTTGGATCGCAAGTCCTGTGGAGTCGAATATGGTGATCTGGTCCGGGCGTTCGCGACGTTTCATGCCAATAACCACTTCACCTATTGTGCCTGCGATCTCTTCGAGAGTAAAAATCCCCCGGTTGAGGGGGACATTGATTTCCCCGGAATGAGCAGCCTGGGCGATGTCGTCGACAAAAACCTGTCCACGCCTGAGCAGGAGAGGATCGAGTTCCTGTTTGCCCGGTGCGTCAGCACCGATGGCATTGATATGGGTTCCATCGTGAACCCATTCGTTCATGACAACAGGTTCGCGGGAGGGGGTCGTTGTGACAAGAACGTCACAGTCGCAGGCTTTTTCCACCGGCACGCTCCGTGCAGTATAATCCTTGATTTCCCGTGCAAATTTTTCCGCATGCAGGGAATTCCGGCTCCAGCATTTTATCTCGCAGATTTCGAGCTCCCGGGATATTGCCCGGTATTGTGCTTCTGCCTGCCTGCCGGTACCGATCAGGCCAAGGACGATCTCTTTTTTAGGAGACAGGTATTTTGCCGCAATAGCACCTGCTGCTCCGGTACGCATGTCGGTCAGTTTAGTTGCATTGATAATCGCAACAGGTATTCCGGTAGCAATATCGAGAATTATAATAAGGGCCATTACCGTTGGAAGGCCACGCGCCGGATTACCGGGATGAACATTGACCACCTTGACACCGGTAAGGGAGAGAGACGGAAGACTGGCAGGCATTGTCCGGAAGTCCCCTTCAGGAAGGGTTATGTATATTTTCGGGGGCATCTGGACATGGCCTCTCCCGTGATCGGCAAATGCAGCCTCGATTGCCCGGTTCACTTCCCTGAGATCGATGAATTTCTCGGTATCCGTGAAGTACTGCATGTGCGATCATCCGCCGGGATGGGATTTCAACATTTCTTCACGGTATGATAATGACTACCGGTAAATGGTCCCAGCCGGTCAACTCAGTATACAACTGCACGAGAAAAAAAGAACAAAAAATTAAGCGTCGTCCATCTCTTTGAGCGTCTTATCAGCAAGTTCTTTCATGCGTGCTGATATACGGCTTGAAGAAGTATAATCGACTTCCTTCATTGCATTGGCAATTTCGGTCCCCAGTACAAATATCGCGTACTTGTGCTCCATCTTACTCTTGTGCTGCTGGGAAGGAGTAATTTTTAATGCTGTGTACTGGGAAAATTTCAGCTCAGGATTGATCTCTTCAAAATACTCCTTGACTTCAGCGAGCATCTTGTGAAGATTGATCAGTTCCTCTTTATGCATGCTACCACTCCAGACAGTAACATGGTTTTGTGCAGGATAAATAAATTTGCGTGGGTATTACATACCCATTTTCATTAACTGGATAGATAACGGTCGTTTTATAACCCCTTTGAAATCTTTTGCTGCCACATAGGACAGGCCTTTCCAGACCAGCCGGTCCAGCAGTTTCTGGTCCACCGGACGATCGACGACAAGACCGCTGACAGCACCGTCAAGGGTTTCTATTGCTTTTTCTACTTCATCCGGGCGCAGTTCTTTAACAACGGTCAGGTCATCGGAAAGAAACCGGGCAAGACTGTGACCTTTAACATCGTCAATATGGTCCCGCAGCGTGAGAGGACCACTCGTTCCATCAGAAGAACGCTTTGAGGGGGAAGCATGACGAGTCCTTTTGCCGGGAGAATCCGGCTCATCCATCCCACCCCGCGTGATGCGGAGCTCGGCCGGAAGTTCGGCAGCATCTTCAAAGTACTGGTCACGGACATATTCAACCGGCACCTTGTTGCGCAGGGTCTTGATGACCTCTTTTCTTGTCATATCCTCGACACTTTTTCCCTTGGGGGAGAAAGCGACAAAATCTATGTCAACGACCTGCAGGAGCTCCCGCAGGATCAATTCGCCACCTCGGTCTCCATCGAAAAAGGCAGTAGCGGTCTTTTTCTCGCAGAGCTCGACAACGGTTTTTGGAATATTGGTCCCTTCAACGGCAACGGCATTTTTTATCCCGTAGCGAAGGAGATTCAATACATCCGCCCTGCCCTCGACGACAATGATCGCATCTGATTCCAGCACATTGGGACCTGCAGGCACTTTCTCTTCGCCAATAGAGCCAATCTTTTCCATGCGGAGACATTCACGGACATCGTCAAGCAACTCATCACTGTCGATGGTGCCATCGTCAAACCGCTCGATAAGCAGCACTTTTGCCCGTTCGACTATCATCTTCCGCTTGCTGACGCGAATATCTTCTATTGACTCGACTACAACATGCGCTACGCAGGGACCTACGCGGTCAATGGTCTCAAGCGAAGCGGCAAGAATTGCTGTCTCCGCACGATCAAGGGACGATGAGATCAGAATCTCTCCCTTGGTCTCGCCTTTTTTGCTCGTTATCTGGACGTCAATTCGTCCGACACGTCCTGTTCTCTGAAGATCCCGCAGATCCAGGTCTTCGCCGAGTAACCCTTCAGTCTGCCCAAAAATGGCACCAACTACATCGGGTTTCTCGACCACCCCCTCTGCTGTGAGGCTGATGTGAATAAGGTACTTGGTAGTATCCGGTGAATACATGTAAACGCACCCCCATGTATCATGCGATGAATGAAATGCCTGATCATAGGTATAAGTTATATATAACATGTAAAATTACTTAAGGGCATGCTTCAAACCACCCACCGGAACGTTCAACGATAATCTGTTAATCTGGCTGATCGGGTAAATAAAAAAAGCATTTCAATTGATCGTTTTTAAAAGGGAGTTCTCTCATTTGATGACCGATATGAGCCGTAAAAGAAGATCGTTTTTGGAAATACCAGTAACCAGCACACGTTTCTGCGACGATGTTGCACCGGACTGGATACTTATTGAAGATACGGGCAAGTCGAGACATCCGGCAATCAGGGTAACGATGGCTTTGTTTGCCTTTCCTTCCAATGCAGGAGCGGTAACCCGGCAGCCGATGGCTTTTCGCCACTCATTATAACCAGCAGGAAACAACGCGGATCTGGCACCAGCAGTAACGTCGATAGAAATGATTGTACCGTTCCGCTCTGATAAAAGAGCATCAGAAATATCGGGCATTGGTAAACCGCTGATAAGAATGTTGCCCGGCAATAACGCACATGGATCACCAGTGGCTGCTGCCGTTCTTCACCTGTGTTTAAACCCTTGCCGGGCGTATGCCTGTCGCGCAACCGGGTTGTCCCATGGATCACATCCAGACGCTTGTCAATCGATCACCCGGGGACCTATGGCTGCGCTGTATCGGCATCAGATACATCGTGTTCAAAGATATTTAGCACTTGGGTATGAGATAAAACCTGATAATTGATAAGAATAATATCTGCCCTTTTTTTATCAATGCGTAGCAGTGAACCCTTTTCCTGCGAACCATGTTGGTTCCTGGCGGGAGAATTCTCCTCCAAGATATGCAACAGCACCATTCATCACCACCATTTTGGGAAAGATGGCCTTATGTCCTTCAAAGGGTGTCCACCCACACCTGCTGTGCAGTGATGCGATCTCTATCGGTTCAGGCTTTTTTGAGTATATGGCAAAATCTGCCCGGTCCCCGATATCAAAACCCGCACGGGGAATTCCCAGCAACCGGGCGGGGGCATATGAAGTCTTGTCAATTACCGATGCAAGATCAATTTTTTTGGCAATGACCTGTGCAAGCAGCAGGGGCACCATGGTTTCAACTCCCGGAATCCCTGAAGGGGCGCTGGAGAAATCCTGCATTTTATCTTCTCTCGTATGGGGAGCATGATCGGATGCAATGACATCAATCCGACTCCATCGCTCCCAGAGCCCTTTTCGCTCCATTTCCGTTCGGAGAGGGGGATTAACTTTCCCGAAGGCATCATTTTTGTCGAACTGCTCCTGCGAAAGGAACAGGTGGTGGGGAGTTACCTCAACCGAACCCGTAGCAACATCAATCGAACGGACGGAACTCATATGGCAGAAATGAAGCCGGCATTCGCTGCGATTCAGGAACTGGACTGTACGAACCGCTTCTGCTTCACCCAACGCAGAACGGACAAGACCATGCGCTATGAGATCGGTGTCGGGAGAAGCGCCGATACGTTCAGCATGGATGGTCGCAAGCCCGCCCAGTTTCTGAATGCGATCCAATGCCGACTCCAGTGCTACTCCGTCAATTGCATCGCCATAACTGGAGGGGGCGTGAAAGGTCTCCCCAAATGCCATAGCTCCTGCATCCCACATGGCCTCCAGGGGAGTATCCGGAGTTACCCCGCTGTTAATGGCAAAATTACAGTAAGAATGTTTCTTTGCATCCTGGACGCGCTCAGCCAGAGCATTTGGCGTGGTGAGAGGGGGGATGGTATTGGGCTGGTCAACAACAACGGTAACTCCACCTGCAATCGCGCTCATGCTTCCACTCTTCCAGTCCTCTTTGGCCGATTGCATCCCCCCCCGCATATGCACGTGCATATCGACAGCGGCAGGGATAACAAAACATCCCTTACAATCGCACTGTTCCGCAGAACCCTTGTACGCACCTACGTGGGTAACTTTCCCGCCGGCAAGGGTAATATCCGCTGAACGCCCAGAAGGTAAGGTGACATTTTGCAGTACAAGAGTAGGAGGGGGTGCCATAGTACTCACTTTTTCTCACAACCATAAAGGTATGATGATCTTTGCACCTCACAGGACACATTTTTATTGGTTTTTCTGCGAAGGGTATTCAATCTGAATAGCTCAATAATCCATAAAGTAATTCTGCCGGGAGCACTTCAGAGGATCTTAAAACACAGATATCCGTGCGCATGCCGGATACGAGGTTGTGAAAAAAATGGATAAAATCATCAGGATCACCTTAGGATTGATTATTGTTCTCCTGGTAGCATTTGTTGCCAGTGTATCCTACACCGGATTTATGGAGCAGGCATACCGGACATCGTTATCCAGCACGTATGACTATAGCTGTACAATCACCACAGATTCACAGCTCACCAATGTGACGTTCTTCATTCCGGTTCCGTCAGATCCAGCCGGAAATTCTCCTGTTGTGGCACGATACAGCGCACAGGAGATTGATGGTCTCCCCGCTGATTGGAAAGTAACCTTGTTTGACACCGGAAAAGCAACACTTGCAAAGATCACAACACCGGCAATTATTCCCCCGAAAGAGACCAGCCCTTCCCATCCATATATTATCAGGCTCTCGATAACAGCGGATTCGAAAACCATTATTAATACCCGGACACCGGTTGAAACGGGAGTTATGTTCCGCCCTGTTCAGGATATACTGAAAGTAAATTGCCCTGCTGTAACTACAGAAGCGGTTGGAGAGCCCCTGTGTTACCAGTACGTAATTCCGGTATACGCAGATTACCAGGCACCGATGAATGCATCGGTCAGTATCGCATCCAGCCTGAAGGGAAAGAACAGCTGGAAGATCTTTGAACCACAATTCAATGAATATGACGCAGATATCAGTATCCTGATGTTTGGAGATAATCATGGCTGGACAGTAATGAAAGGTACGCTTCAAAGCAACAGGGGCATGGAAAATGTCCCAACATTATCCCCATGATTTTTTACCGTTGATCTCCGCTATAAATTCGATAACCTGTCAAAATTTGAAAAGTCAGAGATAGTCTGCCATGACCATGCCAAACCAAAATGATGGGAGAAACCGTCAGGCCATTCAACCCGGCTGTATAGTTGACATAATCTTAAAAGAAGATCAGCAAAGTGGAAAAAAGACCCGTGGCATGGTTAAAGACATCCTCACTAACTCCCCCACTCATCCTCACGGAATTAAAGTGCGGATCAATGATGGTCGTATCGGGAGGGTTATTACGATCATAACAACCAATGAGCAGAACCGGGATTGATACCCCTGCAAGGGGTTACCGATGCTTTTTCATAAGGTTCCACGATCACCCGGAGGGATAAAGACCCTGATTTTCTGGTTTTTTTAAAATCATGGTCCATTGCATTTTTCCAAAGGAGAATAACTTGATCCTTTTCAGGTTATTTCAAACATGCATCTTCCGGTTCATTCGAAAAACAAAGGGCTAATACACTTACCTGCATAAAAGTAATTTCGAACACCATGAAGATCCTCATTGCAGTGGCACCGGAAAAATTCAGGGATGAGGAACTGACCATTCCTGTTGCCAGTTTTCAGAAAGCGGGTATCGAATTCGATATCGCTTCCATACGGCGTGGACCATGTACAGGAATGCTGGGGGCGAAAACCACGGCAACACTTTCCTTTGAAGAAGTAGATCCCAAACGATATGATGGTCTGATGATTGTCGGAGGATCCGGCTCCCAGACACATCTCTGGGACGATGATCTGCTCACTCCAATTGTGAAATTCTTCCACCAGTCCGGAAAGGTTGTTGCAGCCATTTGCCTTGCACCGGCAGTGCTTGCGCGTGCGGGTATCCTGAAAGGAAAAAAGGCAACCTACTACGAAAGCCCCGCATCCTTCAGGGAGATGAAGATCGGCGGCGCTGTGCTGACGAACGCGCCCGTAGTCAAAGATGGGCGCATAATTACCGCAAACGGCCCAACCGCATCACAAGCATTTGCGGATGCAATCGTAAAAGCACTCACATCTGTGGAGTGGTAAGCACAAAAGAAAGATCTATTCTGCCTTACTTTTTTGACAAACTGTATCAACAAAAATCCTGACACTCCCTCTCCCCATAACCTAACAGCTGTTTTTCTCAGCAGGAATTCCCAAATCACCAGATCTATCGACAGAGATAACAAACATATAAAAAATGCCATAGAAAACGAAGAGAAAGATATGCGAGGGATGCGATTCGAACGCATGAACCCCTGCGGGACTGGATCTTAAGTCCAGCGCCGTTGGCCGAGCTTGGCTACCCTCGCGCCTTATAGTATTAGATGCCTAGGTCAAAAAAGAATCGCAGGTTTACCGGATTACCGGTGCAGCAGAATGAAAAGAATATATCCGGCAGATGTTTCCCTACGTAATTTTCTAAAAGTGGCCAGAGTGAGAGAGGGGGAGAGACAAAAGAGCTCTTGAAGGTGAACATCCATATAATGATGAGTTGCCGATGAGTGAACATGAACTGGCCGGGTGGATCGAACTCGATGGATTCCGGCTTACCCATACCGAGATTGCGACAATCCTGCGGGACCGCCCCAGCGATATGCTCCGTTGTGGAGGAGAGTTCTATATCGAAGGG
>Ga0074198_1001605_pt1 | contig 14283 bp, 8 predicted proteins | sample EPASupsiteSAE323_FD_64527 | JGI IMG/M metagenome (GOLD analysis project Ga0074198, IMG submission 64527) | Bioremediated contaminated groundwater from EPA Superfund site, New Mexico - Sample SAE3-23 | ecosystem: Environmental > Aquatic > Deep subsurface > Groundwater > Contaminated ...
CGTGAAATATTGGCTTATGTATTCCCATATGTCGCATGCCGCTTCGTCCGGCCGCCCGGCTTTGTAAATTATAACTGCGCGTTCGATTGAGATCGAATTTGGTTCCGTATTATAGCGTTTCTCGATATCTTTGGCCAGCGTCGAATAAAATTCGACTATGGCGCGCCTGGCTGCATTGCCGCTCATAAACGTCTGGCGTGAGGCCGAAGTGACGCCTGCGGGCGGGGCCGTTTCTGTTTTTCCCCAGTCCACTTCTATGTATTCAAGGCCTAATCCGGCTTCTTCCGCGGCTATTTGCCTTAATATGTTGTAAATTCCCTGCCCGATATCGGATGCTGACGTGTGAAGCGTTAATTTTTTTAAGCCCGGCGCTGCCGATATTCTTATCATCGACACGTCGCGCGGCGAGTTGTTTCCGAGTCCCATATTTTTATACGCGATAGCAACCGATGCTCCTCTTTTTATGTGCGAGCTGTTTTGGTTGAAACAGGCTATCGAATTAAAGTCAATTTGAGCCGTGGCGGCTTCAAATGATTTTAAAAGGCCGCTTGAATTAGTTGCGATTTCGCCGAGCCCCATAATTTTTTGGTCGGCGATCATATTCTTGCGCCTTAATTCGCATGGCGAAATTCGTAAATTTTCGGCGAGCCGGTCGATCATCGATTCTATCGCAAAACATGCCTGGTTAACGCCGAATCCGCGCATCGCTCCGGCGATTAAATTGTTGGTGTGGACCCCTTTGGCCGAAATCCGGTAAGCCTTCCACGTGTAAGGGCCGAGAACGTGCGTGGCGAAACGCGTAATAACAATACGGCTAAGCGACGCATAAGCTCCGATGTCGGATAACGCCTTGACGTCGATGCCCGCGAGGATTCCCGATTTATCGGCGCTAATGGTTATTTCAATGTCGAAAGGATGCTTTTTCGTGGAACAGAGTATCGATTCTTCGCGCTCCATTCTGTATTTGCATGGCCTGCCGGTTAAAAGAGACGCTATGACCGAATATGGCTGCGTGGTGAGGTCTTCTTTGCCGCCGAACCCGCCGCCCGTGTATGCGAGTTCTATCGCGACGCATTCCGGTTGAAGTCCGAGGATTTCGGCGAGTTCGAGCTTTTCCGAATGTATGTTCTGCGAACCGGCATACAGCGTTAATTTATTCGCTTGAGTGTCGAAGCTGGCGACTGAACATTCAGGTTCCATATACGCGTGTTCGACAGGCCCCATAAAAAATTTCGCCGAGGCGCATACGTATTCGTTTGAAGATGATAAATATTTATCGACCGGATTTTTCGAAAGAAGTTCGATATCGCAAAAAACGTTGCCTTCATCGTAAAGCTTTGGAGCTTCAGGTTTTAAGGCGTCGTAGAGGTTGTAGATGGCCGGTAATCGCTCATATTCGACTTTTATGAGCGCCGCCGCCGCCGCTGCAAGCCGTCTTGATTCCGCGGTTACGATCGCGACGGCATCGCCTTTGAACATGACCGAATCGGAGCAGAGCACCGGCTGGTCGTGACGCATGATCCCGAACTTTTTTGCGCCTGGAAGGTCTTTATGGGTTATTATTTTAACGACCCCTTCGGCTTTTTCAGCTTGAAACGTGTCGATCGACTTGATTTTCGCGCGAGCGTGGAGGGCGCGTAAAACGAAAACGTGGAGCATGCCTGGAAGTTCAATATCGTCTGCGTAGAGCGCGCTGCCGTTTAGCTTAATTTCAGAATCCTGGCGGACCGGTGATTTTCCAACCGAATTACATTTATTTTCCGATGAAAAACCGCTCGCGATATTTTCGTCCATTACGCTTTTTATTATCGGTTCATAGCCGGTGCAACGGCAGATATGACCCGAAAGCGCGTCTAGAACGTCTTTACGTGAAAAAATGCTTTTATCCTTTAATTTAGCTTCAAGCGAGCATGCGATGCCGGGAAAGCAAAAACCGCACTGCACGGCGCCGTGACGATGAAGCCTTTCGGAAATTTTTGAAAGAGCGGGGCTGTTGATCGCCGACGGAGTTTTTATAATCGCGCCGTTTAAAGTTTTGAGTTTTAACAGGCATGATTTTTTATTAGTTCCATTGACGACGACCGTGCATGAACCACAAAAACCTTTATTACATCCGCATTTTACGTCTTTATATGAGAGGCGGTCGCGGATAAAATCTAAAAGCGATTCTTCGAAAAGAGAAGAGTCCGAAATTATGAAATCTTTTCCGTTGATATTGAGTTTAATTTCAGGCGGAGCATCCATATTTATAAGCCTCCGAGCAGCATTGCTAAAATTATTAAGATCGATGCGGGAAAGAGCATCAGTTTGTAAAATTTGACGGGATCAGCCTTGAAATAATTGAGCGTAAGTATCAGGCACAGATGAAGCGGAGAAAGCATTACGCCGGCCATGCCGGAAAGATATGCAAGCGAAACGTTATTTACGTTAAGGCCCCCGGCGAGGCCCGCTAAAATAGGAAACGATAGTCCCACGAATGCGGTGTTTATTCCCGTCAGAATTCCGAGCGAAAGAGGCATCGCGATGAAAATAAAGTAAACCGGAATATTCATTTCGGCGAATGTTTCGGGAATGGCTTTCGATGCGCCTGAATCTTCTAAAATGCCGGCGAACATCATGATCGCTACGATCAACATAAGATTTTGAGAATATAGCGTATCGGCGAATATTTTTTTTATTTCACGAAACTTCGTTCCGGTCTGAATGAAAGTCCAGACGATTGCCGTGGCTATCAATGCCAGAATATTGATTTTTAAAAACAGCGCTCCGAAAATTATTATTAAAATCGGCAGAAGGTTCAAAACGAGATCTATTATAACCGCGGCGTTCACTTTTATAATAATATCGATTGCCGCATCATGCTTTTTTTGGAGTTTTTTAGTAAAAACTATAAGGCAGCCGGCAGCTATGCATACCAGCGATGCTGGCGCCATGTGAAAGATAAGATCGTACAATGGGAGTTTTGACATGGCCGCCGCGAGTATCAAGCCTGGAAAAAGAGGGAATACCGTTTCCCATACGTGCCGGAACCAGAAGTTTATGAAGCTTTTCTTTTCGTTCGAAATTTCGAGATTTTTAGATGCTTCGTCTACTAATGGCGCTGAAAACAGCGCTCCGCCGGGCGAGGGAAGAAAACCGAGGAACGCCGGAAGCAGGCCAAGAACCAGGCGGTCGTCGCGGAAGACTTTTTTGAGATTTATTATGAGCTTGTTGAGCATGCCGGTAATTCTTAGAGTGTATTCGAGAACGGCTATTGAATATAAGATAAAAAGAATTTCGATGGTTTTAGCGTCGCTTGTAGTTCGCACGAATGTTTTAAAAATGCCGGCTGGCGCCATGCCGAAAACCATGCCCATAAGGCTTCCGCCGACTATAAGGCACGGCCAGAGCTTTAATTTAAAATATCGTGACGCTCCGAGCACCAGAATAAAAATAACCGCTATCTTAACTAAAGGCATTTTGCACATCTTTCTATTTGGAAAAGCAGTTAATTTTATAAAAATACGTTAAATTTGTCAATCGCTTGACAAAAAAAAGTTAATTAAGTATAATTTTACCTATTATATAAACATTATATGCGATCTGTCATATTGTGTATCTTACTGTCATGATCGCACGCGGTGAAAAACGATAAAAGGGAAATGGTTATGCAGATAAAAAAAGGCTTTGTGCGCGTGAGAATCGGTGCGCTAATATATCACGATGGTTCGTTGCTTTTAGTTCATCATAAAAAAGAGGATCGCGATTATTGGTTAATGCCTGGCGGCGGGCTTGAGGCTGCCGAATCCATAGAAGAGTGCATCAAACGTGAAATGCTCGAAGAGACCGGATACGAAGTCGAACCGGGCAAGCTTGTTTTTACGTCTGAAACTCTTTATCCGGGCCGGGAACGTCATATCGTGCATATGAATTTTTTGGCCACTATCACAGGCGGGAATCCCAGGAAGCCGGACGATGAAAGAGTCGCCGAACACCGGTTTGTTTCGCTTGAAGAATTTAAAGGCTTGAAATTTTATCCGAACATAAAAAATGAGATTATCGAGGCTGTGAAAAACGGCTTTAGCGGCGGTGCGCTCCATTTAGGATTAAGGTGGGAGTAAAAAGTTATGTTAAACAGGGAATATGACAGCATAATTAAAGCCAGATTACGTGAGCTTGAAGATAATCCGTCCGATCCCGATGCTACGTATCAAATCGCCAAGCTGTTTGAAATGCGCGGCATGATCGACGAAGCGATCGGTTATTACAAAACGACGATACAATTGCGGCCTAACGATGCATATGCTTATAATTTTCTAGGCCTCTGCTATAAAAACCGTGGAATGTTCAAGGAAGCGAAAATAGCCTTCAAGCGCGCCATTAAATTGAAACCTCATTATTCCTTCGCGCATTGTAATCTCGGAATAATTTATTTAATGGAAGGCTCTCTCGATGAAGCGATTGTGCAATTTCACGAGGCTATTTCAATAAACCCGAACTACGCTTATGCCCACACGCATCTCGGGCGGGCGCTTCGAATGAAAGGCGAAGTCGAAGAATCGATTCTGACGTTGAAAAAAGCGGTAAAATTAAACCACGACTATGCTTACGCCCATTACAACCTGGCGCTGTCCTATGAGCAGAAAAGCCAGTTCGATAAGGCCATTCTTCAACTTAGAAAGGCCTCTATACTAAATCCCAGCGATGCGTTCGCGTTGACGCGGCTTGGCATGGCTTACTTTTCGAAAGGCAATATTTCCGCCGCCGAAAAATATTGCAAGCGCGCGATAATAACCGATAAAAATTTCATTTACGCACATATAAATCTTGGCGTGGTGCTGTCCGATCAGAGCAAGTACGAAGAAGCCATCACCGAGTTCAAGCGCGCCATATCGATTAATAAAGATAATCCCGACGCTCATTTTTATCTCGGCCTTTCTTATTATCACCGCGGAATGAGCGACGCCGCCAAGGGAGAGTTTCAGAAAACGCTGAGTTTAGCCGCGAAATATCCTTACTGCAATTACTGGCTTGGCATGATAGCTCGTAAAAAAGGCAATATCGAAGACGCTATAGTATTTTTTTTGAAATCGGTCGAAGTTACGCCTAACGATGCGCTCGCGCATCTTGCGCTTGGAACGGCTTATAAAGACAAGGGAATGTTCAATGAAGCCCAGGCCGAAGCGCTGCGCGCGATATCGCTTAACAGCATTCTTGCCGACGCCTATGATCTTCTTGGCAACCTTCACGACATAAAAAACGAATACGACGAAGCGCTCGCTTGCTGGAAAAAAGCCGACGAATTAAAGCAGCATTACGGCGATAAGCCGTGTAAAAAGCAAACCCGCGATGAAATAGACCTTCAGATAGAAGAATTGAAAAAACGTCTGATCGTAAGCCCTAACGACGCCGACGCGCATTACCGCCTGGCGTGTTCATATAAGAGCAAAGGCCTTCTCGACGAAGCTGTTATCGAATATGAAAAGGTCCTCGATTTCAGGCCGGACGATAAATATTCGCAGTATTACATCGAAGTCATCATGCGCCAGAAAGGCATATTCGATAACGCCATACAGGATTGCAAAAGAAAAGCGGAAATGCATCCCGAAAATTATGACGCTCATTATCGCCTGGGGCTTGCCTACCGCGACAACGGCCTTCTCGATGAGGCGATATGCGAATTTGAAAAATCAATCGCCATGAAACCCGACCACCTTGACGCGTTATACGAACTTGGCACCAGCTACCGCAACAAAGGCGAAACGCTCGAAGCTATAAATAAGTTTTTGCGCGTGATAGAGCTTGAACCTAAGTATCATGACGCATATTTTCAGCTCGGCCTGATTCATTTAAACCGTGGCCAGGCCGAAGACGCCATATCTTCGTTTAAAAAAACCATTGAGCTGAAAAGCGACCATTTGCAGGCGCATCAACTGCTCGGTCTTACTTATAAAAACTACGGCGAAACGCAAAAAGCGATGGAAGTTTTTAAAACGGCCCTCGAAATAAAGCCGAACGATCCGGAGCTTCACTATTTTATGGGCAGCCTTTATAGAAATTGCAATTTAAACGATAACGCCATTTTGGAGTTCGAGCATTGCCTGAATTTAAAGCCCGATCATCCGCTCGCGCTTTACGGGCTGGGCGCCATATATAAAAAACGCGGCGAATTTAATGAAGCTATAAAATATTTCGAGCGTTCGCTTTTAGTAAATCCCGACGATGAGTTTTGCAATTACAGCCTCGGCATATGTTATAAAAATTCAGGGGTCATAGAAAAGGCGATAAATTATTTTCAAAAATCTTTGTCGCTAAACCCCGACGATGTTTATGCGCATACTAACATAGGGATACTTTTTTACGATATGGCGCAATACGATAACGCGATAAAAGAATTTCAGCGCGCCTGCATAATAAACCCCGACGACGAATATTCGCTATATCATCTCGGTCTTGCGTATTACGAAAAAGGCCAGATCGACAGGGCTATTAAAGTCTGGAATAAAGCGATATCGATTAATCCGAACGACGCGTACGTTCATTATAACCTCGGTCTTGCATACGATGAAATGTCCGATTACGCAAAAGCCCTCGACGAATGGAAAGCTACGCTGAGATTGGTTCCGGCGGGATCGAAGCTTGCTAATTTCGCCCAGGAATCTCTCGGAAAAACGATCGCGAAAACAGGGAAACATTAACGGACGGATTAAAATAATATTTAACGGATTGGCTGGTTTTTAAAAATGGATATAACGAGCGTATACAAAGCTGCGATGTCGAGCAATTCCAGGCCGCCCGAAAAATTCAGGCGCGCCGGTTTCGTATATCTCGATAGTAACGCCACCACTCCGCTTCTTCCTGAAGCCCGCCTTGTCATGGAGGAATTTTACTTCGATAATTTCGCGAATCCTTCGTCTTCCCATGCCGCCGGGTTGCGCGCTAAACGCTCCGTAGAAGAAGCTCGCGGTGAAATCGCGAGGCTCATCAACGCCGAATCGTCCGAAATATTTTTCACCTCAGGCGCAAGCGAGTCGCTTAATATGGCGACTCTTGGCTTGAACTCTTTAAAACCCGAAAATTGCGGCAACAGAGTTATTGCGGTATCGTCGATCGAGCACCATGCATCGTTATATCCTGCGCTTGAATTAGAAAAACACGGAGCACGGGTTCTTAATATAAATCCGACTATCGATGGCGATATAGATTGCGGCGCGTTTGAAAATGAAATTAAAACCAAAGGCGGTTCGCGCCTCGATTTCGCTTCCTTCATGCTTGTAAATAACGAAACCGGCGTTATCCAGCCGGTAAAAAAACTTGTCGATGTCGCCAAACAATACGGCGCGACATTTTTGTGCGATGCAGTTCAGGGGCCTGGAAAAGTCGATATCGACGTTCAAGCGCTGGGAGTCGATCTGATGGCGTTTTCCGCTCATAAATTCTACGGCCCGAAAGGCATAGGCATATTATACGCGAGGCGCGGCGTAAGATTGAATCCGAGAACGCTCGGCGGAAGCCATGAATCCGGTTTGCGTGCCGGCACTCTTAATGTCGCAGCCATATGCGCCATGGCAGTTTCGCTTAAAAAGGCCGTCGAAGAAAGGCGCGAGCGTGAAAAGCATTACGCTCTTTTAAAAAAATATCTATATAACAAATTTGTTATATTTGAAAAAAATAATATTGAATACAGGCTTAATTCGCCTGATGCGAAAACTATATCTTCCGCCGTGAATGTCGGTTTTAAAAACGTTTCTGCGGAAGCGCTCGTCGAGTTTCTTTCCAACAGGAATATAATGGTGTCGGCCGGATCGGCATGCGCATCGAAGCGCGGGGCGAAGGTATCGCATGTGCTCGATTCGATGAACGTGCCGCTTGAATTCGCAATGGGATCCATACGGATTTCTTTTGGAATTTATAACGAGCCGTGCGACATCGATAAATTGTGCGCCTCTATTTTAGAGTTCGTGAAACCTGTCAGTTAATATATCATGGCGGCGCCGGCTGAGGTGGGATATGCAAGATAAAGCCGTTAACAGCATTAAGAAGCTATTTATTCGCAATCGTTTAGTCGCGTCGCTCGGACGTCTTATAGACGCTGCCCTTATGGCGGCGTTTGCCGTTTTAACGGTCTCGTTATTTTTTAAAATAAATTACATCGTATGGATGTTTCTGGCGCTTTTTGTCGCGACGCGCTTCGTTTATGTCATAATCAGTTCGGCGATGTCTGTGATCGGTGAGAAGCAATGTTATCGCGAACTCGACAGCGCCCTCGATTTAAAACAGCGCGCCGTAACTTATTATGAAATAAAAACAGGCCTTATAAAGCCGGAAGGCGCAGCTTCAAAAATTGCAGCCGAGGATTTTCTAAAAATTTTAAACGAAAAATCATATATTTTTGAGGACGCGTCATTATTTAATAGCGTGTTCAAAAAAACGAAATTTGGCTTTACACGGCCTCAGGGCTATGTCGCTCTTGCATGCGCCGTGATTTTGGCTTTTAACGCATACGACATTTATGTAAATAAAGATTCCGGCAAAAAAAACGCCGGGGCGGATTTTTCGGAAACGAAGGAAGTGAAAAAAGACGCCGCTAAAATTATAGACGCCATGATCGAGGAGAATGAAAAAAAGATAAGCGCGGCCGATGCGATAACCGAATTAAAGTCTCTCGGCGAAAAACTCAAAAATCCAGTGACCGACAGGCAATTCGCAAAGCAATTATCGGAGGCGGCCGATAAATTAAAGAGTTTACAGCAGGGTGAAAACCGCAAAGAGGCGTTAGCCGAAATGAAAAAAATCGAAAGCGAAGCGAACGGGCTCATCGCCGGAAAGACAGGCGAAGGCTTTACTCCGGACGATAAAAAAGCGGCAGCCGAAAAAATGGAAAATTTCAAAAAAATGGTCGAAGATTACCTTAAAAGTTCGAACGATAAAGATTTTAAAAAAATCGAGGCCGAGCTGAATTCGCTCGTTTCGCTATTAGAAGAAAAAAAAGACGCCATAAAAAAATCGGCAGGGCAAAAAAAAGACGGCGTAAATTCAAAAGAATCGGGCGGCGTTCCAGGGCAAACGAGCGCCGAGGAAAAATCGGCGGCCAAACACAGAAGCCGCATGAGCGGAAAAGAATTTCTAGACAAGCTTAAAAACGATAAGCAGCTTCAGCAGATGTACGCCGCGCTTAAAGCAATGAGCGACGAAGCTGAGGAAAATGGCAAAGAGGGTTCAGCTGCTTCAGGGCAGGGCGATCCGAAAGGTAAAGAATCGAAAAACGGCGGGAACGGTTCGGGCGGCGAAGGCAAAATAAGCGCCGAATCGATGGGCATTTCGATCCCGAAGCCTGGAAAGGGATCGACTAATTTAAAGCAAGGTTCTTCGGACGCTCCCCTGATGGCGCCGCAGGAAAGGCAAAAGGCCGGGGAAATGTCGAAGAAGCAGGGGCAGTGGAAGGCTTTTTTCGAGGCGCAGCGCTTTTCGGTTAATGCCCAAAAAACCAAGGTTGACGGAGTTCACGATATGAAAGCGCCTTCCATTATGGTTGAAGGGCGCAGCCTGCCGGACCCCGGCGAGGCTAAAGGCGCTATCAGCGAATTAGTAAAGGGCGAATCAGCCGCAGCGGACTCATTCGTGTCTTCCGATCGCGTCGCTGACGAACTTAAAAAAAACGTCGGCGATTATTTTAAAAAGCTTAATAACGATTATGAAAATAAATAAAAGTTAAAAAATATTAGGGCGCTCGAAGCCATTATAATGCTCAAAGTTGTGAACGGGGGTTAAAAAATGAGTGAAAAAAGCGCGTTCGGCACGGCGCCAGGCGCCGTTAATGAATCGCTGAAATCGGATATTTCATTATTTTCGGCTAATTTTCAAAACGTAAAAAAAGAGATCGCCAAAAGAATAGCGGGTTACGACGAGATTGTCGAAATGGTTTTGATAACAATGTTTTCGAAGGGCCATTCACTGCTCGAAGGCGTTCCTGGCATAGGCAAAACCCAGATGGTTAAAACGATCGCCGACGTATTTTCTCTCGATTTCAAGCGTATACAATTCACGCCTGATCTTATGCCTTCGGATGTTCTCGGAAGCCATGTTCTTCTCGAAGACGAATCCGGGGAAAAGCATCTGAAATTCAATCAGGGTCCGGTTTTTTGCAACATACTTCTCGCCGATGAAATCAACAGGGCTACGCCTAAAACCCAATCGGCGCTTTTAGAATGCATGGCGGAAGGGACCGTGACTATATCGAATAACAAATTCGTTTTGAAACCGCCATTTTTCGTTCTCGCTACTGAAAATCCGCTTGAAATGGAAGGCACATTTCCGCTTCCGGAGGCCCAGCTCGACAGGTTTATGATGAAAATCAATCTTCCCTACCCGAGCTCTGAACAGCTCGCGACGATAATCGAGCGTTATACGACAGGCCATGCTCCGGACGTAAAGAGCGTCATAGGCTCGGAAGCTATAATTAAAATGCAGGCTCTTGTTTGCGATGTCATTATAGCGGAAGACGTCAAAAATTACGCGATAGGCGTCATCAAAAAGACGCATTCCGACTTCGCCGACGCCCCTAATAACGTAAAAAAATACGTCAAGTACGGCTCTTCGCCGCGCGGCCTTATTTCGTTGATACTTGCCGCCAAGGCCCGCGCGCTTATAAGAGGAAGGTTCAACGTGGCCTTCGAGGATATAAGGCTGGTTGCGCATAACGTGCTGAACCACAGGATAATTTTAAACTTCGAAGGCCTCGCCGAAGGCATTAGCGCGGCAGATATAGTTATGCAGGTGCTCGGATGAGTTTTTTCTGGCAGGATCCGTCGTTTATAAAAAGCCTCAACTCGCTTAAGCTCGTAATTAAAAATCAGGCGCGCGGAATACGTTTCGGCGAGAACCGCTCGAAGCAGTTCGGCAGCGGCGTCGAGGTTTCGCACCTGAAAAATTATTCGATAGGCGAAGACGTCAAAAATATCGACTGGAACGCATCGTTTCGTTTAAATAGGACCTTCGTGAAGGTTTTTAGCGAAACGCGCGAGAATAATGTTTATATAATGATCGACCGGTCTTTGTCGATGGCTTTCGGCGAGCCCGAAACCAAGAGGAATTTCGCTTTGAAATTGGCGTATTGCATCGCGTATCTTTCGCTTTCCGGTTATAATAAAGTCTATTTGATAGAATTCGGCGATTCGGTATATTCGGCGGAACAGATAAGCCGCGTAAACATAAACCGAAAATTTATAAAGCTTTGCGAGGAGCCCTCCTCGGGCGGCACGACCTTTGCCAAATCGCTTTCCGGTTTTTTCGCTAATTTTAAAAAACGCGGCCTGCTTTTTTTGATATCCGACTTTATAGACGAAGGGCTTTCTATTATCGATTACGTTTCAAGAATAGCTTTATCGCATAATTTTTGCGTGCTGCACGTCTTATCGGACGACGACGTAGAAATAGCCGAGACGGGAGAATATAAATATGAAGATTCAGAGACGGGCGAAACGGTTGAATTATCGTTGACTCCCGAGGCCGCTCGTGAATACGGCCAACGCATAAATGAATTTTGCGGCCTTCTGATGTCAAAAGCGCAAAGGTATGGGGGCGTTTATAAAAAAGCCATGTGCGGCGCTCGGCATGTGGAAATTTTAAAAGACGCTCTGCGTATGACGGCGGTTAACAGGGGCGAGTGAATTTAATTGCCAATGACGGCGTTCGCGTTTGATTTTAGCGCCCGGCGAACGTTGTATTGTATTATAGCGCGTTATGGAGCGAAACTCCATAGCGGTCAGGTTATGTATCAAATATGATTGAATTTCAAGCGATAAGTAATGCCATGTTCTTCGGTTCGATTCCGGTGCTTGTTGCGCTATATATGCTAAAGCTGAACCGGCGCAATAAAAAAGTTCCGAGCGTGCATTTCATAAAAAAGCTTATCTCCGATAATCGCGGATCGTCGTTATTTCGCAGGCTGAGTTCGAACATGCTTTTGCTGCTCGAAATAATTTTTCTTTCGCTCGCCGTTTGCGCCCTTATGAATCCCGGGCTGCCGGGACAGTCTATTCTTAAAAAAAAGATAATACTTTTGATCGATAATTCCATAACGATGTCGTCTAACGAGTCTGGCGGCGTCCGCCTCGATCGAGCTAAATCGGCCGCACGCGACGTCGCGGCGTCAAATCTGAATTCCAGTTTTTCCATTATAGAATTTTCAAGCTCGCCGCGCCTTATAACGAATTCGGAATATGACAGGGCTGAAATCGATTCGAAATTATCGTCGATAAGGCCTACTCACAGGAAGCCGAATTATAAGATGGCCGCTTCTCTGGCCGAAGGCCTCGCTTCCGGCGGAGAATATCCCGAAATACATATTTTTTCCGATTTTTGTTCCTGGAAATCGGATAACGTTGCGTCTTTTTCCGGAAGGATTCCGGTTTATTATCATAAAACCGGTTTTTCGACGAGGAATATAGGCGTTACCGCGCTTGATATTTCGGCCGCCGTCGAGGAAGGCTCGCCTATGACCAACATATTTTTTACGGTGAGCAACTACTGCGATTATGAAGTTTGCATACCATGCTCCGTTTTTGTCGATGGCGCCAGATCGCATTCTTCGATTATGACTCTTGCGGCTAACGTTTCCGAATCGAAAGTTATAAAAAAATACGGTTCCCGTCCGTCGAATGTTTCAGTCGAGATTAAAACGAGCGACTCTCTTGCGGCCGACGATAGGCGTGTCATTAATCTGAGCCGCCGCGGCCCTTTTAAGGCGCTCGTAATGTCGGCGCATCCTTATTTTTATAAAGCCGCTCTTGAGTCTGCCGGCGGCGTCATGGTCGATACGTTCGAAGAAGGCGTGCCTAAAAGCATATATCGCAATCGCAGCTACGATCTTGTGGTAATAGACGATACCGCCGAAGCCCTTTTATACCATAAATACAAAGCCGGAAATTTTATGGTTTTCGCTCCGCCGCAGAGCTTTTTGAATATGAAATTTTCAGGCGATGCGTTCGACGTGTCTATAAAGACCCCGGAATTTCCTTACCCATACGTCATGGGGGCCGATCTTTCGGACATATATATTTATAAAATGAACAGGGCCGTGTTTTCGGGCGATTTCAGCCAGATCGTTTACGGCTCTTCGGGCGTCGCGGTTTTTATGAAATCTTCGTTCGACGGCTATAATTTCTTTATTTGCATGTTCGATCCGCGTTACTCGAACTTTCCGTTGAAAGTTTCCTTTCCTGTCATATTTAATAACATGGTTAACATAATAGGGTCCTCAAGCGTGAACGCCGATAATTTTATGATAGAAAAGCAGAATTATCTTGATGTTTCATCGCTGGCTGAAAAATCGAAATCATTAAAAGGAATAGTTGCTTATAGCTCTATAGAGATTACGCCGCCTGATAATTTCGGAGCGCCGGAGCTTTTCTCGATTGATTTTTCCGTGAAAAACGGCCGCGGCTTATACAGCCTTCCTGAATTTCGTTTCGCCGGATTATATAAAATATACGATGAAGCCGCCGGGCAAAAACAGCCCTCTTTATACGAGTTTTATGTAAACCCTCCGGAGGGAAGAACGCTTTATATAAAGCCGCTTGATGTTAAAAACGCCCGGCCGGCATCGAAGGCAAATGTCATGGCGGCCGAGGACGCCAATTACGAGCGAAGCCATGTGTCTTATGCACGGGCGTTTATTTTGCTCGCTTTAATAACGCTTTTATTAGACTGGATATATTGCAATTACAGAACCTTTTATAAAAAGGAGGTTCGTGATTGACAGCATATTCGTTTTTATTCTATTTGTCCCTCGCTCTGGGAGCGTATATCGTATTTAGAATTTATAACGCTTCGCCGGCTTTAAAATATAGTTCGCCCATAAAGGGAAAGTTAATTTTCGCTTTAAGATGCGCCGCCTTGCTTTTTTTAATGCTCGCGTTTTTCGATATGCGGTTGGATCTTTTGTATCATGGTAAAAATTATATATTGCTAATCGATAATTCATGGTCGATGAAGGATAATTTAAGCAAGTCTTTAAAAATTTCAACATCCATGCTCGAAAAGCTGCTTTCAGATGAAAATGCCGTTTCACAGTACGTTTCGTTTGCCGCAAGGCCTGCTATAGAGAAAAATAACGTAAATATTTCAAAACTTTTTTTCAGCCAGCCTCGTTCCGAAACTTACAATGGCGCGACGGATTTGGAGGCGGCGCTCGAATTCGGTTCGGCGCTCGCCGGCGAGGGCCAATCTAATAAAGTTTTGCTTTTTAGCGACGGCGTGCAAACTAAGGGCGATTATAAAAACGCCGTCGGAAGGCTTCGCGGG
>Ga0074198_1001607_pt1 | contig 14262 bp, 7 predicted proteins | sample EPASupsiteSAE323_FD_64527 | JGI IMG/M metagenome (GOLD analysis project Ga0074198, IMG submission 64527) | Bioremediated contaminated groundwater from EPA Superfund site, New Mexico - Sample SAE3-23 | ecosystem: Environmental > Aquatic > Deep subsurface > Groundwater > Contaminated ...
AGGTTGAAGCCGTATTCATCGATGATAGCACCTACTTCGTGCGCCAGGCGCCGTTTGCTGAGCCAGAAGGGAAGCCGGCGCTCTCCCAACACCACATTCTCCGCCACACTCAGCCGGGGTACCAGCATGAGGTGCTGGTAGATCATGCCGATCCCCTGGGCCAGCGCATCCTGGGGCGAGGCCAAGGAAACCGGCTGCCCCCGCAGCAATATCTCACCGCTGTCCGGCTGATACATCCCGGACAAGATGCTCATCAGGGTGGTTTTGCCCGCCCCGTTTTCGCCCAATAAAGCATGAATTTCCCCGGGCAACAGGCAGAGATCGACACCCTGGTTGGCCTGAACCCCGGGGAAACTCTTATGAATCTGACGCATTTCTACTAAAGGCTTAAACATGGTTAAAGCGGAGGCGGCACCCGGCCGCCTCCTCTCCTTATTATCTTCGGTGCTCCCTATTGGTTGGAAATATTTCCGATGACCCCTTCTCTGAACCAGAGCAGACCGAGTTTATCCTTGTCGGACATCACCGTTCCGGCCGGGACCTTGACCACGCCCTGCTGGTCCTTGATGGGACCGTTGAATACGTCGAACTTGCCATCTTTGATATCCTGTTCCCGCTTGGCCACCAGCTCTTTTACGTCAGCCGGCACCTTATCGGAAAGGGGAGCCAGGGCTACGATGCCATCTTCCAGTCCGCCCCAGTAGTCGCCACTCTTCCAGGTGTTATTCTTAACCGATTCCGCCACCTTGACATAGTAGGGACCCCAGTTGAAGATAGGTGAAGTCAGGTTGGCCTCGGGAGCAAAACGATGCATGTCGCTGTCGCAGCCAATGGACATGATACCCTTTTCCTGGGCGGTCTGCTGAATGGTATAGCTGTCCTGGTGTTGAGTGACCAGATCGACGCCATTCGCGATCAGACTAAGGGCGGCCGCTTTCTCCTTGGCCGGGTCATACCAGGTGTTGGTCCAGACCACCTCTACCGTGGCCTTGGGATTGACCTCCAGGACGCCGGTGGTAAAGGCATCGATGCAGCGTACCGATTCGGGAATCTGCATGGCGGCCACATAGCCGATCTTGTTGTTCTTGGTCATCTTGCCGGCTACCAGACCGGAGAGATAACGGGGCTGATAATCGCGGCCGAAATAAACGCCGACGTTCTTGGCGGTCTTATAGCCGGAGCAATGCATGAATACTACATCGGGATACTTCTTGGCCACCTCAATCACACTGTCCATATAGCCATAACTGGTGGCAAATATAAGCTTGCATCCCTTCTGCGCCAGTTCGTTCAGAGCCCGTTCCGCGTCAGCTCCTTCGCCGACACTCTCCTGATACACGGTCTTTACATAGGGCAGTTTCTCTTCCATATACTTGCGTCCCTGGTCATGAGCGTAGGTCCAGCCCGCATCACCCGGCGGCCCCACATAGATAAATCCAACCTTTAGTTCGGCCGGTTTCGCCTGGTCAGCCGGCGGCGCCGCTTCCTTTTTGCTGCCGCAGCCGATCGCCAACGTCATCACGAAGGCCAGCATCAACAGCAGCGCCAGTACTCTGTTCCCTCTCTTCACTAAGTAACCCTCCTTAAATGTTTTATTTTCCCCGAAATATTGCCTTTATTTTAGCATAAAATGTCACATTATCGTTATCGCTTTTTCCGGATATCCTTAATAGGGTAAATTGCAGCTAACTCGTCATTTCAAAGCGGTCGCGCCCATTTTGTTTGGCCAGGTACATGGCCGAATCAGCCGCCTGAATTATGTCCAGCATCTTCTCGTCAGCCCCGGAGGTATTAAAAGCGATACCCAGACTTATCGTCACGGCTATATCCTGAGTTTGGAATACGACGGGGTTGCCCCGGATGCTGTTCATGATCCGCTCGGCGATAAGCACCGCCTCATCCCGGCTGCAGCCGGGCAGAATCAGAAGAAACTCCTCCCCGCCATAGCGTCCGATACTGTCATATAGCCGGAGACTATTTTTCATGCGCTCGCTCACCTCGGCCAGCACCACATCTCCGGCTATATGACCGTAGGTATCGTTAACCTTTTTGAAATGGTCCAGGTCTCCCATCATTACGGCAAGACTGGTTCCCTGGCGATCCGCTCTCTGTAATTCCTGGTCCAGGATCCGCAGGATCTCGCCGTGATTTAACAAACCGGTGAGCGGGTCGTGCTGGGCCTGATAGCGCTGCGCTTCCAGGGCTTCCCGCAGCGACTGCTGCAGCGACACAATCCGTTTACCCACCCGCAGCCTGACCTCTAACTCCTGAGCCATATAGGGCTTGGTTATATAGTCGTCCGCCCCGGCATTCAGACCATCGACCAGGTCTTCCTTGCTGTCGCGGCTGGTGAGCAGTATCACATAATGATAATCTGTCTGAGCAAATTGCCGTAGCCGGCGGCACAGCTCCGGTCCGTCTATCCCCGGCATCATCCAGTCCACCAGGGCCAGGCTCGGCGAATCCCCGGCCTGCAGGATCTCCCAGGCCTGATTCCCGTCATGAGCTTCCACCGGTTCGTAGCCCCATTTTATCAATAAATTGCGCACTACCATCCGCGATATGGAATCATCATCGGCCACCAACACTCTCATCCATATACCTCCAAACAGTCTAAGTCATCTCTAACCGGCACCATGGCAAAACACTTATTCCATTACTTCACTTATCTGCTGCAACATGCGGGCACTGCCCGGTTCATCGCCGGACAAGGCCAGTTGCTCCAGCTTCTTGAACATCTCATATAGCTCATTCAGGCGCAGAGTACCGGAAGAACCTTTGAGGCTGTGGGCTTCCGCCCGCAACCCGGTGAAATCCCCCTGGCGCAGGGCGGTATGCATGGTCTCCAGGCTGCTTCCCAGGCGACTCCCGAACTCCGTATAGAGTTCCTCGCATTCCGCCGGCTCCAACCCGGTTTCGTCCAGGAATATCTTCAATGCCTCTTCTATCATGGCCGTAAGCTGGCGGGAACCGGCTTCCCCTCCCGTGGTATACTGATCTATCATCCGGAACAGCTTGTCAAAATCGACTGGTTTGCTGATATAATCATCCATGCCGGCGGCCAGACACCTCTCCCGATCACCCTCCATGGCATTGGCGGTCATCGCAATAATGGGCGTATGGCGACGGTCGCCCTCCAGCTTCCTGATGCGGCCGGTGGCTTCATAACCATCCATAACCGGCATCTGACAATCCATGAATATAATATCGTACTGCCGCTTTTCCAGCGCCAGCAAGGCCTCCAGGCCGCTGCTGGCTACATCACAATGCCCCCCGCGCTTCTGCAGCATCTTTACGATGATCTTCTGATTCATTTCGTTATCTTCAACCAGCAGAAACTTCAAGCGAGCTGGCAGCGGGTGCTCCTTGACCGTGTAGCGGGTTACGATCAGTTCCTCCCGATCCCTTATCCCCATGACCATTGATATGCATTTCAAGAGTTCGTCGCGCTTGACCGGCTTGCTCAGGTATCCGGTAAATCCGCATTCCCGGGCTACATTAACGTCCCCCTTCTGCGCCGCCGAGGTCAGCATGATCAAACGAATCCGGCCCGCCAATGGTGTAGAACTTATTATGGATCCCAGTTCGCAACCGGTCATACCCGGCATATGAAAATCAATAATCATCACATCCACCGCCTGGTTGCCAGCCGCGAGAAGGGCTAAGGCCTCTTCACCGCTTTCGCTCTCCGCTACCAGACAGCCGGCATCTTCCAGGTAGGTACGGATGATCCTGCGATTGTTGTTATTATCATCCACAATCAGTACCCGGGTTCCCTTAAGCTCCACGTACTTATAGCGTCCCGCTTCTTCTTTTACCTTGCCCGGCTTGAATACCGCTGTAAAACTGAACCTGGAGCCATGGTCCACTTGACTCTCCACAAAGATTTCGCCATCCATCAGGCTGACCAACTGCCGGGTTATAGTAAGCCCCAGCCCGGTGCCCCCATATTTACGGGTGGTGGAGGCATCCACCTGGGTAAAGGGTTTAAAGAGTTTCTCCATATCGCTTTCCGCAATGCCTATGCCGGTATCACTCACCTCGAAAAATACCTTGACCCGCTCGTTGGTCTCATACTGCAGCTCTACCGTCACCAGGATTTCGCCATAACTGGTAAACTTGACGGCGTTGCTGAGCAGATTGTTGAGTATCTGCCGCAAGCGGCCAGGGTCGCCAATCAGGGATTCAGGAACGTTGGATTTAATCAAGGTATGCAGTTCAAGCCCCTTCTCCCGCGCCCGGGGAGCCTGCAAAATCACGGCGTCTTCCACCGCGTTGCGGATGCTGAATTCAATCTCATCCATCCGGAGTTTTCCGGCCTCGATCTTGGAAAAATCCAGAATATCGTTTATCAGGTAAAGCAAAACCTCGGAGGCGGAATGCGCCTCCATTACATAATCCTGCTGTTCCGCCGACAATTCAGTCTCCTTGAGCAGATCCAAAAACCCGATGATGCCATTCATAGGCGTGCGAATCTCATGGGACATGTTGGCCAGGAACATGGATTTGGCTTGATTGGCCTGTTCCGCGGTTTCTTTGGCCTGGGCCAGCTTCTGCTCCATCTGACCGCGTTGAATGGCCTCGGCCAGGGAACTGGCAAAGGATTGCAGCAGGGAGAATTTATCCTCGGTCCATTCCCGATCATATTTACATTCATCAAAACCGACAAATCCCCAAAACAATTCATCAACCATAATCGGCAAAACTAAAAAAGCCTTGACTTCTTGCTCCAGCAGGATATCACGAATCATTTCATCCTCGATGTTCCGAATGCGGCTCTTAAAGGCTTGTCCCGCCATCAAAGGCTCCATTATGACCATAGCATCCTTAAAGGGCATATCTTGTAGTTGAGTGTTGTCTATCTGGGCCGGGAAATCTCCGGAATTCCACTCCATGGTCTGGCTGGCGAAGCCTTCTCCTTCAATATAGTAGTTCTCAAACAAATAGACCCGGTCCACTCCGGTAGCCTGGCCTAGCATGGCCAGACAGCGCGATATAGCCTGACGAATGTCGCTGTTGATTAGCAATTCATTGATAGCGGCTGACAGGCTGGTCAGCATCCGCTGTTTGATCATTAATTCATTTTGGACTTTTTTGCGCTTGGTTATATCGCGGGCTACGCCAATAAGTCCGGCCACTTTACCTTCTTCATCGAAGAAAGGAGTCTTTATCGTCTCGGCCTCCACTATGCTGCCATCCAACATGACGAGGGTTTCTTCGTTCGTACGGGAAACGCCGGCTTCCAGTACCTCCCGGTCCCGTTCCAGGAAGAATTCGGCCAGTTTTTTGTCCCCCACAAAATCCAGGTCGGTTTTACCGATGATCTCTTCTTCGCTCCAGCCGACGAATTTTTGGGCAAAGGTGCTGTTACAGCCCAGGTATACGCTGTTAACATCCTTGTAGAAAATTAAATCCGGTATGGCGTCCATCATCGATTTCAGGAAAGCCCGCTGTCTTTTGATCGCATTCTCCAGCTTGCGGCTCTCCGTTATGTCTCGGGCAATTCCGGTGGTGCCGATTACCGTTCCTTCTTCATCCAGCACCGGGGTCTTGAAGAAACTGAACCACTCCCCGCCCATCTTGTCGGGAAGACGACCCTCCCGGTTGAGCTGCCGGCACTCGTTTATCACTACTTGATCCTCGATATTTGATTCCTGGGCGTAGTCCTCCGGCCAAATCTCGCTGGCCGATCGCCCAATAATCTGCTCCCGGCTGAGGCCGCAGGAGCGGTCGAAGATCTTGTTAATTTCGACATAGCGCCCCTCGACGTCCTTGAACCACGCCAGGAGCGGTAGGTTATCCAATATCGCCTTCAGCTGTGAACGGGTGTGGCGCAGTTCCTCCTGCACCTGCTTTATTTTTGTAATATCCACATGGCTGCCGATAACCCGCAATGGTCTGCCGGCAGCATCTCTTTCCATCACCATTCCCCGGTCCAGTACCCATTTATAGGAACCATCTTTAGTGCGAAAACGGTGTTCGCTCTCATAGAACGGCGTAAACCCATCCATGTGCTTCTGGAGGTCAGCCATGGTGCGATCAAAATCATCCGGATGCACCCGGCTGCTCCATTCGCTGAGGTCGTCGCCCACTTCGTCCTCTCCATAACCTAGCATTGTTTTCCATTCCCGCGACAATGCAAGCTTGTTAGTAACAACATTCCAATCCCATATCCCGTTACCGCTGCAGGTCATAGCAGATGAGTACCGCGCTTCTGCCTCACGCAGCTCATTTTCCGCCCGTTTACGATCCGTGATATCAATCATCACCGATAGAATATAAATATGATCATTAACCTCCAAACGATCCGCTGACAGAATAGCCTTAAGTTCTTGCCCATCCCTGGTAAAAATGCCGATCTCTCTATCCCTTATATAACCTCTGCTAATAAACTCCTCATACAAAGAGCTGCGAGTATCAGCGGTAAGCAAACCTACCTCGACGGATGTCCGTCCGATAACCTCATCCCGCTTGAAACCTAAATCAAATAGGAAGGCGTCATTAACGTCAATAAATTCTCCTTCTTGGATGGTAGTAATCATCATAATCGAGGGATTGGTAGTAAAAGCCCTGTAAAAGCGGGCATTGGCCTCGTCCAGCTGGGTGAAATCCCGGCTGATGCCCAACATCATAGGCTGTCCCTGCCAGGTATCTGTGACTACGCGGGTTTCTACTGCAATCTCTCTTCCATCCCTGGTATATAAAGGTACGGGGTAGGTATCCCGCCCTCCGGTCAGCATCTCATCCAGGATCAGCCGGGCTTCCTCCCGGCGTTCGGGGGGATGTACCATGAGCAGGTCCTGGCCTATAATCTCTTTCAGAGTGTAGCCCAGGCATCGCAGGGCAGACTTATTGGCAAATACCAGCCTTCCCTCCATGTCGACCACAAAAACATAATCATCGATGAAATCGAGCAGCCTTTGCATACTATGCTGACTATTGAAAAACATATTCATGGCGCCTCCCTGTCTGTGGGTTAACATGAACTCACGAACTTGTCCCGCAGGAAAGCCGGATTCACTGGAAAGATGCGCTCCGGTATCCCCGGCATAACTCGGAGTGGCGGTCAACAGAATGGATCGGGCTACTCGCGGCAAACTATACGGTTAATTTAGCTGCCCATAACCCCAAATCGATTGGTCAATATAGTATTTCTTTCGCCCTTATGGTTAAAAATCCTCTATCGCCTGCTTATCGGCGCATATTTTACCGTCCGGGCCTCCTACATACGGGCGAAGGTATCACGCACTATGGAGTAGCTGGCCTTGAGCCGGGATTGATATAGCGGATAGGTCCAGGTATCCCAGAGGTAGGGCCGGGCTTTTATTAATTGCTGGTCACCGGGCAGCCAGCCGATGGTTGAGCCCCCATCTGCTCTGACCTGGATATATACGTTGATGCCCTGAGTTTTTACAGTCTTTAAGACATCCCGGGCCGGATAATCATAATATTTCCTTCCGTCATCGAGAACCCGGTGATCGCTGGGGTCACTGACATTCAACCGGGTCCAGGGAAGGCGGATGCGTATAAGATCGTCATCGACATACCAGTTGGCGTGGTCCGACCAGGATCCGTAACGCAAGCTGCTGAAATTGGCCTTGATGGCCGGAATTCTTTTACCATCCTCCGTCACCCGCTCCTTGTTCACAATCGGCCGGATGTCTTCGTAAATCCCGCCGGCGGATTGGGCAGAAACAAAACGATAGCTTCCCGCATTATAAGAAGGAATCACCTGCAGAGTGCCCCGGTTGCCCGATTGCAGCGAGATCATAAACTCCATGCCGGTCGGAGTTTTTAAACCACCACCCCCCGGGAAACGGAAATCCCCCCGAGTGCGCTCATAGGTATCGAGCCCGATCAACCATTTCTGCCGGGAAAGATCTACCTTGCCATCCGCCTTGATCTCCAGGTAAAGGTAGCTCTCATTGGCCTTCATCCTCAATTCATCAACCAATCCCGAACCCTGCAGGGTATAAGCCGTTTTCTTGGGTTGGGTCGCTTCCTGGGCTAAAATACCATAGTTCTGCTCAGGGTCAACCGCGTTGTGCCACAATACGTGTCTCTCATAGGGAATCATCAGCCCTTCGTCGATCCAGGTCTTCTTGGCCCATTCATCCATCCATTCAAATATTACCCCGCCCATATAGCCCTCCCGCTGGATGGCCTCCATCATGCGGACGATGCCACGCCCTTGTTCCACCTCGCTCATGCCGCCATGGTTATAGCCATCCGGGCTGTAATGGGCCAATCCCATACCGGTGGCCAGGCCGAATTCCGCCACCAGGGCCGGGTAGCGGCGGCTGTGCTGGCGGAAATCCTGGAGATAGCCACCGTAGCGCAAGCGACCGTCTTTATCCTGGTATTCGTTATAGGCAGGTTCGTCATTCATGAAATCCGGGTAATTGGGATAGATGTGGTAAGCCCCGAACAAACCGCATTGCAGGGCAGAATGGGTGTCGATCCGTGATATATCCACCACCGCGCTGTCGTTGTATTCCAGGCTCTTTTTGCCCTGCTCGTTGAATTCGGTGCGGTGTACCATGGGGTCCAGGGTCGGCCAGCTAACGATGGCCACCGGATGCTGCCAAAGGTATGTCTCTTTCTCATAGGTCGCCACATAGTCGCAGGCCCGGGCCAGGAAGACCTCGGTGGGGCTGCCCCTGGTTACCCCCAGATAGCGTCCGGAGTAAGTCAGGCCTGCGTTTAGCCTATCGGTGGCTTTTACCTCCTGGGGCTCCAACTCGCGGCCTACCAGAAAGGCCAAGAGGTAAGGAGACACATCGTTTTTATACTCGCCCCAGGCCCGGCCTTTACGCTCCTTGATCAATGCCTGACCGTGGATGGCATCGATACCGTACCGGATTTCCTGCTGCAGATCCCGCTCATACTTTTCGCTCAGCAGATTGCCCTGCGGGGGACTCTCTTCCGGCCAGATCTCCTGGAGTATGTATAGCGGTTTATCCTGGTGATCCTGGTTGTATTCCAGCAAGGCTTTATAGAAGGGAGGGTTGAGCAGAGTATATATCCTGACCGTATTGACGTGCATGGCCCCCATCTGCTCGAACCATTCGCGGTAGGTCTTCTCTTCGGCGGGGAACTCGGTGAACCACTTCCCGGGCAAGGCCGGGCCCAGATTTACGCCCTTGATAAAAAGCTTGTCCCAGTGACCCTGGCGATATATCTGCAGATAGTCTCCGCTTATCCGCGCATTCATGGCAGTACCGCCGGCATGGTACACGAGGGGAGTATAATGACTTTTTCGGTAATCCTGAACCAGCCACCCGCCTGCGGCTGCCAGTAGGGCGATGACCACAAATCCGACCAACCACTTTGTCCGGTTTCCGCTCATAAGCTCCTCCCCTTCAGTAAAGACTTCGGGATTACTCTCGGTAAAATAATTATCGCGCAAAGCCGGTAAGAACACCATCCAAAACTTGCCGGGCCGGGGTTTATCCTCCATCCCCGGTAGGGACGGCGGTTTATGGTATAATTACTATAATGTTATCTATATACTTTCCTGGGGGGGTAGCTATGGGCATACCTTTGTTAAATGACATAATCATCATCTTTGCCCTGTCAATTATCGTTATCTATCTGTGCCAGAAGTTTTCTATTCCTAGCGTGGTGGGCTTCCTGCTGACCGGCGTGTTAGCCGGGCCTTACGGTCTCGGACTCATCAACGATGTTGAATCCGTTAAAGCCCTGGCGGAACTGGGCATCATCCTGCTCTTGTTCACCATCGGTATCGAGTTTTCCCTGGGCCAGCTAATGCAGATCAAACGCAGCGTACTCCTGGGCGGTAGTTTGCAGGTATTGCTTACTATCGCGGCAGTTGGGCTGATAATACTTCGGCTGGGCTATCCGGTGGGCCAGGCGGTCTTCGTGGGCTGCTTGCTGTCCCTGAGCAGTACCGCTATTGTTCTAAAGGTGCTGCAGGACCGCTCGGAAGTCGATACCCCCCATGGCCGCAACGTCTTGGGAATTCTCATCTTCCAGGATCTGATCATAATTCCCATGATGCTCTTTACTCCCCTGCTGGCCGATAGCGGACCTGCAGCGGCCCTGAATCTCTCGTCACTGTTTATGCTGGGAAAAGTCCTGCTGGTATTAGGCCTGGTTTACATCAGCGCCCGCTGGGTGGCCCCCTTCCTGCTGCAACAGATAGCCCGCCAGCAGAATCGTGAATTATTCCTCATCAGCATTGTAACCATGGGGCTGGCGGTCGCCTGGTTCACTGCCAGCATCGGACTGTCCATTTCATTGGGCGCCTTTTTGGCCGGACTTATCATCTCGGAATCAGAATACAGTCATCAGGCTTTGGGCAACATCCTGCCCTTCCGTGACCTCTTCACCAGCATCTTCTTCGTATCGGTGGGTATGCTATTCAACCTGGGGAGCTTCGCAGCTCATCCCCTGGAGTTTACCGGCGCGGCTCTGGCGGTGCTGGCCGGTAAATCACTTATTGCCCTACTGGTGGTTTTGGCTCTGGGCTTCCCGCTGCGCACCGCTATCCTCAGTGGTTTAGCCCTGGGGCAGGTGGGAGAATTCGCCTTCATCCTGTCCAGTTACGGCCTGGAGTACGGCCTGCTCAGCAGCCGCTTCTATCAATTCTTTATCATTGTTTCCGTATTGACCATGGCCCTGACCCCGTTTGCCATCTCCATCGCTCCGGCGGTGGCCCGCGAAATCCTGCGGCTGCCGCTGCCGGCTCGGTTCAAAAACGGCATGGGCATCGGCTTAGAGGCCACTCCTTCCACCCTGCAGGATCATCTGGTCATCATCGGCTTCGGGGTGAACGGAAGAAATCTGGCCCGGGTGGCGGCAGCTTCCGGTATCTCTTATGTAATACTGGAAATGAATCCGGAGCTGGTGGCTGACGCCCGGCGCAACGGCGAACCGGTTTTCTACGGCGACGCCACCCAGCCCGAGGTACTGAGCTACGTCAACGCCGCAAAGGCCCGGGTAGTAGTGATAGCCATATCCGATGCGGCGGCCACTATTCGCATATGCGATTTGCTCCGCAAATCCGATCCGCAGGTACACATTATAGTCCGTACTCGCTATATCCAGGAAATCGAAGCCTTATACCGGGTGGGCGCTAACGAGGTCATCCCGGAAGAATTTGAAACCTCCATCGAGATCTTCACCCTGGTTTTGCGCAAGTATCTGGTACCCCGGGTGGATATTGAAAACTTTGTTGCGGAAGTCCGCTCCGACGGTTATGAAATGCTGCGCAGCCTGTCCAAAAAGTCGCCCAGCTTAAACGATATCAAGCTGCATTTTCATGACGCGGAGATCGCCAACCTGCGTATCGAAACTCATGCCGCGGCCGTCGGCCAGACCCTGGCCGATATAGGGTTGCGTAGTAAATACGGTGTGTCTCTGTTGTTGATCCAGCGGGGAGCGGAAACCATTATTAACCCGGATGGCGATACTTTACTGCAGGCGGAGGACCAAGCGGTGCTCCTGGGCACACCGGAGCTGATTAATAATATCAGCGGCTTGTTCAACGGTATTTAGAGCAGGAGGTTATCATGAACCCATTTTTCTCGATTCCGATTTTCTTCAAGGAAGTAAAATGCCCCCGCTGTAAGCGTAACCAGGTGGTGGCGACTAAGACATTGAAAGCGGGAACTGTATGCAAGTTCTGCGGCGCCCCCCTGCCCACCGCCAAAAGCTGATGCAGGTGTGTCACGGGGACTCTGTGCCAGAAGAACCGTCCCCCGACAAAGATTAAGCGGGCAGAAGAACCACTTCCCCTGCCCGCTTATATAGTCTTACTTCATGATCTTACATATATTATTGGTGAACTCTACCGGGTCCTCTACCGGCAGCCCCTCGATCAGCAGGGCCTGATTATAGAGCAGGCCGGTGTAGAGAGCAAGTTTCTCCTTGTCCGCCTCATAGGCCTTCTGCAGGGCGGCAAAGACCTCATGGTTGGGATTGAGCTCTAAAACCTTGGCGGCCTTGATGTCGTGGCTGTCGGGCAGGGCGGAGAGTATCTTCTCCATTTCAATAGATAATTCGCCCTCGTTGATCAGGCAGACCGGGTGCTGCTTGAGGCGCCGGGAAGCCCGGACTCCAGTCACCTTGTCCTGGAGAATGCCCTTCATATAAGCAAATAGCTCCTGGTAGTCGCCGGTCGGGGTCTCTTCGCCCGCCTCCGGCTCGATGCCCAGGTCGCCGCCCGACACCGACTTGAACTCCTTTTCCCGGTAATTCATCATGATACGAATGGCAAACTCATCAACATCATCGGTAAAGTACAGAATCTCATAGCCCTTATCCGCCACCAGTTCGGTTTGCGGCAGCTTCTCCAAGCGCTCCACTGATTCGCCGGCGGCATAGTAGATGTACTTCTGCTCCTCCGGCATCCGCTCCACGTATTCACCCAGCGTAACCATTTTCTTCTCCTTGGATGAATAAAACATGATCAAGTCCTGCAGCAGTTCCTTGTCGGCGCCAAAATCGTTGTAGATCCCGTATTTCAACTGCCGGCCGAAGGATTGATAGAAAGAGTCGTATTTCTCCCTATCGTTCTCCAGGATGCCCAGCAGCTCGTTCTTGATCCGGTTTTTGATGTTCTTGGCGATGATTTTTAGCTGGCGGTCATGCTGCAAGACCTCGCGGGAAATATTCAGAGTCAGGTCGCTGGAATCCACCAGGCCCTTGACGAAACTGAAGCAGTCCGGCAGCAAATCGGGGCACTTGTTCATGATCAAAACCCCGTTCGAGTATAGCTCCAGCCCTTTTTCATAGTCCCGAGTGTAGAAGTCGAAGGGAGTCTTTTCCGGGATAAACAGAATCGCATTATAGCTAACCGTCCCCTCGGTACTGATATGAATATGCTTAATCGGCTGATCGAAGCCATAATGCTTATCAAAATAGAAGTTGTTGTAATCCTCGTCGGTCAGCTCATTCTTGTTTTTCTTCCAGATGGGGACCATGCTGTTGATGATCTGTTCTTCGCTGTAGCTCTCGTATTCTTCCTCGCTGCCCTCCTTGAGCCGGCTGCGGCTGACATCGATCTTAATCGGGTAGCGGATGAAATCAGAGTATTTCTTGATGATGGAGCGCAGGCGGTACTCCTCCAAGAAGTCATCATACCGTTCTTCCTCGCTGTTCTCCTTGAGATGCAGGGTGATATCGGTACCCACCGTTTCCTTGGCGCAAGGTTCTATGGTATAGCCCTCGACGCCCTTGGATTCCCACTTATAAGCCTCTTCGCTACCAAAGGCCCGGCTGATAACCGTCACGGTATCCGCCACCATGAAGGCCGAGTAGAAGCCCACGCCGAACTGGCCGATAATATCGTAGCCATCCTGGATCTCAGTATCGTTCTTGAAAGCCAGGGTGCCGCTCTTGGCGATGACCCCCAGGTTGTCATCCAGTTCCTCTTTGGTCATGCCGATACCGGTATCGGAAACCGTGAGTACCCGCTTTTCCCGATCAGCCGTTATCTTGATGAAGTAGCTATCCCGGTCAAAGATCAGCGACTCGTCGGTCAGGGCCTTGTAATATATCTTGTCAATGGCGTCGCTGGCATTGGAAATCAGCTCCCGCAAAAATATCTCCCGGTGGGTATAGATTGAGTTGATCATTAATTCCAGCAAACGCTTGGATTCCGCCTTGAATTGCTTTTTCGCCAAAGAAGATCTCTCCTTTCTCATTTTGCTGCGCCAGGGCATAGCAATCTCAAACATTTATTTTGTTAGCACTCTCAGGTGACGAGTGCTAATTTTGCATTATTATAATACCTCTGGCTCGCCTATGCAATATCTCTCAGCAATTTAAAAATGAATTAACGCTTATCTTGTATACCTGAGCATAATCACTGCCGGGAGGTTCACCTGTGGGGAGCAATATGGTAATATAAAGATTTAGTAGACACCCTGTTAATATCGGTTGGCACCGTGCAATAAATTCAGATTGGGAGGTACATTATGCCACAACGAAGTGACATTAGCAAAATCCTCATTATCGGTTCAGGACCGATCATCATCGGACAGGCTTGCGAATTCGACTACTCGGGTACCCAGGCCTGCAAGGCCCTTCGCAAGATGGGATACCAGATCGTCCTGGTGAATTCCAATCCGGCAACCATCATGACCGACCCCGGCATTGCAGATGTAACCTATATCGAGCCCTTAAATGTTCAGAGTCTCACCAACATTATCGCCAAGGAAAGACCGGACGCACTCCTGCCCAATCTGGGAGGCCAGTCCGGTTTAAATTTGAGTTCCGAGCTGTACAAGGCCGGGG
>Ga0074198_1001608_pt1 | contig 14247 bp, 12 predicted proteins | sample EPASupsiteSAE323_FD_64527 | JGI IMG/M metagenome (GOLD analysis project Ga0074198, IMG submission 64527) | Bioremediated contaminated groundwater from EPA Superfund site, New Mexico - Sample SAE3-23 | ecosystem: Environmental > Aquatic > Deep subsurface > Groundwater > Contaminated ...
TCGATGTAAAAGGAGGATTGTGTTTAGGTTGCCCAAGATTTTCGTACAGACAAAAACCGAGCCGCACCTGTCGACCATCAGTGTCGGCGCTTCGGTGGAGGATGCGGCCGGTTTTTGCAAGGAAAACGGACAGGACAGGTACTCAAAAGTGGGAGTGGTCTTTTCCAAAAATACCGAAGGGGTTGCGGGCCGCGTCATCAGCTCGATGAAAAAAGCCGGCGTTGCTGTTGAGAAAATCTGCATCGACGACGGCGAAAAAAGCAAGGACGTGGAAAACGCGACCAACCTCCTTTTGAAGATGAAGCTTGCAGGCCTGGACCGCCACTCGGCGCTTGTTGCAGTTGGCGGGGGCGTGCTTGGGGACGTGGCCGCATACGCGGCCTCCACATACATGCGCGGCATCCCGGTTGTGCAGGTGCCGACCACGCTTCTTGCGATGGTGGACAGTTCGGTGGGCGGAAAGACCGGGGTGAATCTGGATGGCAAGAACATAGTTGGCACGTTCCACCCCGCTGATGCGGTAATCATTGACTTTTCCACCCTCAAGACGCTTCCCGATGACGAGTACCGCCAGGGCCTGGCTGAAATAGCGAAGGCCGCGTGCATCGGAGACGAAAAGCTGTTCGGGTTCCTCGAAGCCAACGCGGACAAGGTTCTTGCAAGGGACTCTTCCGCGCTTTCGCACGCAGTCGAGGCCGCGCTCAAGGTCAAGGCCAGGATTGTGGAGAAGGACCCGCGCGAGGAGCTTTCGGGCAATTCCGAAAGCTCGCGGATGTTCCTCAACTTCGGCCACACTTTCGCGCACGCAATAGAATCCGAGTCCGGCTACGCCGTCCGGCACGGCGATGCCGTTGCGATGGGCATGGCCGCTGCAGCGCACGCGTCAATCAGCCTTTGCGGTCTTGCGGAAAGCGACGTCCCCCGCATCAAGAAAATGCTTTCGGGCTTGGGGCTTCCAACCACGGTGCCGCAGGACGCCCAGAAGCTCCTTTTGCGCATGAAGTCGGACAAGAAGAGCCGCGCGGGAGAAGTCGCGCTGGTGCTGCTCAAGTCCATAGGCCGGCCGCAGGTTCTCAAGAACGTTTCGGACTCGGCAGTCATTGGCGCGCTCAAGGCCTCATCCGCCTGATTCCGCTTCCAGTTTCCTCTTTTTCCGGGGTAGTAATATATACCCTCGGGGCAACCCTATATTCTGTAGCAGTTTTTCGTGGTTGCCATGTCAAAGAGGCCCGCAAAGGAACCCGTCCAGGCGCCCCAGCCAAAGCAGGGCGGGGTCGAGGCGCGCGGGATTTACGAGCAGAGGTCGTTCTGCAGCGCAGTCTACCCCTCAGGGGAGCGCTACCGCCAGGGCAGCGACTCGCCGCACGAGTTCCTCCCGATAATAAGCAAGGCAAGCGTGGCCTGGATAGACCACTGCACCGAGCACTTCGACAAGGAAGCCTTCGAGGTCGCGACTTCCCTTGGCTTCTCTCCGTCGCTTCTGAACTCCCTCCTCAACGAGTCGATGTCGGGGTACGAGGACTTCGACGACGAGCTCGGCCTGCTTCTCCCGGCGGTGCTTGTCGAGGGCTTCGACGTGGTGACTTCCCCGCTTCTCATCCTTGTACGCAAGAACTTCATGATTACAATCCACGGCGCGGGAGTGAGGCGGTTCGTGCGTCTTCGCCGCTATTCCGACTCGTTCATGCGGAAAATCCCCATCAAGGCAAAGCAGAACGACAAGATAACCCACCTGCTCGTGCGGCTCATCGACGAGAACAACGACCGCAACTTCGACCACCTGCGCGAGATCGAGACGCACGGCGACCACCTGAGCAAGATACTCTCCGACACCAACACGCCTCGTCACATCCTAGGCCCGGAAATCTACAACATGAAGCACGCGCTGATTTCGTACCTGAACGCACTGTGGTCCACGCTTGAGGTAATCAACAACCTGCGCTACGGCGACGCCGAATTGCTCACTGACGATTCAAAACTGCTTCGCAGGATTGGCGGCCTTGCGTCGGACGTGAACGGCCAGATCGGGCTTGCGGAGCACCTTTCCGAAGTTCTCGCCTCCGGGCTCGAGGTCCTGCAGAGCATCTACAACAACCAGCTCCAGATACTCAACAACAAGATGGCCATGGCAGTTGCCTACCTTACAATCCTGGGAACAGCGGTGCTTGTGCCCAACACTATTGCGACCGTGATGTCCAACCCCGTATACAACATGACCCCCGCAGATGCCGGGTGGTACACCGCCCTTATACTGGGCTCAACGGTAATCTCCACCCTGATTGCATACTGGTGGATAAAGAAGAAGGAATGGCTGCCAAAGAGCGTGCAGTAGCCCTTTGCTACTGCTTCCTGCACACGCCCATCGCGTCAGGCGTCTCTTTGTTCGGGAAATAGTCCGTGCACGTGTAGCCGTCGGGGCACCCGAATCCCGCAAACCCGCCGCACTCGCACTCCTGGGCGCACACCGAGGCGCACGACTGGTCCGGCTCAAGGTTCCTGCAGGTTGACGAGCACTCGTTCCAGTTGCCTTTTGCCTTCTCGCACACTTCCTTGGTTATCTGCTCGTTCGGCGTCCCTATGGCCGGCCCGGAGTCAACGCCCGCCTCAAAAGCCACTGCTATGATGATGACAATGATTATCGCGCCTGCGGCAATCAGCACTCCTGTCTTTCCGTCCATAATATCTCACCAGTCGTCGGTTCGCATAAGTGTATTTTCCCGGCGAAATTAAACCTTTGCCAGGAATGCTGGGGGTCTTGCAGCACCGCCGATGCGCAAAGGATAATACCTGCGGCCGCCAAACCCGTTAGGGTGAGCTGGATGGTAAAGGCAGTCTTCACAGCAGAGCAGGCAAAGTCAGTTGGCGAGAAAATAGGCATAGTCTGGGCAAGCAGCCCCTTTGACGTCGAGCAGTTCCGCATGGGCATGGACGTGGAGCTTGAGCACGGCGCGGTTGACTCCCAGACCAACGTCACGAACGACGACCCCGTAATGACCGGCAAGATTTCGCTTGCGCACTTAAAGGAGTTTCCCGACTACTACACGCGGCTGTACAAGATGGAAAAGGAAGCGGACGCGTTCTGGGGAAAGGACTAATCCTGCCTTTTGCTTTTTTTATTTTCCGTTTTCTATTTCGTCTCGAATTCCCTGACGTAGTCGTCGCCATAGGCGACCAGTATCCTCTTCCCGTCAGCGGACATCGCAGTTCCCAGCGCTCCTTTCTGCGTGCTTTCGCTCACCGCGTGCCCGATTGTTGCGAACTTGTCGGCAAGCACCGGGTCGTTGTTTGCAGGCGCGGTGTGCGAAAATATTATGTCGCCGTAGGCGTCCATCACGTCCAGCGTGTTCTGCGGCGCGCCTCCTACTGCAATCCTGCTTCCGTCCGAGCTCATCGAGACCCCGTTGTGGCCCAGCGTCTCGGCGCTGATGTGGCTTCTCCAGAGGATGCTCCCGTTTGAGGCGTCTATGCAGTAGACCCATCCCTGGCCGGTGCCGAACACAAGCTGCCTGCCATCCTGGCTGAGCGCTCCAGAAAGCGCGGTGTGGTCGGGCACGCGGAAGCTCCAGCGCACACTGCCGTTTGCAAAGAACGAAAACACGGTTCTGCCCTTGCCTGATGCGTAGGTGTTGCCTTGGGAATCCAGCTCAAGCAAAAACGGGAACTCGCCAATCCTGTTTTCCCACAATTTCCTGCCCGTCTCCGTCTCAAACAGAGCGACAACCCCGTCGCTTGCGCCGATGACGTAGCGCGAGCCGTCGGCTGAGAACTTCGCGTTGCGAATCCACCCGTAGTCTTCCAAAATCGAGCGCGCAATGGTCCCGTTTCCGGAATCAAGCAGCACAACCGGGTAGCTTTTTCCCGGGTACGTCTCCGGCCCGGTCAGGACGTACCTTCCGTCGTCAGACACCGCGACTTCCCGCCTCATGCCTCCAACCGGGTCGCTTTCATTCCAAATCACGGTCGCGTTTTTCCCAAGGCTGATTGCGTAGACCGTGCCGTTGTGGCACGACACCGCGGCAACTCCTGCGTCCTTTGCAACAGCAAGCCCCCAGCACTCATTTACTGTTGGCTGTGCAAGCAGTTGCTTTCCAGTGCTTGCGTTGAACACGAAGAAGTGCGTTGGCTTGTTCAGCTCCGGCATGTGCTTTGCCTGCACCGCTATTGCGTACTCCCAGTTCCTGTCAGCTGCGACTTTGAAGAAGCCGAACGGCTCGGAGACGTTGGTTTCCCACACGAGGCCATACCCTGCTTGCGTCCCTTGCCTTGCTGAAAGTTTTGCATCAGCTATTGTTTTTTCCCCGCGCCTTGGAGCTATGCCGTCTCTGTAATAGTATTCGAACCCGGTCTTTCTTATTGTCATGAAATAGTCAAGCGACCGGTACGCAAGCGGCTGCGGGCCTAGGAAAGATGCGATGTCGTCAACTCCGATGACTTTCACTGCGTAGTTTCCCTGCGCGTCCGTAGTTGCCCAAAACGACTGCCTTGCGCTGAAAACGTTCAGCTCCACTTTTGCTCCAGGGACTGGCTTTCCTGTTGCCTTGTCCGTGACCTGCCCCTGCACGACTGCCGAGTGGGCAAGCTTTTCTTCCGACTCGCTTCCCCGGTACACTGCCACAGTCGCGGTTTTCCTGTTGGACTTGTCGGGCTTTTGCCAGAAATCAAAAACAAAATCCATCCTGCCCGGCTCGTCGTTGGACGCGTAGAAATGCAGCGTCCTCTCCTCTCCAGCTGCAAGGGTGATTGTTTCGTTCTGGAAGGAAAAGAACTGCCAGCACCAGGGAGGAATCTGGCTTGCAAGCCTTGCGCCAAGCGCCTGGGTTTCCTTGCCGTTGTTCTTTGCAAAAAAGTAGATGTCCGCGCCAAGCGAAAGCGAGTCGTAGGACGCGGCAACCGAGTAGTACGTGATTTCTATGTCGTTAAGCGCAAGCGTCACGTTCTTTCCAGCAACCGGCGGGGTTGGAACGGGTTTTGTCAGGTCCGGTTCGACATTTCCATTTGACGCAGCTGGTTGCTGGACGATGCTTTCGAAAGGGTTCTCCTGCGGCGAACCAGTTGCCTGCATAGGTCCGTCCGGGTTCTGGCCGAAAGGCTGGTTCGTGGCATTCTGGTAGGTGTTGGTGCCTGGGCTGGTGCAGCCTGCAAACAAAAGCGCGACTGCAAGCATCACTGCAAAAAGCGCAAGACTGTTGCCCACGTGTCCCTTACCCGGATTGCATTTGCATTCGGGGTGAATATTAATCCTGTTATGCTGCTGGCCCGCCTGTTTTTTTCGTGCCTTGCGCCTGACAATCCTTTTTATTCCATTTTTACCTTTTTCTTATCGAACACCATGACCCTGATCTCCGTAGTAGTCCCCACGCTCAACGAGGAAAAGAGCCTCCCCGCATTCTTCAAGTCGCTGAAGAAGTGCAGGATGGATGATTACGAAGTCATAATCGTGGACAAGTTCAGCCCGGACAAAACCGCAGAGATTGCGGAGGCAAACGGCGCACGGGTGCTTTCCCGCAAGCTAAGCTTGGGAGACTCGCGCACAGCAGGGCTCAAGGCAGCTAAGGGAAAAATCGTGGCTTCCCTTGACGCCGACTCCATTTTGTGTGACTGCTGGCTTGACATCGTAAAGAAGGACTTCGAGATGATTGAAGGCCTGCAGGCGCTGGGCGGCCCCAGCTACTACGGCAACGCACTCTACGACACGCTCTCGGTTGCCACGCAGTTCCAGAACAACTTCCTCCCGCTCACGGGGTTTGCGTTCATCCCCGGAAACAACTCCGCGTTCGACCGCAAGAACCTCCTCAAGCTCGGCGGTTGGAACGGCAAGTACCAGGAGGAAGTCGACCTCTCCATCAGGCTATTTGAGAGCAAGGCGAAAATCTACTACGACTGGGACTTAAAGCTCAAGCTTTCCGACCGCAGGTTCAAGCAGGTGGGATTTGCGCCAACCGTCTACCAGTGGATAAAGGACAACGTCGACATCGTGATGCGAAAAGAGCGCGACCGTGGCGACTACTCCGCTTGGAGAAAGGAAAAAAAGAAGTGAATTTAAGGCCAAAAGCCGTTGTTGGCGTATATGGCGGACCTTCCGGCGCTGTACAAAAAGACCGCACTTTACTTTGCAGCTGCGCTTGTTACAACCGGGCTGATGCTATTTTTGCCAGCAGGCACCCTGGATTATTGGCAGGCGTGGCTGTTCATCGCAGTTCTTTTCATCCCCGTGCTTCTTGTTGGCGCGTACTTTCTGAAAAACGACCCCGAGTTCCTTGAGCGCAGGCTGAAGCTCAAAGAAAAGGAGAAACAGCAGAAGCGCATAATCGCCGCAAGCCAGCTTATTTTGCTGGTAGCAATCCTGATACCCGGCCTGGACCGCAGGTTCGGCTGGTCTTCCGTCCCTTTTGAGCTGGTGATTTTTGCGGACCTGGTCTTTTTGCTGGGCTACTACCTGACTTTCCTCGTGTTCAAGCAGAACTCCTTTGCAGGCCGCACTGTTGAGATATTCAAAGGGCAAAAGCTTGTGTCAACCGGGCTTTATGCAATAGTCCGGCACCCGATGTATTTCGCGCAGCTTTTGATTTACCTGTCAATCCCCATCGCGCTTGGCTCGTACTGGGCGTTCCCGCTTTTCCTTTCGATGCCCGTAGTGTTGGCCTACAGGCTGTTGGACGAAGAACGAGTGCTTTTGAAAGGGTTGCCGGGGTACAAGGCGTACTGCAAGCGAACGCCCTACAGGCTGATTCCGTACGTCTGGTAATCCTTCACGCAGAATTCAAAAAATGAGTGCAGGGAGAGGGATTTGAACCCACGAACCCCTAAGGGAAAGGATCTTGAGTCCTTCGCATTTGACCAGGCTTTGCTATCCCTGCGTTTTAGTGAATTATACTTATCTTGCCTAAGCCTAAAAAGGCAGGTGGGTTTCTTCCCGCCCGGCCAAGGTTAACTTTAAAAATCCGACCTTGGTATTGTGATGCGTTACCTTCCCCAAGGTAGAGTGCCTATTGGGCACACGGCAGTTCAACCCCCTAAAGAGAGTGGCAGAGTGAAAAAGAAATCAGGCAAGTCAAAAAAGCCTGCACGGCACGCCAAGAAGGCGCCTAAGCGGGCGGCAAAGAAGAAGTCCAAGGCGGTAAAGAAGTCCTTCAAGAAATCCAGGAAGGCAGTGGCAAGGAAAGCCGCGCCAAGGAAGGCCTTCAAGAAGGCGGCAAAAAAAGTCGCAAAGAAGGCAGTACGGAAGGCCAAGGTCGTTGCCCGCAGGCGCGAGCGCGTAGAGAAACGGCCCATGTTCGAGGAAGAGTGGTCCGACGAGTGGGAGGACGACGACTCGGACTTCTCCGAAGACGAGTAAACCAAGAGTCCCAGACCGGCGTTGCAGCGGAAAAGCTGCCCAGTCCTTTTTTTATTCCCTTACAAGCCTCTAGTGTTTGTTTCAAGAGTGCATCCAAATGAAGATAGCCATTACCGGAGACTTCCACCTCGGTTTCAACGAGGATGCCCTTGCGCAGGCAAAAAACGCGCTGGATGCGTGCAGGGATGCGGATGCCATAATCATAGCCGGAGACATCTTCGACTCGCGCATCCCGCGCCAGGAGACCCTCAACGAGGCCCTCCAGCTGTTCTCGCAGGCAGCGGAATCGATGAAGTCCGACGCGACAATCTATGAGATGGATGCTGACGGGGTAATCACCGGGCTTCCCAATTACCCTCCAATACTTGCGATTGCTGGAACGCACGAGCGGCGCTCCAAGGGCCTTGCAAACCCAATTCACCTGCTTGATTCCGCGCTTTGCGCAGTTAACGTGCACGGCAGGAGGATTTGCGTGCAAAAGGGCGACGAGCAGGCGTGCTTCCAGGCAATGGCCGGAGTGCCGGAGGAGTTCTCAAGGCAAGTAATCAAGAAGATGGAATTCAAGCCGGTCAAGGGCGCGTTCAACGTTTTCATTTTCCACCAGTCCCTTGCCGAGGCGATGCCGTTTGGCGAGGCGCTTTGCAGCCAGGACCTGCCTGATGGCTTTGACTTGTACGTGGATGGCCACATCCACTGGATGGCCGAGTTGGTCGAAGGCAAGAAGCGCATCTTCATTCCCGGCAGCACCGTGGTAACGCAGATGCGAAAGAACGAGATGCGAAAAAAGCAGGTCATAATCTTTGACACGCAAACCGGGACTTACGAGTCCCGCACATTCGCCACGCGGCCCTTCCTTTACCGCGACATCGTCTTTGAAAACCCGGTGACAAGCGCAGAAGTTGTAGCGCAAGTCGATGCTACGCTTACCGAAATGCTTTCTCCTGTTTTTGCGCAAACGCCTGTTGTCAAGCTCAAGCTGATTGGCAAGCTTGCAAACGGCCTGGAATCCAAGGATTTGGACCTTTCTGCAATGACCAAGCGCTATGCGGACCGCGCGATGCTCCACATTGACCGCGACTTTGAACGGAAGGACTCGCAAAAGGCTGATGCGGAGGAGTTGCAGAAGGCAAGAAGCGACCCGCGCGGAGTGCGCGAAATTTCGGTCTCGCTTTTTGTCGAGGCGCTCAAGCGTCGCGACATGGAAATCACGCCCGCACAGGCCGAGGAATTGCTTGATGCCCTTTGCGAGGAGGATGCGGCTAGGGCCGCCCAACTAATTTAGCAGAAACAGCACGCGTTTCCTATTTTCTAGAGAAGCCCAAGCATCGCAGCCATCGTCCTTGCCGCGCGCCGGGGGTCGTTGAACTCGGCAATCCCGTGCTCCACCAGAAGCTTCGAGCCCGGCCGGGTGAATCGTCCGCCCATGAACACGCAGCATACTGGCTTGTCGGGGAACTTCTTCTTGGCCTCAATCACGATTTTTGCATCCTCAACAGTGTCCGTCATCGTCTGCAAAGTCTGGATGACAATGACCGCTCCGATGTACTCGGTTGACATCAAAGTGTCAACTGCGGCCTTGTAGCGTTCAGGCAGCGCGTCGCCAACAAGGTCAAGCGGGTTTCTTCGGGAATATGCCTTGTGCATTCCCTTGCTTTCAAGCGTTGCAAGCGTGTCCGCAGTAAGCTCTGCAAGCTTTATCCCGTTCTCCTCGCAGTAGTCCGCGCAAAGCACTCCCGCGCCTCCGCCGTTTGTGACTATGGCGACGCTGTTGTGCGTGCTCCTCTTCTGGTTCGCAAGCGCACCTGCGAATTCGAACATTTCCTCGAAGTCATTTGCAAGGACAACCCCGCACTGTTTGCAAGCTGCCTTCCACACGCGGTAAGACCCGACTAGCGAGCCGGTGTGCGCTCCAGCGGATTTGATTCCAGCAGCGCCGCGTCCTGCCTTGAGTAGGACGATTGGTTTTGTCCTGGAGACGCGTTTGCACACTTCCATGAACCTGCGGCCGTCCTTCAGCCCTTCCAGGTAAACCGCGATTGCCTTGGTGTGCGGGTCGGTCTCGCACCACTCTATGAAGTCCGTGGTGTCAAGCTGCGCGGAGTTACCAACGCTCACAAGCAGGCTGAACTTGAACCTGTTCTCGATTGCCCAGTCTATGACGCTGTCTGAAAGAGCGCCGCTTTGGGAGATGAACGCGACCTCGCCGTCCCTTGGGGCGGCAAGAGCAAAAGATGCGTTCAGGGATTCGGGCGGCCTGATTATTCCAAGGCAGTTGGGGCCCAGTATGGCCATCCCGTACTTGTCCGCCTCAACAACAAGCTGCTCCTGCAATAGCCTTCCCTGCGCTCCGATTTCGGCAAAACCTGCAGTTGTTATCACAAGGGCTTTGACTTTTTTCTGGCCGCACTCGCGCACCACCTGCAACACCGCAGCTGCGGGCACGCAGAGCACCGCAAGGTCGACTTCCCCGGGAATGTCGTGCACGCTTGCGTAGCATTTCTTCCCAAGCACGTCTGCGTGGTGCGGGTTCACCGGATACACTTTTCCCGGAAACGGCCGCGCTCCGCCGACTTCAAACACCGAGCCGTAAAGCAGGCTCTTGAGAACTCCTTGGCCGACTGACGCCGGGTCAGTTGAGGCGCCGATTACCGCAACTGAGGAGGGCTTGACAAGCTGGTCGATGCGGGTCCTGTCAAAAGCCATAATCATCGTCCCTTCTGTTCAAGCAGTATGCGCGCATCAACCGCATAACAGCCGTCCGCAGTTGCAATCACCGGATTCATGTCCATCTCGGTTATCTGGGGGTTCTCCTCGACCATCCTTGATGCGTTGACAAGAAGCCTGGCAGTCGCGTCCAGGTTTGCGCGTATCCCTCGGAAGCCGTCGCGTGAAAAGAATGCCGCAGCCTTGGTCTCCAAAAGCATCGCCTTGGCGTGTTCAATGTCCAGCGGGCACACACGGACTGAGAAATCCCTTGTCAGCTCGACGTACACTCCGCCCATTCCAAACATTATGGTCTGGCCGAACACGTCGTCTTTTTTGGAGCCGACTATGAACTCGACGCCCTTGGCCTGTTCCTGTATCACGAAGCACTCGAGGGGAGTGCCGCGGCTCCGTTCGGCAAGCGTGGTGAATGCGTTCTTTGCCTCCTTTGCCGTGTGCAGCCCGGTGATGACGAGGCTTTTTTCGGTCTTGTGGCCAGCGTCAACGGGAATTGCCTTCACAACGAGCGGGTAGCGCATCCTGTCCGCAATCGCGTAGTCGAACTGCTCTGCATTGCGCACCAGCACTTGCACAGGAGTCTCGATGCCGTAGGCTTCAAGGAGCGAAAGCGACTGCTTGTACCCAAGGGCTGTTGCCATAAATCGTCCCATGCATTACTTTTTCCGCGTAAAAAAGCCTGCCGGAACGGCAAACGCGGTCGCGCGGAGGGCAGGCGGGTTGTCCGCAAAGTCCTGCGTCGATTACTGCATAGTTGCCAGGGGCCCATTCCATTCATTTTTATTTTTGCATTCCTTTCAGTATGTGGATTTGATACACTTTGAAACTTGAATTCTTGGGCGCAGCTAAGGAAGTCGGCCGCAGCTGCGTGCGCGTAAGCACCGGCGAGCTTGAAATACTCCTTGATGCGGGCATAAAGTTTGCAGGAAGAAACACCGCCTACCCAGAGCCCGAGCCAACGCACGCGGACGCGGTGGTGGTGTCGCACTGCCACCTCGACCACTCCGGGTTCCTTCCGAGGTTCTTCTCGTCAAACAACCGCAAGACGCCATACATGTGCACGCCTCCAACAGAGCCGCTGGTCAACTTCCTGTTGCAGGACACAATCAAGATTATGGAGTCAAAGAAGCAGAAACCGTACTTTGGGGAGCGCGACCTGCGCAACCTCCCGCGCTTCTGCCACCCTATGGCCTACCGCAGGCCGTACGAGTTCTTCGACGGAACACAGCTTGAGCTTTTGGACGCTGGCCACGTGCTTGGCAGCGCGCAGGCGCTGTTGCGGCCCAAGGGAAACGAAAAGCCGCTGTTGTACTCAGGAGACATCAAGCTCACCCAGAGCAAGATGCACCTTGGCGCGGACATTCCATCCGACGAAATCGGCACTCTCCTTGTGGAGAGCACCTATGCGCTTCGCGAGCACCCCGACAGGCCGACGCTTGAGCGGCAGTTCTGCGCCGACCTGAAGAACGCGCTTGCGGACGGGTATTCCGTCCTCGTGCCCACGTTTGCGGTCGGACGCACGCAGGAGATGCTGATGATACTGCGCGACAACAACGTCCGCGCCCAGATTTACCTTGACGGCATGGCCCAGTCGGCGACCCAGCTTGCGATGGACTACTCGTCCTACATGCGCGACGCGCGCTCGTTCCGCGAGGCGGTCAAGATGGTGCACTTCGTCTCCGAGGCCAAGCGCAAAAGAATCGGCGAGAACTCGCCCTGCATCATAGTCGCAACCGCGGGAATGCTCGAGGGCGGCCCGATACTTTCGTACATAAAGCGCCTGTCAAAGACCGGCAAGCTCAAGATATTCCTCACCGGGTTCCAGGTGCCCGGCACCAACGGCCGCAAGCTGGTTGAGACCGGCGTGATGCGAATCGACGGCAAGCCGTTCAAGGTAAATGCCGAAGTGCGCACCTACGACTTCTCGGCCCACGCTGGCCGCGACGAGCTTTTCGACTACGTCGAGCAAATCAACCCCGAAAGGGTGTTCTGCATGCACGGGGAGGCGGAGTCGTGCTTTACGTTTGCCGAGCAGCTCAAGCAGCGCGGTTTCGACGCAATCGCGCCCGAGCCGGGCAGCGTGCACGAAATCTGACGTGCTTTCCTCGCTTTTTGCGGTGCTCCTGCACACCTTAAAAGCGCCAAAATCGCACATTATTGCACTATACCGTATCTCCGGGGTTATTGCAAATGCGCGTAGGGTTCTTTTCAGACACTTACTATCCAAATGTCGACGGCGTGGTCACCTCGATGATGACCTATCGCCGCGAGCTTGAGCGACGCGGCGACAAGGTGTACATCTTCGCATCCAAGCCTTCGGGCGCGGACACTTCGGACAAGTCCGTCTTCTTCTACGATTCCGTGGCGTTCCCGCCCTACCCGCAGTACCGTCTTGCAATATTTCCTTACATGCTCACTTCCAAAGCGAGGCGGGCAAGGCTTGACGTCATCCACAGCCACGCAATAACCACGATGGGCCTTGCGTCAATAAAGGCGGCGCGCGACCTGAAGCTTCCCCTTGTCGGCACGTTCCACACAATGGTCCCGATTGCGGCGAAGTATTACACTCGCAAGAACCCGGTTGCGCGCTTTCTTGCGGACAAGCTCCTCTGGGGCTCGATAAAGACATTCTACAAGCCGTTCCAGCTTGTCACCGCTCCGACTAAGGTAATCTGCGACATTTTGGAGTCGCAGGGAATAGAGAAGACTTTCAGAGTGCCAAACGGCGTGGACACCGAACGGTTCAGCCCAAAAGTCGACCCGATGCCTGTTCGCAAGATACTCGGCATCAAGCCCGGCGAGAGGGTCATAATGTCCGCCGGCCGCGTGAGCTTTGAAAAGAACATCAATGTGATCGTCCGCGCGTGCAAGGAGCTTGAAAAGGACGGCGAGGACTTCCGATTAGTGATTACCGGCGACGGGCCCGCGTTCGGCTCGGTTAAAAAGCTCGTGTCCGAACTCGGCCTTTCCGACCGAACGGTGATGCCGGGTTTCTGCAGGCCGTACGAGCTCCCGTTCTACTATGCCGCTGCCGACGTGTTCGTGTCTGCATCCACGTTCGAGACCCAGGGCCTTGCGATGCTTGAGGCGATGTCCTGCGGAAAGCCAGTTGTGGGCGCAAACAGCCTAGCAATACCCGAGACCGTGCAGGACAACTACAACGGCTACCTGTTCGACCCGCACAACCATTTCAGCTGCGCAACCAAGCTTTCTGCGGCAATCAACGCCTCGCCTGCGCGGCGTGCCGCGCTTTCCAAGGCCGCGCGCAGGACCGCCGAGGGGCTCTCGATAGAAAAGAGCACCGACCGGCTCCTTGAGGCGTATTCGCTGGTGATGAAGTAATTATGGCTCGGAAGACGCACGCGCTGGAACCCGGCAACTGGAAACAAAGGGACACCAGCCAGCGCTTCCTGTGGATGTCCGCGCCGTTCTGGCTCGGCCTCCTTGTAGCACTTGCGTATTCGCCCGCGATGCCCTTTTTTCACTCCGCAGTCGGCATACTGACCGAGGGCAACTCGACTGCGAAGGCAGTGCTTTTCGTGGCGTTCATCGCAATCTGCCTTTCCGTGCGCGCGTTCGCCGAAAGGATTCCTTTTTTGAACAGGCTTCCCAAGCGCAGCCTGGACGTTTTCCTTGCGCTTGCGGCAGTGTCGATGGCCTACGGCCTTCTGCTTCACGTGGCGTTCTTCTCAAGCTACGCAGGTGCCGACGCGAACTCCTTCGTCTCGCACGTGACGCAGTGCGGCGACTCGTGGTGCTGGGAAGGCACCTACCTGCAGCACAGCCACGTGGCAAAGTCCGCGGTGTATTTCGTGGAAAAGACCGTGGGGCTGTCGGTTGGTTCGCAGTCCGACAACGGCGAGCCGCTCTACCAGGTGTTCCCGCAGGCAGACCTCTTTGCGCTGGTCACCCTTGCAATATCCGGCCTCCTGCTTGTCTTCGGGGTGCTTTCCGCGCTCAGGCAGGACGACGCCCTCGACTGCCTCCTGGTGTCCTGCGCAACGGCATTGTTCTTCATAGCGTCAGTTGACGGCGGCCTGTTCTCGCAGACCGGGATAAACGCATGCGTGTTCGCCTGCGTCTTTCTTTTGCGCGGGCAGAGGCAGTTGCACGCCGAGCTGAGGTTCCTGGTCCCCGTTGCAGTTGGCGCACTCATTGTCGTGCTTCCCAACCTGCTCTTCGGCACCTAC
>Ga0074198_1001609_pt1 | contig 14244 bp, 13 predicted proteins | sample EPASupsiteSAE323_FD_64527 | JGI IMG/M metagenome (GOLD analysis project Ga0074198, IMG submission 64527) | Bioremediated contaminated groundwater from EPA Superfund site, New Mexico - Sample SAE3-23 | ecosystem: Environmental > Aquatic > Deep subsurface > Groundwater > Contaminated ...
CGCCACTTTGGCCAATATCGAAGCAGCCATGATTGCGGGAATGAGCGCATCGCCCGATACCACCGCCACGGCCGGCCTGCCCAGATCGGGCAGGCGATTACCATCCACATAGACGAAGGCCGGCGCAACGCCCATGGCCAAATAAGCCCGGCGCATCGCGAGCAGACTCGCTCCGAGAATGTTGAACTCGCCGATTTCCTCGTGCGTCGCCCAGGCTACCGCCCAGAAAGGCGCATGCGCCGTAATCTCGATCCAGGCGGCTTCGCGCTTCGCGGCGCTCAAGACTTTTGAATCGGCCAGGATTCCGACGGGAAAATCGTCGGACAGAATCACTGCCGCAGCGGCCACCGGCCCCGCCAGAGGGCCCCGCCCCGCCTCATCGATACCGCAGACGCCGGAACCGACAGGAAAGCGGCCGGCGAAATCCCGTTCATGCAGGACTGACTCACGCATGGCGCCACTCGTCCGATCTATAGCCATCGATGACAGCGAATCCCGCTTTTTCGTATACCGTGATCGCGGACTTGTTGCCGGAGCGTACATAGAGAGCGATATCCCTGCCCTGCGCGCTCAAACCTGCCACAAGAGCACCCACCATGGCTGTGCCGAGCCCTGCATTCCTGAACTCGGGGCGAACGAATATCCCTCCCAACTGGTCGCACCGTAAGCCTCGCGCATTCGTATTCGCCTTGCCGGCAGGTTTTCCGCCACATAACCCGATTACGATTTCCTGCCGTCCGAGAAGGCGTCTGACCCGGATCGCCGCTCCCGAGGGATCGGTGTGCAGAGATCCGTACACTTACTCCGCTTCGTATTCTTCCTGAAGTCGGGACAGGGCCCGAAAACCCCGCCGTTCGGCCTTGCGGATCAGGAAGCCCTGCGGAGTTGGCGGCAAGGCAAGAGATGTGCCGGACGGAACGGATGTGTCGAAAGGAACAGCCATGCCGGATGGAGTCCCGGCGGGACGGAACATGAGGAGGTATTCCCTCGTCTCAAGCCGTTCGCCTGCGGAAGCGCATTCAAAGCGTTCCACATCGCCGGCTTTGCCGGAAATCTGATGGATTCTGCGAGCGCCGTCATCGACGCCATCGAGGAGAGCCGGAAGTCCGTCGTCGCTTGCGCCGGAATCGGGCAGCAGCAGGTAGATCGAACCCTGACCCCGGACGAGCATGGCGCCGTCGGTATCGCGATCCTCCGACTCATGTAAAAAAAGAATGCCTTTCGCGCCGGCAGTACGCAGTCCCACGGCAGTACGTGTTTCCACGACAGGAGCGGCAAGAAACGAAGGTCGCAGGGAGTGTTCCGCCAGAGCGACGCAATGGCGTTCCGCCTTCCCGAGAAAAGCCGTGAATCCCGGCAAATCGGTGCTGACCGCGTAACGCCAGCCGGTCATGGCGAAAAGCCGGCCAAAGGAACGCGCCCATACGCCTTTGTCTTTCCGGAAAGGACATCTATTCCGGCGCGGATACTGAAACCCGCATGGCTGTACACCGCTACCGCCGCCTCTGCCCAGACGGCTCCTTTTACATGTACCGGCGACAGTACCGACAGGATCGCCACCTTCGCCCCGGCCGTTTTTGCGGCTTGCGCGAATTGCAGCCCCGCGCGATTGGCCACACAGACGACTACCGCATCGTATTTGGCGGCTTCCCGGCTGAAAACCGCCAGTTCCCCTGGCAGGGCTTCCTCTGCGGGAAGGTATGAAAAACGCATTTCCGCGGCGCCCGGCCAGGCCGCTTTGGCCGCATCCAGAAAATCGCCGAAAGGACCGGCCACCAGTGTTTTGCCCGACGGCTTGAAAGGCAGGCGATCGGCGCCCGTCAGAATCGTGGCACTTCTGTAGGCCAGAGCGCGGAAAAATTCGGCCGCGCCCGGAGCGGGAAGGTTTTTCTCCGCCGACACGGACTTCGGAACGAGCGCCTCGCGCCCAAGAGGCTTGAGCCTGTCTATTTTCAAGGCGACGACCCGCCGGGCCGATTCGCGGACGCGAGCACTGAATTCCGGATCGCTGCGCATGGCTTCGGTCAGCGTTTTCCAGACGGCACCGTCGACCACAGGCGCCGTCGAGAGTACCAGCATGTCGTTTCCGGCGAGAATCGCCTTCCGGCATGCTTCCGCGACTCCGGAATCACCCGAAACTCCATACATATACATGTCGTCGGTAACGGCTACACCACCAAACCCCAGTTTTTCGCGCAGAATATCCGTCATGAAGCTGCGCGAAAGGCTGGCGGGCTCGTCCGAACCGGTCACTTCGGGAAAAGCGATATGGCCGCTCATCACCGCCTGGAGCCCTTCGGCGATCATCATCCGGTACGGCACCAGCTCGCGGTCGAGAAGAGTTGCGAGATCGGCCCGGATGAGCGGCAGACTTCCGTGCGAATCGAGTTCCGTATCGCCATGGCCGGGAAAATGCTTTGCCGTGGCGATCACGCCGGAGTCCCCGAGCCCCTTTGCGTAGGCGCTGCCGAGCACTGCGGCTGTCATGGGATCATCGGAAAAAGCTCTTGGCCCGATGATGGTGCTGTCGGGCCGGGTCGCCAGATCGACGACGGGCGCGAAATTCATGGTGATGCCGAGCGTCAGCAGTTCACGACCGATATAGAGGCCGCTCATGTAGGCGTCGTACGGAATGCCCGACGCCCCGATAGCCATGTTTCCGGGAGATTCGGAAGTCCGACCCTTGACGTGACGGATCCAGCCGCCCTCCTGGTCGGTGGCGACGAGAGCGGGAATGCCCTGGCCGCGCGCAAGCGACGCTTCCTGAAGGGCTGCGATCGCGGCGGCCAGCCGCGTCGTATCCTCGGCGTTCCAGCCGAAAATCTTCACGCCACCGATCCCGCGGGCACGTATCCATTCCAGGAGCTCAGGCTGCGGGTAAGCGCCTTCGTACCCCACCATCAGGAGCTGGGAAAGCGCTTCCTCATCGGACATCGCCTCTACCAGGCCCGAGGCGAGCGCCGCCGCTTCGGCCGCCCTTTTCGCCTTCGGCAGAGCCGAAACGTCGGGAATGGACTGGAAAGTCGGCTCGTCCCTGCCTGCCGCCGCCAGGGGAAACGCCGCAAGCGTCAGAAAGGCGATCGCGGCGAGGGAGGCGGAAACATTCTTCACGATGCGGCGAAAATCAGGCGTAAGCCGCACCTCTCAGCTCGTCGATGTAGGCCGAGGCCGAATGTGCGGCAACGGCTCCTTCCGCGCAGGCGGTCACCACCTGGCGGAACACCGAGACCCGGACGTCGCCCGCGGCGAAAAGCCCGGGGATATTGGTAGCCATGTGCTCGTCGGTGTGCATGGATCCGGATTCGTCCTTGATGCAATCGGGGACCAGGGCGGTCTGCGGATCGGACCCCACAAACACGAAGACTGCGTCCATGCCGAGTTCGCTTTCCTTGCCCGTTTTCGCATCGGCGATGATCACCGATTCGACCTTTTTGCCGCCTCTGATTTCCTTTACGAGCGTATTGAAGCGTACTTCGATCTTCGGATTGCGCAGCACGCGCTGGGCGAGCGATTTCTGCGCACGGAACCGGTCGCGGCGATGCACCATGATCACTTTGTCCGTCAGGTTGGCGAGGTACATCACTTCGTCGCAGGCCGTGTCGCCGCCGCCCACGACAAGGATTCGTTTCCCCTTGAAGAAAGGACCGTCGCAGGTTGCGCAATATGAAACGCCCCGACCGGAAAACTCCGCTTCGCCCGGCACGCCAAGGTAGCGGTGTTTCGCTCCCGAGGCGAGAATCACCGCGGAGGCTTCCAGCGGGCCTTCGGTGGTTTCGAGTAGGAAGCGCGTGCCTTCTTTTTTGAGCGTGGAAACGGTGGCGGACAAAAATTCGGCGCCGAAACGTTCGGCCTGTATCCGCATTCCTTCGGAGAAGTCGTATCCGGAGATAGGTTCCGGGATGCCGGGATAGTTTTCGAGCCTGTCGATCAGAAGGGCCTGCCCTCCCGGCGCCATTTCTTCGACCACGAGAGTGCGAAGATTGGCTCTGGCTCCATATTGTGCCGCCGAAAGTCCGGCGGCGCCGCCGCCTATTATGATGAGATCGAATGCTTTATCCACTCTCTTTCCTCCGGATTCAAGATAATCGAGTTGGGGCGCTTCGTCATCCTCGATTCGTCATCCTCGAAATGAAGCTCTGTCGGCGGGAATCCGGACGGCGACGCTACTGCCGGCGCCGCTGCTGCCGGCGCCACTTCGCCGTTCAAGGCTCGCGCCGATACCCTTCGCGAGCGCATCGACGATGTCCGAACCGAGTCCCTTTTTCGCCCTGGAGGTTCCGGCATCCAGGCCGATGCCGTCGTCCGAGACTTCGAGGACCCACCCTTCCTGCCCGCCCTGTGCGGCTTGTGCACTATGTGCGCCCTGTATGCCCAGTGCGCCCTGTGCGGCCGCGAAACGCAGCAGGATGGATCCGCTCCTCTGTCCGGGAAAAGCGTGGCGATATGCGTTGGAAACGAGTTCGTTCGTAATGAGGGCGAGGCTGGACAGAGTTTCGACTCCGATCCATGCGGGGACCGCTTCAACTCTCAGGCGAATGGGCTTGCCCAACAGGCCGTAACTTTCTTCCAGATAGCGCCCGAAGCGGCCGAAATATTCGTCAGCCCGCACACCATCGAGATTTTCGGTTTGATAGATCGCTTCGTGGGCCATGGCCATGGCCTCCACCTGCGTCTGCATGGCCCGTAGCCCGGCTTTTCCGTCCGGACTGTCAGTCTCCATTTCGCGCAGATGCGCGAGGCTTGCCACAACCTGCAGGTTGTTTTTGACCCTGTGGTGCAGTTCCCGCAACAGGAGTTCCTTGGCTGCCAGGCTTTCCTCGAGGCTTTTCCTGTATTTCCGGTCGGCGGTGACGTCCCTGATGACACCCATGGTCACCGGACCGCCGAATGCCGAACCGGGCCGAACCACAGGAACCGGATCGGATTCACCATACGCATTAACCGAACCGTAGCGCATTTCCCCTCCGCCCTTGGGAAGGAGGCGGACTTCAAGATCGCGCGTCATCCGATCGCCCGATCGGCGTTCGTCGAAAAGCTTGGGCGGTACCGGCGCGGCCAATTCGCCGGACCGTATCCGGCCGAGGACTTCACGGCGCGAGACCTTCTCTCTGTCTTCCGGATGGAGAATCTCCACGAAATGCCTGCCGAGGAGTTCTTCAGGTTCGTATCCGATGGAACGGACCGCGGCGTTCAGGAATACAAAATGCCCCTCCTCGTCCAGTGCATATACGATGTCGGGCAGCGCGTCGAGCAGAGTCCGCAACCGTACTTCGTAACCGGGTACGTCATGGCCGGTTCCCATCGCCTTCTCGGTTTCCATCGACTCAATAGTAGGGGGCTCCGATGCCGCGGTCAAGGCGACCAGGACCTTGCGAATCCCGCGGCGCGGGGGGCGCGGTCAGCTCGAAGGAAGACATCAGGACCGCCCCCGCTTACTGACCCGGCAATTGAAAAACTATTGAAGCGTCTGGAATGGGCCGCTACGGCTAAGCCCATTCCAGACGAAATGGTTTCTTTTCAATTGCCGGGTCAGTACCCCTTCATCAGGACCGCGGTTATACTTGCCGAGTGAAATTCAGCTATCATACGCACTGTGAATTCTGCGACGGAAAAGCCGATGCCTCGTCCATGGCCGCAGCCGCCCATGCGGCCGGCTACAGTATTCTCGGTTTTTCCTCGCACGCGCCCCTTCCCTTTACCACAAAGTGGAACATGCCCGGGGCCAGGCTCGAAGAATACGCACGCATTATCCGCGCTCTCGCCGCCGCATGGAAACCCGAGGGGCTGGAAATCCTTCTCGGGCTGGAAGCCGACTGGATCGAAGATGTCTGTGCACCCGGGAACGGTCTTTTTGCCTCGATCAGTCCCGATTTCCTGATCGGATCGGTGCATTATATAAAACTCGGCGGAAACGAAATCTTCACGGTCGATGAATCCGAATCCGCCTTCGACGCCCATCTGGCCGCGGCCTCGGGCGGAGACGCCGAACCAGCCTGGAGAGAGTACTATCACAATCTCCGTGCTCTGATCGAATCGGGCGGCTTCGATATTCTCGGGCATTTCGATCTGGTACGGAAAAACAACCGCAATGGCCGGCTTTTCGACGAAGAATCGACTGCCTACAGGGATGAAGCCTTCGCATCGATCGAACTCGCCGCGAAAAAGAATGTCGTGGTCGAAATCAATACGGGCGGCGTGGCGCGCCGCAAAGTGGACACGCCCTACCCTTCGCTCACGCTGCTCAACTACATGAGGGAATCGGGAGTCCGGATCACGCTGGGGGACGACGCGCATGCGCCCGGCCACATAGGTGCTTTCAACGGACTGGCGCGCGAACATGCGGGAGCTGCCGGCTACAGGTCGCTTTGGTACCTGGACGGAACGCACGAATGGAAAGAGGTCGGTATCGAAGACGTCTGAGAAGTACCGCTAGCGGTTGCGCCGCTCCTCGCCTTTCTGGCATTCGATGCAGAGAACGGCGTAGGGAATGGCGGTCAGGCGCTCGGAGGGTATTTTTTTGCCGCACTTCATGCAGGAGCCGTAGCGCCCCTGGTTGATGCGGGAAAGAGCCGCATCTATGGCACGCAGGCGTTTCAGGTCCTGGGACCCGAGCGCTTCGATCATTTTCCGGTCGATATCATCGGAAGCGACATCGGCGAAATCCTTGGGGTCCATCTCGGCGACGATAGCCCGGAAATCGGCGTTCGTAGCCGCGAGTGTGTCGAGTATTTCGCGCTTCTGTGCGACCAGAAGACTCCACATTTGCTCGTTGAAGCTCTTTTCCATATTCCTTCCTCCGGACGCCGCGAGCCGCGGATGATCGTTACCGACAGGAGAGGCAAGATGCTATGAAACCGTCGGAAAGTCAAGACACATTTCAGGATCTCCGCCCGTGGTTGACATTCGCCACGGCCGACCATACTATTTCATCCGCTGTAAAGGCGCAAGCAAGGAGAAAACGTGGCGAAAGAAGAAGCCATCGAAGTCGAAGGCATAGTCCGGGAATCACTTCCCAATACGATGTTCCGGGTTGAACTCCCGCAGGGACACATCATTCTCGCGCATCTTTCCGGAAAAATGCGCAAGCACTATATCCGCATCGTTCCCGGCGACAAGGTCAAAGTAGGACTTTCCCCCTACGATCTTTCCCGCGGCCGGATCATCTACCGCGAAAAATAACCGGGTTTTCTGATCGCAACCCAGGTGGCTCCACGACCCCCCTGGTCGCGCCCGGCATAACCGAAACTGCCCGCCAAGTCCGAACTCTCGAGCACACGACGCACCACTCCTCCCAACACCTGATCGCCCGGGGAGTGGTTTCCCTTTCCGTGAATGATCAGAATCTTGTCGAATCCCCTGGATACGGCCGAGACCAGGAAAGCCCGCAATGCGTTTTCCGCGTCCCGGCCGTTCATGCCGTGCAGATCGATGCTGTCCTGGGGTGTCATCCTGCGGATGCGATCCGATTCGGCGATCCGGCCGGAGCGATCCTGCGAACCGGAATCCTTTCCGTCCGGGTTGCGATCCGCGCTGTCTTTATCCTCCACACCGTGCAGGTCGAGCCAGCGGGAGAGCGCCTTTTTTGCCGCCGCTTCGGCAACAGCCGCGGCACTAGCCGCGGTTTGCGCCGCGGCTGTTGCCGAAGGTCGCGCCCCGGTGGACACTGGAGTGGATTTACCGATGGACGCTGGAGCGGACGCATCTGCCTTCGCCGAGGGCTTCAGGGGTTTTTTCGACACTGATTTCGCGGCGTTTTTCGCCGCGCGCGCTTCGCGCTTTTTAAGCGCTTCCCAGTCGTCCAGAATGTCGCCGAAATCCATGAGCGCTCCGTTCCGCAAATGTACCCGAATAGGCGAACAAGGTCAAAGCGCCGACTCCCGGCGCGGACCCGAATAACCGGGCCGGTTCACGCAGGTGCGCGCGAGCGGACCGTCTTGCTGGAGTGCAAAAATCAAATTATCTTTAATAGAGGCTTTTTTCAAAAGTCGGAAGACTTTTGAAAAAGCTATCAGAACTTGCGGCATTTGCGCACGGGTTCGTAGAAACCGGAGCAAATGCGAGTCAATTTCAAAAGTAACCGACTTTTGAAATTGACTCTATGCTTCGGAGATACGATGCAGAATTCCCGCCGATATACGCCGACGAACAGCAAGATATTCACCTGGCTGGTGCGCAACACCTATGGGCGGATCATCCGCGGCCTGTACAACGCCAAAAGCCCCGGCAAAGCCCTTGCCGAAAGCCTCAAGCCTCCCTATGTGCTCGTTTCCAATCATGCAATGCTGCTCGATCCCCTCATGATAAATGCTTTCGTGCCGCAGCCCATCCATTGGGTCGCCTCGGACGGCAACATGCGGACCCCCATCATGAGATTCCTTCTGATCAAACTCGTCGGTTCGATACCAAAGTCGAAGGCTATCCCCGACATCAAGACGGTAAACTGGATAGTCAACATCATCAGGAAAAAAAAGGGTGTCGTGGGCTTCTTTCCCGAAGGCCAGACCTCCTGGAATGGGTCGAACATTTCCGCCTATGGATCGACCGCCAAGCTCATCAAACTCCTGAAAGTCCCCGTGCTCGGGGTGGTCATCAAGGGTGGCTATCTGTCCAAACCCCGCTGGTCCTATGTCAGGCGCAAAGGGAGGCTGGAACTCGATTTCCGCGTCATTTTCGCTCCCGAAGAACTGAAGACGCTGACCATACCGGAGATCGACCGCAGGCTGAATATCGAAATCACGCATGACGACCCGCTCTGGGCGAACTCACTCGGGTTGCGGTTCACCAATCCCCGCCGGGCCGAAAAACTCGAACTGGCGCTGTTCGTCTGCCCTTCCTGCGGAAAAATCGCTACGCTCCACAGCGAGGGGACTGTGCTAGCCTGCCGCGAATGCGGCATGTCGGCGGAGTTCGGCGAAGACGCCCATTTCCGTTTCTCGGGCGGAGGCCTGCCTATGGAATCCTGGGTCGCCGCCGGATCGGCATCGCCCGAACACTTTTTCGACAGAATCATCGACTGGGACCGTTGGCAGGAAAGCTTCCTGAAGATGACGCTTAATAAGGAAATGGAAAGCGATTCCCCTGAAGCGCAGCCTGCCGGGGCTGTGGCCGAACCGTTCATGGTCGACTATGACGCCACCCTTTTGCGGGGGCGGCGGATGGAAAGAATGAAATCGCTGGGAAAAGGCAAACTAAGCCTGAGCCGCGAAACACTGCGCTTTGAACCGGAAAACGGTGAAGTCCTCGACTTCCCCGTCAAAAAAATCGAAGGCGCCGGCGTGCTCAAGTGGAATTTCTTCGAGTTCTACGTAGGTATGACTGTATATCGCGTCCGATTCGCCGAAAAATTCACTTCGGGCAGAAAATGGGCGGTCGCGCTCGACATATTGGCCGACTTGCATCGCGAACACGCAGGACGGACCCCCTCATTCGAGGATCCGTCCTGATGTAAGGGCTTGCTCCGTTTATTCCGTATACCAGAACTGGCCGGGTTTCGCAAAACTCTTTTTCCTGGCCAGAAACACGTAACTTCCGAGAACGTAGAGCAGATATGCGCCCGCGACGCCTATCATCATCCAGTAATATGACATGTCGCCCGTCTGGTAGGCTTTCGCCGGCAGGTTGATCGACAGGATGAAGGGAACCGCCAGCGCAAAAGTCAGCCCCGCCGAAACCATGTAGTCGGATGCGACTTTGCTCTTGAACTCCGGATCCATCACCCTCAAGAGCGCCAGGCCGGTGGAAAGCGTACCCGTCGAAACGCCGTACAGCATCAGCATCCGCTCGAATTTGTAATCCTTGAACATCCGCGAACTCATCCAGGGAACCGTGTAAAACACCATGAGGCCGCAGAGCGTCGACATGAGGATGATCGGGAACCAATACTGCCCGACGAAGGCGAGCGAGATGGCGGCGATGGCGCCCGCCAGCATGTAGTCCACGGAGAAACCGGAAATCCGGTTCAGGGTGTCGTCGTCCATGACTCGCCCCAGATGCAGGGCATCCATGACCTTGCGCACGAGAATGGCGGTGAGCGACGAGAAGATAAAGTTGATGCCCCAGAGGTTGGTGGCGAGTTCGTTGCCCGTTTTGCCGAGGAAGGCAAGCAGGAAACTCACGCCTTTGAGGAGCAGGAAGGACAGGAAGTATGTCACGACGACCATCGCGATATGGAAGCTGAGGGAATCGATGGCTTCGGTGTCCGTGGTGAGCCTGCCGCTCGCCGGTTTTTCCTTTCCCTCGGGAATGATGCCCGTCAGGATTCCCTTGTCCTTCAGCGCCGTGAGGCCCTCGCCCTTCAGCCAGCCTTTGCGCAATCCCATGTTGATGAGGATCACGCCGCCGAAGCAGGCCCACAGGTAGCCGAGTGCGGCGAAAGTGAGGCCGACTGTCGCGCCGCCCTCGAAGCCCATGCTTTCCCAGCCCTTGCCGATCGCGTAGGCCTGTCCCGGTCCGAGCGCGAAGCCCAGCGGCAGGTGAAGTCCGAAGGCCGGGTGGATTTTCGGCAGGAAGAATAGCGTGAGCCCCAACCCGAGAAGCGCCTGGGTCGCATAACCCATCAGAATCCCCGTCGACATGCCGAGGACACCGCCGCCCGAATGCCCCTTGGCCTTGGGCGGGGAGGAACGCAGGGACATGGATATGAACGAAATGTTCAAAAGATGGTACACGAGTTCACCCAGCTTGTTGGCCGAGTATCCGATGGAGGGCATGAAATAGTTGTACAGGGGAAGGAGGATAAAACCGGCCGTGAGCGCGTTGGGAATGAGGTATTTCTGGAAGAACCTCACTTTGGAGCGCAGAACGGTGGCAAGGAGAAGGGCTGCGGAAATAAGCCCCGCATCGATCACGATCTTCCAGGAAAACTCCATGGTGGACTCCTTGCCGCGAATTCTACCCCCACGGCGACAACCTGACAACCACAGCCATTTTTGTAAACATAGTACGCTCATCTTGCCATGCCGCACTTGCCTGTGCGGCACTTGCCCATGCGGCCGGGCGAGGGCATCATCGGAAATATGGAAGGTCGCGATCTTGCCCGGCTCTGTACCTGCCCCCTTTTTTCGGGAATGGACCCCGTCGAACTGGCGAAAAGCCTTGCCAGGTTGCCGCACGATACCAAAACCTACCCTGCGGGGTCGATCATGCTCCTCGGAGGATGCCGTTACGATTCCCTGCGCATTCTCATCGAAGGATCGGCCAAGGCCGAAATGACCAGCGACGAAGGCAAGACTGTCCTCGTCGAAAGCTTCCGTGCGGTTGAAGCTATCGCCACAGGTATCCTTTTCTCGCCGAAGGGCGTTCTGCCCGTCACGGTGAGCGCCAAAGAAATGTGCAGGGTTGTCTCTCTGCCCAGGGATGCGGTGCTCACCCTGTGCATGCTCCATAAGCCTGTGCTCGAAGCGCTGCTGTCCGACATGGGTATGCGCATGGGCTTCCTGGCGGAACGGCATCGGGCCGTCCAGTTCGCCACACTCCGCGAACGTCTCGCCGACTGGCTCCTCCGGCGCGCAGAGCTTGCCGGGTCGGACGAAGTCCACCTCGAATCGAGCAAGGAAAGGCTGGCCGAGCTCTTCGGCGTGGCCAGGCCCAGTCTGTCGCGCGAACTCATCGCCATGCGCGACAAAAAGCTGATTTCGTTCGAGGGAAGGACGATCCGTATCCTGGACCGCAATAAATTGCGGGAACTCAGGTCGCGCTAGGCCCGATTTCGCCGAAAAAGCCGTCGATAAGAGAGCGCGCCACGCTGCCCGGAGGAGGCAGGTCAGGCATGCCATCGCGGCCGCACCACCTGAGTTCGGTGATTTCCTCGCCGTCAGGCCTCGCCTCGCCCGAAGCATAGTCGGCTTCGAACGCCAGCATCAGGGAATCCGGGAACGGCCATGGCTGGGAGCGCAGATAGCGAAGATTCCGCACTTCGATACCGGCCTCTTCGCGTACTTCGCGGCGGACTGTCTCTTCCAGCGTCTCGCCCACTTCCACGAAGCCGGCGATCAGCCCGAAGCGGTCGGGTGGGAATTTTGCGTTATGGGCGAGGAGAACCTGTTCGCCCTTTTTTATGAGCACGATGACTGCCGGAGAGATGCGCGGAAAATAAGGCCGGCGGCATGAACTGCAGACGCGGCCGCCGGAGTCGGTACCGGAGCCGTCCAGGAGAGGGGCGCCGCATGCACCGCAGAAATTGGCCGTCCTGGTCCAATTCGCAAGCGCAAGGCCTTTCAGGATAAGTCGCGACTCCGGTTCGGCGAACTCGGCCAGAGCCAGGCGTACGGGCATGCGGAAAGCGCCGCCGGGAAGCGACACGGCTTCTTCTTCGTCCAGGGAAAGGGCCGACCACAGGGCGCCGTCGAATTCGAATGCGCGCGCCCGTTCCACCGGAACCGCCGGAAGCGCGGGAAACGCATCGAAAGCGAGACCCGGCGTTCCTCCCGGCACTACGCTTGACGCGCCGCCGGATATCCCCCCGAATGCCCCGCCCGCAGTCCCGCCGGGCGGCGCAGGCAGGAAAATGTCGGTACCGCAGAAAAGGAGGACGCCCGCCGGCTGAGTGCCGGCGGGCGTTACAGGCATCGCGGTTGCCGCGGGCATCGCAGGAGCAGCGGGCAAAGAACTCACCTGTGCAGGACCGTATTTTCGATGATCCGGAGCTGGTTCCGGTACAGGCCCGTGATGTTGGTACCGTAGTCCGCCACCAGACGGAGCATGTCGCGCGGATACTCGTCCTCGTCGCGGCCGTTGATGCGGTCGCCGGCGTCGCCCAGACCCGGCATGATGTACGCCTTGTCGTTGAGCACCGGGTCCATCCAGAGCGTATACATCGTCACGTTGTCGATGGCGCGCAAGATTCTGAGCGACCCCTTGAGCGCCGAAATCACGTTGAAGAACTTGACCGAAGCCGGTTTGACGCCCTGATCCATGAGGTATTTCACCACGGTGACCAGGGAGCCGCCGGTCGCGTTCATCGGATCGGCGAAAAGGAGATCCTTGCCGTCGAGATCCTCGAGGCGGAAATAGGACCTGTCGAGATCCAGAATGTACTCCATCGTATGTTCGCTTTTGGTGTCGTCCCGCTTGATCTTGAAGAGGGCGAAAGGCGTGACATAACCGGTCGAAGAATACTCCTGGATTTCCTTGGACATGATCATCGAAGGCAGCAGCGCGCCGCGGAGCATGACACACATCACCGTATTTTCGATCTGCGCGTCGATGTTGGGAATCTTGTGCACCGCATAGTTCTGGACCGGGTTGTCCACCGGCGTCTTGACGATGAGGTAATTCTTGTTGCTCGAACCCGCTCCGCCGTAGGCGAGATTGAACAGGAGTTCGAAGGCGCGCTGGATGTAATAGACGAATTCGTTGCGTCCCGTGGCGACGTCACGAAGCTTGGCGATGAGTCGCGAAGCTTCGCCGTGGTTTCCCTGGGGCGTGGCGAACGAATAGACCTGGATGCGCGGCTCGGCGGAACAGATTTCCTGCATAAGGCTTCCCATCGAATTGTAGAGTTCGATGAGAGTCTCTTCCTCCCGGTGGCGTTCACGGTCCGACTTCGTAGTCGACAGAATGTTGAACGAAAGCATCGCCTGCCGGTACAGCGCGTCCATTTTCGCCAGATTGCCGTTGTCGCCGGGGGTGAGGAACCCGTCCAGATCCTGGGCCTTGAGAATTATTTTGCTCATGGCTGGCTCCGAAACGCTCAAAGAGTTACGATTTCGCCCGAGGCGCCCGAAGCGATGCCGGTCGCGTTGCCTTCGTCGAAATCAAGATGGCATTCGAGGGCATAGGTCTGATGTACGCGGCAGATCACATCGAGAAAGATGGCGCCGCGCTCTCCGCCCACTTTCAGAGCTACTTTCTGCTTGTCGACCACGCCGAAACGCCCGGCGGCCGGAAGGTCGAAATGGATATGGCGTTTGGCGATGATAAGTCCGCGTTCTTTCTTGAGCGAACCCTTCGGGCCGACGATTTCGAAGGGGAAGGAACCGTCGAGCTGGCCCGACTCGCGGGTGGGAATGCCGGGCACGCCGAGCTTGAACACGTCGGAGGCCAGGATTTCGCACTGGGTTTCCTTGCGCTCCGGCCCGAGAATGCGGACGCCTTCGATGGCGCCCTTGGGACCCTTGATGGTCAGAACTTCGGCGCAGGCGAACTGCCCGGGCTGGATGAGATCCTTGGTCTTTGTGAGGGGGTAGGCAGGGGCGTAAAGCGCATCACGCAACGGCCACGACAGCTGATGGAGGGGAGCGAGGA
>Ga0074198_1001610_pt1 | contig 14226 bp, 15 predicted proteins | sample EPASupsiteSAE323_FD_64527 | JGI IMG/M metagenome (GOLD analysis project Ga0074198, IMG submission 64527) | Bioremediated contaminated groundwater from EPA Superfund site, New Mexico - Sample SAE3-23 | ecosystem: Environmental > Aquatic > Deep subsurface > Groundwater > Contaminated ...
AGGGGCACGGAGCCGAAATCGCCCGTAGGGGTGATGAAGTTGATGTTGGAAGAGAGGTCAATAACCTCGCTTGCCTCGCATCCGCAGTGGTGTGCAAAGGCGTTCACATCCCCTCCATGGGCGTAGGTCGTCATTTGAGCCGCTTCTCCAGCCCCAGTTTCACTTCGTACACTTCGTCACATATTCGCGCCAGTGTCTGACCGATGATCCCGCTGAGATCGACATAGCGGCGGCTGATCGGATCATTCGGGATTACCCCCGATCCGACGTCGTTGAGGACAAACACGATGTTAGCCTCTATGCGCCCCAGCGCTTCGATCTCTTCTATCAGCGCCTCTTCGCTCTCGTCGAGTCGGTTGAGAATCCACATCGAGATGCAGTCGACGAGGTAGGTTTGGTGAGGCTCCATCACACGTGAGAGATTTCGGGTCTCTTCGAGAGTGATAAACTCTTCTCCGCGCGAATCGCGGTGTTTGTCGATCCGCATCCCCATCTCATCATCGCCGAAGCTGTGGTCGTAGGTCGCGAGGTAGGTGGGCTTGCAGGTCGATAGGCTGAGCGCTTTAGCCTCTGCCAGAGAGCTTTTGCCCGATTTCTGTCCCCCGAAGTAGAGTATCTTCATCCTAAAAAACTTTCCACTTTGCGGGTGATTGAGTCTTTGGTGATACCGTTGAGGAGGGCATACATCAGCGCCCCTCCGGCACCGACCCCCTCTTTCGCCTCCCCCTCGTCGTAGAGTTTGAGGGCGGGATGATCGGTGAGGGAGAAATCGAAATCGGCGTAATAGGCATTGATACTAAAATCGTTCATCTCCAAGAGGGCTTTGATGTCGCTTGATGTATCTTCGGCGACCCATTTGGTCGTGCAGAGGGCGATTTTGGAAGTGTCGAGTTCCCCCTCCATCATCTGCAAAATACGGTTGACGACGAGGAGGACACACGCCATCTGCGTCCCACCAGCGAGGACGATTGGGATATCGCGGTTTTGGAGACCGAGGATAAGCCCCGCATTAAAGATCAGCATATTGTCCCCCACTTTGGATAGGGTATCGAAGAGATCATCGTTCTCGCCGATGCGGGAGAGGGCTTGATCGACGACGCGCGCTCTGATGCCATAGGGAGCATTTTTAAAACTGCTGCTGAATTTGTCCTGCGCATCGTATCCCAACGCCAGTGCCGTCGCCAGTGCCGTCGTCGTTCCTGCGGGAACCGATTCGCCTAAAATGATGTAGTCGCTTTGGAGTACGAGGTCTTGGGCGAACTGAACCCCTTTCTCAAACACCTCTTCCGCGGGGATAGAAGCCCCCTCATTGATCGAACCGCTGGGAGCGATGCCGAACGAATAGCGTTTGAAATGTTCCAGTTTCGGGGTGATCTCCAGCCCCAGATCCACCATCTCGATCTCGCGGAACGGATAGAGCAGATGGACGGCGCGGGTGATGAGGGCGGGGGTAGGGACCCCTTTGGGGGTTTCGGCGATACTCCCCAGACTCCGTACCTCTCCAATCGCGATAAACTCCGCATCGAGCGTCGGGGTGAGATGGAGCATTCCCGGGATTCCCGCTTGAGTTATCCCCTCTATATTTGCTGTTTTGGTGTTGCTCATGCACAGAAGAAACGATGCCCGCTTCCCCCGTAGGCTCTCTACAAAGTCTCTGTTTCCCGTAATCGTTTTAATCATACTAATTTCTCCAATAGTTCTTGGTAATTGCCGCCGTTAAGGTAGCGGTTGACACAATAAAACAGTGTTGCATACTCGCGGTAGGGGCGAAATTCGTCCAAAGTGAGCGTTGCGCCGTAGCTCTCCAGCAGAGCCTCGATTTTTTCATCGCTGTCGCACCACGAGAGAGCGGCGACGGCGAGATCGAAGTAAAAATCGCCGTCGCACGCCTGGGTAAAATCGATGACGCACGAAAGGCTCCCCTCCAAAAATAGGGCATTGTCCAAAAAAAGATCGCCGTGAATGATACCGTCATTACGCAGCGAGAGATCGATTGTTTTATAAATTTTATCGAAAAGAGCCATATCGGTCTTGCGGATCATCCGCTCTAAGCGTGATCTCTCGAATAACCGCTCGTTAGTGCTCTCTTGTGCCGCCGTTTTACGATGAAATGCCCTCAAAAATCTCCCGATCTGCTTGATCTCATCGACTCCGGCGCACTTCAGACTCTCCCCGCGACAGCGGCGGTAGATGAGGGCGGGTTTGCCCTGTACCCGAAACACTCCCCCCTCCGGTATCGAAACACTAAGCGATCCGCAAGAAGCGAGAAGTTTTAACTCCTCTTCCACCGCTTCCACATCGCTGTTTTCGAAGATTTTTACGACCCGATCATCGTCTGTGAAATAGACGCTGTCCATTACGCCGTCGGTAGAGGGGATGAGCATTTTTATCCCAAGCGTTTCAGGTAGATCGCTGAGCGTTACAACGGTTTTCACACCCATTCCACAACCTCATTAATCGCTTTTTTATTCTCCCACCCCAGTTTCAGCAGTTCGGGTTCATCCAAAAACTCGTCCACATATCCCATCGTGAGGTAGCCGATCAGTTTGTATTCACTGCCGATTCCCAAAATCTTTTTGACTCTCTTGGGGCGCAAAATGCTCACCCATCCCACACCGATGTTATAGGCCCGCGCCATCAGCCAAAGGTTCTGTATTGCGCATACGACGCTGTATTCCCCCATCTTTTTCTGGGTTGTTTGCCCTAACACGGTTTTCGTCGGTTTTTTGTAGAGGACGGCGATGTTGAGCGAAGATTCTTTGATCCCTTCGAGTTTGAGGGTCGAATAAAGCGAATTATCCGAAAACATTTTAGTCGCTTTGGCATTCTCTCGGACAAACTCTTCATAGATCGCTTCACGCTTGTAAGTATCTTTGACAATCACAAACTTCCACGGCTGCGAAAAACCGACCGAGGGGGCGGAGATCGCCGCTTCCAAAATTTTCCTCAGTACCTCGTCTTCGATGGGGGTACCCTGAAAACGGTTCCCCCTCACGTCGCGGCGGGCGGAGAAAAGCGTTTGCAGCAACTGGGCATCGCGAAGGGTATATTTCATCGCGAACCTTTATGCCGATGAAGTATCAGATAGATAAAGAACGGACCGCCTAAAAATGACGTAACGACTCCGATGGGGATGTCCGAAGCAGCCCCGAGATTACGGGCGATCAGGTCACACGCTACCAAAAAAATCCCGCCGTAAAAAAATGTCGGGAAGATCAGCGTGTCGCTGCTGCGCCGATAGAGCAGTTTGATGATATGGGGAACGATCAATCCTACAAACCCGATAGGCCCAACGACGCTGACACATACCGCCACGGCCATAGAGGTGATAAGAAGAAGGCTCATAACCAACCGTGTTACGTGGAGCCCTTTTAAAAATGCAAAATCCAGCGACGTCAACAGAAGCCTCAACGGTTTTCGCTGCCAATGGATCGCAGATAGAAACAGAAGCGATGCGATCACAATCGGGTAGGCGGTATCGAATCCGACGACATTCAGACTCCCCATCGTAAAACGGACGATCGAATAGCTCTGTTCAAAATCGCTCAAATAATATAGAACCATAAGGGCGGCGGAGTAGAAAAAAGACAACGCGATCCCCACTAACAGAAGCGAAAGCGTCTGTGCCGATTTGAGTGAACGTGAGAGTAAAAAGAGGACGATGACGGTCAATAACGCTCCGATAAAGCTCAATGCATACTGCCAAAAAAGGAGACCGCCTAAAAAAACAATCGCCAATGCCGTCCCCAATGTCGCACCGCTGGCAACGCCGAGAGTAAAAGGGGTTGTGAGGGGATTACGAAAGACACTCTGAAAAACAAGCCCCGCCAGAGAGAGGATCGCACCGCTGCAAAATGCGACAATCACGCGGGGAAAGCGAATCTCCCAAAAAAGCATCGACGACGAAGATTCGGGGTTAAAAATCTCTTCGATATGCACTGCGATTTCCCCAAAAAACGGGGCTATGACAAGAACCGCCAAGGCTAAAACAAAACTAACGTACTTCATCGTAATTCACCACAAAGTTTCCGCCGATATTTTGAACTGCGTTTCCGAAACAGCTTTCAAGATGGGTAGGATCGAAAAAATCGCCGCACGGTCCGAAAAACCGCACACCCCCCTCTTCCAGATACAGAACGTCATATCCGAGCTTGTAGGCCAAATTCAGATCATGGGTAATGATGATCTTGTTTTGAAAATAGGAGCCGCTTTTGAGGAGGCGGTAAATTTTGACCTTTTTTGCCTGATCGAGATTGGCGGTCGGCTCATCGAGGATCGTGTATTTGGCACGATGCAAAATTGCGCCGGCGATCAGGAGAAGCGAGGACTCGCCGCTGCTGAGGCTCTGGCAGGGGGAATGTCTGAGATGTTCTATCTCCAGTACTCTGAGTATCTCCTCCCTCATTTGAGGGTTGGAAGATTCGAAAAAATTGAGGTCCAGATAATCGGTTACGCTCAAATATTCATCGTAAACTTCTAGCGATGTCGGAACATAGTTAATCGTCTGCGAACGGAGATGATGTGCGATTTCACCTATCTTTTTCCCCTCCCAAAAAACACTTTCGGAAGGGATCAGATGGCAAAGCGCTCTGGCCAGCGTCGTTTTGCCGCTTCCGTTATTTCCTAAAATCGTCACATTCTCCCCCTCTCTGAGGGTGAAACCGACATTTTTCAAAATTTGGCAGGTGAGATCAGCGACGTGCAGCATCAGTCAGATACCCCCTCATATCGTCTAAAAAAAGGCCGAGACGCTGGCTCGGATTACTCGAATAGGGCTGATCTTCGACATACATTTTCCCCTCTTTGACCGCATTGATCGGAAGAGAACGCCACGGTGCGATCAAAGCCTCTTTCGTTAACCCTCTCTCTTTCGTATTCGGGGCAAGGAGTATGATGATATCAGGGTTGAGCGCAATGATGTTTTCGAGATTGAGGACCGGCTGCCCCTTTCGGCGGCTTTGGAGCGCATTGGTATTGCCGCTGGAACGGATGAGATCGTCAAAATAGAGGTTCTGCCCCGAGACATAGATGCTTTTGGAGAGATCGGTATTGTGTCCGAATACCATCAAAATCTTTTGATTGCGTATAATCCCCCGCAGGGCACGGAGTTTTTGATCGAGTTCGCGCACGATGGCTTCAGCTCTCTTTTCTTTGTGAACGACGGCGCCGATGGTAAAGATCGATCGGCGAATCGAGGGGTAGGTATCGATTTTAATGATGAGCGTTTTGATCCCCATCTTTTGAATTTTTGCCGCCAGAGGAGCATTGTTTTCCTGCAATATCACCATCGTGGGGTTGAGGGAGAGAATCTTTTCCAGAGATGGGGAGAAATAACCCCCCACCTTGGGTTTATTTTTGGCCTCAGCGGGATAATCGCAATACTCAGTATTGGCTATGATCTGATCTCCCGCACCCAGAGCATAGAGGGTTTCGTTGATGGCGGGGCTCAGTGCGATGATCCGCTCAGCGCCGAAAAGGTTCATACCCACGATCAAAAGAGCCCAGAGCTTCAATAGCATGCTTCTACCTTGTAAACCCATGTCATTGATTGTGCATCGTTCAAAAAGCAACCTTCATCCCTGCATAGTATCCTCGCGGCGACGATGCGTATCCGTCTACACTTTGATAGTATTTGTCGGTAAGATTATCAATTTTACCGTAGAGTTGGATAGAATCGGTCAGATTGTAGTTAAGTACGAAATTAAAAAGGGTATAACGTCCGGTTTGTTCCCCTTGCTGGCCCGCCTGATCGTAACGCGTCCCTACATAGTGGGCGTTTATTCCCATACTCAAATCTTCGATTCCATAATAGTTGAGTGAAACTTTGGCTTCGCGTTTGGGGCGGCGTTTTAAATCTTTCCCGTCTTTATCGACAAAGCGTGCAAGATGGGTATAGTCGACATTCAGCACGAATGCATCCAAAAGAGTGTGCCGAAAAGTGACCTCGTACCCTTTAAAGGTACTGATTCCGTTTAGATTTTTGTAATAGGGGTCATTATTGGACCAGTTCAGAGGGGTCGGATCATACCACTCGATCAAATCTTTTACCCGATTTTCGAAATAGGTGAGCGTGAGACTTTGATATCCGACCGTGAGGTCATAGCTTTTAGTGTTTTCGGGGCTGAGCGCATCATTAGACGCACCCCACGGATTAAACATTTGGATGAGATTAGGCGCCGTATAGGACGTTCCGTAATTTCCGCCGACATACATATCCTCCGAAAGTGTATATTTTGCCCCTATTTTACCGGTTATTTTGGCATGGAAGCTGCTGTAGTCGTCCCGTCGCAAACTCTCCGTTAGAATCAAATCGCCGAGAGTATTGGAGTTGGTCACGAACACCGCTTTCGATGAAACCGATTTTGCTCCCGTCGTTGAATCGACTTGGGTGAAATCGATTTGATCCCATTTTTTGGAGAGACCGGCAACAATGAAATCATTCCCGCCGTAGCGAAAGTGGTCGCGCAGCTCAACCTCTCGGGTTTGCCCGTTAAATACTTTTACGCCGTAGCCGGTATCAAGCTCATCACGTCTGAATTTTGAAAGATTCGCTTTGGTTGAAAGGGTATGGTTATGATAGGCTTTGTCATAGGTTGCCCCGTAAAGTCGGGTTCTCACATCACTGTGTTCTACACTGTTTGGAGAGTTATAGCTGTCATAACTGCCCAAAGCGTTAATGTCGGTATAGCTGATACCGAATGTATCCTCGGACGACGGGTTGTAATGGGCATTAAGATTGAGGGTTGTATTGGCATAGGGATCTTTTTCATACCGGTCAATATTCTCCCCTTTGGGTGCCTGTGCGGTAAAACTGTTGCTCATCAGACGGTCAAACGAAATTTTAAAATCATATTTATCCGTTTTATGAGAAAGAAATCCCCCCCACTTTGCGGTGGCAAAACTTCCGTATTCCACATTCGCACCGGTATGGGTTCCGGTTTCCGCGCTTTTGGTGATAATGTTGATCACTCCGGCACTCGCATCCGCTCCCCATATTCCGCTTTGAGCCCCTTTTATAAGTTCGATCTGTTCAATGTCGCTTATAAGCAGGTGGGCGAAATTGGCTCCGCTCGTACTCGAGGGATCCTGATAGCGGATACCGTTGATCAAAACCAATACTTTGTTGGTATCCATACCGCGCACAAAAACTTCCTGTGTCGTTCCGACTCCGCCGTTAGAGGTGATGCTTATTCCCGAAAGGGAGTTTAGCGCTTCTGAGAGCGTGGTGTAATGTTGTTCTTCAATCTCTTCGGCAGTGATAATTTCAACATTGGAGGTGATCGTGTTAAGAGATTGTTCCGTTTTGGTCGCCGTTACGACAATCGGATGGAATGAGAGTTCGTCAGCCCCTAAAGAAGAGGCAGCCAGTGTTGCCGCGGCAACGAGGGAAATGGTTTGTTTGTACATAAGTGTCCTTGAGTAATAGTCGTAATGATGGATAAAAGGAGGACACTTTTAGGGGGTGAAACGGTCGAGTAGGTATGGATAGGATGGGTCGGGCAAATCCAGATGATTTGATGGATAATCTGAAGGAGCCGGACTTCAGATGCATAGGCTTGGATAGCGACAAGCGAAAAATATGTTTTTCCGAATCCGCGCGGTGAACGCATCGCTATCCTCCCAAATCTTTTTGGAAATTATAGCGAAAACGATAAAGGAGACTTTTTAGGACTTAAACTGGCCTAATTGCGTATTCAAGTTTGTCGCGGCGTTGTAGAGTTCGACGGCAATATTGGAGATCTGCTTGATCTCTTCCTGATTGCTTTGGGAGAGGCTGGACATCTCAGAGACTTTATGAATGATTTCATGAATTTTTTGCGCCATATTCTCCGATTGCTGAACACTCTGATGGCTGGCGTCGACGTTTGAACGCAGAGCGCTCGATGCCGAATCGATTTTGAGATCGATCTCTTCGCTTCGCTCCGCAAGCCGGCTGATATTCTGGCTGTTTGAATGCATCATGTCCGATGAATCGGAAATAGACTGGATGACGATAGAGATCGTCGAGTTGATCTCCGTCAGGCTTTTTTGCGTCCGTTCGGCGAGTTTGCGCACCTCATCGGCGACGACGGCAAAGCCGCGCCCGTGTTCACCGGCACGTGCCGCTTCGATAGCCGCATTCAGAGCAAGGAGATTCGTTTGATCGGCAATATCGGAAATAATGCTGAGTACTCCGCTGACGCTTGCCGCATCGGACGAGAGCTGCGCAAAACGTTCTCCGAGCTCACTGCTCATCTGCGTTGTTTTATGTACTTCGCTGGTTATGGCGGTTGCAATATCGCGAACATGGCTGAGTTCCGTTTCGGTTAAACGGCTGTTCTCTAGGGTGGCCTTTGCCATATTGACGCTTTGCTCCAAGGTTACTTCAATCTCGGAAGCCGTCTTATTGGTATTTTGTGCGATCGTATTGGTTTTTTCCGATTGGGCAGAAAGATTCGCCGCCGCACTGTTGAGCGTACTGGTGGAGTCGACGGCCGACGAGGTGATTTGTTTGGTATCGTTGATCGTACTTTGGATTTTAGTGATAAATTGATTGAGATAAAGGCTTGCTATCCCGATTTCATCGTTCTTGTTCAGAATCGGCAGACGTTTGGTCAAATCGCCGTTTCCGTGAGCAAGGTCACTCGATACTTTATCAAGCTCTTCGATCGGGTGAAGAATGCTGGTACCGGAAACATAATTGATCGCGATCAACATGGCGGTCAGGATAGTACCCAGCAGTAAAAACCATTTAAAAAAGCCCGCCCGAAGTTCTTCGAAATAATCGGCTTTATTGATTCCCGGGATTACCCACATATCCCATGCGGGAATATATCGGTAGGCGGCAATTTTATCCTGTCCCGTCGTAGCGGAAACATACTCATAAATACCTCCCGCTTTATCGGCTCGGATATGATCCACATAATCATGCCCCGCTTTGTTTTTTCCTTCATCTTCCGGTTTCGGATGAATCGTCATCACACCTTCGGCATTGATAAAATAGACATAGCCGCTTTTACCGATTTTGATCTTTTTGATCTCCTCTTTAAACTCTGTTTCTTCATACGCTTTGGGCTCGATATTGGCAATGTAGTTAACATTCTTTTCCAGCACATCGGCGACAGTATTGAGATCGCTGATCATGATCTCTTTGATCGAGCCCACGGCGATGAAGTATGCTACAATGACACTTACAAGGATCGCGCCCACGGCTGCCACGAGATTAACGATAAACTTAGATTTGATAGTATTGAATATATTCATTGATTTTAAAATCCTAGTTGCAGTATTGCATCATTGTAATTCTCTTTTTCTAAAGCGAAGGTAAAATTATGAGATTTTCTTATTTAAAACAAATTGTTGCTTATATGCAGGAGTTTTCTTACATCGTAGCCGCCTATAGGGTTAACGATACCACCCTAAAATTGGTTTTTAATCGTGAAAACAGCTGGAATTTTGAGATGCAGAGGGGAAATTCGGCTATCACAATCGGCGAGATTCCCAATCGTGGGAAAATGTATCAGGCTCCGTTTGATATTTTGCTTGCAAAGCGGCTCAACCGCTCAACGATCCAATCGATTACCCTCCACAACAATGATAAAATCATCCGAATCACGACGACGACCAGCGGTTCGTATAAATCGGAAACCACCATTTTACAGCTCGAATTTACCGGAAAACACACCAACGTCATACTTTTGGACAAAGAGGGGATTGTTTTAGAAGCGTTGCGCCATATCGACGAGGATGTCTCCGCCCGCAGTGTCCGCGTCGGGCAAAAACTGGGTGAAATCCCTTCTCCTCCGTTTGAACCGAAAGAATACCCTCTCGAGAATGTCCGCGATTACTTGATCGAAGAGTTCCGACGACGAAGCAGCGATAAACTCAATCAGCTTAAACATGAAAAGAAAGCCCTTTTGCAAAAGCGTTTAAGCCAATTGCACAAACATTTGGACGCGTTGGAGGAAGAAGGGGTGTTGATACAGGATGCGCAAGCGTCTCAAAATGCCGGGCATTTGATTCTGGCCAATCTGGATGTTGTCAAACCGTATGACAAAAAGGCCGAATTGATTAACTTTGACGGGACTACGGTGGAATTGGAACTTCCTTCGGGATGTACAACGGCGGCAGGATGCGCGGAGAGTTTTTTCAAACGTTCCAAAAAAGCGAAACAAAAAGCACACGGGCTCCATCAGGAGAGAAGCAATCTCGAAGCCAAAATCCGCCATCTTGAGCTTTTTATCCAAACGGTAGAGGAGGCAACGTCTCCCGAAGAGATTACGCTGCTGTTCCCCCCGAAAGCCATGGGATCAAAAGTCAAACCGTCCGATTCGATCGCCGAATTTTGGATTGAGGGGGTCAAGGTCTCTTTGGGCAAAAGCGAGAAAGGAAATATCGAGCTTCTTAGAGGTGCCAAAGCGCGCGATATCTGGATGCATCTCAAAGACCGTCCGTCCGCCCACGTGATTATCTCGACCGACAAACAGCAGCTTCCCGAAAAACTCCTCGAAGCGGCCGCGAAACTGTGCGTCGATTTTTCCGTATTTGAAAAAGGGCGCTATTTGGTCGATTATACCCCCAGAAGAGAAGTGAAAATGGGGGAAGGTGCGAATGTCCTCTATACGGATTACAAAACGCTGAGTATCGAAAAGGGATAAAGGGGGTTCTTATGGCAGATATCGGTCCGATCGGCGGTGCAATTTACGTCAATCAGCAAATGGCAAGCGTCGCCAGCGAAAAAAATGCCGTTTTAAACCGATTCGAATTGCAAGCTCTTGCCGCTGCATCCGCTTCCCAGGAGGCAAAAAAGGAGATCGAAGAGGTTCGTCCCGCCGAAGAGAATCAGGGGGTCGATCCCGATCGCGAACACACCAAGGAACAGGCGGAACAGGAAGAGAGACGTTCCGAACAGAACGAAAAAAACGAGGAAAAGGAGAAACCTTTGAAACCGTTGCACCTTTTAGATATTAAGGTTTAGATTCCAAAGCTGAGTTCCCCCTCTATTTGGGTCGGTCTATAACAAAATAAATGTTATAATTATAAAATATTAAAACCATTGGTTAATCAAACTATGCAAACTGCAAAAAATTCAACACAAGAGCGTATTGTTACGGCAGTCTTTCTTGTTATCGGCGTATTGATTGTCGGACTTATCAATAACTTTTGGCTTATGTGGACCGTAATGGGGGTAATTTACCTGTTGGCCTTTCATGAAGCCACCCGTTTGTTCGGAATAAACAACAGCTCTTTGTACGCATATGCCGCCATTTTATGGCTGGCGGCGGCATTGTATCCGTACGGTGAGGATCTGTTCGTCATTGCGGGACTGATTTTTGCCGCAGCGGTAGCCTACACCCAAAACATCCCCCCTAAAAATTTTCTTCCGTTTATCTATCCGACTGCCGGAATGCTTTTTATGCTCAGTATGTACCAAGATTACGGAATGGGCGCAATGTTATGGCTCCTCGTAGTTGTTGCATCTACCGATATCGGAGCGTATGTAGTAGGGCGCAGTATCGGAAAAACTCCGTTTAGTGTTTCCAGTCCCAGCAAAACCCGGGAAGGTGTTTACGGAGGTATTGCGGTTGCGACGGCAGCCGGATTTTTCATCGGGGTTACGATTGTCGGTATTCCTCAGGCGATTATTATCTCTATGGCAGCCGCCATCGGTGCGGTATTCGGTGATTTATTTGAGAGCTATCTCAAGCGTCAAGCAGGGGTAAAAGACAGCGGTTCTATTTTGCCGGGCCACGGCGGCGTCTTAGACCGGATTGACGGCTATCTGTTCGCTTCTATCATTATGCTTGTCCTTTTGCGGGGTATTGTTTGATCCTTCTGGGGTCCACCGGTTCGATCGGAGTCAATGCTCTTAAGATTGCAGATCAGTTTAATCTGTCGGTCGATACCCTGGTCGCAGGGCGCAATATCTCCCTCCTCAACGAGCAAATCAAACGCCATAACCCTAAACGTGTTGTTGTCATGAACGAGTCGGATTGTACTAGTGTCAACCATGCTAATGTCCGCTCCGGTGAGCGCGCAATACTCGACGCGATTGAGGAATCCTCATCAGGGCACGTCGTCAACGCCCTGGTCGGCTTTGCCGGTTTCCGTCCGACGCTCAAAGCGCTCGAATGCGGTAAACGGGTCGCTCTTGCCAACAAAGAATCCCTCGTTGTCGGCGGTGCGTTTGTAAACACCTCAAATATCGTCCCAATCGATTCGGAACATTTCGGCTTGTGGTATTTGAATCAGACCGGGCGCTCTATCAGCCGTATGATGATCACCGCCAGCGGAGGAGCCTTCCGCGACTGGCCGTTGGAAAAACTCTCCTCCGCGACGCTTCAAGACGCCCTGAACCACCCTAACTGGTCTATGGGGCAAAAGATTACCATCGACAGCGCCTCGATGGTCAACAAGCTCTTTGAGCTTTTGGAAGCCCGTTGGCTCTTCGGAGAGGGGGAATACGATGCCCTTATCGAGACAAAGTCTCTGATCCATGCCCTTATCGACTATACGGACGGCTCAACGACCGCCCATTTCGCCCACGCCGATATGCGTCTTCCTATTGCGTATGCCCTGATGGGAAAAGTCGAAACCCCTATTGTTAATCGAATCGATTTAGCTCAAATCGGTTCGCTGGAATTTCGCCCTATCGATGCGGCACGCTATCCGATTTGGGAAATCAAAAATGACCTGTTGAAAAATCCCGCCCGCGGCGTCATCGTCAATGCGGCAAACGAAGCGGCTATTGAGAGGTTTGTCTCCGGAGAGATCCGTTTTGTCGATATTTCCACTATGATTCTCAATGCGTATAACCGATTTAGCGGCACGCCTGAGTCTATCGAAGCCGTTTTCTCCCTGGATGAGGAAATTCGCCGTTATGTCAAAGGTTTGTCGTGCTGAAAGTACTTATCCTTCACGGCTGGGGAGGAAGTGACGATCCCCATTGGCAGGCATGGCTTGCGGGTGAAATTGCCAAAGACTACGGCACGGTCTGTTTTCCTCTTTTAGACAATCCTCATTTTCCCAGCAAAAACCGGTGGATGAAACAGATAAAATCCCTTTTAAATGATTTCCGCCCCGATATCGTGATTTGTCACTCTCTGGCCAATATCGCATGGTTCCATCTGTGCAATGAGGGGGAGATATCCCCCGTCAAGCGCCTCTTGCTGGTCGCTCCTCCGCATCTGATCTGCGAGATCGAAACCCTAAAAACTTTTTTCCCGCTTGAAGCGCCAAAGGCTCTTTTTGCCGAAGAGGTTTTATTGGTCACTTCGACCAATGATCCTTATATGAGTACACAAGAGGCTGCTGAGCTTCAAAAAGCGCTCGGTGTGGAAATGAAAGTGATTGAAAACGGCGGACATATCAATACCGCCTCCGGATACGGAGAATGGCCGTGGGTCAAAGAGTGGGTACTGCAATGATCTTGAGTATAGAAAGCAGTTGCGACGACAGTTCAATCGCTATCACCGAAATAGCGACGAAAAAACTCATTTACCATAAGAAGATATCTCAAGAGTTAGAGCACTCAAAATACGGTGGCGTTGTCCCCGAACTCGCCAGCCGTCTTCATGCCCAGGCACTGCCCGCCATATTGGCCGAGTGTGAGCCGTGGTTTTCGCAATTAAAAGCGATTGCCGTTACCAATGAGCCGGGCTTGGGTGTAACGCTGATCGAGGGGGTTACAATGGCCAAAGCGCTCAGTATAGCCCTTAGCATCCCAATTTTGCCGATCAACCATCTCAAAGGGCATATCTATTCTTTATTTATAGAAAAAGATGCCGTTTTACCGATAACCGTTTTGCTGGTATCCGGCGGACATACCCAACTTATTGAGGTAAAGTCCTATACCGAGATGGAAACCGTCGCTACGACGATGGATGACAGCTACGGGGAGAGTTTTGATAAGGTAGCTAAAATGATGTCGCTGGGCTACCCCGGCGGCCCGTTAATTGAAAAGCTCTCACAAAGCGGCGATAGCAGCCGCTTTGCTTTCACGGTTCCCCTCTGGCAGTCACCTTTGATTGCCTTTAGTTATTCAGGGCTTAAAAATCAGGTTCGCCTGGCCGTTGAAGCCAACGATGCATCCGCTTATCCGGATATTGCGGCGGCTTTTCAAAAAACGGCTAAGGATCATCTGATCCAAAAGCTCAAAAAAAATTTCAAATCCCGTCCGCCCGTCCGTTTTGCCATCCTCGGCGGGGCCAGTGCCCAGCTGTACCTTAGAGAAAGGGGGCGCCACGC
>Ga0074198_1001611_pt1 | contig 14218 bp, 16 predicted proteins | sample EPASupsiteSAE323_FD_64527 | JGI IMG/M metagenome (GOLD analysis project Ga0074198, IMG submission 64527) | Bioremediated contaminated groundwater from EPA Superfund site, New Mexico - Sample SAE3-23 | ecosystem: Environmental > Aquatic > Deep subsurface > Groundwater > Contaminated ...
AAACCGTGGTCAAGCTCATCTTGCTTTATGGCAACGTTGCTCGTTTTGGTCAGCAGGTCAGTATAGCAGGTACAAAATACCCGGTGCGGGGCAAAGTATTCATGCAGATGGCGCTGGTTGAAATTCCTTTGGACCGGGAGGTTAAAATCGGTGATGAAGTGGAGGTGCCAATCAGAAAGACTCTTACATCTCCGGATATAACCAGAATCTATCTGCAAAATGAAAAAGTGGTTAAAATTTCCACAAAAGAAGGTGGAATGAATTCACCCGTCGAATTTCTATCAACTAAAGCTTAAACAGACACTGCTTATTTCAATATAGGATTTACAACAAATAACTCTGTCCGAATGCAAATAACTATATTGGAGTGGGGATCATGAAGGGGAAAATATTAATTGTCGATGATCAAAAAGGGGTAAGAAGACTGTTGGAAGAGCTCTTCAAAAAGGAGGGCTGGGATGTCAAAGTGGCTTCAGACGGTCAAGAGGCAATCAACAAGGTTGAGGAAGGATTGCCTGATATTATTTTAATGGATGTCAAAATGCCAAATATGAACGGCCTGGAAGCATCCCAAATCATTCTTCAGGCTCATAACCAGGTTCCTATTATTATGATGACCGCTTATGGCGAAATTGAAGTGGTGAAAAAAGCACTGGAAGCGGGCGTCAGAAAATGTATTACCAAACCATTTGATATAATTATTTTGCGGGACATGGTAAATAATCTTATTAATGAGCAATCTGCCTGAGCAATGTTTATAATATTGAAGTGACATCCATATGTATGTTTATTGCGAGCCTTTTCAGACCCGAAATAAAATTAAAAACTATATTTAAGAGGTGGTAAAAATGGCACTAGTTTCTGTCAGCGAATTATTGCACAAGGCTGAACAGGAAGGGTATGCAGCAGGGGCTTTTAACGCAAATAAAATGGAGATCGTGCAAGCGATCGCCGGATCGATTACGTAAACGCAGGACAGTTAACTTCTTCAGGAGAAGTGCGCAATACTTTTCGTAAGGAGGAATGTTTTTTGCGAATTTTTATTGATTCTGCTAATATAGAAGAAATCAAAGATATTAATATGATGGGTTTTCTGGCAGGTGTTACCACCAATCCAAGCTTGGTAGCCAAGGAAAAAAGAGACTACCGGGAAGTTATTCAGGAAATCTGTGCGATTGTAGATGGCCCCATCAGTGCTGAAGTGATTGCCCAGGATTATGCCGGTATGTTACAGGAAGCTGAAATGCTGGCAGGGATTCACCCGAATGTGGTTGTGAAGATTGCCATGACCGAGGATGGACTAAGGGTTATCAGGGATCTCCGACAAAAGGGAATTAAAACCAATGCGACCTTGATATTTTCTGCGACCCAGGCTCTGCTGGCGGCAAGATCCGGAGCAAGTTATGTCAGTCCTTTTCTGGGCCGGGTAGATGATACTGCGAACGACGGATTGATTCTGCTGGAAGACATTATGACCATCTTCAATCAATTCATGCTGGATACGGAAGTGATTGCGGCCAGTATCCGACATCCCGTTCATGTCCTGCAAGCTGCCAGGATCGGTTCCCATATTGCGACCGTACCATACAAGATAATCAAGCAAATGATCAAACATCCTCTTACCGACGCAGGGATTCAGAGATTCCTGCAGGACTGGCAGGAGGCATTTCAATCGTAATAGAAGCATCACATGTTTCATTAAGAGAGAGCATTTTATGAAGCCGAAATTTTAGGAGGGTTTGTTGTGGAAAGAGAGCTGGCGCTGGAATTTGCGCGGGTAACTGAAGCTGCGGCGCTTACATCAGCTCGCTGGGTTGGACTGGGTGACAAGGAAGCGGCAGATGATGCTGCCGTTACAGCTATGCGGGTTATGTTTGATACCGTTTCAATTGATGGAATAGTGGTAATAGGTGAAGGTGAACTGGACGAAGCTCCCATGCTTTATATTGGTGAAAAAGTAGGTCTGGGGGTTGCGCCTAAAGTGGATATAGCAGTTGACCCTCTGGAAGGAACCAATCTGGTTGCCAAAGGGTTAAACGGAGCCATAGCTGTTTTAGCTTCTGCTCCTGCAGGTACACTGCTGCACGCTCCAGATATGTATATGGATAAAATTGCCGTCGGGGCAGAATGTAAAGGCAGAGTATTTTTGGATGCTCCGGTCAAGGAGAACCTGCGTCAGGTAGCCAAGGCGCTGGATAAATCCATCCATGAAGTCACCGTCGTTATATTGGACCGCGAACGCCATCAGGGCATAATCGAAGAGATCAGAAGTGCAGGCGCCCGCATCAGATTAATAACTGACGGGGACGTATCTCCGGGAGTGGCGGCTGCCTACGAAAATTCAGGCGTAGATATGTTGATGGGTATTGGCGGAGCTCCGGAAGGAGTTATCACTGCCGCGGCCTTAAAATGTATGGGAGGAGATTTTCAAGCCCGCCTTTGTCCTGAAGATGAAAATGAAATCAGACGTTGTCACGAAATGGGCATCAAGGATGTCGGACAACTTTTTACCATCGACGAATTGGTCAAATCGGATGATGTAATATTTGTAGCCACTGCCATTACCGATTCATATTTGCTTAAAGGAGTGAGGTACACCAAAGGACGTGCAATCACTCAAACGATGGTAATGCGCAGTGCTTCAGGCACGATCCGCTTTATTGAGGCCAACCATTGTCTGGATAAAAAACCATTATTTAGAGACAAACGCATAACCATGACCATGGAATGATATACTGATAAAGCAAACTCATCGAGCATTCTTCTGCTGTTAGGATTTTGCCTATCTGTTTACTCGATCAACAAAAAGGAAAAAATAATATATACAGGGGTCTACCAGCCTCTGTATATACCCCCTCCGGGGATTCTGCCTAAGGCAGATCTTCACTGCAGTTACCCCATTGAAACGTTTAACAGTATAATATCCGGCTGACGAGAATTTTTTATCCGGGAATGTTTTGGAGTCTCATAGGTACTGCTTGCTTTGCATCAATTCACATTATTACGCTTTCGACAGCGAGAGGAGGAACATTTTGAAAGTAAATATTTCAGAGCTTGAAAACAAAACCATGCTGGAACTGTATCAGATTGCCAAGGAAATCAATCTGGCCGGTTATTCCAAGCTGCGCAAGAAGGAATTGGTTTTTGAAATTACCAAAGCCCTTACCCATTCAAATGAATTGCTGCAAGCTTCAGGAGTGTTGGAAATTATGCCGGACGGGTACGGCTTTTTAAGACCTTTTGCTTATGTACCCAGTCACGAAGATATTTATGTGTCTCCTTCCCAGATCAGAAAATTTGATCTGCGCACCGGAGACCGGGTAGGCGGTCAGGTCAGGCCGCCCAAAGATAGTGAAAGATTTTTTGCCCTGCTTAAGGTTGAAGAGGTAAATGCCCTGCCTCCTGAAGAGTCAGGTAAACGCATTCATTTTGATGCATTGACCCCCCTTTATCCGACCGAACGTTTAAACCTGTCTACCGAATCAGGAGAGCTATCCACCCGCCTCATCGATCTGGTTGCTCCCATAGGCAAGGGCCAGCGAGGTTTGATCGTCGCCCCTCCCAAAGCCGGCAAGACCATGCTGCTACAGAAGATGGCTCACGGTATTACCACCAATCATCCTGAAGTGGAACTGTTTATCCTGCTGGTTGACGAAAGACCGGAGGAAGTTACTGACATGCAACGTTCGACCCAGGCTGAAGTGGTAGCCTCGACCTTTGACGAGCCTCCGGAAAATCATGTCAAAATAACCGACATGGTTCTGGAAAGAGCCAAACGTCTGGTGGAGCACAAGAAGGATGTTGTCATTCTTATGGACAGTATTACACGATTGGCAAGAGCACACAACCTGATCATACCTCCCAGCGGCAGGACCCTGTCAGGAGGTATTGATCCGGCCTCCCTGCACAAACCCAAACGCTTTTTTGGCGCTGCCCGCAATATTGAAGAGGGGGGCAGTCTTACGATTATAGCCACAGCACTGGTGGAAACCGGATCCCGTATGGATGATGTTATTTTTGAAGAATTCAAGGGCACTGGCAATATGGAACTGGTGCTGGATCGTAAACTTTCCGAGCGCAGGATATTCCCCGCCATTGATTTGAAGAGATCCGGGACTCGCAAAGAGGAACTGCTGTTTAATGCTGATGAAATGGAACTGATGTGGAATCTGCGCAATACTTTCAGCGAATACAATTCAGTTGAAACGATGCAGATGATGATCGATACCATGAAAAAAACCAAATCCAATGAGGATCTTCTTCGAGCAGCTCCTATCATTTTCGGCAAGCGAGAACCATCCCGAAAAAACGGCAGCAAGTATTATGAATAATAACCTCTTTTTCTGCCAAGAATAAAAAGTGAACAAGCTCCGTCATTTTTTGTCGGGGCAGAAATAGAGGTGAAAATATATTGCATAAAAGGTGGATAAGCCTGTTGCTTACAGGCCTGTTTTTTGCTGTGTGTGTCCACCCTTCTGATGCGCGCTTGATTGAAGGCAAAACGAATATATCCAGGGCAAATGAAAGTAACACAAGTGCTGCTATTTCATATCGCATACAACCAGGTGACAATCTCTGGTCCATTGCCAGACGTAATCAAGTAAGTCTGGCCAGCCTGATGTCATTAAACGGTCTGAATGAAAACAGTATCCTGGACATCGGTGAGGTTGTCAAAATACCCTCAGCCAATGGCAATTACCACATTGTATGTGCTGGGGAGACGATGTGGAGTATTGCTGCTGCATATGGGCTAAATACAGCCGCAATTGAAAATGCCAATCAGGACAAAAACCCCAATTGCTTAAATATTGGTGACCGTTTGATCATTCCCGGACGCAGGTCAGCGCAATTGCTGCAAGCATCCGGGCCTTCACGTGGCTTGTCATTTTCCGGTCTGTTTTCCTGGCCGCTCACCGGCACGATCACTTCCTATTTTGGCTGGCGCAAAGCAGGCTATCATCATGGAATTGATATAGCCAACAAACAGGGTACTCCGATCAAAGCTGCAGATGATGGAGTGGTTACTTTTGCAGGCTGGAAAAGCGTTTATGGACGTACGGTAATTATCCGGCATAATGACGGAAAGAGCACGCTATACGCCCATACCCAGAAGATATTGGTAAAGGAGCAACAACAGGTCAATCGAGGCCAGGTAATTGCCCGGGTAGGTGTCAGCGGAAATACGACCGGACCGCATTTGCATTTTGAGATACGCAAAGGAGATAAGTGCTTTAACCCTTTGAGTTATCTTAATCATTAAAAGCCGCCCCCAGGGGGGCTTTTTTTTATGACCAGAAGAGGTATAATTTCATATATGCTGCGGTATCGTCCGGTTTGCCAGCTAAAATTGATGCGTAATTTAGCCTGGAACTGAAAAATGACCTTCTGCCGCAAGCAGGTCCAGGTACTTATATTACAGAATTTGAGGTTCATTCAATGTTTCTAACGCTTTTTGCCAATCAAAAAGGAGAGGCCATGGAAAATCCCGAGGTCACGATGCTGGGACGCAGCGGCTTGGAATGGGTCGAAGCGGAACAGAGCGAGATGATCCCCCTGCCCAAGGGAGCCTCGCTGGTATCATTGCCTGGTTTTGTACCGGTGGGGATAGGCCGGAAGGGTGATTTGCAGTATTTTGCCGGTCAGCCCGATCAAGGTGATGCGCCGGTAACCGCTGTGGCTGCTCTGCTTCCGCAGGGGTTCACCCGTACGATGCTGCCAGCCTGTGTCAGTCCTGAAGCCAAATCATTGCCGTTGTTTGGCTACGCGGCGGTGGGATTCAAGGATAACAAGATCTGGACTGCGGCAGTACAAAGTGATGAGCACCGCAAATGGCACCCCCGTTATTATAATACAGTTGCCTTGCCGCAGCGGATCGACCGAATGCTGAACAAGTATTCCGAAAACAGAATTCTGCGTCAACTGGCGCGCTGTTCACTTCAATACAGTTGTTATACCGCCCAGAATCTTTTCTATGGCCGCTGGGAAGCGGGAATCCCTACCATGACAGCTTGCAATGCAGACTGCATCGGTTGTATATCGGAAAGCCACCTGGAGATGGATTCGCCTCAGCATCGGCTTGATTTTTTGCCTTCCGTACAGGAAATATATGAAGTCGGACTTGAACATCTGCTGCATGCCCGGGAAGCCATCATCAGCTTTGGCCAGGGCTGTGAGGGCGAACCGTCTTTGAATGCTGACCGGCTGGCGGAGGCTATACGCTTTATACGCCGGGACACTGACCGGGGAACGATCAATATGAACAGCAACGCCGGTTTTACTGAAGGGCTTGTCAAAATGACGGATGCCGGCCTGGATGCGTTGCGGGTAACGATATTTTCCTGTCAGGAACAGAATTACAATATCTATCACCGGCCTAAAAATTATCGTCTGGAAGATGTAAAAACTTCGATAAAGTATGCCCATGATCATGGCCTCAGGGTATCCCTCAACCTTTTGACATTTCCGGGATTTACTGATCGGGAAGATGAGATCGAGGCGTTGCTCGATCTACTGGCAGAGGGGAATGTGGATATGCTGCAGCTGCGCAATTTGAATATCGATCCCCAGGAGTTATTCAGCCGCCTGGAACCGGGCGGTGAGGTCATGGGGATTACAAATTTTATCGGTACCATTCAGCAAGAAATGCCCCGGGTGCAAATCGGGTCCTATTCGCATCCGGTTCGATAGTACAGTAAATCCGGGTTTACTTATGGAAATGAGGAGAGAAAATTTTGGAGAGCAATAAAAAATTAATGAATGCCCAAGAAATGCGGGCCAGCAATGCCGGCCAACAGGTATCCGGCAAATTTTTGATCCTGGACAAGGTATACCGCAAAACCAAGGATGGCAAAGACATGCACAATCTCAAGCTGGGTGACAGCAGCGGTGAAATAGATGCTGTGGTATGGGAAAACTGCCGGCTTACCGGTACCCTGGCCAGCGGTGCGGTGATTGGGATCCTGGGAGACATGGGCAATTTTGCCGGTAAAAATCAAATCACCGCCAAAATCATCAAGGTATTGGATGAAGACCCTCTTATATACCAAAAACAGGCCGAGAACCTGGATGAACTGAAACTGCATTTTGCAGATTTGGTGAAGGAAATCAATGATCCCTATCTTAAAGCGCTGACCAACGAAATATTTGATCCCGCTACCCGGGAAATATTTTTCCGGGCTCCGGCTGCCAAACGAATCCATCATAACTATCCGGGGGGACTGTTGGAACACAGCTGTCAGGTGGCTGATTTAGCAATAAAGATGGCAGGCTCGTATGCTTATCTTAACAAGGATCTATTGCTTTTTGGGGCACTGGTGCACGATATTGGAAAAATCCTGGAATATAAAAACGGAGTGACCCCTCAGTACACTACAGAAGGCAAACTGTTGGGTCATATTGTAATCGGCAGTGAGATGGTCGGGCAAAAAATCGCTCTGCTCAGAGCCGTGGGCAAAGATTTTCCGGAGCACCTCGAATGGATGATCAAGCATATGATTTTAAGCCACCATGGGAGTATGGAATTCGGCTCACCGGTTATTCCCTTGTTTCCGGAAGCATTTGTATTGCATGAAGCAGATAATTTGGATGCCAAAATGTTTATATTCAAGAGCAAACTGCAGGAAAACAGCGGCGAAGAAGAATATTTTACCAATTACGATAACTTTTTTGCCCAGCAGTTCTTTACGTATCGCTATTCTGCCCAGGAGGAGTCCGGGAACCAATAATTGACCAGCATTCAGACCGATTGGCTGACGAGTTAAATAATTTATTTGTTTTTTCTCAGGTTTATTGATATAATGTTTCTCGCAGTCTGTTATACAGGACTACATTGGTTTTAACACATATAAAGATATATAATGTGCCAAAGTGAGGTGATAACATTGAAAGAAAAAATACACCCCAAATACAAGATAACTACAGCCAAATGCGCTTGTGGTAATGAGATCGAAATCGGGTCTACCAAAGAAAACATAAAAGTGGAGATTTGTTCAAAATGCCATCCCTTTTACACAGGTGATACCCGCAGAATTGTTGATACCACCGGCAGGGTTGAAAGATTTAAGAAAAAGTACGGGTTAGCTTAGTAAATAGCAGGGCATTGTTCCTGCTTTTTTCTTTATGGTAACAATTGTGACATTGAGGAAGCGGCAACCAGCCTATTTTCAATAAGCAAGGGGATAATATGGGTAAAAAGTTTCAATATGGCGGTATGGCTGCAATCGAAGGCGTAATGATGCGAGGACCTCAGGATACTTCTTTAGCGGTGCGCAAACCTGACGGCACGATCGAACTGGAAGTTGAAAGCAACAGCGACATTGCCAAACGGTATCCTTTTTTAAAATGGCCTTTTATAAGAGGTTCGTATGTTCTGATCGAATCCATGGCAGTGGGGATCAGAATGCTGAACAAATCTGCCAACATGTCCATGGCGGAAGAACGAGAAGAGCTGACTGCCGGAGAAATATTTTTCACCGGCATGCTGGCTTTTGTCCTGGCAATTGTCCTTTTCGTGGCTTTGCCTACCGGGATCGTGCATTTTACCAGGCAATACCTGGGCGGTGTCCTTGCGCAAAATATTGTAGAGGGGATCATCAGGATCATATTTTTCCTGATCTATGTCTACGCGATTTCCAAAATGGATGAAATTGATCGGGTCTTTATGTATCACGGGGCGGAACACAAATCGATCCATACCCTGGAAGCAGGTCAGGAACTTACAGTCGAAAACGCGCGTCGACATTCGACGCTTCATCCCCGCTGCGGAACCAGTTTTTTGCTTATTGTAATGATTATATCTATTCTTGTATTTGCATTATTGGGTGAAGGCAGTCTTTTTTACCGCGTATGGTCCAGGATCGCAGTTTTTCCGATCGTAGCCGGATTAGGTTATGAATTTATCAAACTGTCCGCGGTTTGTTATGAGAAGAATTGGGCCGGTTGGTTGATAGCACCTGGTTTATGGCTGCAGAAACTGACGACCCGTGAACCGGATGATCAGCAGCTGGAAGTGGCCCTGACGGCCCTCAAAGCTGTGCTACAAAAGCAAGCCGTCCCGGAACAGACGGTTGATGACCCCAATGGAATACAATCTGCCTGAAAACAATCTTAAGAGAAGTTCTGGGAGGATATTAAATGCTGGAGAAACTTGCGAGTCTGGAATTAAAATATAATGAACTGACCGATAATCTGAGCAATCCGGAAGTCATTGCCGATCAGAGCAGATTTCAGAAGTATGCCAAAGCCCATGCCGAGCTTACCGATGTGGTCACCAGTTATCAGGAATACAAAAAGGCCTGTCAGGAGCTGGAAGAAAGCCAGTTGATGCTGAAAGAAGAAAATGATCCGGAATTTAAAGAAATGCTGACGGCCGAAATCCAAACGTTGCAGGAAAAAATTGCAGATGAAGAAGCGCAGTTAAAGATCCTGCTCCTGCCCCGCGATCCCAACGATGAAAAAAGCGTTATTATGGAGATCAGAGCCGGCACGGGCGGTGAGGAAGCAGCGTTATTTGCCGGTGACCTTTTCCGCATGTACTCCCGTTATGCCGAAGAGCAGGGCTGGAGGGTCGAAATAATGGATTCCCATTATACAGAACTGGGGGGCATCAAGGAACTTATTTATGTCGTTGATGGAACCGGTGCCTTCAGCAAGTTAAAATTCGAATCGGGTGTACATCGGGTGCAAAGAATCCCCAGTACAGAATCAGGGGGAAGAATCCATACTTCGGCAGCTACGGTGGCAGTTTTGCCGGAAGCTGAGGAAGTTGACGTCGAAATTAATGAAAATGAACTTAAGATAGATGTCTATTGTGCCAGCGGCCCTGGCGGACAGTGCGTCAACACCACACAATCGGCGGTGCGCATTACCCATTTGCCGTCCGGTCTGGTAGTGACCTGTCAGGATGAGAAATCACAGCACAAAAACAAGGCACAGGCCATGCGGGTACTGCGGGCGCGTTTGCAGGAAAAGATCGAAGCTGAAAAGAATGAGGAAATGGCCGGGGCCAGAAAAAGCCAGGTTGGTTCCGGAGACAGGAGCGAAAGAATCCGCACCTATAATTATCCCCAGGGCCGGGTAAGCGATCACCGGATCAATCTTACCCTGCACAAATTGGACCAGATCATGAACGGCCAGTTGAATGAAATTATTGACGCATTGATGGCCAATGATCAGGCAGAACGTTTAAAAAAGGTGGATTAAGTGCAGACAGTCTGGAGAATAAAAGATTTGCTGGAGTGGACGACCCGGTATTTTTTGGACAAGGGTATCAGTGAATCTCGCCTGGAGGCTGAGATCCTGCTGGCCCATGTACTAAAAAAGGATCGGGTTTATTTATATGCCAATTATGAAGCTCCGGTCAATACGAATGAAAGAGCGATTTATAAAGAATACATAAAAAGACGCACCAAATCTGAACCTATCGCTTATATAACCGGACACAAGGAATTTATGTCATTGGACTTCGAGGTCAATCCGCAGGTGCTGATACCACGTCCGGATACGGAACTGCTGGTGGAAACCGCCATCAAGGCAACGCGTGATCTGAATTCCGTACGCATCGTTGATGTAGGCACCGGTTCGGGAGCAATCGCAGTCAGTTTGGCATATTACATTGACCAGGCTGAAATATATGCCACGGATATTTCCTTATCAGCGCTGGAGATTGCCCGCAGGAATGCCGGCCTCCATAATGTCGACATTGATTTCCGGGAAAGCGATCTGCTGGAAACATTTCTCGTCAGCCAAACTGAGGGAATGCCGTGTTATTTTGATATGATCGTTGCCAACCTTCCCTATGTTGCCGAGACAGAGCGGGAGACGCTTGATCCGCAGGTACTAGATTTTGAACCTCATCTGGCCTTGTTTGCGGGTGAGGACGGTCTGGATCTTTATCGTCAGCTGATTCCCCAGGCTCGCATGCTGTTGCAGGAGGGGGCTACTTTGTTATTTGAGATCGATTCCCGCCAGGCCAATCTCATTTCCTCAATTATGGAAGGATTTTCAGATGTAAGGATTTTGAAGGATGTGGCCGGACGTGAACGGGTCGTTCAAGCCAGGAGGAGCCAATATGATTAAAACCCAGTATTTGAAAGTGGATGCCCGGCATCCTGAAACAGATAAAATTCATCAGGCAGCGCAGTTGATCAGCCATGGCGAACTGGTTGCCTTTCCAACGGAGACTGTTTACGGTCTGGGCGCGGATGCCATGCAAGCCAGCGCTGTCGGGAAAATATTTGCTGCTAAAGGTAGACCAGGCACCCAGCCTTTGCTGGTACATATCAGCCGGATGGAACACGTGGAAATGCTGGTAACTGATATTCCATCAGAAGCCCGGCTGCTGATGGAGCATTTTTGGCCAGGACCCTTGTCGATCATTCTGCCTGCCCGGGAGCAGGTGCCGGAAGTTGTCAGGGGCGGATCGAGCGGGGTGGGCCTGCGTATGCCGTCCCATCCGGTAGCTATAGCGCTTATTAATGCCGCCGGGCCACTGGCGGCACCCAGCGCCAACCTCTATGGCCGTCCCAGTCCTACCAGCGCAGAGCACGTTAAAGCTGACCTCGACGGGTCGATTGCAGCGGTGCTGGATGCAGGAGAAACAGGCAGCGGGCTTGAATCGACCGTGGTTGATCTGAATGGTGGTTTTAAAATCCTGCGCCGCGGAGGAATTCCGGTTGAAGATATAGAAGCTCTTCTGGGGATTAAATTTGACCTGCCGGATGCACTGACGAACGAACAGCCTGCTTACATCAGTCCGGTTCAGGTAATATTAAATAAATATGTAAGCGATCTGATCCAAAAGGCAGAAGCCCTGCAGCAGTCAGGAAAATCAGTGGGTCTGGTAAGAACCGTTGATTCAAAACAGATTTATTCTTGCAGGTTTGCGAAAGAATATATATTAAAAATGGATGATCCGGGCCATTCTTTTTTTTCCATCCTCAGAGATGCTGAAAATGAGAAAATCGATGCGCTTGAATTTGAACCGCTTGACGAGAACAACGGAGGTCTGAGCCAGGCGGTCATAGATCGTATCAACCGGGCTGCTTCCAAGCAATAATTGAGGAGTATCTGCAAATGAACGGGCAATTATGGACGATAATACTGGTGGCGGTCGTACTGGGTGCGGACGCGTTTTCACTTTCCATGGGCATGGGCATCAAAGGGGCAAGTCGTCGCTATGCCATGCGTTTTTCTATATTGGTTGGCCTCTTTCATATTTTTATGCCCTTGCTGGGTTTAAGTCTGGGACTGGCTGCCGGCAAATTTTTAGGTGTATGGGCAGGGCGCATCGGGGCAGTTGTTTTGCTTTATATCGGCTTGGAAATGATCTGGAAATCATATCAGGAATTAAAAATGCGGGAAGTTACCTTTACTGAAGCCAGAGAATCGCTTTCATACAATGACAGTGAACGAAACGCGGATGGATGGGTAAGCCTGCTGGTATTGACAATTTCGGTCAGCATCGATGCCCTTACTGTAGGTTTTAGTTTGGGAACGATCAAAGCGCCCATCCTGTTCACTGTAATCATTATGGGGATTATTGCTGGTTCAATGACGATGCTGGGTTTCAAAGGCGGCAAAATATTGAGCCGGGCCGTGGGCAGTTATTCCCAGGCGGTAGGCGGACTGGTCCTGCTGGCACTGGCATTTATGATGGCCTTTTAGACAATAATAGCACATCATAAAATAAAAATATGAAGGGAAGAGAATGCATGCATATCCTGTTTGTATGCAGCGGTAATACCTGCCGCAGTCCCATGGCAGAAGCTCTCTTCACAGCACAGATCAAAAAGCAAAAAATGCTATCAGGGATTGTACCTATAGCTCGATCGGCCGGCATTTATGCGCTGGGCGGCTCGTCTGCCAGCCGGGAAGCAGTCAAGGTGATGGCAGAAATGGGTATCGATATCCGCGATCACCGTGCGCAGCAGCTTAATGATGATCTAATTCAATGGGCGGATTTGATTCTGACCATGACCGAAGCACATTATCGGGAGATTATCAGCCAATATGGCGTTTCTGCTGAGAAGGTATATACCCTGGCCAAATTCAGCCGTAGTGGACAAGCAGATGTAATCGATCCCTTCGGGTCAGGAGTCGAAACTTATCGCCAGTGTGCCGGGCAAATCCAAGGTATGATCAGAGAAATTATTAAAAAATTCAGGTAAAATAATAAATTTGTGTATAATATTTTCATTAGTGTCTAAATAGATGGCAGGAGTGAATGTAAATTGAAGATTGCAATCGGCAGTGATCACGCAGGTGTGGAACAAAAAAGTGAAATCATCGCGTTTCTGAAAGATTCCGGGATCGAGACCATCGATTGCGGCTGTTTCAGTGCTGACTCGGTAGACTACCCTGATATTGCAGAAGCAGTAGCTGCCCAGGTACTGGAAAAAAGCATACCGGGTATTATTATCTGCGGCACCGGCATCGGCATATCAATTGCGGCCAATAAGATTCCGGGGATCAGGGCTGCCCTGTGTTCAGATCCTTTCAGTGCGGAAATGGCCAGGAGACATAATGATGCCAATGTTCTTGCGCTAGGGGCAAGGGTCCTGGAGATGCCAGTCATCAAAGAGATCGTCAGGGCTTTTTTCTCGGCTGAATTTGAGGGAGGCAGACATCAACGCAGAGTTGACAAGATAAATGCCATTGAAAAAAAGTATTGTGAGAGGTGTTGTTAATGGACTATATCGACAAGTATGTTTTACCGGTGGACCCGGAGGTTGCTGCAGCAATCGCCAATGAAGAAAACAGGCAGAACCGCAAGCTGGAGCTGATCGCCTCGGAAAACTTTGTTTCCCGGGCTGTAATGGCGGCTCAGGGTTCGGTTATGACCAACAAATATGCCGAAGGGTATCCGGGGAAAAGGTATTATGGCGGATGTGAATATGTTGATGTGGCAGAAGATCTGGCCAGAGAAAGACTGAAGCAAATTTTCGGCTGCGATCATGTAAATGTTCAGCCTCATTCAGGCGCCCAGGCCAATACAGCTGTTTATTTTGCCGCTCTCAGCCCCGGCGATAAAGTTCTGGGCATGAACCTGAGCCATGGCGGACATCTGACGCATGGCAGCAAGGTCAATATTTCCGGCAAATACTTTCAGTTTTTTGAATATGGCGTGAATGCAGAGACTGAAATGATCGATTATGAAGAGCTGCGCCGTATTGCCCGGGAAACACAGCCCAAGATGATCGTGGCGGGAGCCAGCGCTTAT
>Ga0074198_1001618_pt1 | contig 14161 bp, 15 predicted proteins | sample EPASupsiteSAE323_FD_64527 | JGI IMG/M metagenome (GOLD analysis project Ga0074198, IMG submission 64527) | Bioremediated contaminated groundwater from EPA Superfund site, New Mexico - Sample SAE3-23 | ecosystem: Environmental > Aquatic > Deep subsurface > Groundwater > Contaminated ...
ACCGCCGTCCAGATCCGGATAGCCGGCGGCGTAAAACCGGAGGCAGTCAAGAAAGTAGCTATTCCGCCGCTGCCCACCCGTTTTGAAATGTTGCAGGGCGGTCGGGTCGATGCGGCCATTTTGCCGGAACCGCTGGCGGGTCTGGCGGTTAAAGACGGCGCCACGGTTCTTAACAGCAGTGATGCCATGGCCAACAAACCAGGGGCCATAGCTTTTAGGGCCGAGAGCATTGCGCAGAATCCGGCGGAAGTCAAGGCGGTCTTCCGGGCCTATAACGACGCGGTGGCCTACCTCAATCAAGAACCGGCCGAGAAATATATCGATTATGTCATCAAGTCCCAGGGATTTCCGGAGGGAGTAAAGGATTCTCTCAAGCTGCCTGTTTACCAACCGGCTGCTGCTCCAGATGCCAAGATAGTGAACAATGTGGTAGGATGGCTGAAAGCCAAGGCCTTGATCAAGGGCGATTACCAGTATAAGGACCTGGTGGATGAAACTATTCTGAGGTAATTGAGTGATTTCTATCAAGGATCTGTCGGTGAAATACCAGAGCAATCTGGGGGAGACACTGGCATTGGATAAGATAAATATCGATATTGCCAGCGGCGATATCTACACCTTTATCGGACCTTCCGGGTGCGGCAAGTCCACCCTGCTCTACGTTTTGTCGGGGATACTGACGGAATATGGCGGGACTGTCACCATCAATGGGCGGGCAGTCGATCCCCGAACCCAGCGGATCGGCCTGATTCTGCAGAATTACGGACTGCTGCCATGGAAGAATGTCTATCAGAATACCATGCTGGGACTGCGCATCAAGCATGATCGCACAGATCTGGATGACTACAGCCGCTATATTCTGAATGAATTGGGCATAGCCGACCTGCTGCAGCGCTACCCGCGGGAACTGTCCGGCGGACAGCAGCAGCGGGTGGCTATTGCGCGTGCCTTTATCATGAAGCCGGACCTGCTGCTGATGGATGAGCCCTTTTCCGCCCTGGATGCTATCACCCGGGAGGAGATGCAGGCGCTTTTTTTGGACATCTGGCAGCGGCATAGCGTAACTACCATATTTATTACTCACAGTGTTGATGAAGCCCTGTATCTGGGAAGAAAGATCGTGGTACTCTCCGACGCGCCTGGACGCATCATGGAGGTAGTGGACAACCCCTGTTTCCAGTTGGACAACCTGCGTTTTCGCGACGAATACTATGCGATGTCGGTGCGCCTGCGCAACATTTTGAATAAGGGATGATTCCGGTGCAGACAAAGAAGTGGCAGGGGGCGCTGTATAGCGCGCTGGTGGTGTTGCTGACCTGGTGGTTGGTGGCCTGGCTGGCCGGGCTGCCGATTATACCGTCGCCGGTGGCGGTTTTCCATAACATAATAGATATATTTAGACCGCGCATGGAAATCCACGTCTGGTACAGCCTGCTCCGGATAAGTGCCGGTATCGTTATCTCGCTGCTGATCGGGGTGCCCCTGGGCTTCCTGATGGGCTACTTCGACCGGGTGGATCGCTTGTTCTCCCCCCTGGTTTACTTCACCTATCCGGTGCCCAAGCTGGCCTTGCTGCCGGTGGTGATGCTCATATTCGGCCTGGGAGAAAGCTCCAAGCTGATCATGATCGTGTTGATTGTCATCTTTCAGATCATCATCTCCGCTCGTGACGCAGTCAAGGGTATACCACAGGAGATCTACCGTTCCTTGCAGTCACTGGGGGCTAGCCGTTTTCAAATGCTGAAAGAGATAATCATCCCCGCTTCCGCCTCCGAGGTACTCACCTCCACTCGCCTGGCCCTAGGCACTGCCATATCCATATTGTTTTTTACCGAAACCTTCGGTACGGAATATGGTATGGGCTATTTCATCATGGATTCCTGGATGCGGGTTAATTATCTCGATATGTACGCCGGCATAGTGGTCTTGAGTTTTATGGGCTTCTGCCTCTTCACCGTAATCGATCTCATTGAGAACCGTCTCAGTTCCTGGCGCTAAAGGCATATACACCGGCCAGTAGCAAGTCTGCTCAATTGGTAACCAGATTATTCTATTAGTGGTATAATATAAACGAAAAATGCTTATAACCGGGAGGGCTAAGGAGATGAGATCTTTCAAGATAATTATGCTGGTGGCGGTGCTGGCGATCGCGGCGTTTTTTCTCTTCAACGATCAAAGAGATAATATGCAGCAGGGATTCTATGATAAGGATTCGGTGATAAATCAGGAGGGTGACACGCACAGTTACCGGCATTATGATCAGAATGACAAGGCCTTGCCCGATTATGGCCTGGATCTTAAATTTGGCAGTTTTGATGGCTATGATACCTTTTACCGGTTCGATGTATCCCAGGCGGGCCAGGTAACCGTTAAATACAATACCAGGGTAGATAAGGGCAGGTTTAAGATAGTCATGGCGGCACCCGGACGTAAGCTGACCAAGCTGGCCGAAGGTTCTGGAGCGGGCAGCAAAACCCTTAAACTGGAGCCCGGGGATTACCGGGTAAAAATAGTTGGAGACAATGCCACCGGATCGGTCAAGATGTCGGTTTCAACCGATAACGGGATCACAACCGTTTTGGAGGGCGATGAGTTTTTAGCCCGCTGATAAAAGGCGCTGATGAATATTAGGGATTGAGCGAAGTTATGGACTGCGGTCGCTTTGCCCAATCCCTTGCTTTTTGTCCCACCCCGCTTCTAATCTCCGGAGTGAAAAGCCAGGTTGCTCGAACTGAGCGCCACGCCCTTAATATAAATCCCCGCGGCCGGCGTTGAGATTTTACTACGGTATAGAAAATTACATGATTCTGATATAATTATTATAAAAATTATATTTAAGGGGGAGTTCTATGTCGTACAGAGAAAAGGAGTACAAGTATCACATCCTAACCGTTGAGGACGGAATAGCCCAGATCACCTATAATCGCCCCAAGGCCTTCAATGCAGTTAATCTTCCCTTTCTACTGGAAAGGACCGAGATCTACAACGGCCTGAAGACGGACCCGGAGATTAAAGTGCTGATTTCCACTGGTAATGAGCAGGCTTATAGTGCCGGTGGCGACCTGAAGGATTTTGTCAACTTCGGCGTCAAGGAAGCCCGAGAATTTATCGATCAAGTAGTTTTAAACGGTGATGTACTGACCAGCCTGCCCTTCCCTACTATTGCCATGGTGGCCGGACTCTGTCTGGGCGGCGGGCTGGAGAGCGTTCTCGGGCACGACCTGAGGATCGCCGCCGATAACGCGGTTTTTGGTCTGCCGGAGATCAATGTGGGCATATATCCCGGCGGCGGAGCTACCCAGCGCCTGCCCCAGATCATGGCCCTGAATAAGGCCAAGGAACTGGTCTTCCTGGGCGAAATGTTCGATGCCCAGACGGCGCTGCAATTGAACATTGTCAATAAGGTGGTGCCGCTGGCTCAGTTGAAGGATGCCACGATGGAACTGGCCAAAAAGCTTTGCACCAAACCGCCGTTTTCCTTGAGAATGGCCAAAGAATCCCTGAATGCGGCCTGGAGCACCAGCTTGGACAAGGGGCTGCAGATCGAGACCCATGGCTGGTCTATGTGCTATGGTACCGAGGATCAGGTCGAAGGCATGAAGGCCTTTATCGAGAAGCGCGCCGCTAATTTCCAGGGGAAATAGAGATCATATAACGAGGTGGGATTATGCCAGTATTAGACTCAGCCTTCCAGCCTCCAATCAAATATAGAAATGCTCATATACAAACCACCTTTCCTACGATTTTTCGTCAGGTCGATGGGGTGTCCTACCAGCGGGAGAGGCTGACCACTCCGGATGATGATTTTATCGATTTGGATTGGAGCCATGTGGTGACGGCCCGGGACAGCGATGCCCTGGCCGTCATTTGTCATGGTTTGGAGGGCTGTGCCGACCGAGCCTATATGCTGGGCATGGTGAAGGCCTGCAATTGTCGCGGGATGGATGCCGTATCCTACAACTACCGCGGCTGCAGCGGGGAGATAAATCGGCAAAAACGCTTCTATAATGCCGGAGCGACTGATGACCTGGCTACAGTGCTGGAATATATTCGTCAGGTCCATAATTACACGGCGCTATACCTGATCGGTTTCAGCCTGGGGGCCAATCTGATTTTAAAGTATGCCGGGGAGCAGGGGAGAGCAATTGCCCCGGATATTCGGGGAGCCGTCGCTATCTCCGCCCCCTGCGATCTCACTTCCTCCTCGGTTGAATTGCACCGGCTGAAGAACCGGCTGTATCACTACCGGTTTCTGAAGATGCTGCTGGAGAAGATTGAGGAGAAAGCCGCCGCCTATCCGGAGCTATTGGAGAACGATCTGAAAGCCATTCGTACCCTGAAGGATTTCGATGATCATTTTACCGCGCCGCTGGGCGGTTTTCAGGATGCTGCCGACTACTGGGCAAATTGCTCCTGCCGGCAATTCCTGCCCCACATCCAGGTGCCCGCCTTGATTATCAATGCGGCGGACGATCCCATTTTGGGACCGGACTGTTTTCCCTACCCGGAGGCAGAATTCAACCCGAAGATATTTTTAGAGGTCCCCCGCTGGGGCGGGCATGTGGGATTCCTGGAACGGGCCGGGCAAGAGGAATACTGGCACGAGCAAAGGACCCTGGAGTTTATAAGTCTTATCTCTTAAATCAGTCTGAGGCATCGACCGGCGATCGATGCCTCAGGTATCCTGGGATTATTTCTTGGCGATTGGGGTACTGGCCGGGTTGATCACTTCATCAAGGCCCAATCTGGCCCCGCAATTGCAGGTACAATTTCCGTTGCTGGCTACGGTTCCTAAATGATCGAGGAATCCTTTAACATCCCCGGTCTTGGCCAGGGCGTCCAGACGTGCATTCCAGATGGTAGTTTTTCCATCGGTGATCTGCTTGTTGGCTTTCTTTATTTCTTCGATAGCTTGAAATGGCATTTAATCATCTCCTTTTTATTTAACGATTGACGGGATAGCTAGCCGGATTGATAATGTCAGTCAGAGAGCCTGGGGTGCCGCAGTTGCAGGTACAATTGCCGTTATCGGCCGCGACATCCAATAAATCCAGGAAACCTTTGATATCACCCGTTTTCGCCAGGGCGTCGAGACGGGCATTCCAGATAACGGCCTGGCCTTCGTTTATTTGCTGAGCAGCGATTTTTATTTTAGCCAGGTTCTTAAAAGGCATTTTCTCACCTCCTTTCGCTAATGCTCTGAGGCGGCCAATTCCAAGAGATGGTGATACTCGCTGACGGAAAACGGGCAGACCGGTTTCCCGGTCTCAATGCCGATTTTAGGGCATTTTCGGCTTTGACAGGAAGGATAAAAAGAACATTTAGTACAGCGGGAACAATCCAGATGGGCGGTATCTATCCATAGATTTAATTTGTCTTGGTCAAATACCAGATTTCCCGCTTGATCTACATACCCAACTTGATTTGAAGGGTCTTTGAAAGCTACGGTACATTTGTAGAGGCTTCCGTCTGCTCCAAAGATCAAGGATGATTTTTTAGCGGCATAGCAAACACTGGTATTAGGCATTAAATAATCATGCACACAAGTTCGAGTAATAGGAGAATTATAAGTAGTTCCGATCAGATTCAGCTTAAGAGGAAATGCATCCAGTGAAGAACTATCATAAATAGATACGTTGTCCCAGTTCTCGATGAGATTATAGTTTAATGAAAACCGTTCATCATTGACGAAAGCAGGGGCGATTTCATTTTCTACCCAATGAGAGATCTCCGGCATGTGAAGGGGTTCAAAATTAACCCTGATGGATACCCGGAAATCGTACGGCTGCTCCTTGAAACTGAGAACGTTTTGAAGTATACGTTTATAGGTTTTTCCGCCTCCTGCCAATCTGCGGTTAGCATTATGAAGCGTTTCCGGACCGTCAATAGTTATTTGATAATTGGTAATGCTCAGTGATAACAATTTAGCAGCTAATGATGGGTTCAAAAGATAGCCATTGGTAGTGATAAATGCACCGTACCTTTTCTCGTTTTGTTCGCAATAATCTATAAAAAATTCAGATAAGCCGGTTATCACATCAGATGCCAGCAAAGGCTCGCCGCCGAACCAGTATACTTTAAGCATTTTGAACCGGGGCATTTGTTCCCGAACATACCGTTTTATTGCGGAGACTACCAGGGGAGTTATTTTTCCGTTCTCAAAGGATTCGTAGCAATAACTACATCGAAAATTGCACTGTTCATGGGGCAAAACAATTAAGTGCATAGTGTGCATATCTCGCTCATAAGAGAGTATCTCATCGATCTCAGACTGTTCGTCTGAATCGCTTTCAATGAAAAAGCGATTCTTGCACAATTCTTTTAAAAGATCGTTTTCATCATCCATAGGAAAGCTAATCTCACGGTTCAGATATGGCTCAATAGCTGGTAATTGTTGCTGGGGAACCCTGGCTAGGGAGCCCATAAAGCTGTTATGCAATATCAGATCTCCATTTTCCAACTGGTGGGTGTAGGTGTAGCAGGAAAGCTTATAGGTTGGTATCATATAATGCCCTCTTTCTGACTTAACTAGAATCTATAATATGCAAAAGCAGATTAATGATTCCACATAAATACATTTAATACATAAAAAGAAAAATAAATTAACATATCGGAATAGGATAAATACCTAACCATAATTATTCCGGGAAAGACCTTTAGGCCTCTGAACCTTCTTAAGAAATCGGTGTATAAACTAGTAAGTAGTGCACGAAAAGGGTTTAACATCTCATGAGATATTTGGACCGTTTAACCGCCATCCGCATACGAGAGGGTGATGCACCGGCATTTGAGGCTTTGATTCGTACATATCAAAGCCGGGTTTTTAGCTATTGCCTGCGTATGACCAATGACTACGGGGCAGCGGAGGACCTCACCCAGGAGATATTCCTGAGAGTATACCGCAACATTGGGTCATATGACTGGCAGCAAGCCCGGCTATCGACCTGGATCTATACCATCTCCCGCAATGCCTGTTTCAATTATCTGCGCACTTTAGAGCGCCGGGTGCCGGAAACCATGATGAGCGGGGAAGAACTCTCCCGGCTCGCTTCCCCGGAACGAATAGCTCAATTGGAGGACAGGATTAGCTTGATCGAGGCATTGAACCGGTTAAGCCCGGAAGAAAGAGAAATGGTTTTGTGGAAGGATTACCTGGATCTGAAATGCAGCGAGATCGCCATAATTCTGCAAGTGCCGGTTGGCACGGTAAAATCACGTTTGTTCAGTATTCGACGGCGCCTGCGTCAAGACCTGAAGGGGGAGGCAAGATGAAGAAGAAGTATCGGGAGCAGATCAGGGAACTGCCGCTGGAAAACGGCGGGCGGGATTTGGCCAGGTCCATAATTGAGGCATCCGGGGTACTGGAAACCAGACCGGTTAGCAAAACGCTGAATTCCCGCACTAGCTGGACCGGGCAGATGCCTCAGACCATAGCCTGCCTGGGTTTGGCCGTACTGATTATGGTTTTTGGACTGGTGTGCCGTGCGCCTGAGGCCAAGGTGAGCGAGCAGATGGGGCTTAATGCAACGGCTATGTGGGTGCAGGCCGCGGATGGCTGCAGGTCATTACTGGGGAATGCTCATGCCGACCTTATGAATTAGTGAGGAGTGATACCTATGAAAAAAAGTTTGATGCTTTTATTGGCTTTAGCGGTTTTATTGGGAGCATTTTTACTGGAAGGCGGGACCTTGCCTACATTATTTATCGGGTCAGCGCTGGTGCCCATGCTACTAGGACCGTTGGTCAGCGCGATGTTCTCATTTAGTCTGAGCGAGATCGGGGATGCTTTCAGTGACGCCTGGTCGGAGCGGGCCGATCAAGGCCGGGCCGACAACTATCAGCGGGATCTCCTGGTGATAAGAAATCTGCAGAGCTCGGTGGTCAGTTGGGCGGCGACCATCTTCATCCTGGCGGTTATCATGATCCTGTCTGTTTTGGGTGATCCGAAAGAATTAGGGCCGCATGTGGCGATGGCCTTGCTGGCCTTCCTGTATGCCTTTGGCCTGCGTGCCCTGCTCTTTACCCCGATGGAAAACAGTATACTGAAAAGCATCGGCAATTTAGCGCAGGTGTCATAAGCATAGATTTAGAGGCCGGTTTACCGGGAAATCAATTCCCCGGTAAACCGGAAATTTCCTGTCAATTCTAGTCCCTTAACCTGGCTGATCATTGATGAAGATCATAAAATCCTCTAAACGACCCCGCCTATCAGGAAGCAGACCACTTTGTCCTTTATCTATCAAGAGATCTTCCATCAAATAGGTCTGCATACCGGTTTTGCCGGCTGGCAGGTCTTCATCCACATCATTGCCGACCATTAGGCAGTCCTCAGGAGCAACTCCGATCATCTCACTGATCTCCCCAAAGTATTCCGGGTGTGGTTTGGTAAAGTGCATATTTTCATAAGAGGTTATTAAATCAAAGGGGAAGCCGCCCAGCCCTGCCCAGTTAATACGCTGCTGGACAGCGGATAACGGAAAAACTGGGTTGGTGGCAATAACCACCTTATAGCCCTGCTGAAAAATGCTGTTCATAAGACTGGGCACCAGCGGAAAGGGCTTGGTATGTAAATGTAATTTCGGAAAAAACTCCTGATAAAAATCGTCGAAGAAATGCCGGGCTTCCGCTGCCGGGTAAGAACAGGCGGCCAGGAAATCTTCCATAAAGGCTTGCTCGTTAGTGATTTTAGGATCTCGATTGGCTATCATCACATCGGTGGAACGATATACCTGCTCCATCAGTTTTTTGGGGTGCGCATAGCCTCGTTCTTCGGCAGCACGCATCATAGCCAGAAAATAGTAGGTCAGAAATACATCCATATCGATATTCAACAGGGTTCCGTCCAAGTCGAAAAGTATAGCCTTAAACATAACAATCTCCTGTTAGTTGGTATTTATTACTGATGTTCAGGAAGCAGTCATATTCCGGATGACTAATAAGCATTATAGCATGACCCCAACCCGAGGAAATATTCTGCTCGAAGCTAGCCGGTTCACTTTTTGATACCGGGCTTGACAAGGAACAGGGTTTGCCGCACAATAGATACACAATGTGTAAGAATTTATATTGTATAAAAATATGCGGTGTAAGGAAACGGAGGTGCGGAATGAATACTATCGGTCCGGAAGTGAGTAGGCAGGAACGCAAGAAGCGTGAACTTAGGGAAAAAATCATTCAGGTAGCCGTCGAGTTATTTAACGAGCAGGGTTTCAATAATACTACAATGGAGCAGATTGCCGAAACGGCTGACGTGGCCCGCAAAACGCTCTATAATTATTTTCCGGTCAAAGATGCTATCGCCGACGCTTACCTGCGCAAAGTTTCTGTCGGACTGGCTGATGAGAATTTGGAAAGCATACAAAGATTGCCTGATATCTATTCCAGATTGGTGGCGGCTCTGATCAATTCCTATAGCTGGGCGGAGAACAACCCAGAGTTGACCCAGGTGGTTTTGGCTTACCGGATGAAAACGAATTATCAGTATCCCCCCGAAGCGAGTCTGAAAACAGGTACTCAGAGTATAGTAGAAGCTATTCTGACACAGGGACGGGAAAACGGGGAAATACGAAGCGACCTTTCTGTGGAATTGATGCTGATGTATATAGATCTGTTAAGGGGTGCAGTAACCTGGGGATGGCTGAAAGATCCTGATCAATATAATCTGCCGGAAGCTATGGAAAAGGTAGTCGATCTGGTCTTGCATGGGGCCAGCACGGAGCAAAAGAGAGGATAAAGGGAAAGGAGCGGTTGTTGTGAGCAAAGAAGAGCATGTGTTATCCTGGGAGGATGCCGCTGCACAAGGGCCGGAAACGGCCGGGGGCAAAGGCTGGAATCTGGGAAGACTTGCGCGTTATGGGTTTAAAGTAACCCCCGGCATAGTACTGAGCACCTCGGCTTATCGGGTGTTTATTGAGCAAAACAGCCTGCAGGGGCGGATGGATGGTTTGTCCGCCCGGATCACTCTGGATAACCTGATGCAGTATGAAGCACAACTTAAGGTTCTGCGGGAGGCGATCCAGGCATCATCTGTCCCTCAATTTATCGTTGAGCAGCTGGAGAACCGGCTGAGGGAAATCAATATTCTTGATCAATCCCTGGCGGCAAGATCTTCAGCATCCGCGGAAGATTCGGAGCAGTTCTCTTTTGCCGGGATTCACGAATCTTTCCTCAATGTAAAGGGCTTGCCGGAGCTGCAGGAGGCTATAAAGGGGTGTTATGCATCGCTGTGGACGTCCCCGGCGGTCGCCTATCGCCGGCGTTTTGCTCTGAATGATTCTGCAGTAATGCCTGCCATTGTCGTGATGCAGATGGTGGAAGCCAGGGCTTCTGGCATTGCTTTTAGCTGCGATCCGCAAACCGGAAGACCCGACCGTATAGTGATAAACGCCAATTACGGGTTGGGGGATTCGGTAGTAAGCGGGGCGATTGAGCCGGATTGCTACTATCTCGACTCCTCGGCCTGGTATGCTGCTCCCCCGTTGACTGAGTGCAGGACCGGCAGCAAAAAGGGCAGCACCAGATTCAGCCCGAACGGGGGCACCACCTTTGTCAGCAATGAAGACCTGACGGATAATAAGGTATTAAACACCGACGAAGTCTCCCGGCTGGGGCGCCTGGTCCTGCGCATTTACGAGTCGCTGGGGGCGGGCGAAAACCATGTTGATATCGAGTGGGCCTATGACGGAAAGGAATTCTATGTTCTGCAATCGCGGCCGGTGACAGCACTGCCGGTATATACCTTTGAGGGGCTGAAAGGCAAGCAGGAGTTTTGGTCCAACGGAAATTACCGGGAAGCCTGTCCCATGGTGTTGTGCCCTTTGCAGCGCCGGGTTATGAAAAACAGCGTGGACATCATTCAGTATACTTCCTTGTCGCAGTTGTCCTATCCCATTCCGGAGGGCTTTCAGTTTGCCCGCTATTTTAACGGGCGCATGTACTGCAACATGTCCGCTTTGCAATGGAGTTATTGGGACTGCAGCGGTATGCTGCCGGAAAATTTCACCCCTATGTGGGGTGGACATCAACCTGCGGTTGAGATAGAACCCGGCGACCCTTATCAGGGTGAGGTGGGCCAGGCCCGGCAACAAAGAGCTATGAAAGGTTTTGTGCTGACCGAACAGGCCGCCCGAGAGGCCCCGGATATCTTTGCCGGCGTTATTGAAAGCGCGGAAGCTATAGCCGGACGTGTTTCCGCAGATACCCCGGATTTTGAATTTATAAGTATCTTTGAAGATACCGGTACTATGGTCAGTAACTACTCCAATAAATTCAATTTCCTGGCTGGTGTCGGCAGTATACCGATGGTGATGCTGATGCAGCAGCTATATCCCTATTTGGGAGGCCAGAATATGTTCGTAATTAATGGCCTTATGGTCGGGGGAGACAGTGGTATTACCAGTGCTGACCAGGGCTATCGGCTTCTTGAACTGGCTGAGATAGCCCGGGAGGATCCGGAGGTAAGCGGTATTTTGAAGGGAGAAGGTTTCGATCCCCTGGGCTGGCAAGAACAGTTGCCGGATGGTTCAAGGTTTAAAGAGGCCTTTGCCAACTATTTAAGGGATTTCGGCCACCGGGCGGTCTATGAACTGGAAATCATGAATCCGCGTTGGCAGGAGGACCCCACTTACCTCTTTGATATGATACGTAGCACTATGGTCGATGCCAGTATCTCTAAATACCGGGCTAAGCAAGCTGAAACAGCGGAAAAGGCTTGGCAGCAGTTAAAAAGCCTGGTGCCGGAGGCTGAGTTGGAGAGCATCAGGTCCAGAGTTCTGCGGGCCCAGCAGGGGGCTGCCGTACGGGAAATGACCAAATCAGTAATCGTGGTTGCTTTGAATGTCTACCGGAAGATGGCCCAGGAACTCGGACATCGTTTTAAGGAAAGAAATCTGCTGGCTGATGAAAATGACATATTCTATTGTTCCTGGTCGGATATCATTGATATTCTGGCCGGAAATTGGGACGGCCGGGGGTTGGCTATAATGGCAGCCGACCGCAAGCTGCTGCAGCAAGAGCAAGAAAAGCTTCCCGCCCCCGATCTTATTATGGGTAAGGAGCCGGTATTCTGCCTGCCCCAGCTTGATGCCGCCGGCAATTATTTGCAGGGGGTCGGAGCTGCTGCCGGAAGGTCATCAGGGCCTGCACGTCTCATCATACACCCATCCGAGGGTAACCGGCTGAACCCGGGCGATGTTCTGGTGGCGCCATCTACCGACCCGGCCTGGACCCCTTTATTTCTAAAGGCTGCGGCGCTGGTAATGGAAACTGGAGGTTTTTTGTGCCATGGCTCAATTGTCGCTCGTGAATATGGTGTGCCAGCGGTTGTGAATGTAGCGGGGGTGATGCATCAGATTGAAGATGGCCAGCCGATAACCGTAGACGGAGATGTGGGTCGGATATACCTGTCCTGAAAACATATTGCTGTACCTGTATATATCGGGTCGAGACCAAGTAACCCTTGGGTTTTATCCACTAACGGTGACCACTTACGTGGTCAGAGGGTCTGAGTTCAGATAGTGCGAGTTAAGCCCGAGGGGCTATTCTTAGTATAAGTGTGCTAAAATAGTGCAGTATAAGCCTCAAAAAAGTCATGGTCCGGAGGCACGTGATTTATACCTTGCACTGAGCGGACTTAGCGGTTAGGAGCAGGGAGACGGACAACGGAGGAACAGATGGAAGATAAGACCCGCCGCCTGGGCGAAGAAAAGATATCCACGCTATTATGGCAATTTTCTTTGCCGTCTATTATAGGGACCCTGGCTAGTTCAATCTATATAATCATCGACCGGATCTTTGTCGGGCAGGTGGTCGGGGCCGACGCCTTGGCCGGCATGTCGGTTACCATGCCCATATCCTTCATAATTCTGGCTTTTGGTTTGCTGATTGGCGTAGGTTCGGGGGCTCTGGTTTCTATCCGGCTGGGCCAGGGTAAAAAGGAAGAGGCCGAACATATCCTGGGAAATGCCTTTACCCTGGTAATTATTATCTCGGTAATCGTCAGCGGGCTGCTCCTATATTACCTTGATCCCCTGCTGATCCTTTTTGGGGCCAGTGCGGCGATTATCCCTTATGCCCGTGATTTTATCGGGATAATCCTTTTCGCTTCCGTTTTTCAATACACCGGCTTTGGTTTGTCCAATGTCATTCGTGCCGAGGGCAATCCCCGCAAGGCCATGTATGTGGTCCTGATTAACGCCGGGACCAACGTTGTTTTAGATGTGATTTTTATTCTTATCTGGGGTTGGGGAGTCCGCGGTGCGGCCTTTGCCACGGTTATCTCCCAAGCCGTATCGGCGGCGATCGTTCTGCTGCATTTCATTGGCCCCCGCAGCACATTGAAGCTGAAAGCTCTGAATATGCCGCTAAGGCTTCCTTTGTTGAAGGGAATATTCTCTATTGGAATGGCTCCCTTTGCCATGCAGTTGGCGGCCAGTGTGGTCAACACCCTGTTTAATCAAAATCTGGCCCATTACGGCGGAGACCCGGCGATCGGCGCCTTCGGGATTATCGGCGCCATTGCGAATTTCTTGATCCTGCCGGTTATCGGAATCAATATGGGTTCACAGCCTATTATCGGCTATAATTACGGGGCTCGCCGTTACGCCCGGGTCATTGAGGCCTTTAAGGACGCAACCCTGGCAGCAACCGTTATAACGACGCTTGGGTTTATCCTGCTGGAAGTCTTTCCCCGCCAGATGATGGGGGCGTTTACCGGTGATGCCAATGTAATTAATATAGGGACCCACGGTATGCGCGTCATTGTATTAATGTTTCCCTTGATAGGATTTCAGATCGTCGGCAGCAATTTATTTCAGGCTATCGGCAAGGGGAGTATAGCTTTGTTGCTGGCCTTGCTGCGCCAGGTAGTGATGTTGATCCCGGCCTTGCTGATTCTGCCGCGGCTCTGGCAGCTTAACGGCATATGGATTTCGGCGCCCATTGCGGATGGGTTGTCAACGCTGATTACCCTGCTGATTGTCCTGCCGCAGTTAAGGTGGCTCAGGGAACAGCCTGAGGGAGGCCCGCTTGTGCCAGGGAGAATTGAAACAGGGGGAGTGGGAAATGATTAGACGTCAGGTTAAAACCCGCAGCCGGGAGGAACTGGTGGACATCACCGGGGTGATCAGAGCAGCTCTGCAGGAGTCAAGCGAGCGCGATATAG
>Ga0074198_1001622_pt1 | contig 14127 bp, 11 predicted proteins | sample EPASupsiteSAE323_FD_64527 | JGI IMG/M metagenome (GOLD analysis project Ga0074198, IMG submission 64527) | Bioremediated contaminated groundwater from EPA Superfund site, New Mexico - Sample SAE3-23 | ecosystem: Environmental > Aquatic > Deep subsurface > Groundwater > Contaminated ...
TTCAAGCGGCTTAGTATAGGCTTCCATAATCGAATTAACGCCGCTCACAAGAGGTTTGAACTCGATTCCGACTTTTTCTTCATCTCCGCGCGCAGAAAGCCTGCCTTCGAGGATATTACGCGTAAGATCGCCCGTAGTGTCAATAACGCTTCTTATGTTGCCGGCGATATTGCGGCTTATAGCCATAGCGAACAATAAAGACAATATCATAACGAAAGCGGAAACATAAAGAGCGTTCACGAACAATCCGTTAATATTGGCGTTAATATGCTCGGTGCTTCTGGTGAATTCATCATAATAAGCGCTTGCGCCTATTATCCAATCCCATTTTTCAAAATACCATACGGACGCCAGCTTAAGGCGGGACGTGCTTTCGCCATTGTTCTGCCACGGATATTCATAAAATACCGGCGCGCCGGGAGACTTCTTAGCGGCGTCTATCATTTCTCTCACGAAAAATCTGCCGGAGGCATCCTGCGTATCCCATAGATTTTTGCCGTCGGAGGCGCCGCCCTTCGAAATTATATATTGGCCGCGCTGGGCTCCGCTGCCGCCAAGAACAAATATATAGCCGCTTTCTCCTATTTTTGTGTTTGAAATGGCTTTTCTCAAGCTTACAGCCGATTCCTGATTTATTCCGACGAAGACCATTCCGATTATTTTACCGGTTTCATCGCGAAGCGGCTCATAAGAAGAAACATACCATTTATCTACTACATACGCCCTTCCGGTATATGTTTTGCCCGAAAGAACCGTTTCAATTATCTTGTTTTTATTGCCGTCGTCTTCGATTGCCGCTATAAAAGTGGCTATGGCTCGCTTGCCGTCTTTCATCAAAACGTTTGTAGCGACTCTGAGCATGTCGCCCGCATCGTTCATTTTCTGAAAAATCGTGCATGCGCCGCCGACCAGGCCGGTCACTTCATCTACCATGGGGGTCGCATTGCCGCCTTCATAATTCTGCTCAAGCCACACGCCGCCGTTTTTATCGATAACTCCTTTTCCAAGAAGCATTTTCGGCAAAGTAATATCAACGGCTTTCTGATTGGCCTGATTAATAGCCTTCCAGGAAACAGTCTCGGTTGAAAGGCCTATGCCGCCTGATTTTTTAATGTGATCTGCCGCCACGCGAAGATTCGACGCCATAACCTGCTCAAGAACTTCCTGCTGGCTTTCGCAAATCGCGTAAGCGTCATCGGCCACGCTCTTTAAATGGTCTCTTAACTGCTTTTCGGATTCGGCGACGACGACTGAAGAAATTTTAGTCTTTTCATTGCCGACAAGAAAAAGTATTGAAACAACTGGAATTAATACGCATAACAAACCCATTAATAAAATTTTAGATTTCATGGTTTTAAACATAAAGCAATTCTCCTAATCTTAGTAGATGCATAATTTCAAGCGTTTTTGCTTAAATACCGGCGAGTTTTTGAAGATCTTCTTCGTATAAAAGTTTTCCGGCGTTTAATAATATTTTAACTTCCTCGCCGACCTTCCCCATTCCCTGAACGAATTTGCTTCCGCCGCCTTTATTAACCATGGGCGGCGGCTCCACGTTCGATTTGGGAATATCAAGAACTTCCGAAACTTGATCCACTATAAGGCCGACAAGCTGTTCGTTTACAGATATCACTATTATGCAGGTCCTCTCGTTATAAGCCTGTTCGGCTATCAAAAACCTCAGGCGGACATCCATTACCGGAATTACTTTTCCGCGAAGATTTATAACGCCTTTAATATAAAAAGGCATGTCGGGTACCGTTGTAATATTCTGAATTCCGATTATTTCGATAACGTGCTTGATTTCGATCCCATATTCTTCGTTATTTAAAATAAAAGTTAAGTATTTATCTTCCTGGGTATCTTCCATTTCATCGTCAAGAAAATCGTCGTCCATAAAATCCGTTTTACTTTTTTCATTAGTGGCCATAACTCATACCTCCGGGTAAATTACTAAAGTATTACCGGCACTTTTTTATATCTTTTAAAATTTGCCGAAATCATCGTCGTCTAAAGAAATAATATCTTCAGGATCGGGCTTATTTTTCTTTGAAATCAACGGTTTTGAATGATATTTCACGTCGGGGCGCGCGGCTATTTTTTTCGGAATGTCGATAACGGCTTTTTCCGCGGCGCGCTTTACGACATATGCGTTAACAGTGCTGGCGCCGGCTTTTAAATTGAATTTCGAAAGCATGCCTTTCAGTTCTACCGCCTGGCTTGAAAGTTCTTCTGAAGCGGCTGCGGCTTCTTCGGCCGTAGCGGTATTTTGCTGCGTAACGCGATCGATTTGCCCGAGGCCTAAATTAACCTGAGTTACGGCTTTTTCCTGCTCCCTGGCAGCGGCGGCGATTTCGCCTATCAAATCGGTTACCTTAGCCGAGCCGCCGACTATAATTTCAAGCGATTTCGCAGTTTCTTCGGCTATTTTCGATCCGGCTTCCGTTTTTTTAATCGAGCCTTCGATCATCTCAGACGTTTCTTTAGCGGCCTTCGCGCTTCTTTGCGCCAGATTTCTAACTTCCTCGGCGACCACCGTAAATCCTTTTCCGTGTTTTCCGGCGCGCGCCGCTTCCACCGCGGCATTAAGAGCTAAAAGATTCGTCTGGAAAGCAATTTCATCGATGGCTTTTATGATTTTCGAAACGTTATTCGAAGCTTCGCTAATTTGACTCATAGCCTTTTGCATATCGCGCATTTTATTATTCCCTTCACCGGCGGCGTTTCGCGCATCGTTGGAAAGCGTATTCGCCTGAATGGCGTTTTCGGCGTTTTGCTTTGTCTGCGAATTTATCTGCTGCATGGTGGAGCTGATTTGTTCGATCGAGCTTGCCGATTCGGTCGATGATTGAGAAAGCGACTGGCTGGCATCCGATACCTGGCGGGAACCGGTATTGACCTGTTCGACGGCTATGGTAACTTGAGTTAATATTTCGTTTATCGAATCGATTGTTTTATTGAGAGCGGCTTTTATTTTAGCATGGTCGCCTTCGTAATCGCCTTTCATATAAATATCAAGATTTCCATTCGACATTTCTTCAAGGCATGCGGCGGCCTCTTCAACGGGCTTTATAACGGCATCGAGCGTTTTATTAACACCGTCGATAATTTTTCTAAAATCGCCGTCATGTTTCGAAACATCGGCCCTGACGGAAAGCTTGCCTTCGAGCGCGGCGCTCACAAGCAGATCCGAATCGATGATAAGTTTATTTATCGCATCGATACATTTATTGAGATTATTTTTTATAAGATTGAAATCGCCGTTATACGAATCGGTTATTCTCGAAGGGATATCGCCTTTTGATATTTTATTGACATAATCGGCGGCGATATTCAACGGCCCAATTACGGCGTCGAGCGTCTTGTTAACGCCGTCGACGATCTTTTTATAATCGCCTTCGTGTTTCGAGGCGTCCGCGCGCACCGAAAGGTTTCCGGCCTGCGCCGCATCCGATAGAATGTTAGCGTCCTTGATAAGCGCGTTAATTGCGTCAATACACTGATTTAAATTGTTTTTAAGCTTATTGAAATCGCCTTTTGATTCCTTGGTAATTTTAGCGGGCATATCGCCGCTGGCTATTTTAGCGATATAATTAGCGGCCATGTTTAAAGGCCCGATCAAAGCGGCAAGCAACCCGTTTATGCCTTCGACTATAGGCCTGAATTCAAAATTTATTTTAGCCGTATCCGCTCTGGCCGTTAAATCTCCATCTACGACGGCATTTATTAAAGTCCGGCACTCGCTCATAAGCGAGTTTATAATTGATTTAATGCCGCGCGATAAAACTTCTCCTATAATTAACGCAAATAGCACTCCGAAAATAATAGAATAAATTATATCTTTTTGATCTTTTTTCGACTCTTCGTCGGAAGATTTAGTATCAGCTTTCGTATAACGTATTATTTCCTCTTTTATTTTATTAAGCGATGCATCGACGGCCAGGCAATTTTTTCTCGACTCCAAAGACGCGGCATAAACTTTCTGATCGTGCTCTACCACCCGAGGGTCGTCTGGTTTCGAGCCTTTCGCAAACATATCGTCTTTTTCGCGCGATAAAGATATAACCTTCTCGGTGCCTTTTACCCATGCATCCATTTCGCCTATAAGACCCTGATAATATTTTTCTTCGTCGGCGGAATGCAATATTTTTTTGTATTCTTCGAAATTAGTTACCGCAAGATTCCGGTTCTTTTCAATCCAGGCATATTGTGGCTTTCGCAGCTCCTCGCTCATCATCATAGGATTAATAAGCCCACGTTCGCCGGTTATTTCACCCATTATGCCTTCTTTAATAAAGCTCGTATAAATCAAGGAAGGCAAGTTCACCTCGACGACCTTATTTAACGACTTCATTAACCCGGTTAAACCATCATAGCCGACATAACCAACGAAAATACATATAAATGCCAGAATAAAAAAACTGATTCTTAATTTCGCTCCGATAGTAAAATTATTCATTAAAAATTCCACCTTTGTAAAATTACGCTATCTGTAGATTGATTTACATTCAGGCTGCATTAAAATCGCATTAAACAATATTCTTTTGCCCATAAATGACCGCTAAACGGCTTTAGCTTCGACGCTGGCTATAAGATCTCCTATATCGAGTATAAGGCTTATTTCACCGTCGCCCATTATCGCGCAGCCGGAAACGCCCTGAACGTGGCCGAGATAATTCGAAAGGCCTTTTATCACAATTTGCTGCTGGCCTATTAATTCATCTACAAAAAGACAGCATTTCTTTTCGTTATTTTCGACGATTATTAAAAGGCCCTCTTCGAGTTTTTCATAGCGAGGTTTTATATTATAAAGCTCATGCAAGCGAACGACCGATAAAAGCTCGCCCCTTATATTAACTATTTCGGTCCCTCCAGGCGTCAATGTAATGTTTTCAGCCTGCGTTTTTATAGACTGACGCACTGAACTTATAGGAATTATGTAACGCGCGTGGCCAACCTGTATTTCCATGCCGTCGATAATAGCCAGAGTGAGCGGTATCCTTAAAATCATCATAGAACCGTTGCCGGCACGAGTTTTTATGTCGATACGGCCGTGAAGTTTTTCGATATTTCTTTTAACTACGTCCATTCCGACGCCGCGCCCGGAAATGTTCGACACTTTATCGGCGGTCGAAAAGCCCGGTTCGAATATGATTTTCCATACATCTTCATCTTTTAAATCGCTGCCGTCGCCTTTAATCATACCTCGCTCTATAGCTTTTTTTATAATCTTTTCACGATTCAACCCGCGGCCGTCGTCTTCTATTATTATCCACACTTCTCCGGCCGAATGTTTGGCTTCGAGCCTTATCAGTCCTGATTCCGATTTATTGGCGCGAATGCGCTCCTCGGTAGTTTCGAGGCCGTGATCGACGGAATTTCTTATAATATGAACCAGGGGATCGGATATTTGTTCGATGATGGTTTTATCGACTTCCGTTTCTTCGCCGACGATTTCGAGCTTGATTCTTTTATTGAACTTATTGGACAGATCGCGAACGAGGCGTTCCATTTTATGAAATGTCGAAGATAACGGTATCATTCTCATGGCAAGAGCTATTTCTTGAATATCGCGGGTGATTTTATTAAGATGATGTATGGCCTTATCGAATCTTTCAAGCTGAAGCCCTTTTAAATCGGGGCAGTTAGCGACCATTGACTCGGCGATAACCATTTCGCCCACAAGATCCAGCAAAGTATCCAGCTTTTCTATATCGATTCTTATAAACTGCTGCACCGACGATGAAGCGCTTTTTGAAGCCGTTTCTGCGGACTGCGAATCGGATTTCGCTTTCGGTTCGGATTCGGCAGCCTTCGCTTCATTCGAAACGTCATTCGCCTGCTGCCGGTCTTTTTCCTCCGGAGACTTTTGAGAAACGCCTGAATTTTCAGAAACGGTCGGAGTCAGCAATTCAAGCAGCACCATAGCTTTTTTCATTTCGTCCATATCGACTTTACGCTCTTCGTCAATTTTTTTCGCTTCGTTTCTCAAAAAGTCTATCGCCGTTAAAATGGCCGTCATTCTGTTTTTGTCCGGCTTAACCGAACCGTTTCTGAATCCGTCGAGAATGTTTTCAGACATGTGGCTTATTTTTTCGAGTTCTCCGAAACCGAAAAAACCTGCATTTCCTTTGAGACTGTGAAGCGCCCGAAACGCATTCGCCGCCAATTCAAGGTTATCGGGAACTCTTTCAAAAGCAAGAAGCATCATTTCGGCTTCTTCGCACAATTCATAAGACTCCTGAGCAAACCGTTTTTTCATTTCGGGAGTTATAATAAGTTTTAACTCTTCTTCAAAATTTGGCGGCATTTCGGATACAGCTTCATTCGCGGGAAGCTCCGGCATTTCAATTTTCGGTTTTGCCGCTTCGGGTTTCACGGCAGGATTGTCTTTTGTGGAAATCGAAGCTATCGTATTTTTCAAATCGACGACAATCCCGTGCGCCACATCTTCAAAGCCTTTATCATCAAGCTGTTTTTCAACCGTATCGAGAATATTTCTTATAAAATCGTTGGTACGGCAAAGAAGGTCTACATGTTCGGAGCGCAAAGTGATTTTTTCCCTTCTGAATATATCTAAAAGGGTTTCGGCTTCATGCGTCACGCTCGTAATCGTTTGAAGATCGACAAACGACGCGCTGCCTTTCAGAGTGTGAAAAAGCCTGAAAATTGTATTTAATATTTCGCTATCGACTTCGCCGAGTGCATTTGAATTTTTCTCCAGAGCTATTATTTGCGGTTCAACATCGTCTAAAAGCTCACGGCTTGAATTAACGAATTCTTGAACAAATTCTTTTTTTTCATCATTAATAATGCTGCCCATCTAAAGGCTCACCTCACTTTGCGCTTTCTTCCTGGTGCAGTAACTTTTTAAGCTCCATAAATGCTTTTTTCAATTTGGAATATTCTTCGGCAAGCCTTGCATATTCTTCTTTCGTAAGCTTTTTTTCGGCGTTTTCATTTTCTATTCTGTCAATCGTTTCTATCAGTTCCTGAAAATTCAAAGGTTTTCCGAAAAATGCATAAGCGTGATTATTTACGGCTTCCATGGCCGTTTCCACATCGCCGTAAGCGGTTATTATTATAACCTTGGCATCACGGTTAATTTCCTTGATTTTCTTTAAAAGCTGCATACCGGTCATAGACGGCATTTTCATGTCAGTTATCACAAGCTGATATCCGGAAGGATTTTTTTTGTACGCTTCCACCGCCATTCGCGGCAACGTAAAAGCCTCGCAATTATGCGAATATAATTCGAGCGAACTTCTCAAACTATCGAGGCATCCGGCATCGTCATCGACTATTAAGATATTCAAGATTGTCACCTTCCCGCTCTAATTTTTAAAATTTATGCACTTGACTAGTGCAACAAATATGCCACAAACCAGCATTGTATAGTTTTCGGTTTAATTCAATCCAGCATGCCGGTATTTTTTTAAATAATGTACGAAATTGTTCGTTCGATCGAGCCAAATTGTTCTTAATGAACTTAAATGTTCATTTTATAAAAAGAAATCAGTCTAAACACTACCCGGAAACGCCCTTGAGGCAGGCTCCAAATGCTCCAGAATATTGGGCATTTTCAGGCACAAGAACTCTTGAAAACCCGGAATTAGCCTCCAATAATTTTATAAATGCCTTATTATTGGTTATTCCGGAAGTTACAACAAGCGTATTTGATTTAGAGCGATGACGTTCAAGCATCGGCTCCACCCTGGCATAAACGGTATAATTTATTCCGGCGATTATTTTTTTTATATCTACGCCGGCGATAAGCTTTCCTATCACTTCAGTTTCGCCAAAAGTAGCGCATGTGATAGAAAGAGGCTCGGGGTTTTCATAATAACGCGAAATTTCATCCATATCGACTTTTAATATTCTCGCCATATTTTCTATGTAGCGCCCGGAACCGGCGGCGCATTTATCGTTCATCGAAAAGCCCTTAATTGCGCCATCGAACACTTCAATAGTTTTTATATCCTGCCCGCCGACATCGAGCAGAGTAAAGTCCTTAAGCCCGGTTGCCTCCGCGGCTTCGACGGCATGGCATTCTATTTCTGAAAACGGCAGCGCCGAAAATATTTTCGCCCTATAACGGCCGTATCCGGTAGAAAAATAATCAATAGTTACCGATTTTATTCCTAAATCTTCCCTTAAATCTTTTTCGAATCTTCCGGCAGCCTCTGCCTTATCAGGACCGCTTAAATATTTTAAAATGAAATCCATGGTTTCGTATATTTGAAATTTCCGGCAGCCGTTTTCAACGCAGGCTATCTTAACCGAACGTGAGCCGAGATCTATTCCGACCAGCGCTTTATTCAACCGGCAGCCGGCGATATGCTTCACATTTTTTCCATGTTTTTTCTTTTCTACGTAAGATACGAAACTTTCTATCTTAAGCTTATCGTTTTCATTAAGCGGCGCCGGATAATCGCCTTCCAGCGTCAAAACCGGAAAATCGCCCAGCCCCGAGCGCAGCATCCGGTCTTCTATCTGATGAAAGCAAAAACTTTGAACGTAATGGATAATGCAATCGAGCCGCCTTTCTTTTATGGCTTCTTTTATGTCGTTTAAACGTTTTTCAAAAAAGTACGGATAAGTGTAGTTATGATACGCTTCATATACGCTCATTCCAATTCCGCCAATCAAAGAAAATTGGCGCTGAGTTTCGTTAAAAACTATTTCGGAGCCAAGCGACGAAATGAAGTCGTAATAATCGCTGAATATAGGCGGAATTCCGACATGACCGATGCGCAAAGATATTTCGAACGCATTTCTTGACGAGGCTTGCTTTAAAAAAGCGGAGGCGCTATTTAAAAACGTATCGGGGTCGGAATTTAAATCGGAAGCGGAAATAAGATACAGATGATTTTCGAACCCGCCGACTTTAAGATCGCGATAACTTAATTCATCTATTTTCTTTAAAACGCGCCTTATTTCGTCAAATTTCTCCTTGAAATATTCAACTTCACTAATATTCACGCCGTAAATGCGTGCGAACGAATTTATTTCGTTTTTTAACTTATCAAAATCGTTATCTATAGGATATTCGAATGCAACGGTCCTGACGCCGTTAGCCGAAAGCACGTCGAGCATCGGTATGGTGTGCGCGCAATCGCCTTGCGTAACGACGACGCACTGCGGAATTTTAAGCAAAATAGCGCTGGCAAGAACGCCGCGCGTCCACGAGCAAACCGTGGCCGGCGCGAAATCGCTCGAATTTTTTAATATTTCCTGATTTTTAGGAGAAGTGATAAAAATGTTATTAAGGTCGATAACCGTTTTATCGGCGGCATACAAAACTTCTATCGGAACGCTTGAACTTATTCCGACAAGATTTCGATGTTTACGGCTTAGTATTGGATAATCTGAAAGGGATATCATATTTACGTAAAAACCTAAAACTATCCTGTATAAATGACATTATACGGATAGGCGACAAACGGCGAAAATCATTTAAATAACCGCGATTATTTTCCGCTCTGAATTATAAATTTTATAGCGGTTTTTTCTTCGTTGTTAATTTCAATTTTTGCAAAAGCGATAATCGTTAAAAGGTTGATTCCTTTGGGTGCGACAAAACCACGTGCTATGGCTATCGCTTTAACCGCCTGGTTCACGGCTGCCGCGCCGACAGCGTGAAGCTCAACTTCTTTTTCTTTTTCAATAACAGCTGCAAGCGCTCCGGCTACCGCTTTGGGATTCGACTGTGCTGCGACTTTAAGATGTTCCACCTTGATGCCTCCTTGTACATTGGTTTGTAATATATCAGAAATTTTTCATATATTCGTTTAAAACATCAGGCCTTGTAAACGTAGCTAAAACTTCATGTTTTTCTGTCAATAATTTAATGTACCAATAATCAACGCTTTCGTTATTATATAATATTTTGGTTTTAATTTCAAGATTTAAATCATTATTTTTTTTCAGGTTTTCTTTTGCATACCCGAGCAGATAATTCAAAGTTTTTTCGTGCTGAACAGCTATTATTATTTTTTCACTACGGCAATTAGTTCTTATATATTCGAAAATTTTCAAATGAATTTTCGATTCGGCCAGCTCTCGAAGGTTCGGATACGCCGGACCGCATATGACGTCTTTTCTGAATTTTTCATTTTCGAGTATGCCGACCCTTATTATCTTAACGCCGCATAATTCGAGCGCGGACATGGCGTATGCGCACTCGGCGATTAATTCCCCGTCTTCGGCCGGCATAAATTCTTTGCGTGAAAGCATTTCGGCGAACTTCGTGCCCCTTAAAACGCACAACGGATGTATTCTGGCATAATCAGGCCTGATGGAAGCAAGCGTTTTAACGTCGTTTAAAAACACTTCGCGTGTCTGAAACGGAAGGCCGCACATTAAATGTATCGAAAGCGCTATTTTTTTATTTTTTATTAATCCGGCCGCAGCTATTGCAATTTCGGGAGTGTATCCCCTGCCTGATTCTATGAGGACTTCGCGATTGAACGATTCAACGCCTATTTCAATAGTGCGAGTATGGTTTTCAATCAAAAATTCCAGAATTTCGGAGTTTATGAAATCGGGACGGGTCGATATCCGAAACCCTTCGAAATGCCCGTGAAATTTCGAATCGGCAAATGCTCGGCGCGCCGAATCGAACATCGATTGTTGACGCATAAGTTCAATCGCCGTGAACGTTCCGCCGTAAAAGGCGATCTCGAAAGAATATTCAATATCATTTATATTTAATTTTTTAACGTCGTCGAAATATTTAAGAAGCGAAAGATAAATTCCGTCATCGCTTACCGGTTCCCCGCCTGACGCTTCCTGGTTGCAAAACCCGCATTTTAGCTTTGAAGGGCATCCCAGGCTGTTTAAGAAGAGCGGAACTATTAGTTTTCGGCTTTTCATTTTTTGGGCGCGCTTTCTTTTTCATCGTGAGCGGAAGCTTCGACTTCCATTATCGATTTATAAGCGTTCTGGGCCGCTATCTGTTCGGCCTCTTTTCTAACCTTAGCCATTCCGGCGCCAAGCTGTATTTCATTTATTTCCGCTGAAATTATAAAGGTTTTATCGTGCTCGGGGCCGAGCGTCCGAATCAATCGATAAACCGGTTTCGAACCGTATGTTTTTAACGAATATTCCTGCAGCAGCGACTTATAATTGACGCCTTCGTCTTTTTGCGTAAATTTGATTATTTCGGGGTGAAGGTTATGGATAACGAACTCGTATGCGTTTTCGATTTTTTTCGAATCGAGATATATCGCCGAAACAAGGGCCTCGAAAATATCGGCCAATATGGAAGGCTTCAACCGGCCGCCGTTTTGCTCTTCGCCGCGGCCGAGCTGCATATATTCGGTAACCTTTATTTTGGCCGCCGCCTTGGCTAAAACCGGCTCCGACACTACAAAATTCTTTATTTTGGATATTTCGCCCTCCGTCATTTCGGAGTTCGAATTATACAAAAAATCGATTATTATAAAACCCAAAAGGGAATCGCCAAGCACTTCAAGACGTTGATAATCATAGCCGAGCTTGTGCTCGTGCGCGAACGAGGCGTGCGTTAACGCCTCGTCGAGCAGCGATAAATCGTTGAACTTATAGTCTAAATTTCTTTCGAATGTATGAAGTGTGATCCGTTTGCTGAATTCATCCATTTATTTTATTCAACGAACTTTTTCAAGCAAATGGTTGCGTTATGCCCGCCGAAGCCGAACGAATTGGAAATGGCGTAATCGATCTCGCGCACTTTCATTACGTTCGGAGTATAATCGAGATCGAGATCGGGATCAGGATTAATATAATTAATCGTCGGCGGAATTTTTCCTTCTTTTAAAGCAAGCGACGCGGCAATTGCTTCTATGCCGGCAGCAGCGCCAAGAAGATGGCCTGTCATTGATTTTGTCGAAGAAACGGAAAGTTTTTTTGCGTGTTCGCCAAAAACCGTCTTTATAGCCGCCGTTTCATATTTATCGTTTAAGTCGGTCGACGTTCCATGGGCGTTGATGTAATCGACGGCCTCCGGAGCGATTCCGGCTTCGCGCAGGCAAAGCTGCATGGATTTTATAGCGCCGGCGCCGCTGTCGGCGGGAGCCGTTATATGATATGCATCGCATGTCGCGCCGTAGCCGACAATTTCGGCATATATTTTAGCGCCGCGCTTCTTCGCGTGTTCAAGTTCTTCAATCAGAAGGACTCCGGCCCCTTCGCCTATTACGAAGCCGTCTCGGTCGAGGTTAAAAGGCCTGGACGCCGTTTTAACGTCGTCGTTTCTCTGCGAAAATGCGCGAAGCGAAGAAAAACCGGCATAAGTAAGCGGAGTGATAGCCGCTTCGGCCCCGCCCGTAAGCATCGCATCCTGCGCGCCTCTTTTTATAGTCTCGAAAGCCTCACCTATAGCATGATTTGCAGATGCGCACGCCGTGGAGATCGTAAAATTAACGCCCTTGGCGCCCAACTGGATCGCTATCTGGCCGGCCGCCATATTGCTTATCATCATCGGCACAAGAAGGGGCGAAACCCGGTTCGGCCCTTTCGCCTTTAAAACGTCATACTGCGCTTCGAACGTCTGTATGCCGCCAATGCCCGAACCGATAATTACGCCGAACATTTCGCGATCGATCGCCTCGAGGTTGATTTGCGAATCCTGAATAGCCATCTTCGCGGCGGCGACGCCGAATTGCGTGTAACGATCCATTCTTTTCGCTTCTTTTTTTTCTACAAAATCTTCGCAATTAAAATCTTTAACTTCGGCGGCCATCTTGGAGCTATAATTCGTCACGTCAAACGCCTTTAAGAAATCGACGCCGTTAGCGCCCGCTAGAAGGCCGTCCCAGTATTTTTGAAGTCCGGTTCCAATCGGGCTTACAACGCCCATGCCTGTTATAACTACTCTGCGGGACATCTTTATGTTTCCTCCAATCATAATTGAACGATCACGATAATCTATATTTGAAAGATTATTTTCTTTATTTAATACTTTTAACAAACAATTAATCAGTCTATTTAAAAAAATCTTTATAAAAATAAAACCTATAGCCCCATTATCAAAATAACTATCATCATAATTGATAAAAGGGCTATGGTATTAAATTATTATGGACTAAGCTTTTTTTTCAAGAATATATTTTACGGCCTGATCGACAGTCCTGATTTTTTCGGACTGATCATCCGGAATTTCGATATCGAATTCTTCTTCGAGTTTCATAATGATTTCGACTAACGCGAGAGAATCCGCTCCGAGATCATCCTGAAAATTAGATTCCTTTTTTATCTGTGATTCCTCGACGTCTAATTCCTCGACAGCGATTTTAACCACTTTTTCATATACGCCTTCGTAATTTAAGCTCACTAATTTCACCCCCTTTACATATACATTCCGCCATCTATAGTTAAAACCTGGCCCGTTATATAAGCGGCCTTTTCAGAAGCCAGAAAGATGCATGCATAAGCGACGTCTTCCGGTTTTCCAAAACGCTTCATGGGTATTTGTTTCTGATATTCTTTCCTTATGTCTTCGGTAAGCCCGGATGTCATATCGGTTTCTATAAAACCCGGCGCCACGGCATTGACTCTAATTCCACGCCCGCCATACTCCCTGGCGACCGATTTGGTAAGGCCTATCATTCCGGCTTTCGACGAAGAGTAATTAGATTGGCCTGCGTTGCCCATAAGACCGACTACGGAACTGATGTTGACTATCGCGCCACCGGAGCGTCCCATAACCTTTATGGCATTTTTAGTTGTAAGAAAACAGGAATTAAGGTTAGTATTGATGACCTTCGTAAAATCTTCAAAACTCATCCTTAGAAGCAGTTTATCGTTGGTAATTCCAGCGTTGTTTATAAGAACGTCGAGACGCTCGTATTTTTCTTCGAGTTGCTTAAAAAGGGCCGCTACCGATTCTTCGGAAGTGACATCGCACTTAACGGCCATGGCTTTGGAGCCTAACGCCGTAAGTTCGTTTAAAACGCTTTCAGAAGCGGTCGAATTATAGGTAAAAACAACGTCATAACCTGCTCTGGCGAATTCCAGAGCAATGGACTTTCCGATCCCGCGCGAACCGCCGGTTACCAGAGCTACTTTTTTCCCTTCCATTTTTAAACTCCGAATTTTTAAAAATGGAAGGGAAAAAAGTAGCTCTGGTAACCGGCGGTTCGCGCG
>Ga0074198_1001626_pt1 | contig 14083 bp, 12 predicted proteins | sample EPASupsiteSAE323_FD_64527 | JGI IMG/M metagenome (GOLD analysis project Ga0074198, IMG submission 64527) | Bioremediated contaminated groundwater from EPA Superfund site, New Mexico - Sample SAE3-23 | ecosystem: Environmental > Aquatic > Deep subsurface > Groundwater > Contaminated ...
CTGAGCTCAGTCCTGTTCAGAAATTTTGCGGGTGTGATCAGTGATGTTTTACAAGGCCAGCCGGCAGCTGTCATTGAAACGGAAGCCGCCCTGCGAAATTTTTACCGGGAAGTCAACGGAAGTGATGAAATCATGGATCAGCCTATTCCTGTCAGTGATTTTGATTTCAATTACCGGCAGATCATTAAGGGTTATGATCCCGGGCCTGACGAGCGGGGAGTGGTATCGTATTCCTGGGAGGTATTGGCGCTTTACGGGATGATCGTGACCTGGCTTGATCCGCGGGAAGTTAACGGCGGGCAGTTGATTGCCAAGCTTTGGCTGGGGGATGCGGATAACAACTACTTTTTTAAACAACGCTGCCGGCAGTTTTATTCCTGCCCGACGGTGGTCAGCAAGAGGTTTACGTTTGTGCATGACAGCCCCGGGATTCTGCCGTTATGCTGGGCGGAGCTGCTCAACGCCATCAACCAAAAAGACAAGGCCAGTATTTGTCCTTTCTGCCATGCCGTATATCACTTTCCCCACACCAATCACCGAAAAAAAACCTGCGGCAGCCCTGAATGCAAAAAAGCCTATCTTATCCGCCAACATGGCGGCATTGATAGTTACCGCGCCTGGGAAGCCAAGCGCAGAAAAGATGCTCGTGACAAAAAAGCCCGTCCCAATGACCTGACCTGGCGGACCAGTGAGTTAATGAATGAATGAAAATAGGTATTGAGGATGGATGAAAGATGGCGGATTTAAAACACTTAAACTATGTAAGAAAAGGCGCCAAAACCTGGAATGCATTTAGATTGGACAATCCCAATATTATACCGGATCTCAGCGGTGCTGATCTCTCCCGGCTAAATCTTAAAAACGCAAATCTTTGCGTAACAATTCTAACGCAGGCCAATCTCAGTTGGGCGGATCTTCACGGGGCAGATCTCCGCCTTGCCAATCTTTGCCAGGCTGATCTCAGTCGGGCAGATCTAACTGAGACCAAGATCGCCAAGGCAATCCTTATTGAAGCAGATTTGAGCGGCGCTGATCTTCGCGGGGCGGATTTAACGGGAGCTTGTCTCTATAAGGCAAATCTAAGTGAAGCAAACCTAACCGGGGTTAATCTCAGTGTTGCGGATTTTAATAATTTAAAAACGGTTGAAGTGTAGTTTAACAACTTTCCTAGGAACGAACGTTCTGATATGGTATAATATGTATTGGAATATATTCCTATTTATGTTTTAAGGGAGGGGAAGGGTTGAAGCTGGAGGAGGTTTGCAGTGATGTGGTCGGGATGGTGCCTTCATACAGCAATGCCGGTGATGGATGCATGCTGATCTGCCGGGCTGTCGAGGATGAAAACGTTTATTCATTTATGGAATCCCGTTCGGTGGAAACGGTCAAGCGTCAACTTGCGCGCTGTTATGCAATTGATCTGTCTGCCCAGTCGCTTTTGCTGCGCCGGGATTATCACCGCTCGCCCCCACTGCCGTTTTATCTCTATGACGGACGGATTTTCATCCCATTTAAACTGCGGATACCTCGCATTGTCGGGGATACCAGCTACGGCTACATCGAAATGGAAATGATCAGCCGGGTAATGCCCACCGATGACGGTTATTGCCGGATCATTTTCACAAACGGCCAAAGCCTGCCGGTCTTCAGTCAGATCAGCACCGCCCGTCTGTCGCACTATTTTGGTGTGGAAATTCAAAAGAATGCTTTTACCCCCGATCTCAATTCCAACCGGGAAGTCCTGCAAGCCTTGCGCACCCTGCGCCGCTATTTTGTGAACAAGAGAAACGGTCTATATGAAGGCAAATGATAGATTGTCTTTTCATATGAGCGGTCAAAAAATTATGGGGCACACGGTAATGCTCAGGAATTTTAAAATGCAAAAAACATCTATTTACCCTCCGAAGTTGTATATTTTAAAAAATATTGCCTAGTTTTTAAATCATAAATTAATAATTGAGACTTTTGCATATTGATTAGCCTAGAAATATCCGAACTTTTCGAGGGCAGAAAAAGGACTTCACCCCCCATTTTGCCGAATTAATAAGTGACGAAACAAACAATCCGAAGGAGGCGAAGTCACTTATGAATATTCGGCAAGGATACGTATTTTCCTTCGAGGATGCAATAAATTTGCAGCCCAGGTCCCGTTTAGAGATAATATTGGCCACCCTCGATTTTGATGACGTAATTACTGCTCTTTGCAAAAATAATAAACAACATAGAGGGCCAACTGGGTACTTGGTTGAGAACAAACTCAAAGCATTAATTGCGATGCGAGTTTACAATATAGCTACATTCACTGAATTAGTGGAGCGACTTACACATGATCCAGTGCTCAGATACAACTGCGGCTTCGATGTTTTTGGCAAAGTTCCCAGTATTGCTACATTTAGTCGTTTCTATGAACAATTAACTCAATCAGAGGTACTTGGTGAACTGTTTAAGAAACAGGTAAAAACAGCAGAATCAATGAAGCTTCTTGATACCAGTTCCATTGCCATAGATGCTTCCAAAGTAGATGCCAATGAGAAGTCAGTCCCCCGTAAAAATATTAACGAAGATGGTCAATCCGCTAACTGGGGTAGCAAGCTAGATACCAATGGTAATCAGATAACCTGGTTTGGCTACAAGCTGCATATAGCTACTGATGTTAAATCTGAATTACCAGTAGCATTGAGCATAACCCCAGCCAGTACCAACGATGGTATAATGGCTGACAGCATTCTTAAAGAATGCTGTCATAACTTGAACAGTAAACCGCAGTATTATCTCATGGATGCCGGTTATGATCAAAAGTCAATATACGAACTAATTCGCAAGGACTACAAGGCCCAGGCAATCATACCCTTAAACCACCGAGGAGCAAAGGAACCCCCGGAAGGTCTGGATTGGGATGCAACCCCTATATGTTCAGCGGGCTATCGCATGATTTACTGGGGCGGCAATAATGGGGTTAACAAATTCCGATGCCCTCATGTTATGGGCAAATGTGACTGTCCTTTTGGTTCCTCCTGGTGCTCAGACAGCAACTATGGGATGGTTGTTAAAACCAGAGCCAGACAAGATTCCAGATTATTTACTGTGCCTCATCGGGGCACTTCAAACTGGAAACTTCTATACAATAAAAGAACCAGCGTAGAGCGATGTTTTGGGCGCTTAAAGGAGCATCTGGGACTTGAAACCGGACTTAATATACGAGGAATTAAAAAGGTCAAAACCCACGCTTACCTTAGTGCTATTACCATGATTGCATCGGTTGTTGCTATAAACAAAGCAAAATCATCTGTAGATTTAGCTGCATAAAGCAAGTAAAAACCAGGTTTTAAAGGAAAGGGGTTAACCTGCTCATTTTTAGATAAATCCAGTAACCTTGTTATGACAAAGGCAATATTAACCAAAATTTAACTGGTTATTATGCTCTAATAGCTTATTGTAGTTTCAAAGAACTTGATTTTTGCTATTATGCAAAAGTCTCAATTGATAACCGTTTATGAATTTTATATATATTTTTATATTTCCATCCACTATTAATGGGGAGTATATTTTTCTTGGTATTGTTATAATTTGGTATTCGGGATTTTTTGTCTGATTGATATTTATTATATTTTTTTCAATCACGATAGCGTTAATACTTTTGTCAATATAATAACTCCAAAAGAAATTATGCATTACAAAACGATTCCCTTTTCCATTCAGCACATATAAATTTTTTTTGTCATGTGTTATTGGGGTGATAACTTGGTTCCCTTTTAGCAAAAATGTACCACCGTATTGTTGACTAACAACGAATTGATTTTTATCAAAAATTGAAGGAATATTGTTTAATGTATGAATTTGTGATTTATTACAGAAAATATATGAAAGATAAATTGTTGCAATAATTATTGCAATTAACATAACAATTTTAGATTTCATTCTAAAACTCCTCTCGGACCATCTTTGCTTTTTCTATTAAGAATAAACAAACCTGATGCTTGAAATCCGCAACGTAGGAAAAGCTAAAAGCCATGCCAAAACACCAGAGTACTTGCAAATTCCAGTTTGTGAGAATAAAAGCGATAAATAAATCCCAAATGGTTTTAAGAACTGGAATACCTGCTCCTTCACCATGATTCTTATTTTCGAAGGTCGGTTTGTTTAGTTTTTTCACTTACATTACCCATGTTGTAGATAATGGTAGCGATTGGTGTGGAAATTCAAAAGAATGCTTTTACCCCCGATCTCAATTCCAGCCGGGAAGTCCTGCAAGCCTTGCACACCCTGCGTCGCTATTTTGTGAACAAGCAGACGGGTATTTAGAATGGAGACCTGGTCTTTCACGGTGACACTTATTAATCGAATAGACGGGAACATGCATACGCAGATGATAAACAAAAGTAAATTCTAATAAGCCAATATAAACATTTGCTGCAGCACTTACTCTGCCTGGCAGGATACGTCCGGAGATATTTTTTTAAAGGCAACCAGCAATACATAACCAAATATGATGCCGGAGAGTGTAATTAAATTTGGGTGCAAGCCGAATATGAAAAGAGCATGCTGCGAATAAAGAACGGATTGTGCCAGACACATAATGGGAGTTATTGCGATCAAGAGGGAAGGCAGACCGGCTGACAAAAGCAATATCCAATCTATTTTCCAGGAACCTTCCTTCATGATTGTTTGAATCAAACGGGGGAAAGCCAATAAAAAACCAAACAACATTGGAGCTATGGATAAGAACAGCCACAGGTTTGTAAGATTATAAGTTGATTGGTATATAAATTTTAAATGCTTTTCAAAATTATCAGCAATAATTACAAAACAGCCAAGGGCTGCAACATATAGCAAATATCCGATAAACCGTTTTATATCATGATTCATGGTTATTCCCGCCTTGCAATTTATCTGGTATATGGATTCGCCATCCTGCCAAATAATTCCTGCCGCCGCAGAGAGAGGTGTATTATGAAACTTTTTAAAATTATGTTGTTTATGCTGGGCGCTTGCTTAATTATTAAAGCTGGTTCTTTATATTGGACCTATTTTAATTTTTTTGATGGTGATGGTATCGGCATATACCTGTTGGGTTTAGAGATTAATGATAAGGTGCCCATTGGATATGTACCCGTATATGCTACAGCTATTGCTTTACTTGGAATGCCACTGATACTTCCTGTGATAAGCAAATTCTTCTACAAAACCCATTATGATGCCGGATCATAGCCCATGATAGGTTACTGACTTGATACCAATCCTGTTTCTATGAATTACTGCCTGCCGGGTATTCGTAAAATCTCAAGAACTTCTTTACAATTTCTTAGTAAATTAACAATTGTATATTAAAGTTAAGCCTGTTTACTTCCGGTATTATGAAATCCGAAGTAAGCAGGCTTTTTTGTATAAATTAGCTGATGCGATGTAAGAGAAGGATGATTTTACGATGAATGTTGATGATTTGAATGCGCAGAAAGGGAAAAAATTTATGGTTCAGGAACGGGATCTGATAACAGAAACGACCCGGTACAACATTTGTAACTACAGCGACACGGATTATGCAGCTTTTTGGGAAGACCATAACCGGGAGTATGAAGACAATGTTGAACGGATGGCCTTAAGGCAGTTTATTTCCGGTATTTCCGGCTCGTGTCTGGAAATTGGTGCCGGATACGGCCGTTTGGTAGATGTTTATGCCCGCTTTTGCTCTGATGTGCTGCTGATTGATTACGCGCCAAACTTATTGGAGCAGGCGCGTATTAGAATCAAGCGGTTGGGACTCATGAATGTCCAGTGCATGAGGGCTAATTTGTATGATTTGAGTTTGCTTGACAAAAAGTATAACGCCGTTATCTGCATACGCGTTTTGCACCACGTTGAAAACGTGCCTGATTTTTTCCGGCAGGTCAATCTGTCCCTGGAAGATAACGGTACATTCATTCTGGAATACGCCAATAAAAAAAATATCGTTGAAATCCTGCGTTACCTGTTTAAACGTCCCAATATAAGGCCCTTTGATTATAAGCCGGGCAGGCGGGGCGACAATGTTTATTATAATTTTCATCCTGATTACATCAGGGACATGCTGAATCAAAATGGTTTTATCATCGAGCAGGAATTGGCGGTATCGATTTTCAGAAATGAGTTTCTGAAAAAAATAATCAATTATAAAATCCTGTCCAGGGTTGAAAGCTTTCTGCAAAAGCCCCTGGGCCGCTTTCACCTGAGTCCAAGTGTTTTTCTTATGGCACGAAAAATAAAGTGAAAAATTACCTGATATATATTATTTTAAATACTTGTGTTCAAAAGCGCTGACAGACAAGGGCTTATCATAGTAATATCCCTGTGCGTATTCACATCCTGCCTGCAGGAGGGCCTGGGCTTGTTCCTCTGTCTCTACCCCTTCGGCAATACATAAGGCATTCATACTCTCGCAGATTTTAATCATACTTTCCACAATAGTGCGGCTGACTTTGTTTGATGTAAAATTGAAAATGATACCTTTATCGAGTTTTACCGAATCAAATGATACACTGTTCAATAGTGACAGGTTGGAATACGCCGCGCCGAAATCATCCAGGGACAGCTTGAACCCATGCTCCTTTAAACCTTTAACGGCGCGCGCGATCACTTCCCATTCAATGCTGCCGAAGCTTTCGGTTATTTCTATTTCAATCATTTCTGCATGGATATCATAGCGACTATGTATATCGATCAGATGGGAAAGGGCGGAACAGTCGAGCAACGTTTGTCTTGAAAAGTTTACCGAGATGGGCACCAGTTTTCTTCCGTTTTGTTTCCAGCCATGCATGATTTGCAGGATTTGATCGAATACATAAAAATCCAGATTGCGGATGATGTTTTCTTTTTCCATCCGTTCTATAAATTCATCCGGGGCAATGATGCCGCGCTTGGGGTCAATATATCGCACCAGCGCTTCGCCGCCGATTACTTGTCCGGTATCGATGCGGTTCTTGCTTTGAATATAAATCACATATTGGCCGCTCGAGATGCCTGATTTGAGTGCCATCAATGCTTCAGTCTGATTACGCATGGTATATTTGTTGATTCCATCAAATGATCGTTTATTATATTGTAATATTCTTTCAGCGTTTTCAACCAGTATATGGGCCGCAAAGTGCTTGTCCGCCCAGGTATAACCGAGACAAAAGCTGTTTGGAAACCGGCTGTCCAATTCTGTTTGCAATTGTTTGCATTTTTCCATAAACTCATGACTGGTCACATTGGTATATAGAAGTGCAAATGATTGTCCGGAAACACGATACACGTTTGCCTTGGCAAATATGCCGGCCATTGCATTGGCGGCATATAAAAGCAGCTTGTCTCCGTACCCCTTGCCTCGTACTGCATTGATGCGGGTCAGGGAGTGTATATCGACACGCAGCACCCCAAGGGCAACATAAGTATCTGCGTTTAAATTATGCATCATTTCGATATAGGCTTCATAGTTCATCAGTCCTGTCAATAAATCCCGTTTTGCAGTACTGCCTTCGAAATACTTGATCCCATAATGCGTTTGTTGGAAAACGGCAATCGGCAGGAGGGTTTTGATCAGTGCTACATCCTCAGCATGCATTTTCGGGTTTTCAATGCATAATAAACCGAGTATTTTCCCGTTTATTTCGATTGGAGCACTAATACATTTTTTAATTGCCGGATTCAGTGTCGATTGGCTTTCAAAAAGCTGTATGACAGGTTTTGTTTCATACAGGATATGACATTGGTATTCAAGTATTTTTTGCATGAGCGGCAATTCGGTAATCGGCATATCTTCTATTATTTTCAGGATACTGCTTTTGCCGTATGACAGCCATTCATATTGTGCGGTAACAGTAGCGGCTTCTTTTTCCAGAACCAGCGTATAAATTCGATCAGCTTGATAGAATATCCCCAATTCACGTAATAATCCGTCGATAAAATCGTCGTAGCTGCGCGCCCTTTGCATGTGCATAAGAATGTTGATTACAACGTCTTTTTCTTCGGATTTTAACGTTTCTTCTGCCTTGGCAGGCGGAATCGGAACAAATGATGGCGCATCCATTACAGCCGGTACGTGTGTGCTGTCGGACATAAGTATTTCAAACGTTGTTACCGTATCTTTGTATTCGTTGCGGGTCTTTTCACAGATGCTGGTGATTTGTGCCAACATCTCTTCATAATCCGCATTGAAATAATCAGTTGCTGATATCCCTGCCGTAATGATGATATTTTCGGGTATATCGTTTAATCGGTACAGATATCGAATCTCGCAGATCATTTCCTCAATTCGTTCCCTGACCCATTCATTGGAGATGACTTTCGGCCAAAATAAAACGATACGATTGTGGTTGAATCTGCCGATAACACATTCGCTGTCCAAAAACAATTTAAACAGCTGCTGGGTAAATATAAGGAGCTGATTACCATTTTTATCGCGGGTCATGTTTTTGGCCGTCAAGATCTTATTTAACTCAATCATAACCAAAGAACATTTGCCATAAGCTAAGGCATTGTTTTTCAGGATCGTCTTGATAATGCATTCAGTCGTTTCATGAGTATAGAGATATGTCTCAGCGTCCCGGGCGATTTCTACAGGCAAGTTGTACTCCCATTTGATCTGCTTGTTAATCTCTTTGACTATGCCGAATGCATACAAATCTTGCGATACTGGATCAGCAAGCAGTTCAACCGTGGTTGATAACCAGAAGATATCCCCCTGTTTGTTTTTATAACGATAATCGGCCGTGATCCGTGAATTCCCGCTCGCATAGGCATCATTTAAGGCATGCGGAGAGAACTTTGACTGATATTGGTATATGTCTTCCTCGTTATACAGCATTTCTGTCAGGCTGGCGAAAAACGGTGTATATTTGCCTGACGAAAAGTCTCCCCAATCAAATGCTTCTTTCCGGAAGATGCTTTCAATCGTATCCGTGCTGAGATTTACAATAGCTGCTGCCAATACATATTTCTTCAGAACTTTTAAATCATTTTCCCAGGATGTCCTGGCCTTATGAATGACTGCAATGCCGTCCGGTAACATACTCATGCCGGTATTCTGCTGCTCAAACATCTTTTCAATCATTTTTGCCTTGTTTTTCCTTCCTGGCTTTTCAATTAGAAAACCACCGATGAGACAAAAAACTACCAAAAAATTCTATCCCAGTTATTCTGTAACAGACAGTAAAAAGTGATATGGACAGGCATGTCCTGTGATTTTTTGTCTGAAGTTTTTTTGCACCCGGTCCAATGCTTATGAAATCGAAGAAGGGAGGATATATTTGGAGTTTGTATAATTGATTCTGTGACCAATTGTAAAAACAGCCATTTTACTCTTCTCTAATCCAAGCAAATCTGAATAACAAGTATTGTTGTTTGTATTCTTCTTATCAACTCCGGCTACTGGGATTATTTACAATTGTTTTAAAAGACGGAATAGGATATATCTTTATTGGGATAATATAATACTTATAACTAATATTTAAAGCCGTAGTTTATTGGGAACTACGAATCGTTATCGCAAAAGTAGTGTTTTTCCGATGGATTAATTACATATGACGGAAGTAGTGACGGCTAATGAAGCAATTTCCATATGGGCCAAATGCATATCATTTAGCTTGTTTATGGCTATTTTCTTTTGCTCCAGGAGTGAATGAGTATAAATATTGAGGGTGATTGAAACGTTGGAATGCCCCAGTATTTCACTCAGTGTTTTGATATCGACCCCCAGCTCCAGTGCCCGCGTAGCAAAAGTATGCCTGATCGCATGAAACTTGCGATTTTTTACCCCGGCGCTTACCAGGAGTTTTTTAAATAACTTCTGATATGTCCGTGGATCAAGCGGGGTATCAGATCCGGAGAGGATATAACAATTTTCACCTTGTTTGTGTATCCTCGACTCACCTGACATTTTTAAAATGAAACCAGGTAAAGGTATTTTCCTTATGGAATTTTGACTTTTGGGCATGCTGATCAGAAGAGAGGTTTTTGCTTCACTGGGCTGAAAATTTTTGGTACGACCTACCGTCTTGTTAATGGACATGGTTCCCGCCTCAAAATCGATATCTTCCCAGGTCAGGGCACAAAGCTCTCCCAACCGGATGCCGGTATAAAAGCACAACAATACTCCCAGCAGACGTTTATCCTTTGAATGCATGGCCGCGTTTTCAACCAGCCGCTGTTCTTTTATGGAAAAGACCTGGACTGCGGAATTTTCTGCTTTGGGAAGTTTAATTATTTCTGTGATGGACGCATTATTACCAGAGGTTTTTATTATTTCTCTTAATGCTGTTTTAAAAATCGAAAGGATTTTCTTTTTATAGGAATTGGTTAGAGAAGTGTTTTCATAGATAGATTTAACAAACTGTCCCACCTGAAATTCTGTTAGCTGGTCGTTGTCCGAATACCGGAAAAAAGGGATAACATATTTATACATACAGCTGTAATAGTTTTCATAGGTGGATCGTTTGATACAGCTATGGAAACTTTTGTTTAGCCATTGTTCAAACAATTGGGATGCACATTTGATTGTATCAGGAGTTCTTTCTTGGGTTTGACCTTCTTTAAAATTGTTTTTTTTCTCTTTTACTTCTTTGTAAGTTTTGGCGTAGACATACTTGTATTTTCCATCAGGTCTTAATATACGAGCTTCCCAACGCCCGTCTTTGCGTTTGTAAATATTTTCACCTCTGCGTGGCATTTGCTACTCTCCTTTCAAAATTGACAATAAAAATGACGGCGAATAAATAATCTAATAGCACATATTTTCATATATCGACCAGTAAATCATGGGAAAACTGTTTTTTTATTTAATTTTTTTACTTGAAAGATCGATTAAAGTAATTTATATTGAAAATGAGCTATAATTATAATAAAAAAAGAGGTCGTAGTTCCCAATAAACTACGGCCTCTTTTTGTGCGATAAGAGCCGGATTATGAAGTTCCAACCATTTAGTGGTAATATGAAAACGAAAATGTATACCGCAAGGATCGAAGTGGTGACTGATTTTGGCAGTCCGGATGAAAAAGCGGGACTTCGCCCGGATCATTCTAAATGGCTATAAAGCATCCAGATCCCGATCTAACCGGCAGTCCGATAATTAATCCAAAGCGTAATTAACACCAAAAATATTCATGGAAGAAATATCACTAACAGTTACCGGCACATTGAAGGTTAAAATTAAAGTAAAGCCTTCTGCACCACCGGAGGAATTCGTTTCAAATTGTTCACTGCCTAATATTGTACCGTCCTTAAGCGTTAAGGAACAATCTTTAGTTCCATTTTCAAAATCTTTGCAGATATTATTAAAATTTTTATTGATATATTCATCGGTTTGATTGCATTTTAAGCTGATTGTACATGCCAAAGGCGTGATGTTTACTTTGCTTAAGATAAAGCTGTATCTGCCTGCGGTGATTTCATTATTGATTAGAATACTTTTACTGCTATCCGTTTGGGAATCAAAAGCAATTTTGAATTGCCAACAATCATCATATAAGGATTTAAAGACAGTACCAGTACCGTTGCCAAAGGTAAAATAGCCAAATTTTATTAGTTCTATTGAATAATGGTCTTGCTTAAAATTATCCGTACCAATCAGCGTATAGAGTATTTTGAATTGATTGGGCGCCAGGCTTTTATCTTCATCGCTGTAATAATAGCGGGTGGATACAATTTCAAAATTGCTGAATAAGCTGCCGCTTGTATCATCATTAAATCTGTAGTTCTTAAGCGGTGCTATTCCGGTGTCGTACAGCACGGTATCCAGTTGATTGGCCGTAACCTTCAACATAATTTCTGCAGTATTCCCGCTTATGATTACACCCATAACATCAATAGAGATCTTATCTGTGTTTACAACCTTACCCACCGTGCTTGAAGCCATATTATCAAGTTGTTCCGTATTCATATGACTGTAATTTTTTCCTGCATCGTTATTTGCTTTATCGGCGAAAAACTGCTTAAAGAAGCCTCCGCCTGATAGGGTGTATGCTGCGGCGGATACTCCTGCCAGCAGCAGAACAATTAAGATCGCTGCAGCGGTCGACTTGTAGTAAAGGGTGATTCTCTTTGGAGTTTTGGAATGCGCAGCCAGCCTCGTGATAAGAATATCGTTCCGGTCTTCGAAGCCTTGAGGCAGGAGTAACGATTCAGATTTTGCTTTTGCTCTTATGATATCATCAATATTATCCATTTACTTAGCCTCCGTTACTCTTAAAATCAACCTGAGTTTTTCCCTTGAGCGGTTAAGCCTGGAATTAACAGTCCCTTTAGGAAGATTCAAGATTTTACTGATTTCCTTGATACTCATATCTTCGTAATAGAATAGAATTGTAACTGCTCTGAATTCATCGCTTAGAGCCTGGACAGCATCCCATAGTTCATGAGTTTCAATTGCCTTCGAATCATTTGCGGCAATTTCTATGTAATCCAGTGGTTCAGTTTTCTTTCTTTTTTTAGCTATGGTATAAGCTTCATTCACAAGTATTTTCATAATCCAGGGTTTGAAGCTCTCAAAGCTTCTTAGTTTATCAAAATTGGCAAATGCTTTGTAGATGGTTTCACTTACCGCATCCTCTGTATCAGCATCATTTTCCAATATTCCTTTAGCCAAGCGAAATAATCCCAGCCTGTATTCTCTTAGCAAACTGCAAAAATTTTCCTGTTGCTCTGTCATTACATCACATCCACAATCATTATGTTTTATCTGGATAATTATAAGATACTTTATGTAGGTAAAAACTTCCCGGAAAGCAAAAAATTTTTATATAAAACTCATATTGTGATATATCAGGATGGGGCGAACAGACGGTAGCCTTAAATAAAACAGCAGTCAGACCGGCTGATCCTACTAAGACGGGGGTATACATTTGGCGCAATTATCGCTTAATACATCAATAACATAGGCGGCTCTGTTTTTATAATGATGCACTTTCACGGATTTTTGCCCATTATCACGTATTGCCTCGCGCTGGTCTGCTGCTTGCAGATAATAATTGACTAAATCCAATGTTTCACTTGGCGAAGATGAGACGATTAAATCTTGTGCAGGAGAAAATATGGATCTGGTTTCAGGTGTATCAGATGTAATAAGAAATCCCCTGGAGGCTAAAATCTCATAAATCCTTTGGGTTAGCTGGGTAGGGTGATTTTGTATGCCCAAGATGATGTCACTGGAGCTGTAAACGTGATTGGCCAGGGTATAGGGCAAATATCCATGCATCCATTCCTCGGGTATGGGGTATCCCAAAATATCAGTTAACTCTTCCCACCCCAGGCCGTAAAAATCGATGCGCAGGTTTTCTCTGAGAAGAGGGGAGACAAGTGTTTTAAGTGACTGGATTCGGTAATGATTCGGATATTGAACCAGATTTTTGGGATAAGCGTTGGCTACGACAGCTATTGAATGACGGTACTCTTCCTCAGGCCGGGTGAAATGATGAATAAGCGGATGATAGCCGAAGTCGAGGTGGGCAGATTTAATGCCCATTTTTTTATAATAGTTTACTCTTGGCAGGCAAATGGTGAATACAAAGTCGGGCTGTACCTGCTGGATATAAGGCAAAGTAAAACTCTGCGTATGGGTGGGGTCTTCCGTGGCCCAGTATATGTGAGGGATTTTGGATGATTTTATATGTTTCCTCAGCCAGTTCACTTTTTCGCCCACCAGTTCATTGGTCCAGCCCATGGTAAATATTAGATCGGGTTGGAATTCCGCAATCATTTCAGGAATGTTTTCTTTGGTTAAAACGCCGGATACCCGCACTTCATGGCCGTTGTCAAGGAATCCGTTGGGTAGTCCGTATATCCACATGGGGTTGCTTTCCATAAAAAGAATTCGCATATCATATTCGCCTCGAACTTTTAAAAGTTATCATCATAATATGTAAAATATCGTGAAAGTTGAGTCGCGCAGGATGAAAGAGGTGAGGGTTATCAAACATGATAAAGCCCCGTCGGTGTTAATCGCTCATGGCAATACGGACAAGAAGCAAATTGCCTTTACTTATGACTGTGGTTTGGAGGATTCCGAGACGGCGGCCATACTTGACGTTTTGCATAAACACCATATTAAATGTACGTTTTTCATAACCGGGTTATGGG
>Ga0074198_1001628_pt1 | contig 14059 bp, 15 predicted proteins | sample EPASupsiteSAE323_FD_64527 | JGI IMG/M metagenome (GOLD analysis project Ga0074198, IMG submission 64527) | Bioremediated contaminated groundwater from EPA Superfund site, New Mexico - Sample SAE3-23 | ecosystem: Environmental > Aquatic > Deep subsurface > Groundwater > Contaminated ...
ATACCTGATTACCACAGCAAATGCGATCTCTGTCGGTGAAGGGATCTGCTTTGGGATTGTGATCTGTCTCGCCTGCGGTATCTATCCGGCATGGCAGGCAGCGAATTTAAACCCAATCGATGCGCTGCGCCATGAATAATCAGAAAAATCCCTTTTTTATCGGATGCGGAAGGGAGATTCTGCATGCATAAACACGAAAGGGGTTTTTGGGAACGTTAAACCCGGGGATACTGGCAACTGGTATAGAATCAGGATGAGGACACATCACAAGGTTAAAAAGAACAAACACCCGGACCGGGACGGCAGGACGACCGAATCACGTCGTTCCTGCGGGCAATCCTGGCTAAAACCCTGCCTTGTGAGGTCTGATAATACAATTTATACACCTGTTTTTACCCTCTCTGTCTTATGCCGGTACCGGGGACGAAATTCCCTGACTCCGATTATCATCAACTCTTTTATCCCATTGCCCTCCCATTTCTATGTATGGCACCACAGGCACGTGCATCCCATATTCTCGTAAAGACAGAAGACGAAGCAAACAAGATCATGAAACGGCTCGCTGACGGCGAAGAGTTCGCTGCCGTTGCAAAGCGTTTCTCCTCCTGCCCGTCCGGCAAGAACGGCGGCGACCTCGGCTGGTTCGGTAAGGGCATGATGGTTCCCGAATTTGAGAACATTGCTTTTACCGAAGAAGTTGGCAAGGTTGTCGGCCCGATCAAGACCCAGTTCGGTTTCCATGTCATCAAAGTGACCGGTAAGAAATAATTCCGGCGCAGTCATGGACGCAAAATTTTTTCTCGGCATCGGCCTTGCGATCGTTCTCGTCTTCTGCGGAACAGCGGTCTACACCACGTTTACCAAGCTGCCGTCCGCTTCAGCGGTACCTGCAGCAACGGCCACGCCAGCCGACTACGAGATCCTGTACCAGGTCTCGACCATCGATGCCCTCATGCAGGGTGTGTATGAAGGCGTCCGGCCGGTCAGTGAGCTGAAGCAGCACGGGGACTTTGGCATCGGCACATTCCATGCCCTTGATGGCGAGATGATCGTGCTCGACGGCACCGTGTACCAGGCAAAGGCCGACGGCAGGGTATACGTAGTCAGAGACACCGCCACCACCCCCTTTGCCACCGTCACGTACTTTGAACCCGACTTTGCGGTATCCACCGGCAGCCCGATGAACTTCTCCGTCTTTTCCTCGGAGATGGGCACCCGTCTGCCCACGCAGAACATGATCTACGCGGTTCGGATGCAGGGCACGTTCCCCCTCATGAAGGTCCGGGCAATACCCGCACAGCAGGAACCCTACCCCACGCTCACGGAAGCGGCAAAGAACCAGTCGGTCTACACGTACACCGATGCCACCGGCACGGTGGTCGGGTTCTACACCCCGGCCTTTTTCAAAGGCCTCAATGTTGCCGGCTACCACCTGCACTTCCTCAGCAGCGACCGGCAGACCGGCGGCCATATCCTGGATCTCACGGTACCGGCCAACACGACCGTCGATTACGACATCACCCCGGCCTTTGCGATGCCGCTGCCGACCAGCGGGGCATTCACGGGAGTCGACCTCACTAAAGACCTGAGTAAGGATCTTGCAAAAGTCGAACAATAAACAACCATCCTTTTTTCCCGAGCTTTTTTTGACCAGCAGCACGCATATGATCGGTACACGGCTTATCCGGTATACCAGGCATCCACCATGAACATTCGCGGAATCAAACAAGATCTTATCCATCTACTTCTCGAACTGGGACGCGATGCCCACCCCAATGAGTTCGCGGCCCTCCTCATCGAGAAGAACGGGGTGATTGAGGAGATGAACCTGGTTCCCGGCACCATTACCGGATCAAGCTCCGCATCGGTCTTCTTTGACATGATGCCGCTGGGGACCCATCTTGCCGGCAGCGCCCACAGCCACCCGAACGGCGTGCTTCACCCGTCCGATGCGGACGTGCACTTCTTCCCCCGGGCCGGGCGGTTCCACCTCATCATCGGCTACCCGTACCGCACGGGCGACTGGCAATGCTTCAGCGCCGACGGGGAGCCTTGCAAACTCGAGGTGATTGCATGAGCATCCGCAGGGTTGTTGCCACGGGCACATTCGATCTCCTGCACCCGGGGCATATCTACTACCTCGAAGAGTCCAAGAAACTCGGGGATGAACTCTGGGTGATCGTGGCCCGCGACCTGAACGTGAAGCACAAGCCCCGCCCGATCATCCCGGAAGAACAGCGGCTCGCGATGATTGCATCGCTCCGCCCGGTGGACCACGCAATTCTTGGCGATAAGACCGATATGTTCCGCCCGATCGAGGATATCCGCCCGGACGTCATCACCATCGGGTTCAACCAGCTCTTTGATGAGGAAAAACTCCGAAAGCAGCTCACTGCCCGTAACCTTACCCCCGAGATCGTTCGCATAGGAAAATTCGCTGACAGCGAACTTTGCAGCTCGCGCAAGGTGGTGCAGGAGATTGTTGCGAAACGGGGAGAGCCCCAAACCCGGCAGGATTGATCTCCCGCAATCCACCTGAACCGATCATCAACGTTTTTATCCGGAATCCTCCATGCACCTGCCAGCAGCGAGAATCGGTGCTGCCGGTGCGAAAGCTGAGGGACAGCGGGATTTGCATTGGCAAAAGGGCGGATTTGCAGGTTTTTAAGATAATGACCTGCATGCCCTGAAAAGAACAAGGGGCAGGGAAACTCCGCATGCATCCCCATGTCCGGACGGACTATATACCCGTTACCTGCCGGTATGGGGCCGGTGCACGAGGGCTTTTTTCCTGCTGTGCGACACGATCCCCCGCCGCATCCAGGTACTGTACTTGGCCGCAAAGGATCCGACGATAGAAGTCACGATCACCATTGCTGCAATCGTTGCCCCGACAAGCGGCGAACCATAGAGAACGGCAAGGGCAATGGAAAATTCTCCCCTGCTGATAGTATTTGTCCAGATCTCCAGGCCCGACATGGCAGAATCATGGATGGTAATCCCGATGAGCATTCCCGATACCAGCTTGCTGACGATCGCCAGCATACAGATGATAGCGATAATGCCCCAGTCAAGATTGCCGGAGAAGTCGATCGTGACACCGAAGAACACGAAGAACAGGACCAGGAATACATCCTTGAACGGGCGGGCGTGCTGCTCGAAGGCATCCGGATCCGTTGTTGCCAGCGCAGCACCCAGGGCAATCACCATCAGGGTTTCCGGGATGCCCAGGAAGAGGGAAAACGATGCGGTCGAGAGAACGGCTGCAAAGGTGAAAAGGATGGGGAGCTCGTCATCCCGGTCGAGAATTGAGATGAGGAACTCCTTGCCATAATAGGAGATGGCGTACATAAACCCGAGGGCAAGGGCGATCTTGGCAAAGAACAGCAGGAGGTTCTGGTTGCCGGTCGAGAGCAGGGCAAGGATGACGATAAGGACAATGTCTTCGAACACCATCAGCCAGATGATTGTCTCGGTCTCCCGGAGCATCAGCTTCCGGTTCTCGATCAAGGACGTGATGACAATCGCGGTGCTGGTGATGTAGAACGCTGCCCCGATAATGAACGATTCCATAAGGGAAAAGCCGAGAAGGTAGGCCGCGACAAAGCCGATACCCATATCGACGGTCAGGCCGATGACGCCGCTGACCAGGACTTTTGACGGGTCGGCAATGATGCGCTCGAGCTTCAGTTCGAGGCCCATGAAGAACAACAGGAAGATGAGTCCCATCTCGGAGAAGAAATGGCTGACCTCATCCGAGTGCACGATCCCGAGCCCGGCTTTTCCCAGGATGACTCCCGCAAGGATATAGAACGGGATGGCAGGGATCGAGAGATATTTGGAAATAAGTGCAAGCACCATGCAAACAAAAAGTGCGATGATGAAGCTTTCCATTACTTCACCATTATCTCGCGCTCGAACGTTTTGATCTGGTCGCTCTCGCCGATGACCAGTGCCGCGTCACCCTGTTCAAACACGAACGTGGGCGGCGGGTTGATGATGTTGCGGTCGTGCCGGCAGACAGCGATCACGGTTGCGCCGGTCTTGGCCCGGATCTGGAGTTCTTCGATGGTCTTTCCCACTACTGCGGCGGGGATAAAGAACGTGTGGATGGTGATGCGGAGATCGGCGAGCGCGGAGAAAGCGATCTCAACACTTTCCTGGTCGGCCTCGATTATTGCTCCGGTAAGGATATTGCCCAGCCTCCGCGCTTCAACCGGTGACATCTCGGCTGCGCTGGGGGTTTTGCAGCCTTTCTGGAGCGTGTACATCTGGATGCCGCCGGTCTTGGTGAAGAAGATGGCGACCGTGTCACCCTTGTCAGTCTCGAATTCGTATTTTGTACCAACACCGGGAAGATTCAGAGAGCGGAGAGCCATAGCAGACATTAGAAAAACGTTCCTAAAATATATTGTTGTTTTGCTGGCGGAGACCGTGGGACGCATGATTGCGCCTAAAAATCCAAAGAAAAGAGGGGGGTTTTGTTATTAGATCCACACAGAGAGCAACTGATTGGGATCTTCTGAGGTTTTCTGAGAGGTAGGGAGGTGCGAGTTTCGGGCCTTTTTGGCATCTGACGTTCTTATCGGAATTCGTCCTTCCCACTTACCTAGTTCGAACAATGCGCATATAATCCCCGGAGAGGGCGGGGTGAAAGTGATTTTCTTCCCCGATTTCCCTCATCCCTCTTCGGTTCCCTGCCAGCCGGCGCGCCCGACAAACAACCATTTAACCCGCCGTGCCTGAATGGATCTATGGATCGGACTGAACACGTCCACATCATCAGCGCGGTGAGAAGATCGCGATTGCGTATCCGGCCATGTTCCGCGAACTGCCGGGGATATCCCGGACGATCGTTTTTACTGACACCGTCATTCACGAGAGTTCCCCGGACCCTGTAACCGACAAGCACCGGTTTACGGTCCGGAATGCTGTCATGGCAGTGCAGGAGATCTCCGCGTCGCTCACGATACCTTTCGTTCAGGTAACGATCTATCCCCCAGCCTATGTCTCTGTCCGCTCAGCGCTTGCGAAAATCCGGCGGGAGTACCCGGATGCCCGGTTCACGTTCGATCTTTCCGGAGGGTCGAAAGAACTCTGCCTCGCGCTCTTTGCGTTTGCTCCCTGGCTTGGCGGGGATGTTTATTCCTCATTTGACGAGAAGACTGCCCGCCGGGTTCCGCTGCCGGACCGGGCCATCAGTTCCCTGTTTGCCAATCCCAATCACCAGAAGATCCTCGCGATTCTCCTCAATAAAAGGGATATGAAAAAAGAGGCGAACAAGGGAGCGGTCCCGTCAGTTCCCGGAGTCCCTCAGGTCTGGGTGCCCCGGCAGTACGTGTATAAGCAGCTCTGGTCGACGTATGTGCCGTCACGGACCAGGAAGCCCAAACCCGGCGATCCCCCCAAGCCGGTTGTGCACTATAAGCAGGGCCGGAAGCCGGCTGCGGAATTGTCGCATCAGACCTTCTCCGGTTTTATGGGTACTCTCCGCGATGCCGGGCTCATTGATGAAGAAAATGTACCAGGCAACCGGAAAGAGAAGACGTACCGGATTACTGAGGCCGGGGAGATTGCCTTCCGGTTCTTTTCCGATCCTGCTACCAGCTCGCTGGTTAAGACTATGCTGGAGAGTTCCTGAGCGGGACTCGGTATCACTTTTTTTATACAATTTTGGTGGGGATTTTCTTAGCACAATTTTCTTTTTTTCCGGAATTTTTTTTTAATCAAAGTCTGCTTAAAAATTTTCAAACGCGATCACGATCGCGTTTATTTTTTTCAAATCGCGTACATGAGGTGTCAGTTGATGAGGCGATTATCGGATAATTATCCGACAAAATGCATGTACAAGCGACAAAATTTTTCATTCTCCGGCGTGAGGGTCCGGAAAATAAAATCAAGGTCTGGTTAAAAAATTTCAGGCAGGGGCTGAGGGGTCGATTGAAAAAAAAATTTCAGAGATCGATTTAAAATTTTTTTGTGCGAAACGGATCTTGATTTTTTTTGTAAAAGACTTGCCGGATTTGATATGAATTGGTTCAAAATCGAATCATTGGGTTGTTTGAGATTGGGAGTACTAGGGAGGGTTCCCCAAATAATCGACTCTATAATAAATCAGTCGTATAAAAGACTGTTCAATCTTCTAAAACGAACAAGAATTTCGGACCGTTAAGGTGGATCATATGGTCCGGCTCATCAGCTAACCATACCTCAGTCTCCCAAGCCGTCTCATCAATATATTTCTTAAATTCTTTTTTTGTCGGAAAAGCACTTATAAAAATCTGCTTAATTCCACTCTTCGACAATAATTCATTTAGCTCATGTACTCGTTTTGGAGACATTGGACCATGGGAAGTAACGGCCTCGATTAAAAACAGGACATGCTTTGTTCTATTGTAGAAGACGATATCCGGAAGTTTGTCATGTTGTGTGATAGGAAAATGTAACTCTTTGACGAGGTTCTCGTTGATTTTCAGCATTTTGTTTGCAGCATCGCCGAGATATAGCAATTCGCATCCTGGTAAAAATCTAGGAGAGAGGTCGCGAAGAACGGCAATTTGTAGTTCGTTATGTGCTCCGGCGGTCAGCGTCAAGATCTCATCGTTGAGCGTGACCGTTAAATCGTGCTCACGTTTCCGGCCGGCATATTTATCAATCAATTTTCCGTGATTCGCAGTAAAATGAGATAGTTCAGCATCGAAGCCTGAAGTCCCGAATGCCCGGATTACTGATAGTGCTTCCGGCGTTATCGTGTAGTTGTTTTTCGGACTATTGGTCGGAAGTGTGGGATCGTCCCTGTTCCTGATAACGATACCGGCCTGTTCGAACTGGTGCAGCGTTTGTCTTCGAATCGTCTCCCTTGAATTCTCAGCGTAGGTTACTTTGAAATTTTCACTGATGAATCCCATTATGTCGTGAATAATAATCGGGCGCTCTTTTGCATCTTTCCAGGGAGTTTTCTTCTTGACGTCGAGTACGGCGAGAAGTGTTAATGCGGATCGATCATTCTGCTGTGCTTTGGGGATCCCAATTAACGTCAGGATTTTCAATGCATCGTCGACTTTACTCATCGTAGTTCAGCACCCTAGTTTTTCACCAGATGTTTTCCGATTTTCAAAACCTTGGAAATGGCTTCGTCGCAATCAAAATCCGGATCATGATGTTTCTTCCTTGCTAATTTCCCGATCTCTAAGATTTTATCATATTCCGGGAGGGAGAGCGATCGGATATCCGTTGCATTGACCTGTGTGTTCCCATTAAGAGCCCTGAAATATTGGTCAATGATGGTTGTATTCAGAAGAGCTGAAATTCCATACGCTTCATCAAGAGTCATCAAGGACCGGTTTTTATGAATGTAGTTCAGATGATTTTCGATGCCTATGAACTCAAACTTGGAGAAATTATCGGGATTCAATACGGCTGCATGAACCCGCTTCTTCTGCTCTTTTGAGGTAAACCGTTTGAGGACAACATAATTCCTTGTCGGTAGGACAAGGTTTTTCGATTCAGGATTTATCTCGATTGCCTTTGATTTGCCATTCTTCTCGACCGACCATTCGACATCAATACCTCTGATGTTGTGCATCCACAACAGCGGGACGCAATTCGCATTCTCTATGGTGGCCTTGAGATGTTTTACAGCCCGGAAATCGACAACGGGCCCGGTTGAGATCTCAAAACCCAATGAGTTTAGGGTTTGTGGCCATGAGTCAATGATCTCGATAATTTTGAGATCGGTTTCCGATATCGGAATCCGGATATAACAGTCGTCTCCCCGACAGTAGGCAACATCTTTTGATGGGACCGTTAATTCCTGGTATTGAGTGAATTGTCGATCATAGCTCACACTGATGAGCGTCTTCCCATCGGATTTTGGTTTAATACTTGTTGCATGGAAAATAAGATTTTCCTGCAAAATTTCATCATCAACAAATACATCTTTACGGGTTTCAAAAAGATGCAATCTATAAAGGGTCAGGGTATTTACAAACCATCGCCTTATTTTTGAATAATAGAGACCGGAGCAGAAACTTCTCGGAGTGATGAAAACCATTTCACCGGTCTGGCTCAACAACATTCCGGAAAGAAGCATAAAGAATGCGTAAATGTTTGGTTGACCGTAAACATACTGTTGAAGTGCCAGCGCCTCCGGGGAAGATTTATTCAATTTGTAATAGGGGGGATTTGAAATAATCAGATCGTATCTTATCTTCAGATCAAGAGAATAGACCGTCATGCCTTCGTCAGTATCGACTTTTGCATGATGAAGGATGAAATCATTCTCAAAAATCTGATAATCTATCGAACAATCCAGTTCATTCAACGCTTTCTTGCAGGCGTCTAATGTTGACTGGAGAAACGGTAATACAGTTTTGTCGCTCTCATACACATGGATGGTAATATCGAGATTTCGACGATTTTCCTGAATAAATCGATCACAAATTGCTGCAACCAATATTCCGGTCCCGGCGCCAGGATCCAAAATTTTTATTTTATCGTTCTGCGATGTGAATAGCCCCGCCATAAATGACGCAATTTTAGGAGGGGTAAAAATCTGACCTTTGAGTTTTCTGCCAGAAACCGGGTTTACTTCGCAATACAGCTTTGTCTGGTTATTAGCATATTCAATAAGGTTTTGAAAAATATTATTCTCCGTTGAGTATGGATATAGAGTCGGTTTATTTTGATTTTTTGAAATTATCGATGTCATAGCCGATTCTCACCCATAATTGAGATTTGGATCAGATAGATTCTCGTTTGTGGCCTTATTCATTTTTCTCATCTACTTACAATAGCCCTCACTTCAGCCAGACAGCACCATTCTTCATCGATCAGTGCTCCAGTGTTTTTAATGAGGCCCTCTGCCAGATACCCGTCTCCTTTTTCAGATCTTCGAGATCCCTCCGGGTGGGCTTATAGAGGAACTCTTTTGCTTTTGAGATCCCAAGCGCAATCTGGGCCTCTGAATAGAACGGTTTCAACCGTTTTACCTGCCGTGATGCTTCGAGCGGATCGCAGTCCTGCCGGATCGCATAATACCCATAGGTTGCGCCAACTTCGAGGGGTACGGGCTTGAGCCCGAAGATCCTGCCGAGCTCGTCTGCTGCCTCTTTCTCTGCGGCATTCAGCCGGGTGCCGGTTTCCAGGTTCTCGAACTCGTGGGTGTGGGCGTACAGATCCTGTGTCAGGTCCGGTGAGTAGGGTCCGCGTACATACAGGCTGCAGGAATACCCGAGGTCGATACCCCTGAGTTCAAGCAGGCAGACGAGTTTCTGGGCAATGAGCCGGTCGTCGAACCGTGCGATATCGAATTCAAAGCCCAGTTCTTTAAAGAATGCAATTGCTTTTTTCCGTTTTTCCATAATTCATGCACCGCAGTGGAGGAACCGGCACAGCCAGGTCCGTATTCTTTTCCATTCATCCTGTCCTTCAGTCGTGATACTATAGAGTTCGAGTTCTTTTCCTTCCGACGTTATCTTCTCGGAAGTGAGATATCCCATGTCTTTGAGCACATTGAGGTTGGCAAACAGCACACCGTCATTGATGTCGAGTGACGCCTTGAGCTCGCGGTAGGTTGCCCCATCGGGTCCAAGGGCGGCAAGGCTCGCGAGCAGTTTCAGCCGGACGAGCGAGAAGACTTTCGCGTTGAGCCCTTCGGATTCATTCAGGATGGAGAGGATATCATTCTGCATACGGTTCACTCCTTGTTCTTTTCATGGTGATTGGCGGCACGGGTTATTTACTTTGTTATTTACTTAAAGTTTAAAGTAAATGAAAGCGAGGGTTTGGGTATTTTCTGCGTATTGAAAATTTTTGGCGCAAGAGCGATCGTGTTTTTTTCAAATCGGATCTTGATTTTTTGTAAAAAGGGCTTAGCAGAATTGATCCAAATCGGGTTCATGATCGAATCATTAGATTGTTTGAGCTTGGAGTGCTACGAAGGGTTCCCCGCCTCAGGGCCTTTCCGAGACACGGCGGGGCAGGGAGGTTTTATTTCTTAGTTGTTGAAACCGCCGCGGGGGCATCCCACGGGGGCGGCGGCGTTCATCGCTATTTACGTAAAATTAGAGATAAAAATATCCCTGCCCTCCTCACCCCGCCTTCTCCCTCCCCCCATTAATCCCAAACAGCACCCGCACCCCCGGAATCCTCCTCAGTACCTCATAGCACCCAAATGTCAACCCAAGACTCAGCAGAACAATGATCAAAAACTGCACCACCGGAGGAATCGCCAGCATCACCACATAGTACGCAACCGCCACCAGCACCGCCTGGTGAATAATATACACCGGGTACGATGCCGTACTCATGTACGTAGCAAAAGCGTTCCGGGTGTCAAACAGGTGCTTCCCCGCCCCCATCAGCGCAAGAACGCCCATCCACCCGGTTATCACATAGAGGGGGGATTGCCCCCAGAAGACTTCACCATGCCCCAGCAGTATTCCGTAGATCCACATCACGCCTACCGTCAGGATAATCCACGCCGCCACCAGCACTGCCCAGTGCTTCTCCATAATCGCCCGGGCCGAATCCATCGCCAGCAGGTAGTACCCGATGAGGAACATGGCGAAATACGACACGATCGAATATCCTGCCACATTGATGCCGGCATAGTTCAGGAGCCAGAACGGAATAAACAAAAGAACCAGGACCGGAAGATGCACGGTATTGGGATTGAGGCGAAGTCGTACCTGTCGCCGTCCCAGCAAAATCACCCCGAGTGCCGCCACCGAGATGACAAACAAAAAGATGATAAACCAGAGGTGATCAACGCTGAAATCTCCCGTAACGCCGACGGGGCCCTGCTCGTTCTGCAGTGAGCTGAAGAAATGCACAAACGCACCGGCAAAGCTCCCGCTATAGCCGGTGTGGAATTTCAGGGCATAGTAGGCAATAACGGGGCACACGAGCACCAGTCCCGCAAGGAACGGAACAAGGAGTTTGGTGACCCGTTCTTTGAGGTACACAAGCGGTGTACGTGTCTGTAACGCAAATTTCGCACTCAGTCCCGCAATACAGAAGAGCAGCGGCATGATCCAGGGCTCAACCGCCACCGCGAACAGGTGGGCGGCCGTGGAGGGGTAATCCGACAGGATATAATAGCCGTACCAGCCTGCGCAAAATACGAAGGCGGCGTGCAATGGGAAGAGCACCAGGATGCACATCCACCGCAGATTGTCAATATAATGCAGCCGGACCATGAACTATCTCATATGGAATCCTTTGAAAGAATACCATTGCGGTTTTATTTGCCGGAAAAAATTGTCTTGGTATGATGGCGGCAATTCAGGTTAAGTCCCCCTGCATCAGCAAACCCGGGACTGCCTTACTCATCTGAAGGAGTCGGACATCACCAGCTCAACTATGATACTTTTTTCATGACTTAATGCAGATAATTAATGATAGAACCGCGCACTTCCCGCCGGTCAACCGCGTCCTCTCGTAACACATAGGAGTCTGATTACCATCGCCGAAATCCCCAAAGAAGAATACGTGCTGAAATGCACATCCGCATGCGCCGGGTGCAGCGATTCGCTGGCACTGCGGTACGTGCTCAAGGCAGCCGGTCCGGACATGAAGCGCCACGGGGCATCCCTTCGGGGGCTGCGTTCATCGCAATTCAGAAAATATTTTGTGTGGATTGAAAATTTTTAAAAAACGCAATTAAATCTCTATTATTAAAAAATGGCAATAGGCAAAATTAATTCATTTCTTACCTTAAAAGTAAATATATGGCTCTCTCTCGGGTAATGAATACCCTGATGCTTTTCTTGATAGCGGTACTGGTAGCAGGATGTACTTCATCCCAGAGTGCTGTAAATGGAACGAGCATCGATACATTGTCCACAACGAAAGTACCGACAACCGCAACGAATGAGCCATTTACAACAATACCCACAATTCAGGAACAATGCCTTACTGGGAAAAACAAGACACCGTGTATTACTATCGATCCCGTTGGTAATCGCTATCTTGGAGATTTAATTAAAATAAACGGAACGACGAATTGCGATACGGGTAAAATTTCAATATGGATAAAAGATACTCGTTTTATTCCCTGCATGAAGACCCCGGGGAGAGATGATTTTCCGGGTCCTTGTGATAATGGAATTACACTAACTGCCCCGATTATATTGGGAATTGATGGCAATAACGCATGGTCAATTGAAGTGAATACATCACAACATCACTTTTACCCCGGTAATTTTTATTTGTTTGTAAATGATCCCGATTGTACTCCGTTTTCTCCAGTTTTTGGATACCTAAATATTACCACTGTACCCCATCTGCAATACAATTCATCTGTTAATGTATCATTAAACAGAGAGTAACATCGTGAATCTTTTAAATTTTTTTACATACCTTCCTAAATCAAAATTTCCACATATTTACCGGTGATTGAGTATTTTGATCAGGGTTCTTCTAACACGATAGCAAGGATGGAAGCAAACTGGCCGAGGTCAGGCCTACTGATAACCCACCCATTGCCTGCCGAGGAATTGTCTCGGTTTAATCGCGGCAATTCAGGTTAAGATCCTCAGCATCAGCAAACCCAAGACTGCCTCACTCATCTGATGGAGTCGGACCCCCTCAGCTCAACTATGATACTTTTTTCATGAATCATGATGATAAATAATGATAGAACCGCGATCTGCTCGCCGGTCTTCATCCACGAGAAACCACGCTGGAGTCTGATTACCATCGCCGAAATCCCCAAAGAAGAATACGTGCTGAAATGCACATCCGCATGCGCCGGGTGCAGCGATTCGCTGGCACTGCGGTACGTGCTGAAGGCAGCCGGCCCCGACACCGTCATGGTGGTGCCGGCCTGCTGCACGAGTGTTATCCAGGGCATCTACCCGAACACCGCGTTCAATGTGCCGGTCTACAACATCGCCTTTGGTGCCGCAGCTGCCTGCGCATCGGGTATGTCCAACGCGTTCCGTGCCGCGGGAAAGAAGACGAACGTTATCGTGTACGCCGGCGACGGCGGCACGCTCGATATCGGCATCCAGGCAATGTCGGGCGCATTCGAGCGGGGCACCGATTTCCTCTATATCTGCTACGATAACGAGGCATACGGGAACACCGGCATGCAGCGCTCCGGGGGAACGCCGATGGGCGCCAAGACCACCACCACCCCCACCGGCAAGACCGATGCCAAGAAGGATATCGACATGATCATCGCTGCCCACGATCCGCCCTACATGGCAACCGCATGCGCAGCCTACCCGCAGGACATCTTCAAGAAGGTACAGAAAGCCCTCACGTTCCGGGGCCCCACCTTCCTCCACATCCTCGCACCGTGCCCGCCCGGCTGGCGTTACCCCACCGAAAAGACCGTTGAGATGGGAAAACTCGCGGTGAAAAGCGGCATGTGGGTGCTCTACGAGCGCGAGTACGGGAAGGTCACGATCGGCCCGCAGTCGAAAGTCGCGATGAAGAAACCCATCCCGCTCGAAGATTACCTCTCCCCGCAGGGACGGTTCAAGGGTATCGATGCGAAGGTAGTCGAGATCCTCAAGCAGCGGATCGCAAAGAACTTCAAACGGCTGGCGACCGAAGAGGAGGCGTCAGCATGAAGAAGATTGCCACCGGCAACAAGGCCGTTGCTGAAGCGGTAAAGCAGGCAAACCCTACGGTCGTTGCCGCGTACCCCATCACCCCCCAGACCGAGATCGTGGAGCAGATCGCAGAGTTCGTGACCAGCGGGCAGATGCCGGCCAAGTACATCGCGGTGGAGAGCGAGCACTCCGCGATGGCAGCCTGTATCGGTGCAAGTATCACGGGCATTCGCACGTTCACGGCCACCAGCTCCCACGGCCTGCTCTACATGCACGAGATGACCAACTGGGCAGCGGGGGCACGCCTCCCGATCGTAATGGCTAACGTGAACCGCTCGCTGGGACCCGGCTGGAACATCTGGGCGGAGCATACCGATGCCCTGCAGGAACGCGACACGGGCTGGTTACAGGTATACGTGAGCACCGTCCAGGAAGCCTACGATGCAACCCTCATGGCATTCCGTATCGCCGAGCACAACAATGTGCTCCTGCCC
>Ga0074198_1001632_pt1 | contig 14045 bp, 15 predicted proteins | sample EPASupsiteSAE323_FD_64527 | JGI IMG/M metagenome (GOLD analysis project Ga0074198, IMG submission 64527) | Bioremediated contaminated groundwater from EPA Superfund site, New Mexico - Sample SAE3-23 | ecosystem: Environmental > Aquatic > Deep subsurface > Groundwater > Contaminated ...
CTATAATTAGGATGAAAAAGGAAATTAAATTTAACATGTTTAAAAAATGGATTTGTTTTGTTATTATACCTTACTATGAGAACATGTAGTTTATGTGGCAAGAAAACTGGAATCGGTAAAAATCGATCCCATGCTCAAAACAGAACACCAAGAACTTTTATGGCTAACATTCAAAAAGTAACAATGAATGTGGGTGAAGAAAAGATCAGTGGTCATTTTTGTACTAAGTGCTTAAAGAGGATGAAACTGGAAGCAGCGGAACAAAAAACGGCACTTAATAAATAAGTACCGTTTTTATAGGCGAAATAAAAATCCTATTTCTTTTTTGTTTTTTTGGCGACTTTTTTTTTGGCTACTTTCTTGACAGCCTTTTTAACAACTTTCTTAGCTGGTTTTTTAACAGCTTTTTTGACGACTTTTTTCTTTTTTACTGGCATATTTTTTACCTCCTTTGATTAATTAAAGAGATTTTAATTTTTTTTGTCAAAAAATGAAATGCCTGTTTTGTGGGATAATTTGATTTTTTATAAACAAGATTTAGGTAAGTTAAAAATGTTTTTATGCCTATTTTAAGGTTAATTATTAATAATATTAAATTAATAATTATTAATTATTTATTAATATAAAATAAAAAAAATGCCTAAGGTAACAGAAAAAAGACATATCATAATTGATTGAAAATTAGGATAAATTTAAAAATGCTATGTAAATATTACCTAAAGATAGGGAATAAATTTAATTAAAATTTTGAATTAATAATAAATAATTAAATACGAAAAACAATATATTGCCTGAACTTAGGCTTTATTTATAGTGTAATAGGAAGAAATTTCGGACCATTTAGTTGGTTTCTTACCTTCAACTTGTACTTCAATGGGTTTAACATTAGAACTAAAAATTTTCATTTTTAATTGGTTGCCTTTTTGATCAATAATGTATGTCCAAGCTGTAGGCCATGGGTTTAGGGCACGAACAAAACGATCAATCTTGTCTTGAGGCCAAAACCAATTTATTTGAGCAGTTTCTTTGGTGAACTTGGGAAAGTAGGTTTTTTGGGAATGATCCTGAATTTGAAGATTGTCAGGCTGAGAAATGTATGACTTAAGAATAACCTCGAGATTATCTGAAGCTAAATCAAAAGCTTTATTGTAAAAGGTAGTGGAAGTTTCTGTTGGAGAAATATCAAATGGTAATTGGGTAATGATTGGCCCATGGTCTGGTAAAATATCAATTTGAAAAAAAGTGACACTTGATTTGGTCTCGCCATTAATGATTTGCCATGGTCCCGGGGTAGCTCCTCGATATTTGGGTAAAGGAGATGGATGAATATTAATAATTTTAAACTTAGGAATATCAATCATTTCTTGATCAAAATAAGGAGGGCCAAAAGCGACACAAAGACCTAAATCAGGTCTTAAATCATTGATATTAGATCGTATACTTTGCGTAAATTCTTCGATTTGAAGGAGGGGAATTTTATTTTGTCGACAAAAATTTACTACTGGATTAGGGATGATTTTTTGGTCACGTCCAACTGGTTTGTCGATTTTAGAGACTACAACTGAAACTTCAAAATCTGGTAATTTTAAGAGTTTTTGAAGAATAATAATGGAATATTCGGATGAACCAAAGAAAACAGTTTTGATCATAAATGAATTATAACCTAGGTTTAGGTTAATTTGCTAAAATACCTTATGGGAAATATTTTAATTTATCCAAATAAGGTTTTAAGAAAAAAAACAAATGAAATAAAATCAATTGATAGCGATTTGTTGAATGAAATCGAAATCTTAAAAAAACAATTGATTGAAGCAGAAAATGGGGCTGGTTTGGCAGCGCCACAAATTGGTATCTCTAAGAGGGTTTTCGGAATAAAAGATGAAAATAAAAAGATAAGAGTAATTATAAATCCAAAAATTAAATTAACTTTTGGAGAGAAGACTTTTCCAGTAATGATTGATGAAAAGGGTAACCAAGAAGATTTTTTAGAAGGTTGTTTATCATTCCCAAATTATTGGGGAACAGTAAAAAGATGGTTGAAAATAAAAGTTGAGTGGCAAGAATTAGTTGATAAAAAATTAGTTTCAAAAAGTGAAGAATTAGACGGTTTTAAGGCAATTGTTTGGCAACATGAATCAGATCATTTAGATGCTATTGTATTTGTAGATCATGTAAAAGAGGACAAGGGAAAGTTTTATAAAAGCGTTGAGGGAAAGATGAAAGTTTGGGATGTAGATAAGATTATTTAATCGGAATTTTTTGAAGGATAGATTGGGCGTCGGTACTAAGAGGATTGTATTTTAGAGTTAATTCTAAATTCTCTTTGGCTAGATTATATTTTTTTTGATCAAAATAGATTTGACCTAAAGCAAAATAGGCATGATCATAATTTGATTTTAATTCGGTAGCTTTTTGATAATAGGGAATTGCTTGATCGGTTAGGTTGACTGATTCTAAAAACTGACCAATAGTAAAATAGTTTTTGGCATCAGTAGGTGCAAGAGTAATGACTTGAATAAGGGAGTTGATTGATTCTTGAAAGTATTGTTTATCAATAGTCGATAAATAATAAAAAATTTGAGATCGTTGTTTCCAAATATTAATGTTGGCAGGAGATAATTTTATAGCCTGGTTAATATGATTAATAGCAGTATCGATGTAAGAAGTATCTTTGGTAATGATGGTTAATTTTGATTCTAAGAGAGCTGATTGAGTTAAATATTCTGGTTCATTGGGTCGTAATTTGAGACTTTGGCTAATTAATTTATAAGCGGTTTGATAATCTGAGTTTTGATCAAAAGTGGTTGATTTGGCATAAAAAGTATCGGCAATATAAAAATTTATATTTTTTTGCAGTAGATATAAAGATAATAATATTATTGGAATAATTAAATATTTTTTTGATTTTAAAGATTTGGTCGATGGTTTATATTTCAAGGTTAAAGTTGGTAAAAGAAATAACAACAGAGAAGTAGTAACTACAGAAAAACCAACTAAATTGGTAATTAATAAAGCCAAAATACCACAAAAAATATCTTTTTCTTTGAAAGTTTTTATAAGTATAGTGATAATTAAAAATAAATAAGTTATTAAACCAACAATTCCAGTGGTAGCTAAAAAGTTTAAATACTCATTGTGGGCTTTGTTGTATAAGAATTCCCATTCTGAGGTAAGATTGTGTTCTACTGGCCTAGTCCAATAGTAAGAATAGGCAAATGTTTCTACTCCGGTACCAAAAATAGGATATTGTTTCCATAGATTAAAGGCTCCGCGCCAAACAATTTTACGAATATCTTCGCTGGGAGTAATATTTAAATTTTCAATTTGTCGTCCTGTAGTTGAGGGATTTAATTGTTCAGGAAATAAATTGTCTTTGATTGGGTTAGAAACTAAAAGAGAAAGAATAATAAAAACAAGAAATAAGACATATGATTTACGATTTATGAATAAGATTTTATTTTTTGTATCGGAAAATAATTTAAAAATAAAATATATAAATAGTGAAATAATGGCGGCGATGATACCAGATTTAGACTTGGTAAAAAGTAAAGCTAAAAAATAGACGATAGATGTGAGATTGTAGGTGGTAGATGAGAGATATTTTTTTTGAGAAAAGTTTTCAATAGATTTATGTAATGACAGGGGGATGAGAATGACCAAAAAGGCTGCGAGCCAATTTGGTTGACCAAGTGTGGAAAAGATTCGTGATTGAACATCTTGAACCCAAAGATTTTTGTCAATACCAAAATGTTGAGCAATTCCATAAATGGAAACAAAAAAACCTGATAGGAGAATTGTATTAATAATTTGATTTTTAAGTTTGGAATTAAGATAATTGGGTAAGATAAAATAGAGAGTACTAAAAACTAAAAGAGAGAGTAATCCACCATTAAGTCGAGAATAATAACCAAAAAACGAAGTGTGAGGATCAATGGAAATAAAAGTTGATATGGTTTGACTGATTAAAAATAATAATATAAGTATATTTAAAAAGGTTTTTTTATAGAGTGTAATTTTTCCTAAGGACCAATTAATAAGATGTAGTGTGCTAATGATGATAGTCATTAAATAAACAAAATACATTTTTGGTAGCTCAAAAAGTTCAGAATTAAAGAAAGTAAAAATCAATGGAGTAACAAATAAAAGTAAGAGGAAAGAAAAATTTATTAGATTGGTAATTTTTTTCATGATCGTGTTCTATTTTAACTTAAAATCAGCTTACTTGTTATAATTTTAGAGTGATCAAGTTATCAAACATCAAAGATAAGGTTAAATTACTAATAGCAGGTTTTAGTTGGGATGTAGGAGTGGATTTGGGAAGTAGTAATACATTGGTGTTTTTAAGAGATAGAGGCATCATTATAGATGAGCCAACAATGTTGGTAAGACCAAAAAAAAAGAGATGGACTGGTTTGTCAGCACCAAAAAATAATTTTAGATCTCCAGTAGCTTTTGGTTTTAAAGCAAAAGAAATGTTAAATAGAGAACCAAAACAAATTGAAGTGGTAAGTCCAATAAAAAATGGAGTGATTGCTGATCTTGAAGCTTTAGAGAGTTTAATTTCATATTATCTAAAATTAATTTACGAAATACCTTCAACTTATCCGAAATTTTTTAAACCAAAAATGATTGTCAGTGTTCCAAGTTATATTAATCAAGTTCAAAAAAGAGCTTTAAAATCAGTATTCTTAAATGCAGGGGCTAAGGAAGTAGTTTTGGTTGAAAGTGCAGTTTTGGCAGCAATTGGGGTAGGTTTACCAATAGATAGTTCAGCTGGTTTATTAGTAGTGGATATTGGTGGCGGTAAAACAGAGGTGAGTGTGGTCTCTATGGGTGGAGTAGTAGTTGGAAGAGGGATAAAAACTGCTGGTAATGATTTTGATGAGAGCATTATCAATTATATTAAGATGAAATATGGAATTTTGATTGGAGGAAATAGTGCTGAAAGAATTAAAATTGAAATTGGTAAAGAAATTGGATTGGTTCGAGGTAGAGATTTGGAGACAGGTTTACCAAAAAGTATCAAATTGACCAATAATGAAATTAAAGAAGCAGTAGCTTTGGATATGGCTAAAATAGTTCGATTAGTGTCTTTAGTGTTGGATGAAACTCCTCCTGAATTGATGGAAGATATTTTAAAAAGAGGAATTGCTTTGGTAGGAAATGGAGCCAAAATAGATGGTATGGATTCGTTAATAGAATCAAAAACAAAAATATTTACTAGATTGGTGGAAGGTGGAGATACGGCAGTTATTAAGGGTTGTGGTGAATTGGTTCAAAATAGAAATCTATTAAAACAAATAAAATTAGTTTCTGGAGTTTGAGGATTATAATTGGAATATGTTTAAATTGACCAATAATCAAAGAAGATGGTGGGAATTTTTGGTTACCATGTTGGAAAGGGAAATAAAATCAAAATATAAAGTAAGTATATTAGGTATATTTTGGGTTATCTTGAGTCCTGTTATACAAATGATTCTTATTGGATTTGTTTTTATTTTTTTTACTTCTTTAAAAACGGAAAGTTATTTATTATATCTATTTTCAGGTCTTGTAGTTTGGAATTTTTTTTCATCAAGTGTAATTCGTAGTACGCCATCAATTATTTCCGAAAGGTTTCTATTAAAAAAAGCTGTTTTTCCTAAAGAAGTGATTGTTGTTTCTATAGTTCTTGTAAATTTGATACAAATGTTAATATCAACCATATTAATGATTGTTGTAGCTTTATTTTTTGGAGTAACTTTTTCTATTTCAAATTTAATATTTTTTCCCTTGTCTATTTTATTGTTGTTTTTATTTGTTTTGGGTTGTTGTTTTATTTTTTCTGCTTTAAACGTTAAATATAGAGATGTTAATTTTATGGTAAATTTTTTAGTACCTATTTGGTTTTATGTCACACCAGTAATTTATACTTTTGACGTTTTACCAAAAGTAGTATCTTCATCGTTGTATATTAACCCACTAACTTCATTATTAGAATTTTTTAGATTATCTGTTTTGAATTGGAATATTTGGAATTTTAAGTTAATGTTTTTTGGAATAGTATTATCTTTGTTGTTTTTTATTTTGGGAGCTTATATTTTTAAAAAAGAGAGTCGAAAATTTGATGACTGGATTTAATATGAAAATAGGTGAAATTTTATTAGATAAAGTAACTAAAACTTATAATCTACGTAGAGGAATATTTTTTAGGAATAAAAAAACTTTTACTGCTTTAGATAATTTAAGTTTAAAAATAAATTCAGGCGATAGATTGGGTATTGTGGGCAATAATGGTTCAGGTAAAACCACATTATTAAAAATAATTTCTGGAATAACGGATGTTACTAGTGGAAAAGTGATATCTAAAGGTAAAATTGTTTCATTATTAGAACTTAGTGCTGGTTTTCATCCTGATATTTCTGGTCTTGATAATATTATGTTGAATGGTCTTTTGGCTGGTTTAAATAGAGATGAAGTATTAAAAAGAACAAATAAAATAATTACTGATTCGGGGATATCTGATTTTATTAAAATGCCATTTTATACATATTCTTCAGGAATGAAATTAAAATTGGCATTTTCTGTGGCAATTAACTCAGATCCTGATATTTTGATATTTGATGAGATAGTATCGTCTGGAGATGAAAATTTTGTAAAAATGTTTGTTAACTATTTTGATAAACTTGTTGTTGAAGGTAAGACACTTATCTTTGCAACACATGTATTAGAAGTTTTGTCTTTGTATTGTAATAAGGTTTTGTGGATGGAAAAGGGACAAATAAAATTGATGGGAAAAACATCATATATTCTTAGTGAATACAAAAAAATTAAATAAAACTAGATTATTTAATATTTTTTTTGAAGCACGAAAACAATTAAATTTGGAACTTTGTTAACTTTTTTAAGAACATCATTAGATAGTTTTTTTGGTTTTGGTTCTAGAAGACTAATTAAATTAAATTTATTTTTGATAAATATTTTAAAATAAGTTTCCAAAGTTCTATGAATATAGTGGGTTATAAACCCGTTGGCGATTTCTTTGATGAATGTTTTTTCTTTAAAATACATACCTGTATGATATTCACTTAAATTTTCATCCATAAACCAACGATAGTTTTCTTGATGGTAGAAACACGGATGAGGAATAATGATTACCAGAAATCCGTTTGTATCTAGATATTTTGAAATATTATTTAAAGCTTGATCTGTATTTTTTAAATAAGTGAAAACTAAATTAGAAATAACCATTTTGAATTTTGGTTTATTGAGATTATTATTTTTTTTTCTTCTTTCTATATCTTGTACCCAATAGTTAATTTTTGAATTTTGTCTTTTTGCAGCATCAATCATTTCTGGTGAAATATCACATCCATATGGATTTCTTTTATACTTATTTATTATTCTTGTTATATATCCTTCTCCACATCCGACATCGAGAATGTTATCGTCTTTTTTGGTAAACTTTTTGATTAAGTCAATTACTGTTGGAATAATTATTTGAGTATATGGTGAAGGATATTTTTCTGTGTTTTCAAGTAATTCTATGTACGCTTTACAGTTTTTTTTCCAATATTTTTTACTTAGAGAAATCATAGATATAATTAAACTTGTTTTTTAATAAAAATTGATTTTTGAGATACCCATCCATTTTCTAGATTTTTAATATTTTTGATTTGATTTATAGCATAAAACAAATCTTCAAAATTTTTTATTTTATTCTTAATTCTTAAAATATTTTTAAATTTATTTCCCCATCTTTTTTTATAGAATTCATTATACATTTCTTTTTGAATTTGGACTAATTGATTACCGGTAAAATTCTTGGTATTACAAGATTTACTTTCATAAAGTAAATGTTTTTTATTTTTTGGTAGAAGTCCTTCTTTTTCAAAAAAATAATACACTGGGACCCCTGGACGTAATCCTAACCGAAAAAAGTAGGCAACATCAACATCTGATTCAAGTGAAAAATTTAAAGTGTTTTGAATTTGTTCTATAGTTTCATACGGGAAACCAATTATATTGGTAGCGTTAGTCCAAAAACCAAGTTTATTAGCGTATTTGGTTAATTCTTTGGCTTCAACTAGACTATATGGTTTACCGATCCATCTTCTAAGCGACGGATCACCTGACTCAATTCCAAAAGTAATTTTATAACAACCAGCTTTTTTCATAAGTTTAAGGAGTGGTTTATCTATGGTCCAATGGGCAATTCCATTTGGTGTTGACCATTTGATGTTAATTTTTCGATTAATTAATTCATTACAGATTCCAATCATTCTTATTTTATTAAGTGACATAGTATCGTCAAAAAAAGCAATTTCTTTAGCGCCAAAATTTTTTACCAAAATTTCTATTTCATCGACAACATTTTTGGGTGATCTACCACGCCAATGATGTTGCCAAACTGCAAATGCTGAACAATAAACACAATGGTTTGGACAACCCCTAGAGGTTTCTACTATAAAACATGGTTTTCTCATTTGAAAACCATCATCGAATTTATATTTATTAAGTTTTAGTAAACTCCAGTCTGGAAAGGGAATATTATCAATGTTTTTTATTAATTCTCTTGGTGGATTTTTCTTTATGTTTTTACCTAGTCGATAGATCAATCCATTTATATTTGAAATTTTCTTTCTGTTATCAATATTGCTAAGTAGATCTTTAAGAGTATTTTCACCTTCACCAAAAACTGCAAAATCAACAAAATTATTTTGAAGACAAGTATTTGGATCGATACTAACATGGGCTCCGCCCAATATTATTTTAATATCTGGAAAATTATTTTTGATTTTTTTTGATAAGTTTAAAGCATCTTGATAATAGGCGGTAAACATAACACTAATCCCAATTACTTTCGGAGAATATTTTTTTATGCGTTTTTTGATTTGGATCCAATTTAATTCTTCTGCTAGGGCGTCAAGTATTTTGACTTGATATCCTTGACTTCTAATATAAGTTGCCAAGTAAAGTAAACCCATAGGGGGATGTGATTTAATTATTTGATCTGGTTCAATAGGGGTTATTGGTGGATATATAAACAAAACTTTCATAAAAGTTAAAAACTAAAAAAATTATTTATTTCCCAAATAGGGATGGCTTTAAGACCATATTCAATTGCTGGTTTAATATCGCTAAAAAGTGAATCGCCTATACATAATATGTTTTTTTTATTTAATTTTGTAAATTGTTGAATTTCTTTAAACAAATTTAGATCAGGTTTTAGTTTTTGAGTGATGTCTCGGGAGAATATTTTTTTAAAAGGATTATTCGCAAATCCAATTTTAGATAAACCATATAAAACTTCTTTAGAAGTAGAGTTAGTAAGTATTAAATGAATATATCTATCTTTGGTTGATTCTATGAAATTTACTATTTTAGGATTTGGTTTGATATATTTTTCTTTATTTATCTTTTCACTAGTCAAATCGAGTAAATCTATTATGGAAATGTTTGAATAAAAATTAGTGGCAGCTACCCATGAACCAAGTATCTGACTTTTTTTTTCAAAATTTTTAAGAGTTAAAGTAGAGTTATATTTTTTTGAAATAAGAAAAAAAACTTTTTTTAGACTTTCTCCGATTTTTTTGGTGTCTTGATCGTTATATAAAGTTCCATCATAATCCCAAATGATACATTTAATAGGATTTAAAAATAATTTTGTTTTGATTTTTTTTTGAATATTAAACATATTGTTTCTATATTCTTGGCTGGTTGTCTTTAATAGAATTATTAGTTACAAGAATAATTTTTGATTTAGACTTTATTTCTTCTAAGTTAGAACAACCTAAATACCACATAGATCTTCTAAGACCACCACTTAAACTATTAATGATTGGAATAACACTACCTTTGTAGGGAATTAAACCAGAAACACCCTCATGAATGAATTGGAATGGTTGACTATAATTGGAAATAAAATCTTTATTTTTTCGATATTTAATTATTTTTTTAAGAATTGATTTGGTACTTTTTATAATCTCATTTAGTTTTAAACCAGAAGAATATTTAGTTTTATTGCTACACATTCCTGATGAAAATTTATATTTTTTACCTTTGATAGTGATAATTTTTCCAGGACTCTCATAAGTGCTAGTAAATAAACCACCAATCATGACAGCGTTAGCTCCAAAAGCTATGGCTTTAGCAATATCTCCTGGATATTCTATTCCGGTATCTGAAATTATGGGGACATTAAATTTTTTGGCTATTTTATAACAATCGGCAATAGCACTTAATTGGGGTCTGCCAACGCCTGTAACTAATCTAGTAGTACAATGTGATCCTCCACCAATGCCGACTCGGATACTGTCAACTCCGGCTTTAATAAGGTCTTTTGTGGCTTCTGCCGTTACTACTAAGGAAGCACAAATTTCAGCTTGAGGAAATTTAGATTTTATTTCTTTGATAAAATTAATAGTTTGAAGATTGTGAGCATGTGCTGTTTCAATACAAATAAGATCAGTTTTGAGTTTTAAGAGATTTCCAATATGATTTAGTCCTTTTGAGGAAAAATCAGATATTGAAACGGCAACTTTTACATTATTTTGTTTAACTTCTTTTACTTGTTCAAGTTGAGATTCGTGACTTTGAAAACAATGGATAAATCCTATGCCGCCTAATTTACCTATGGTAATAGCCATGTCTACTCCGGTTACATGTGTCATGGGTGATGAACAAATAGGAATATCTATTTCAAGGTTTCTAGAAACTTTAGTTTTAATGTTGGTTTTTTTAATATCTTCAACCATAGTAAAGTTAGAATAATCTGGCAAGAGTAAAATATCGTTAAAAGTTAATTCTGGTGTATTTGAAATAATTTTCATAAATTATATTGATGAGTATGTCAAAGGTTAATTCTCTCCTTTTATAAAAATTGTTTTTGGTTTTTTAAAAATGAAATCTGGAGACATACTTTGATTATAGGCTCCGACCGCATAGAAGACTACAAAATTACCAATAATGACATTATTATTAAATCCTTGATACATAATATCGTGTTCCTGACAGCTGCTTCCATAAATTATTGTTTTAATTTTTGGGGTTTTTAGAGTGTGAAAATTATGGTCAACAAATTTTATTATTGGTGGTCGATACCAAAGTGATGGGAGCATATTGATTGTGGCATCAACGGTAATTATTTGAGTATTGTTTTTTATTGTTTTGTTTATAATTTTGGTTACAAAAACGGTGGCGTCATCAATTAAATAACGTCCGGGTTCAATTATTATAGTGGTTTTATATGGTAGTAGTTTTAATGGGATAACAATTGCCTTGATATATTTAGAGATATCGAGACTATTAGTAAATTTTCTACCATAAGGTGTTTGTCCATGAGCAGGATATCCGCCACCAAAATCAATAGTTTTGGGTTTTAAATTATTATCGATAATAAATCGTGTTGTTTTAATGGCTGCTTGTCTATATATTGAGGGTTCATAAATATCGCTTCCTAAATGAATGTGAAGAGAATCTAACGTTATATTTTTCTTTTTAAGAATATTTATAGCTTTTAGGGCATCTCCATTGTCAATATTAAAACCAAAACGGCTATTAATTGAACTAAAATTAAGACGAATTCCGATTCGAGCAGTAATGCCTTTACTTGGTAATTTGTCTATTTCACTAAAATTATCTAAATGAATGATTGACTTGGTTTTGATTATAGACAATAAATTAGTTTTATTCGGTCCATTTATAATTATATTTGATGAATCAAAACCTGATTTGAGAGCCAATTTAAATTCATTCTCGGAAACGGTTTCTGCTAAAATTTTATTTTTATGTAAAAAATCTGATTTAGCAAAATCATAATTTGTTTTAAATGAAAAAGCGATATTAAATGAAAGTGAATACTGACAAAAACTATTATTGATTGATAATAATTTTTGTCTAATAATAGATTTGTCAGTGATAAAATAAGGGGTTGATTTAAGAGGAATATTTTTTGGAAAATAATCCATATTTTGGTCTTTCACTTGAAATAGTTTTTTTAATAAACCTATCATTGACTGTATTATATCTGAAATAGATATAATATTATTAAGTTTTATGATTATAAATCATGGTTAAAAGAATAATTTTAGTTATCACAATTGTTGTTTTTGTTTTTACTATTTATTGTGCATTGACTAGTATTAAAACTAAACAATCCGACTCTTCTCCTGTTGTTTCTTTTTATACTTCTCAAGCACTTCAAGCTCAAGATGATAATTTGGGAACATATAAAGATGAAGAATCTATATGGACAAATCAACCAGATGGTATAGTGGGGGAAACTGGTTTATCATCTGGAAAGATAAGGAAAGATGAACGTACTGGATTGTGGTGGTCGGCCAGTAGCTTGTCTGATACGATTACTAATCGTCTTAATGTTGTGGAAACTGATGGACACCGTCTCACTGGAGGTGAAGCAATTGCTTTCTGTGATGGTCTTAATAGAGTTGCTTTTGGTGGCAAAACGGATTGGTATTTACCAACTCAAAAAGAATTGATGCAAGCCTATATTGATGGAATTTACAGCCAAGATCCTGAATTTGGTACTAGGAACGCTTTTTGGGCTTCTACAGTATTTTCGACTGATTTAAAGACACCCTGGTGTGTTGATTTGGCTTGGGGTTTTGTGTATTTAGAAGATAACTTTATTGAAAATTATTTTGTGCGATGTGTTCGTCGGGACTGATATACTTATATCTGTCTGTTTGCTGATTAATAAAAAATGATAGTATAAACAGATTATGTTTAAAAATATATTTTTTCAGAATAGTCTGTTTTTGAATAGAACAATAAAAACTTTTATTAAAACTTATGCGCGGAAAGATAACTGGCATCATTTAGATATTAAAAATGGGAATCTTGGATATGGGTGGATTCATTATGCTTTGATTCGTAATTTAAAACCAAAGAGAGTTTTATGTATAGGAAGTAAATATGGTTATATTCCCGCTGTATGTGCCATTGCTTGTAAAGATAATAAGTTTGGCAAAGTTGATTTTGTGGATGCTGGTCTTGATATTAATGATTTTAATGGACCAGGTGCTCATTGGGGAGGTGTTGGGTTTTGGAAAAAGTGTAACCCAAAAAAATATTTTGGTAAATTTGGTTTGGAAAATTATATAGATCTAAATGTTATGACAAGTGAAAAATTTGCTAAAAAATTTCCAAAACAAAAATATGACTATATTCATATCGATGGAGATCATTCTTATAATGGAGTTAAGAAAGATTTTGATTTATTTTGGCCGAAATTAAATAAGAGTGGTTTTTTAGCGATTCATGATATTGCAAGTCAAGATAAAGACGGTAATGTCTACGGGACAAGAGATTTTTGGAAGGAATTGAAGGGAAATAAAAAGAATGTTTTTGAGTTTAATCAGGATCCTGGTTTAGGAATTATTCAAAAATTGTAATTCAACGTCGATTTGACGATTGATATCAATTTGATTACATTTGATTACTTTACAAAAATTTTGACATTTTCTGATTGTTTTTCTTTGTTTTTGAGTTTTTTCATTTAACCAAATATTTTTAGCAGATGATTTAAAAATATTTCCTACTTTTGGCATACCATAACAAAGCTTGACGTCTCCATTTTGATCAACAATAAAATTGTTAATTCCGGCAGCACATACAATATCTTTATTGTTTGAAAAAGGGTCTTTATAGTAATTAATTATTTTATTAAGTTCATTATTTGTGGTGATTAAATTTGGTTTTTCTGATGGATCCATTTTTATTATATTTTTTATTTCTAATTCTACTTTTTTAGATTTTGGCCAGAGTTTATTTTTTGGTAAATCAATATTTTTTTCATTACTGGCTAATGTAGGAAGAAGACATTGAAAATTAATACCATTAGATTTTTGGTTTTGAGAAAGTTTAATAAGATCAATTAATTCTGAAGTGTTTTGTTTTATTATCAAAGAATTGAGATAAATTTTTGGACCATTTTGAAGTAGTTTGATGGCTTTAATTACTTTTTTGTAGGCACCAGGAGTTCTGCGGATATAATCATGAGTAGATGATTTTGCTCCATCTAGGGATATAGAAATTGAATTTAG
>Ga0074198_1001635_pt1 | contig 14035 bp, 27 predicted proteins | sample EPASupsiteSAE323_FD_64527 | JGI IMG/M metagenome (GOLD analysis project Ga0074198, IMG submission 64527) | Bioremediated contaminated groundwater from EPA Superfund site, New Mexico - Sample SAE3-23 | ecosystem: Environmental > Aquatic > Deep subsurface > Groundwater > Contaminated ...
ATGAATCTGTAAACAAATGGGGAAAACTTGGTTTTGTTCACGATACCAAACCATTGGCTTCTTTAGTTGAATGTGGGTTTTTGTCTAATGATTCTGACAAAGCAGTTTTAATTTCTGACAAAGGGAGAGAAAATATTGCCAAAGGAATCACTCGTGGAATTTTAACTTTCCTTGGTGAGGCATGGAAACCAGAAGTGATTAATCCATCAACTGATACAGTTAACGAAAACACCAAAGATAAATTAATTGAAGACTTGAAAAATGAATTAGAAGCTCTTAAAAAATCATCTACTTTTGACTTAATTCAAGAAAAAGAAAAAATGAAAATGTTTAAATCTAGTTTGAAAACAGATTTAGAAGCAATTGTATCAAGATTAGGTTAGCAGTCGGTTATGTTGACTGATGTGGGATATGGTATAATTAATTTATGCTTAAATTACCATATAAAATAAACTGTAAAAAATGTAATGTAGAATTTCTTTCTAAAAATACATATCCTAAATTATGTACTGAATGTAAAAAAATAGCTAATAATATTGATTTTTACCCTAAGTTGTTTTATAAAAATAGAAAAATAGTTTTTGAAAGGGATGAGTATAAGTGTCAATGTTGCGGATGTGAATCTAATGGATTAGCTGCTAACAAATTAATAATTCACCATATCGATGTAGACAAAAAGAATAACAGTTTATCTAATCTAATAACCTTGTGTGAACAATGTCATTTATCTTTACATGGTAAATATAGCAAATTTATTCTCCGCAGGAGTAATATCTATAAACTTTTTTCAAGCGATATTCGATTTGGTGAGTTTGGCAAAAATATAATTTATGGTGCTTCAAAAAAAATAGTTAAGAAACAGTTTAAAGGTAAACCAAAGCTATTTTTTAAATCTTGATGTTTATCTTTTTAGTAAGCCCTGTTTGTCGGTTAAAAGACAACTATTTTAGAATGGGGTAAAATAGATTATGTACAATCGAGATTATTACAATGGAAAAGTTTACAACCAACAAAGCAGTGTTGATAGATTATTGTCGATAGATGAGAGTCCACTTTCTCTGTCTGATTCCAATTCCATTTCTCCAGTAAAAAAGATTTCGGAAACTGCTTTAGTTTTATCTGATGTTATTTCTGCCACTCGTGTTTTTATTAAATTAATTACCGAGACGGCTTTATCAATAGGTGAATCTTTAAAAAACAATATTGGGAAAATATTATCTGATACTCCTGCAATTTCAGAAACGGTTGCAAGACTAAATACTTTTCTCCGCACAATTACCGAAACAGCAACATCTCTTTCTGATTCTATTGTTAAACTAATTTCAAAAGCCTTTTCTGATTCAACAATTTTATCTGATACTCTTTCTTTTATACATGGAATTTCTGTCTCTATTGTTGAAACGGCTACTTCAATTTCAGAATCAGTAAAACATTCAGTAGAAAAATTATTAGCTGATACCCCATCTCTGTCCGATACAATTTCTAGTATAAATACATTTTTAAGAACAGTAACCGAAACTGCGGTAAGTTCTGTTGATTCAGTTATTAAAGATTCTGTCAAATCAGTAGAGAATACCATTTCTATAATAGAAAATGTTATTGCGGCTTTGGCTCAAAACTTTCTTAAAACAGTTGATGATTCAATTTCTTTAACCGAAAATTTCCTTAAAACTTTTACCAAGAATTTTGCTGAAACTGCCTTATCTATTGCAGAAAGTATAACAGGTCAAATTTATAAAGCTTTTTATGTTGTTGTTAGTGAAACTATTTCTATAACTGAAAGTATTGTTAGTTCAATAATAAAAGAGTGGTTGGTGATAGTAAATGATACAGTTTTAATTACTGAAGCCTTTACTAAAAAATGGAAGTCTTTTATTTCTGGTGTTCCTGGAATCATCTCATCTGTATTTAAAAAAGCTAGTTTAGGTTCGGCAATTAGGCAAAAACCTGAAAATAATGTTACTATTAAATTAGCTAAAGATATTGGTTCAGCTATGGCTACAAAGCCAAAATACTAAATATGTTACAACTTTATTTAAGAAACCCAAGTGATGGAGTCATAAGTTATGACCAAATTAAAGTCTATCGTTCTGATTCAAAAACTGGAACTTACTCCTTAATTGCAACTGTTGATATTGACGAAACTACTATTGCCGATAATTCCCCTGGTTATACTATTTATGATGATTCAACTGGTTCTAGCTCAAAGTATTACAAAGTGTCCTATTATAATTCTGGTTCTGCCACTGAATCTGATTTATCAGATGTTTTTCAAGGAGAGACTACTGAACTCGATGCCAAGATTAGACGAAGAATGAAAGACACTAATGAAAATAATTATTTCTTTTCCAATGATGATGTTGCCCAAGCTAGGGATATTTCAATAAAATCTCTTTATCCTGCCACTTGGATTGATACTACTTACGATGTGACTATAACCGATGGAAACAAACTTTTAATTACTTTACCTTCCTATATTGCCAGAATGGATGACATCCGTGTTTATGATGCCAATAATCGTTTTGTTGGTGGCTATAATTCTTTTTATAAAGTTGGCAACAAACTTTACCCTTTAACTGAATTTCCTACTGGTTATGTCTTTAGATTCATTATTACCAAACCATACAAAGTACCAGCAGAAGTTCCCGAAGAATTGGACAATTATTTAATTGATGTTGCCGAATTAGATTTACTAAAAACACTAGAAGTGGACAGAAGTCGATATTACAAATATACTACTAGTATAAGACCAGAAGGTGGTAATCTACCATCTTTGAATCGTATGATAGAAAGGTTAGAAATTAGTGCCAGTAGAAAGCTAAACTCCTACCGTAGAGTAAGAGAGTGCAGCGAAATTAATTTAACTGGCTAAAGGAGAATAAAAATTATGGCATTAAGAAGTCTAGGTTCAGTATTATTAAGCAAGTCCAATCCAGGGACAGCTTTAAGAAATAAAGAAGAAAAAGCAATGGGTGGTGCTGTTCCCGCAGGGAATACTTCAGCACAACCAGGTTCGGCAGTTCGTGGAACTGTTGACCAACCATTAGAGGTGTCTGTTCCAGGTGGAACTGAAAAGAATATTGCTGTTAAGCCTACAATTCAACCAAATGTTTCAACTACTCAACCAAGTACCGCAGCTCAAGGTCAAGGTTTACTTCCCCAAATGGGTGGAGGTGCTATGGCGGCTGCTGCTGGTAGAAATATTAATGCTGCTCCAGCTCCAGTAACAGGTGGCGGTAATATTGTTTCTCCAAATAATGTGACTTCTCCATCAATAAGTCCGCTTGCTCCAAAATCTTCAGTATCGGCTAGTTCTGCTGGTCGTGTCGCAAAAGCTTCAGTTGGTAATAATGCTTTCTTGTCTAATATGGGTGTTGGTGAAAAGAATGCTCCAGCTCAAACTAATTCTTACAATCCAGTTTCTACTAATTTTCAACTTGGTACTCGTGCTTCTGCTGCTGAAGGTGGCGGAAATAATGAAGTCGGTAGAAGTTTGGCTCAAGGTGTGGCTGCTACTGTTGCTAACATTATTGACAAAGGTGTGGTAAATGCCGTTAAAAATATTGGTAATACAAATAATTATCAACCAACAAGTAAAGCTTCTCAATCTATAATGAACTTTGCCAATAATCCAAAAGCTTCTCAATCTTCTGGTGTTATTTCCAATATTAGAAGTGCTGCTAGTAATGTGGCACAAAAAGCTTCCAATACTGTTCAAAAAGCATCAAGTTGGCTACGAAGTCTTTTTAAATAATGTTAAGATTAGTTTTGAGTATTTTGGGTGGCATAGTTATTTTGCTATGTTTCCCAAAAAAGGTACAATAAAGTATGCCAGTTTATACTCAATTTGCTTATAAATCTAAAGCCCAAACGACTAGAGGGGACATCGGTAGAGGACAACTTTATCTTGAACATTTAAGTCCAGGTCTATATTTGGAACTTCAAAGCATCAAACTTCACCTCCATACAGGTGTTGATTCGCAGGTACTTCCGCCTGAATCTACTCCTTATATGATTCGTGGATATAAACTTCGAGAAAGAATTGAAAGGTCTACTTCTACTTGGGCATCATCTGCTGGTTCTGCTGGTTCTATCGTAATATCTTTTGGAAATTCTTTTAATGAAATACCTACAATTTTTGCAACTCCATCTGGTGGAGATGAGAATATTCAATGTGTAATTGGGACAAAATCAAAGACTGGTTTTACCTTGACTTGGAAGGATGATACTGCTACTGACCACACTAGTTTAACTTTTGATTGGCTTGCTTGCGGTATGTAAGCTATAATTAGTTATGGAAGGCGGACAATTAAATCAACCACTTTATAATGAATCGGTTTACAATAGCGGAACAGTCGCTTCTATTGAAGGAAAGTATCACATTAAGCTGGCAGGTATTGGATTTATTTTAACTCATGACCCTACTACTGGAAGACATAATTTCGGTAGAGAACAAGCTCCCACTTTCGTTTCTAAATTCGGAGCAGGAGACCCTACTTATCGTGATTCCTCTTTCTTTCCTCATTGGGTTCAGCTTAATTGGAAGAATGGAGCAAAACAAGAAGAATGGGATGATGAAGGTAGATTTTTCAAATCAAAGAATTTAAACATTACTGAAGAATTAAAAGTAACTCTATCAAAACTACTCACTACTCTTAGTCTTGAGGCTGGTGCTGCGGTTGAAATTACTTGTTGGGCAATAGATTTTTCCGATAGTCGCAAGGTTTTTGCTGGTTGTTCTAATGGTCATGTGTGGAGACTTGATGGTGCTACTTGGTCTGATTTGGGTGATGTTGCTGCGGTTGGTGGTGGAACTGCTGGTCGTAGAATAAATTGTTTACTCTTTTCAAAAATTGGTTTAGATGGAGCTAGGGCTACTGGAGCAGGTCAAATTTATGCTGGTGTCGGAACTCCTGCTGGAACTGGTGGTACTAATGCTGCCCAAATCTATCGTTATGATGGAACATGGGCTTCTGCTGCTACTTTCTCTGGTTTTGATTCGGTTACTTGCATGGTTGAATTTAATTCTGAAGTTTATTGTGGACTTGGTGGCACGGCTCAAGTTCAAAAATGTAGTGATGCTAATTTAGCCACTTGGACACTTTCTAAAGATATTGATTATCCTGGCTACATTTGGGATTTGGAAGTTTACAATCAAAGACTTTATGCCGCTTGTGGAAGTCCTGAAGGTTCTCCAACTGTTTATCAACTTGGAACTCTCTATGCTTTTGATGGTTATTTATGGTCTGAAGTTGCTCCATTTAATGGTACTGTTTTAAAGTCTCTCTGTGTTTACGACAATCTTTTATTTATTGGTACTACCTCTGGTCAACTTTATGTTTATAACCGAGCCAACATTGATTTACTTTACGAGATGCCAGATACCACTTGTATTTATGACATGGTGGTTTACAGTGACAAACTATATATTGCTGTATCATACCGTACCACTGATGCTTCTGAAAATGCTGTCTATGTTTTTGACCGAGCTGGTACTCACATGGCTCATTATGATGCCGCTGTTATGCCAACTTCTTTAATGGTTTATGGTGACGACCTTTTCATTGGAAACAAAACTGGTGGGAGTGCTTATAAAATTGACAAATCAAAATATAATGCCACTGGAGAAGTCCAGTCGTCTTACTTCAATGCCAATTTACCAAACATTGATAAGGTTTGGTTTGACTGTGACATTGAAATGGTGGCATTACCTGCCAGTTGTAAAGTAGAATTGTATTATAAAAAAGATGAGTCGGACACTGCATGGACAAAAATTGACGAAACCGTAGAAACTGGCAAGACTTTAGCCAGATTCTCTCTACCAGAGGGAACTTACAGTAAAAAATTGTCCTATAGATTGGTCATTTCTAGTAGTGACCCCACAAAATCCCCTACAATCAACAAAATTATCTTTAGGTACATAGTACAGCCTGATTTCAAATATTTGTGGAGGTTTAAAGTCGCATGCCCTGATAACCTAGAGTTTTTAGACGAATCACAACCATCTGCTCCACTTACAGTCAATACTGCTCTCAATGACACTATTATAAATATTGGTGACACTAATGGTTTCCCTGACCCAGGTGGTGACAAAATGTATGCGGTTATTGAAAATGAAGATACTGGCGAAAGAAATGAAATTTATTACACTGGTAAAGATGGTAACACTTTGACTGGTTGTGGCTCTGTTACTACACATGATTTATCAGAGGGTAGCTTCAGAGTTGCTGTTCGAGGTAGACACTTTCACAAAAAGATATTAGAATTAAAACAGAGGAAAGCTATTGTTGAATTCGTGGATATAGACGGAGTAGTTTACCGAGTCTTAATGCACGATTACAATGAGGATGGTTTTGTTATGAATGCCAAACTCAATGAAATAGCTGGACTCGAAAATGAGGTTAGCATCTCACTTTTGCAAGCTTAAATAAAAATTAAAACAAAAACAAAAATGACAATAAAAGACATACTCGAAAAATTCAAGGATTATACAACCCTTGATAGATTTAACCCTGTTGAAAAAATAGTTTATGGATTTGTGGGTCTTATCCTAACCGCTGTTGTTGTTGCTGGGTTAACATTTATAATAAAGAAATGAAAATAATAAATGTACTTTCTGCCATAACTTTAGCCCTAGCTTTTTTTATGATTTCCTTGGTTGGCTATTGGAAACTCCATCCTTATAAATTGGTTGAATTTCAAAATGCTCCGTTCCCAATTTTAAACGAAAATAAGATTGTTAAAAATGGTGACAGAATGAGGTATAAAATTGATTATTGTAAGTTCACAAAAGAATCTCCAAGAGTTGTCAAATACTTTGTTGATGGGGTAATTTATGAAATTAATACTGTTGATGGAATTTTAGAAGAAGGTTGTCATCAAACCGAAATGGATGTTTATGTTCCTAAAGCTATTCCTACTGGAGTCTATTCAGTAAAGATAGTCGCAACTTTTAAGCCAAATCCAATTAGAGAAATTAAAGTAGTTACTCAAACATTAAAATTTACAGTCATTAAATAATTATTAATTTAAACAAAAAATGAATTCAAATCTCACATCAACCAAGTTCATTATTTCGGTTCTTTGTCTCTTAGTGGTTTCCGCTGGTTTTTTCATTGGTAAAATTACCTCTGAAATATTTATGCCTTTTATTCTTGGCATACTTGGAATTTTCACCACTGGAAATGTTATTAGCAAAGAAATCAATAAAAAATCTGCTGATTAAATAAAAATCAAATGAACTATTATTCTAGTTCTCCAATATCTGACGATAAATTTAATAAGAGGATGAAGTGGAAAAAGAAAAAAGGGTTACTTCGTCACAAGAAACAGGGTTCGATTAAACATTTCAACAAGAATAGGTATCTTCCTCAAGAAGAAGAATAGGTCTATAATTAATTATGGCTGAATTAACCCAAGACTTAAACATAATCGAAACAAAAAAGAAAAAGCGTCTAATTCCTCCTATTGCTCCTAAAGTTGTTATTGAAAAGACCAAAGATTCCATCAATTTTCTAATCCTATGGACTGCCGTTGGTTGGTATTATTTCTTCTCTGGTTTGTACATGCTTAAATATGGAAAGTTACCTAAAGGGTGGAAGCCAATTACTGAAAAAGAAATAACTAGAGTAGTTTCAAATGTAGCTGAATTTACCGCTCAAAGAAAAAGTGAAAAAAGATATGGGAAAATAGTTGATTTAGATAGAGATGTTAAAGCCATTAATCTGATGCAGTAGGATTCTTTTTGAATTGGTTTAATATACTTCTTCTATTTTTATAGTAATATCTCAATTTTCTTATTGCCGCCTTTGATTTCCCTTCCTGCTGCCACTTCAATTCCATGCTTCTTAAATTGTTAGTTGCCTTTTTCATCCGTTGTAGATAATAATTAAAGGAGTTCCGCTATATTTATCAACTTTATTAGCGGTTTTAATCTCCTTTAATATTCTCTCACGAATTATTTTACTTTTAGTAGAGACTATTAATATCTGACATCTTTGGGATAAGAATTTTATGTATTCAAATTTCTTAGCATTGGTTAGAGCCTTATTTTCATCTCTCCAAACAATTATCTTTTCTCCATCAACACTTCCTTGAGTAATTTTAAAGTCACCGTTGTGTCTTTCCATTACTTTTTTAGCTGCCTTTTCTTCTTTTTTATTTCGAACAGTTAAAATTACTGGATATTTCCATTGAGATAATTCAGTTGCCAAAGCTACCGCATTGTAACCAAATAAAAGGATTGAATATTTATCATTAAAATTTGGGAAATCATTTGGGTCAAAAACAAAAGTCTGAATTATGAACTTAAAAATTGATTCTCTTTCTCTCATGTTGGCAAGATAATTTTCATCCAATAATAGTTTTTCACTTAATTGAATGTTTGGGTCTGCATGGATTGAACTGTCTACCCACCCTTGATTTATCATATTATTTTTCAATTACAAATTCTAAATTTTTCTCTCGATAACGATAATTAAACATTTTAGCTTTTAATTTAAATTCAGGGGTTTCAAAACCCTTTATGTCAATGACGGCTTCAGCACCACTTTTATATTTTACCCAAAAATCAGGAATATAATAACAAGGTCGGACAACTTTACCATCTTTATTTAAGTATCGAGGAATTAATAGGTATCGTGGGTGTGGTGTCCAATCAAGGACTTCACCTCCATTCTTTAGCATGTCAAGTTCCATTGCCTTTTCAGCCTCTCTCTTGGAGTCATATTTAATCCCATTATAAATAGTCTTTTTGTTATTAAACTTATTTCTAACAATACCAGTACCTTTACAGTGAGGGCAGGTGTTGACTGAATCAGCCATTCCAGTTCCATTACAGAATGAACAATTGCTAGTTCTACCCCAATTTGGATTCCAACCCATATTAAACTTTTTTAACGGATAAATTATTTTGTCTACGAATTACTCGACAAGGCTTACATCGCTTTGGTAAATCAAATTCTTTTTGGAGAAAAAATTGTTGCTCGTCTGGGGTAATAACAAAAGGTTTATGACAATCAGTGCAAGTCACGGTAATTGGTTTTAATAGTTTTCTCTCACTGGTGTTAAATTCAGTTGTCATATTTTCTAGTTTTACTGTTCTTAATTTGTCTTTTGACATAAGTTTATATTTAATTTAATAATTATTAATTTAGTTTAACACCTATTGGTTCTCTTGGGAACTTAATTCTTCCCTATCTTCCATTGTTGCTGGTTGTGGTTTAGTTAAAATCTCTCCAGTATTTGGGTCTAGGCAATTGTTTCCATTACCGTCTACCCAAATTTTCTTACCATCTTTTCCAACCACTTGAATAGGTCTGACAGGAGCGGCAAACTTATCAATACCCCATAAAGATTTCTTTAATCCAGGAGCATTTTTAGCAAGCTTGTCTTGAAATTCAGTACCATCTTCATTCATCACATTGGCATCAAGTGGCTTAGTCAAAGCTTCCTGCAAATTATGTGGAGCAGAAGGGTCATCAATTACTGAAGGTGTTGGTTGTGGCTGTGGTTCAGGTTGTTGAACTTGCACGGCTGGTCGTGGAACTTGCTGTAATGGTTTAGAACCAAATTGTGTTAAATCGAATCCGATAGGCATTAGTTTTCCTCCCAATTAATTTTTAATCCTAAAATTTTAGCAATAGCTTCAAGAGTTTTATTTCTTTGGTCGGTAAACACTTTGTCTAAATTCTCTGTTATTTTTTCTATTTTATCTGAAGTATTAAATTGGAATGGGACATGGAGAACCATGTTCATTAACTCATTCTCTTTAAATTTGCGAGGGACACTCAAGTCCATCACTTTGTTATTTTTCTTTTTCATTTTATTTTATGATTATATTAATTAATAAATGTAAAGTATTGACGAATAAAGAACCTAGAATAAACCATTTTATTTTTAGGTTAAAATCATTATCGATTTCTGGTGTGTCTTCTTGAACTTGGGGAATCTTTCCTAGTAAACTCATTTTATTTGATAACATTTAACATCGTTTGGTTTTTTGACAGCTAAACCTACAAATTCAGAACCTTCAAATAGTTTAATTAATTGGGGATATACAGTTATATCTTGGACTAGTTCTCGTGGCAACACTATCAAATATTTAGAACCTGGTTTAATCTCGAATCCTTTACTTATTTTTATGTTTATTGTTTTTGCTTTTGGCATAATTAATATTAAACTTTTAATTTACTTTTGTCTAGTACATCCGTAATACCATAATTTTTCTGCTCTCTCAATAATACTCACATCTTGCGTTTTATATGCGGTAATTAATTGTCTACAATAATCCAACCTATTTTCTAAGTAGACTCTTTTCCATTTGGCTTTATCTGCCTGCCATGCAAATAGGGCAATTAGAGCGATAGTAATTGTGAATATCCAAGTTTTCATTTTATTGGTTGAATTTTTATTAAACTATTAGGCAACATTTCTAGTCCCTCCTTTCCGTTGGAAATATCTTTGAAATGTTTAGATAGTTTTTTAAAAGCATCATCAATATTTTTAGCTTCAAAAAAGATTTTGCTATACATTTTAAATTTCATTTCTTTTTTACCTTGTCAAAATTAGTAGTAAAAGTAACCGCAAATCTTCTTATTACTCTACCAAATCTTTTAATAGTAAATTCTCTCCTGCCCAATGTGGTTGGGGTGTCAATTATTTTTTGTTCAATTTTTAATCCAATTCCTAAAAACTTAAAAAGCTTTGGATTGCTTTCAATTAACTTCTGTTGCCAAACAGGGAAAACTGCTTTAATATTTTCATCTACAACTTGAGCCAATTTGTTCATTATTTCAAACGACTTTTGTTGGACAATATCTTGTAAAACTTCTTTTTGTTTTTTCATTTATTTTTTGAATTTTTAACTTTTAATAAAAATCTTTGATAATTTAAATCTGCTGTCTTTTTCAGTTTCAGACAATCTTTACAGCCTATCATACAATGAAGTAAAAAGCCTGTCACATCAATGTATTCAGAATTTTTTTTATAAACATCACACATTTTATTTTACTTGTAAACTTTTAATATCAGCCTTCTGTTTTGAAGTAAGACTGCTGTAAATTTTTTTAATTGTATTTCTAACCCTATGTTCAGATAAGTCTGGCTTGCTCGCTTTGGCAAACTTTGACATCTTCTTTAGGAGTCTCATTTTCTTTTGGCTCATTACTATTTATAACTAATAAAGGTGGTGGTGACAATACTTCCATATACTTTTCTGATAAAAATACTTGCCTACCGCTACCATAATTTTGGGCAGATGAATGTTCTTTCCAAGCTTCAATAGTAGAAAGAAGTCGGTTATTAGTATCTTTCTCAAAAATAATAACCCATTTTACTTTCATTTTAATTTTATCGTAGGCTTCTTTTTGAATACCATAGCCAGATAAAACTCTCATGAAATGCTTTGACCTATTCACCTCCTTGAAAAATATGTTGCCATATTCTCCATACTCTTGGAAGTAACCAACTGTTTTATTAAACCCTTTTGGGTCTCTGATTACGAGTGGTGTTTTCATTTGCGTTTATGTTTAAATAATAATTAACTTTAATTCTACTTTTGATTATTTTCCAATCTATTGGTCTACCAAATCTTTTATAAATATTCTTCCCTTTATCGAGAGAGAACCGTTCAAACTCTAAAGGTGCAGTCCCAGAAGTAATTTCTGCCTCTGGTTTCTTGTCTCCATACTTTTCAAATAAACAAATTAAATATTTCATTTTAATTTATCTAAATTATTTTTAACCATTCTTTCAACTAGATTATCAAAATCAACATCAGTTTTCCAACCAATTGATTTAATTTTAGTTGGGTCTCCAAGCAAGGTTCGAGTATCTTTACGGACAAATCTTGGGTCAATAAAAATGTATTTCTCCCAATCTTCAATTCCGACAACATCAAAAGCTTTAACAACTAATTGTCTAATTGTGTGTTGAATTCCAGTAGCAATTACAAAATCATCAGGTGTTGGTTGTTGGAGTATCAACCACATTCCTTTGACATAATCTGGTGAGTAACCCCAATCTCTGGCTGAATCTAAATTACCAAGACTAATTTTGCCCTCTTTCACTAATGGTTCGTTTTCTTCATTTAGTGCTGGTGAGTTTTTAATTCCAAGAGCAATACAGGCAACACCATAACAAATTTTTTGAGTAACAAATTGAAGTCCTCGCCTTTCACTTTCGTGATTGAACAGAATACCGCAAGAAATAAAAACTCCTTTCTTTCTATAAATATGAGCTATTTGATGGGCATACAATTTTGAAACGGCATAAGGATTGCAGGGATTAAATGGAGTGTTTTCATTTTGTGGAGCTTCATAAACATCACCAAACATTTCAGAGGTTGAAGCTTGATAAACCTTAGTTTGCGGAGAATATACGGAGATTGCTTCAAATAATCTATGACTTCCCAAACCATTAATATCGGCAGTTAAAAATGGCTGTTTGAAACTTTCAGCAGGACTAGATTGTGCCGCCAAGTTATAAACTTCATTGTATTGACCTTCGTTGATTATTTTTACTAAACTTACCATGTCGGTCATGTCTCCAAATTTAAGAGTGATTGCTCCTAAGAGATGGTTGATGTTTTGATAGTTTGGGTTACTTAATCTCCTCACCATCCCATGAACTTCATACCCTTTATCTAAAAGATATTCCATTAAATAGCTTCCATCCATGCCACTACATCCAGTCACTAAAGCTTTCATTCTTCACCTCCATCCCTAAATTCAATTATCATTCCATCACTATTAGTTGTAGTCAATTTTTGAATACCGTCAATTAAGTAACATTTTAAAGCATTCTCCTTTAATAAATCTTCGGCATATAAATAAGGTTTCTTAATTTCTTTTGGTTTGACATGTTTTCCAAAACTAACCTTCATGTCTTTGGAGACATAATCAAAGTCTAATTCCAAATCATTATTTATTACCTGTTGGATAAATTTAATTTTGTTTTCCATGTTGGTTGTATGAAAATGCAATAGTAACATCAACTAATTCTTTGGCTTTACCTTCGTAAACATCAGTCTTTTTGAGTTCTTCAATTTCTTCCATTAATGGTTTGGAAAATTCTTCAATCTTTTCTTTTAGAGGTTTGCTATATTCGATAATTTTTTTGTTGATAGCAACTGACTTTGACATAAAATCCATTGAGAAAACCCATCGTTTGCTGGTTCTTTTTTGAAATGTTCCAAATTCAGTTTCAATAGTATTTTTTTCGTCTTTCAATGCTTCTTCTAAAACTAATTCTTTTAATCTTTCTTCTTCAACTTTAAGACTATCAATTTGATGTCTAATTTCGTAATACTGTTTGTATATGTCTGTCATTCTAATCCTCCTATTTTAGAATTTAATTTAACTTCAAGTTGTTTAGTTTTTTTATTCCATTGTGGAAACTTAAAAGGATTAATGTAAATTACAAATTCTTTATTATTAATCATATCAATAGCAATTGGTGGATTTTTACTATCACCTTTATTAAACATAGTGAAAGTATCACCACTAAACATGTAAACAGGACAAGGTTTATCTTTAATTGATTTTACTGTTATTTTAATTGGTTTATCAAATAAACTCATTTTATTTTTAAATTTATAATTATTTATTTAAAAGGTGTCTCCCCCAGTCATAATTTAATATAACCGAGGGAGGTTCTTTCATTTTACTTCTTTTTAGTTTTCTTTTCACCTTCTTCCCAAGGCATTTCTTGCTCTGGTTCTTTTGGTGTTTCTACTTCATCAGGGATTACAATATCTTCAATTATGTTTCCAGCACTGTCTCTTTGTGGAGCGACATAAGTAGGCAAATTTTCCTTTGAACTGTAATAAGTCTTAATCTTAGTTTTAGTTTTCTTGGTATCAGGATTAAGAGTATTTTCAATGGAGACCTTTAATTGCTTACCTAAAACATTTGAGTTTAAATTTTCGAATAGAGTTTTGGTATCAGGAGCAAAAGAGGCACAATCATCCCAATTGAATAGGGTATTCATTACTTTGGTAACAATCTTGAATAAAATTGTTGGCTCACCTTTACCT